>Ga0214921_10006838_pt1 | contig 15403 bp, 7 predicted proteins | sample LL1505_MetaG_FD_177992 | JGI IMG/M metagenome (GOLD analysis project Ga0214921, IMG submission 177992) | Freshwater microbial communities from Lake Lanier, Atlanta, Georgia, United States - LL-1505 | ecosystem: Environmental > Aquatic > Freshwater > Lake | place: USA: Georgia | collected 2015-05-28
AATCCGGGTTTTTTGACATATATAGAGAGAAAACAGATTTCGGATGATGTGTTTATTATTCTATCTGTGAATGGTATAAATCATATAAATTATTTGAAAACGGTTCCAATTTATTTGGATACCTTGTTGCGAATTACTCAAATACCTGAAACAAATATGTCTGACTTGGAAAATGATTGTATAAAAACTGTGGTGAAGAAGACAAAAACAAAGGTTGCACCCGATTCGCTTGCTACAGCACCCGCTGTGTCTGTGTCTGCTGTGTCTGTGCCTGCTGCGTCTGTGCCTGCTGCGTCTGCTGCTGACAAAGCTATTGAAGAAGAAGAATCGGATGAAGATGAATATGATAAAGAAAAGGAAGCATTACTTTTACAAATGTTAAATACTGGAGTGGAAGAGGAAGAGGAAGGTGAGGAAGAGGAAGGAGAAGAGGAATTTATACAAGAAATACCTAGTGATGAAAAAACAGATGTAGTTGTTGATAAAAACAAAGAAAATGAAGAGGAACAAGAAGAAGAATTTATACAAGAAGTGTCTGGCGATGAAAAAACAGATGTAGTTGTTGATAAAAACAAAGAAAATGAAGAGGAACAAGAAGAAGAATTTATACAAGAAGTGTCTGGCGACGAAGAAAGCAAATCCGCATCAGATAAAAAACAACAATATGACAAAGTCAAAGATGATGACAAAGTCAAAGATGATGACAAAATCAAAGATAACGAAGACGAAGATGAAGATGAAGAATATGATGAAGAAAAGCAAGCATTACTTTTACAAATGATGAATATGGGTAATGATGAGGAAGAAGCAGATGATGAAGAAGAATCATCAAAATATGGAGGTATAAATTCGGATGATGACAAAGAAGAAGACGTAGAAGAAGAAGAACAAGAAAAAGACGGAAAAGAATATAAATTGTCACATCAAAGTTATTTTTATGAGAGATTACAGAATAGAGAACCTGACTTGTTTCTTTCAAAGAAAGTCGGTAATTTTCCATCTTATTCTACTTCTTGTCAATGGAACCGTAGAAGACAACCAGTTATTTTGACAAACGAAGAAAAGAAAAAGATTGACGAAGAACATAAAGGCTCATATGATACTGCGTTGACATATAAAAGTAGCGATAAAGGAAAAACATATCATTACATTTGTCCGAGATATTGGAGTTTCAAAGACGGTGTAAGTCTTACAGAAGAAGAAGCTAAGTCAGGAAAATATGGCGCCATCATACCTAGAAATGCGAAGAAAATAGATAAAAGCAAAAATGAAAATGTATTTGAATTTGCTACAGATACATATGGTTATAAAAAACAATATCCAGGATTTATGAAGAAGATGACACCAGATAATAAATTCGTTCCTTGTTGTTTTGATAAATTAGATACAAGATTACAAAAAGAACGTCGTTCTATGAGTGAAATGGTTGAAGAAGATGATGACGCTGATGCTGAGGCAGACGCAGATGATAAGAAAACAAAGAAAAAAGAAAAGGTGCAGCCACTCATTCCAGAAAAGAAGAAAAAGGTATTTGACGATTATATAAAAAGCAGTGAAAAGATGCCACTAGAACAAGGAAGATACGGCTATTTACCTTTGTCAATACAAAAGTTTTTACATATAGACAATCAAAAATGTCAAGTCAGCATTTCGGACAAAAGTATCAAGAAAAATTATCCTTGTATGTTACGATATGGTGTAGAAAATAGTGATACACAGTCATTCATATCTTGTATTGGTGATATTATATATAGTGATAATGGCAAGCGTGTATCTCTCTCTGATATGAAAAATATTCTTGTAAAAGCAATTACAATAGATGTATTCATATCCGCACAAAATGGAAATTTAATAGATATATTCAGCACTTCTGAAGAGCAAGTGCATGAAAATGCACAGTCAAAAGAACACGCAGAAGAACTTGCAGATGATTACAACAACTCCATCCTATTAAAAAATATGACAGAAGGAAAACAACTATTATTGAAGAATAAAATTATAAATTCATATAAAAACTTCTTGAACTTTTTGAAAGATGACAAGGTTGTAATTGATTATAAATATTTGTGGGATATAATATGTACTCCAAACCCACTTCTATTTGTAAATGGTATAAACATTATTATTCTACAATTGAAAGACGACGATGTTACAGACAGCGTAGAAATGATATGTCATTCAAAATACGTGACTTTTAATACAAATCGGCGCATTGCGATATTACTTAAAAAAGGTAACATATACGAACCCATTTATATGTATGAAGACAAAGATGTGAAAACGGTCACAACCAAATTATTCAATTTGAAAAACTGGCGAATGCCTCCCAATCTAAAAACAAGTTTGGATAATATATTTTATATGTTGAAACAATGCGAACCTTTACCTAGTCGTCCATCTTACTATACATTTATTAAAAATATTAAATTGTCGTTTCTAATACCTATTCTTAAAAGCATAAAAATGGAAATTCTCAAACAAGTCATTAATTACAACGCACGCGTTATAGGAGTTATTGTCACTTACAATGACAAACCATTTTTTATTCCATGTAATGCGTCTGGAATAACAATTGATTATGAATATATTTGGATGGATGATTTATTCAAAGATGAATATTTAAATGACTATGAAGAAACTGTCGCATTTTTGAATTATATGTATAAAAAGACAAACAACATAGTAAAGTGTAAGCCTGCTATCAAAATAATAGAAGATAAACTGATTGTCGGTCTAGTTACAATTGCGAACCAATTTGTTCCAGTAAAACCAGTTGAAAATCGTTTTAAAGATGGCATTCGCGAAAAATCCAATGTCAATTATATGACTGCTGATATGAATATAATAAGCGATAAAGTGGATAATGACCGCGCGATATATGTGAAAAAAATCAATTTGGAAAATGAATTTTATAATGTATTCAGAAATACAATTCACGTTGTTCTTGGCGAGTTTAAAAATAGAAAGAAGAGAGAAGATATTGAACGCATTATATATTCGCAGACTAAATTGTATATTTCAAAAATGAAAGAGGTGGAATTAGCCATACGCGAATTAACACAAGACTTGTTTATATTTGAAGATTATTCGGATGAAACACTATTGAAAATGAATGATGTAACGAATTGTTATAACACCGCTTCATCTGCGTCTGCCTCTGCCTCTGCCACAATGGCTACTTCATCTGCCACAAGGGCTACTTCATCCGCAACCTGTAAAAATGAAATATATTGCCGTTATAATGAAGAAAAGGATGTATGTTCTCTCCGCATTCCAAAAAAAAATCTTATAAATGAAAAAGACAATGAAATAATGTATTACGGACGTATAACAGATGAAATTATAAGATACAATCGTATTCGTTCATTTATGTTTCAACCCAAATCATTTATCGCATTCACTGAACTTCCATACAAGCTAAATAATGATGAAGTTATATTATTACAATCTCTCATTACAGAAGATGAAAACAACTATTTTGAAGATATGGAACCCGAAACATCAAATGTTTATGTCAAATACAATACATACGAAACAACTCAACCTCGCGCAGGAGAACAACAGCGCAGTAATGTTTATGAATTTGAAAAGCGTATTGAAGGAGAAGGAGAAGAAATAAAATGCGAGACAAAAGAGGTGGATATGTATGGAAAATGGAAAATTCATTTCAAAAATTGTAAAGAATTGACGTATCGCAATTCCGATTCTCTCTGCTCTTTTACATTTGTAATGGATTTAATCAAAGCAATTCATCCTAATATGAAAATAACAATTGCTGACATTAAAAATACATTATTAAACGCATATACGAAAACATATGAAAAGTATATGGCAAAAATTATATCAATACTACACAATGAAGGAAAACAGAATATAACCAATCAAATTTCAAAAGGTCAAGTATCATTTGAATATATGGTAATGAGCGATGACTATTTTGTTACAAATTTGGATATTTGGGTGTTGGCCGAACATTATAAATTGCCTATCGTATTTTTGGCAAATAAAGTATTAGCATTGAGTGAAAATAATAGCGAATTATTATGTCTTTACAGCGAAGCAGGCGCAGCAGATAATTATATGTTTATTAAACCACCAACATTTAATCGCAACATTAATGTAAATTATGATATCATTCCTCAGTATAAATTAATTGTTCGCAAAGACGACAATAGTAAGCTTATCAAAGCAGAGACGTTGAAATATAAAATTAAAATGAACCAAATGACATTGAAGCAGTATTTGGCGAATGACGTAGCTCAAAAGGCTAACGATAATGTTGCTCCTATTACTCAAGAAAATAAATCCGAAGAAAATAAATCCGAAGAAAATAAATCCGAAGAAGATAAACCTCAAAAGGTTGTAAGAAAAATTATAAAGAAAAAAGTTAGTTTTGACAATAAATAAAATAATGTAACAAATGAAAAAATGTAGTAAAATATATTTTACACCTTTGAATAATTAAAACGGCACATTGTGCCGTTCAAATTCAAAGGTAACGTTACCGAAAAAGGCACGCATAGCGTGCCGATTTAAATCTTCATCGGTGTATTACTACATTTTTATGTCATATTATAGACAGACACACGGTGCTGAAAGCAGACCTAATATAACGAGGATATATGTGCGTTAAGCCTCTAGTCGGGGTCGTAGGGGCAGCGCCCCTATTAGAAGCCAGCATCATAGTCTTCAATCATACCCATATCCGTCGCCACAATATTGGATATGTTATTTTCTATAGTAATATTTGGAACCGAACATTTCTCACCAACATTACCCGCATCCAATTTATTTTGAATAAATTCTTCATCATCCAATCGCTCATTCCACTCCTCAGAAGAAGCCATATTTTTTATTTTTTCCATATCCAGCACCAATTGAAACGCACTCGTTCCAAAATAACCTTCCTGTCCGCACATCACATTCGCAGACACACCACGCATAGTATCCATCTCACCGTGTCTTGCCGCTTTCAAGAACATCTCTGGTGTTTCTTCAAACGATGCCTTCGCAATAGGACCAATATTATCGCTATTAATTCCGTGTCTGAAAATAGACACCATACCATTTCCATCATTACACGTCATCCTGTCGCATAATATAGACAAATGATGATAGTTAATGTATGTGCTATCAAACGCTTCAGTAATTTCGTTCAATAAACATTGACGAGCGGCTTCAATACCAAGAACACGATACACCTCTTGAATATCATTCGTGATTGTGCGTGTAGCATCAATATAGTCCAACGCAAGAATATCCAACAAGTTTGTTCCGACGGTATCCAATACCCACGTATCCTTTTTCACATACAATCCATCTTCTTCAATAACACTGTCAACCACCTTACGCGGAATAACACGCTCAATATTCTTAACACCACGCAACACCAAATTATCAAGTAAATTGTCTTGAAATGTCTTCAACATATAGATTTCATCCTGCTGGTCTAGTGGGTTTTGTGTGCTGCTACTGCCTCCACTAAATCCTTTCTTCTTAGTATTTGGGATAGTTAAACGCAAACGAAATACCAAATTATCAGCATTGTAGTCACTAAACACACAATTCACTTGGTCTTTATATACATTCTTAATCGCAAAATGAATATCATCCATCGTCAAGTTGCGTTCCAACATCTCTTCCACATTCATCTCCATACGAATAATCCATTTTGATTTTTTCACTTCTTCATCCTCTGTTTCAAGACATCCTTTCAACATATTCTCAAATTCATAATATTGACGCATAAGAACTTCATCTCTCTCAATCATTGTTGCCAAATCATTTGGGTCATAGCAAATTTCAATCGTATCCACGACTTCTCTCAAATTCGTATGTTCTATACGATGCATATATTTTTGTGCGTTTTCCTGTTTTGTCTCTTCGTCACTCTTCAAGAAAACAGTACAAGACGGATTTTTAGGATTGTCCGACAATGAGAGGATTTCTTCAATACGATGCACACCGCGTGTCACATTGGACTTACTGGCAACACCAGCAAGATGAAATGTATTTAGTGTCATCTGTGTTGTTGGCTCACCAATTGACTGTGCCGCAATAATACCAACCATTTCTCCGGGTGCTACTACAGCCTTCTTATACATATAAATAATTTGCTCTATAAGAACAGTCAATGCGTGTTTATTGAAACGCTTCACCATCAACAACTCTTTTGGTGTCAAATAATAGTAATAAAGTGTTTTAAACAATTCAGTCGGTGCGACATAATGTATTTTCGTCAATCGCTCAAATCCGTCGTCAATGATTTTATACGCTTCCAATGGTGTAATATCAACCAGCGAATTCGCATTAATCATCTGTTGTCCTTGAACGTTGGAAATGATATATGAAAATGCAACTGGAAGATGTACCGAGTGATTGTCCTTCATCTTGAATACATTTTCTGCGATATCGGTTCTTGACTTCAACATAAAGTCAATCAAATCCTTACTTCGCTTCATCAAATCATCGTGCTGGTCTTTCAAACGATTTTTCGCAGCATTCGTATATGACGTGGTAAATACGTCTGCCGACTTTTTAGAATCGTCTGATGGTGGCTGAAAATGTGCGTATATTTCTTCCAATGACATCTTCATCAGTGGAAGTGCTTGATTTTCAATCTTCACCGTGTCAAAACCGTCTTCACCATACGCGAATTGAATAATTTTGCGTTTATTATTACGCACGGTCATATCATATTCAACCTTGATGTCTTCCAAACCTTTCACGAGACGACGTTGAATGTAACCAGTTTGACTGGTTTTAACCGCAGTATCAATAAGACCGACACGACCACCCATCGCGTGAAAGAACAGTTCTTCTGGAGTAAGACCGGAAATAAACGAATTCTCAACAAATCCTCTGGCACTTGGCGAATCGTCGTATTTCGTAAAATGTGGCAAGGTTCTGTCTTCAAACCCATATGGAATACGCTTTCCATCCACGTTTTGTTGTCCCAAGCACGAAATCATTTGTGAAATATTGTCTGAACTACCTTTTGAACCCGACTTTACCATAATAACGAAACGATTATCTTTACTCAAACTGTTTAATCCGAGCTTACCTGACTCGGATGTTGCTTGATTAAGAATATTGTTAATTTGTGTTTCAAATTCTTCTTCGTCGGTTTTACCTGTCTTATTCTCAAAGATACCCAAATGTGTTTGGTCTATCAAGTCATAGACTTCCTTCTTCTTTTTTGTGATTGCCTCATTGATTGCGTCATTTGTTTTCTTATCGGCAATCAAATCACTTACACCGACACTATATGCGCTTGACTTCATATATTCAGTGATGATACCTTGAAGACTATCCACGAATTCAGACCCTTTCATATTGCCGAAATCGTTACAGACACGTTGAAGCAAGCCTTTACCACCATCCGCGAGAACACCTTTATCCATATGTCCTCGCTTGTATGTGCCGTTTTCAATCTCAACAACATTGTTGGATGTCTTGTAATCTTCAGTGTCTTTATAACTGTTCGTCTTGTATTTCAGTGTCATCGGAGGCAGAATTTGAGAAATCAAATCAAAGTTGGAAACTTTTCCATTTTCAGCGACTGATTTATTGATTTTGCTTACATCAACCTTATCATAATTCATCAACAAGTTCATTGCTTGACGTGGTGTAAAGTTGATATTTTCGCGTGTGAAGCGATATGACCCCAATAACGAGTCTTGGAAAATACCAATAATCGTCTTGTTATTTTGTGGGCTGATAATTTGCCAAGTTGTTGCGGCTAAATTAATCAATTCGGACTCGCTTTCAATGTCCTGTGGCATATGTAAATTCATTTCCATGAATTCCCAAAGGTTTCCCAAAGGGGTGGAGTACACCTTGTGCCTCATCAAGTTGGTTAGACTATCATATGAGACCCGCAATCATCTACTCTCTGAACCTTTCCCAATACTCTATCATAACGAGTTTAGGGACTTGGCTGCTGATTATCCAATCCTTTACATTATTACCATTGTGTTCGTCAGTTAAACGAGTTCCTCACAATTGTTTCCAGTTGTGAGTGGTAGTAAAGGCTCTAAGGAACTTCCAGCAATTTGGTCGCGTTGCCAAATATACTTTTTTAGCAAATTTTTATTTTTTGCGACACTTTTTTCTAAAAAGTGTTTTCTAAAAAGTATTTTGACTAGGGAGTTGCACGCTTTTAACGCTCCCTGTTGGGGACAAAATGATTTATTTACATATGTCTATCCCCATCGAAATCCGCATTATACGGCTTTGTATTTGAAACGTTCATTCGGAATGTGTCGCCGACTGGCATAACACGAACAATATGACACATCATTGACATTCTGTGTAAAGTAGGCTGACGATTAAATAGGATAGCATCACCATCCATCATATGACGATGAACGATGTCGCCATATTCCAATGTAAGGTTCTCTCTATCTACATAACGCAATGAGATATTGTTTCCATTTTTTCTTTCAAGAATTTTTGAACCTGGATATACATCCGGGCCATTTTTCACCAATCTTAACAAGAACATCTTATTGCGCTTATTCACTACAACCGGCTTTGTAAGGTTCATCGCAATTTTGATTGGCACACCCAATTCACGCATAGACAAATTAGGGTCAGGAGTAATAACAGAACGAGCACTGAAATCAACACGCTTACCCATCAAATTGCCTCTGACACGACCACCCTTTCCATTTAAGCGGTCTTTTATTGTCTTCAGTGGTCTTCCAGAGCGTTGTGCGACTGAATTGACACCGGAAATTTTATTATCAACAAGTGTGGAAACAAAGTATTGGACCAAGTTCGTCCATTCATTAATAATCATTGGTTTCGCATTTGATTTAATTTTGTCTTTTAATGTTTGATTTGCTTTTATAATATTTACCATAATATGTGTCAAGTCGTCTTCACTGCGTTGTTGCGAGTCTTGCTTGACAGATGGACGAACCGCTGGAGGTGGAACTGCGAGAACTTGACAAATCATCCAATCTGGACGAGACCAAATAGGACTGAAACCCATAAACGCTACATCTTCGTCCGAAATGCGGCGAAATATTTTCAACACGATTTCTGGAGTAAGTGTCAAGTTTAGACTTTCTGCGGCTTCATCTTTATTGTCAGAACCCCATTGGGCGATAAGAGTTGCGATACCTTCTTTCTTAATGCGTGTAGGACGCTTACATCCACATCCGTCAGTTATATCTTCACCACAACGTTTAATTTTGCTGGCGAGTGAGAATACGAAAGCCCAGCGAGCATCAGGCGACATATCAAGAGCATGTTTATAATTTTCTTTACTGATTAAAAGCTTGCTACATTTGAAACAAACACAACGAAGAATTTTCATAATGGTTCCAAAATATTGGATATAGAATATAGGACGACCCAATTCAATATGTCCGAAATAGCCAGGTGTTTGCATATAGTCTAAACCATCCGTAGGACAAATCAATCCGGGCTCAAGAACACCCATACGAGGGTCAAATAAACCATTGGCTACAGGCTTGTTATTGATATAAGTGTCCTTGCTGGTTATTTCTACGACAGAACCTTTGCGGATTTCATCGGGGGATAAGATACTAAACTGAATTCCAATAACCTTTGAAGGCGTTTTTTTAAATTGAACTTGATTTGACGACATCCCTCCTTATAATTACCATACAAGATTTAAATTGTTTTTTATTTCAATTTTGTGTGAAAATGAAAAATGTAAAATGAAAATGTAAATGAAATAAAAAATAATCCTATATTTATTCGTTTCATACTTTACACCATTAATACTTTATACTTTATCATAAAATTGAAATAAATAATTATTGAAAATAGTATACATATTCAAATCATATTTGTTTTCGCTAACATAAGATGCAATCTGACAATAAATTTAATCTTAGAAATAAGACTAAGGTGAATGCCAATAAGGCTAAGAATGCCAATAATAATAAGGATACGAATGCCAATAATAATAAAGCGAAGGCTAATAGCAATAAGGCTAGTGCCAAATCTAATAACACAGACGCAAAAAAAAACAATAACCGTTTGTATAAAAGGAATGAAGAATCTGATGATGATGATGATGAAGAAGACGTAGAAAATTCAAGTGAAGAAGATGAAGTAGAAGAAAAACAAAATCAAAAAGTGGAAAAGTTTGATAAGAAAAAATATATTTCTATGTTGGCGGAGATGTTTCCATCAAGACATATGAGTGAAAGAGTAAAACAAATGGAAAGAAATGATGCGATTACGAAAAAAAGTGAAGCTTTTAAAAGATGGGCTAATAGAGTTCGTGACAATAAACAACAACAAAAAATCGCACCCACAGTTGTTAAACGAAGACGATTAAAAAAGATTATTGTTTCTGAAAGCGAAGAAAGTGAAACTGCGAGCGAAGCAGAAGCAAGCGAAGCTGAATGCTCTGATGACGGTGTAGAAGAAGACGCAAGCGGAGCAGATGAAGAAGAAGATGACTCGGATTCAAGTTATCGCCCAGATGAGAGTGATGAAGCCGAAGGCACTGATGAAGCCGAAGGCACTGATGAAGAAGAAGATTACGAGGATGCCGAAGGCACTGAAGAAGACGACGATTATGACGATGAAGACGCCGAATGCACTGACGAAGAAGAGGTAATTAATTCTGGAAAAATAAATGTAAAAAATCCTGGAAAAATAGATAGTGGTTTGTCAAAATACAATATTATATTGTCAGTCGGAAATCCAAATTATTCAAAACGAAATAATCAAGACAATTATTTCCAAGATGATGATGAAGAAGACGAGGAAGAAAAAATGAAGGATGAACCTGAAAATGAAAATGCTCTAGTTGTCTATAATGAAAAAGAAGCAGAAGCACTCGCATCATTGAAAAAGATGATTGCTAGTCTAACTGAAAAAGAAAAGAAGAACAAAACTATTATGAAGATGCTTGTAGATTTTGAAAAGAGAGAAAAGGCATACAATAAAGGACTAGACAAGCATATTTCAAAGTTGAAAGAAAAAAATACAAGAAAATTGACAAACCTTCTCAGCGAGAAAAACGTGATGAATGATGTCAAGTATTTCCACGAAAAATTGTCCCTTGAAGAACAACAAAATGTATTGAAACAAATGGTTGAAATCAAGTCGCATACAGCAATTGTAAAACCATATAGACTTGCGTTATTAGATGCCGATATGCCAGTTCAATTTAAAGCAATCGCATACAAGAAAATTAATACACTCAAGTATATGGAACAAGGCGGTGGCGAATATTATAAAATCAAGAATTGGGTTGATACATTTATGCAGATACCATTTGGCAAGACGAAAAACTTGCCAGTGACAATTGACGATGGCGTTGAGAAGTGCCACGAATTTATGGAAAACGCAAGTAAAATTTTGAACGAAGCGGTCTATGGCTTGGACGATGTCAAATTACAAATTATGCAGATGGTCGGTCAATGGATTTCAAATCCTAAGGCTATGGGAACTGCTATCGCAATCAAAGGGCCAATGGGAACAGGTAAAACCAGTCTTGTAAAAGAGGGTATTAGCAAAATTTTGGGACGCGAATTCGCATTTATCGCGCTCGGTGGAGCGACCGATTCCAGTTTCTTGGAAGGACATTCATACACATATGAAGGTTCTACTTGGGGTAAAATTGTAGATATTCTAGTCAAATGTAAGAGTATGAACCCGGTCATATTCTTTGACGAATTAGACAAGGTAAGTGATACTGCGAAAGGTGAAGAAATTATCGGTATTTTGACACACTTGACAGACACTACACAAAATAGCAAGTTTCACGACAAGTATTTTTCGGAGTTGGAGTTTGACTTGAGTAAATGTTTATTCATCTTTAGTTATAATGATGAGGCGAAGGTTAATCCGATTTTGAAAGACAGAATGTATCGTATTGAGACGAAGGGATATGATGCGCCTGAAAAGTTTGTTATTTCAAAGGACTATTTACTTCCAAAAATCTGCGAACAAGTGAAGTTTGCGAAAGAAGATATTGTTATTCCAGAAGAGACGATTAAATACTTGATTACAAATCATACTGATGGAGAACAAGGTGTGCGTAATTTGAAAAGATGTTTGGAAATCATTTATACAAAGCTGAACTTGTATCGTTTGATGAAACCAGGAAGCAATTTGTTTAAGAAGGAGATGTCTTTAGATATTCAATTTCCAATGACTGTTACAACCGATGTGGTTGATAAGTTGATTAAAAAGAATGAAAATGAAAACTGGACGCATAAAATTATGTATATGTGAAACGATGATATATGTGAAACGAATCAATAAATATATGAAAAAAACAATATATGAAATGATAGATAAAAATAAATAATAATATTTTATTTTTATTCACGATATTGGTTTGCGTTTGACATAAAGAAAGACGACGACTACGTTTATGACTGTATATCCAATGTTCTATTTCCACCACGTTGTCCTAAAAACTTCATTTGTTCTGGTGTCATACAAGCACATCCAGAAGAAGTGCTATAGTTGCTAGGACAGCATTCAGGGTTAAAAACAGTATTGTCAAAGAATGACATTGAATTGGAAGAGAGATTACTTTTTGAGATATTTGTTTCTAAATCTTTATAAATATTGATTTCGTGTTTTTCATTATCTGAAACCATTTTGTTATCGTGTTCATAAGGTGGAATAACTTTGTCCATATCTTCCTTCAATGTAGAAGTTTCACCATTTTTAAATTGTAAATCATATACACTTCCTTTTACATTATCACCCATCATATATGACAAATTTGCGCCTAGATTATCTATCGCTTCAAAACCTTCTTTCATACCTCCAGCACAACTGAAGAAAGAGTTTAATGGAATAAAAGCAATCAACAATACACATAAAATCACATATTCTAGACGAACATTATAACCAAATATATTTACGTCCATTTGTGTCTTATACAGATAAATTAGATAAAATAATTCACATTACTATTGTTTTGTATCTAACTATTGTTTTGTATCCATATCAAATCGGATTACTTGGAAGACCGCCTGAATGTATATTCATAACATTTTTCATTTGAAGTTGTAACATAACAACAAGAGCTAATAATATAGAAAACCCAGCACCTAATGCGGCAGCAATAGGAAATATACCAGGTATCCAAGAGAGAATAAGTAATGCGACAATGATAGCAACTATTATATAAAGGATGTCTCTAATTAATTTAAGAAGCACACCAACAAATGATTGAAGACCAAGATACGCCGAAAGAAGCGAAAATACAACAGTTGTAACCATACCTACAAATTTAGCGGCCATTGATTTTATGTTAATAAACATTTCAAGTATAGGTGCTGTGATATTGAAAATTCTATCAAATATAATAGCTGTAATATAACTTGCCGAATTTCGCATTTTATCAAACATCTCTCTCATAGCACCTAAAGCATTTACCATAGCAAGAAAAACATTTGACATAACATTCATTGCGTAATAATACGGAAGGAACGCATAATCTGTGATTTTTTGAAGTACGGTCTGAGTACAACCTGTGAAATTGTCTGCCGTGAATTTGTAAAAGTCGTCGCCTTTCTTATCGTGTATAACACCAGCAAAAGGCATATAGGCCGGATTACACTTTTCTTCATTCCAATTGGCTTTAATTGGTTGTAGATGATTTAATACATAATAATATGCGCTGGCAAAAAGGACAAGAAATGCCAATGTAATAACAATCCAAAGATGTAATCCGTATTTATCTGAATACCCGCTTTGGTCGTAAAGTTCATCTACTCTATCTTTTATTAGGGATGACAAATGATTAATGGGTGTTGATGTTGATGACATCTTATTATTATTCCTATATAATCGTTATACATTTTTTATTGCTATTATTGAGTTTATTGTTGTTCGGCGTGTGTATGTGTATTCTCCTCCCAATCATCAAATATTCTTTTACCGATTTGAATCGTGTGGTCTGAAGTAATTAGACAAGCCAACTCGTCACAAATAACGTCGGTTTCTATACTCTCTCTATAATCTTTTACTCTGACAAATGTATTTGTATTTGGGTCTAAAATACGATGACTTCCGGTTACAAATATATATGAACCATCCACACCATCTTTAATAATGTATAATTTTTCAATATGTTTTCCATTCGTGTCTATATTGCTAATTTTCAATACGGAACGGACAACAGCGCCATTTTGTAAAACGGCATTCAATGGTATATCTTTCATCATAACAATCTCTCCATTTTTCAACATAACCTTTGTATCTGGATAAAAACACAAACCTCTGACAAGTTGTCCTGGAGGGCCGCCCCAAGTGCTTTGCATTGTTTTTACTGACCCATCTAATGTAAACATAATAGTTGCCATAATACCCACCAATTTCCCATTCATATCTTTAATATTGATGGTTAATCGCTGAACTTCTATTAAAATATTTAAAAATACGGCAAATATGCCGCCAATAATGTCGCTAATAAACGTTCGCAAATTGCTAATGAAATTTCTAACGCCTTCCAATGATTCGGTTATAGAAGATGCGATATTTCCAACAACACCAAAGTTATAATTGAGTGGTTGTAATAAGTAGGACATATATTTGGTCTGCATATCTTGGACGCAATAAGTGAAGTTTTCAGTTGTATCAGCGCCGAATGCGGATGCGAAAGGCATCGCAAGTGGATTACAACGAATAAGCGGCCATTGCTCTTTAAGTTGTGTTAAAGTTGCGGATGCTTGATTGAATGTAATTAAAAGGGTGAAAATGATAATAATGAGAATAAATAAAAATATATCTGAACCTCTCATAACTATATATACTATACTACATTATCATACGATTTTAAAAATATTAAATCTCTCTATTTTATGTTTTCATAGAGAGATTTAATATTTTTACACATTATTTTTACACATTATTTATTTCTTTATCGTGAATAGCTCCCTGATATTGTGCCAATGAAACCTCATTTAATTTCGCACTAAGTGCGTTTGGATTAAGTGGGCCTGAATTATTAGTGCTTCCGAATTGCGGAACAGACACTTCTTTTCCTGCTTCTAATTCTCCTTCTCCTCCTCTATAAATAACCTTTTTATATGTACGTTTTTTGCTGCTTTGCTTGCGTTTGCTACTTTGCTTGCGTTTGCTACTTTGCTTGCGTTTGCTACTTTGCTTGCGCTTAGCGCTCATACTGTGGCGTTTGCTGCTTTGCTTGCGTCTGCTTTGCTTGCGTCTGCTTTGCTTGCGTCTGCTTTGCTTGCGTCTGCTTTGCTTGCGTCTGCTTTGCTTGCGCTTAGCAGCACCACCAAACGATTGATTCATATTTTGCTGTGCTTGATTTTCACTAGCAATCTGTTTAATAACGGCTTCCTTTGCCGAACCTGCTCCCTCTGGAAATCCAGTGGTTTGAAATGGAACTACACCAGGCATTATATATTATCCTTATATAAAA
>Ga0214921_10006841_pt1 | contig 15401 bp, 13 predicted proteins | sample LL1505_MetaG_FD_177992 | JGI IMG/M metagenome (GOLD analysis project Ga0214921, IMG submission 177992) | Freshwater microbial communities from Lake Lanier, Atlanta, Georgia, United States - LL-1505 | ecosystem: Environmental > Aquatic > Freshwater > Lake | place: USA: Georgia | collected...
AACGGCGAAGGCGAGGCGGTTGTCGGGGTTGTTGTCCGACTCGGGGATGGATGGGGGGAGGCCTTGGCCGAGTTTGACGAGGCAGGAGAAGCTGAGGACACCGAGGTGGCGAGCAGTGTGGTAGTTGAAGAGGAGAACTTCGGCCATGGTGGAGTCGGCTGGGGTGGCCTGATCGCGGCCGCGGCGGGAGATTTCTTGGAGAACCTGTTCCACATCGGCGCCTGCCATATCGGCTTCGGCCAACCAGTACAGAGTGAGGAGAAGATTTCTCTGCATTCCGCCTGGAGCACTCAGCTTTGCGCAAACAAGAGGATCTGTAAGTTTGCGAAGGTTTTCCATGGCGGCCTCCGTCTTTTTGAGAACGTTCATGCTGGCGGAGGCGGTCATCGAATCGAGCATCAGCTCATCGTCATAAGTGCAGGAGTACCCCCCAAAAAGACCATATTGGTCCTGATAAGAGGGATTGAGTGGCAGGACTAGGGGCGGGGATGCTTTTGCTGTAGCAGAAAAAAGGACTACAAATAAAACGAAAAAATAAATCACTTATTTACCATAAAGGGGAATGAAGGATTTGAAAGCAAGGATGTAAAAGGGAGACAACAAAGCAGAGAGAGAGGGGTTCGGCATCATGATTTTTAAGAGGTAGAGAAATTGCTCTTTATCCTTTAACTACCGGAATTTCTAGTGGGGAGGGGTAGCGTCCAGCCACGAAAATCAGACAACCAAAGAGCAGTTTTTTGAATGCCTTCCTCCTGTGAGAAAGGGCCTCTGCCAAGAAGCCGAAAGGTCTCTGTCATATCGACGGGATAGTCCGTGGTCATACTTTTGACCCGATTCGAGTCGATATAAAATCTGCGACCCGCTAACAAGGAAATCAAATCCCCGGTTTTGCCCAAAAGTTTTAGAATGGAGCGGGGAATCCTCGGAGGATTCCGCCCGTGGAGCACTCGACAAAACCCTGCGGCCCAGTTCCAGATGTCATCGGTTGCGTCTCCAACATAAAAAGTTTTTTTATGTACCTGAGCTACCGGGAGAGAAAAAATCTGCTCTATTTGATGCGCTATATTGCCAACATATGCATACGCCCGGCGAACAGGCGCACCCCCTGGATGAAAATACCAACCCCTGTGAGCGAGGCGCCAAAATTCCTGCTCATAACGGGTATGCCAGGGGCCCCAGACATTGGTTGGACGAATCAGGGTCCAAGCAAAAGGAAGGCTAGCGGCACGGGTCAACTTCTCCGTGATGACCTTGCTGGCTCCGTAGACGGTGGCGGGCAAGTAATCCTCGTCTGAATTGGGTTGGTAACCCGGGCCGCATACATATTGGCTGGAGGTAATGATGGCCCGCTGGATGGAAGGGCAGTCCCGAATAGCATGCAGGAAGTTCGCCGTGCCTATCGTGTTGTCCCGATATCCCAACTCGACTGTGGTGGCTTCATCGCAGTCGGTGCGACCTGCAAGATGCAAGACATGGCTCGGACAGAAAGAATGAACTTTTTGCGTGAGATCGTGCGCTTCTAGAATATTGCATGGGGACCAAGATTTGAGGTGCTTTGGATTTTGAGGTGGATTTAGGTCTAAATTTAAAATCTGATGCTCAGAACCGTGAAACCAATCAATGAGATTTGTCCCAATGAATCCAGACCCACCAGTCAAAAGGAGCTTCATATTCGATAGCCATAGCAAACGACAGGAAACTGGCTATTGCAAACCCCGCAAAATTAGACGACGACCCTAATGCAAAAAGTTCTCGGCCCAACGATCTGAATTAAAAACCCGACCAGGGCTTGGGAGGATGAATCCATGGAAGAAACTCTTTGGGAAAAAAGAATTACACCCGACCTTCGCATTGGCTGAAACAAAACAGATTCTAAAAAAAGAAGCGGAGCCATGAAGCTCTTTGGAGCCATTTTATGCTTACAGCCCCGCGAAAAAAGATCACTCCGCCGGGCCTCTTCATGGGTGGTTTAGATTCTTTGCTTTTTCAAGGGCTTGAAATAAATTTGGTAATGGCACGCAAGGAATCCTTGGGCACAAACCGCCCCGCATTGGTTGTGGCTGGCGGGATTCCCCCGCCCATCGGTGGACAAGCCCTTATGGTGGAAGACTTTCTTGTCCAACTGAAGACATCAGGCCAGTTCCGAGTCTTCCACTGGGCCTTTCAGTTTGCTGGAACTGCGCAAACCATACGCCGTATTAGTTGGAAAAAGATCGGGGCAGCTTTCTTCGCCATTATCAATCTCTTAAAAATTCGAAAAACCAGCGGGATGATCGATGTGTTGCTATATCCTGTGGGAGGCCCGCAAACCGTGCCCATTTTGCGTGATTTGCTACTGTTGCCTTGGGCACTTGCCTTATGCCAGCGGCTGATTCTTCACTTCCATGCTGGCGGAGTTGACGAGGGGCTCAGTCGTCAATCGGCGTTAGTGCGCTGGCTGGCGGGAAATTTATACTGTAGATCCTACGCAAGCATCTCTCTCACACGCTTCGGGGTGCGTGAACTAAGCGCCCTTGGGATAAAAAAAATCGAGACAATTCCACTCGATTTCCGTGACACTTTTGACGAAAAGACAGTGAAGAGAGGGGAATCATCCCGACCCCAGCTCTTGTGCCTTGGGCATGTATGTGAGGAAAAAGGGAGCCTGCTACTTCTGCAAGCAGTCCGATTTTGTTTGGAGCAGGGAATTGATCTCCAGCTTGTGTTAGCCGGGGATTGTCTCCAGCCATGCTCAGAAAAAGTTTTGCGAGGATGGATTCGCAGCCTTGGGCTTGAATCCGTTGTGGAGTGGCGCGGGTGTGTCGAGGGCGAATCGAAGAAAACACTTTTTGGGCAGGCTGAACTCTTTCTCTTTCCAAGTCTCGCTCTAGAGTCTTTCGGTATAGTTATGGTTGAAGCGATGATGTGGGGTTTGCCCGTTATGGCCTTGGATCGACGTGCTAATTATGAGGTATTGTGCTCTCCGCCGGAGGAGCTTCGGGTTCGTTCCTCGGAGGTTTTTGCGGAGCGGCTGGTGGAAGTAATCCGGCAACGCTCCCTTTGGAAGGAGTGGGGCAAAGAAAACCGGGAAAAATTTCTTCAAAATCACCTGCGCAGGTCCGGCAAGTCCCGCTTGGTGGAATTCCTTGCCCAAACAGCAAATGAGGCAATGTGAAGTTCTCTGTCATAACGCCCAGCTTTAAACAGTTGGAATGGTTGCAACTCTGCATCTCCTCGGTAAGCGATCAGACTTTATCCTGTGAAGGCCGGGATTTCCTTGTTGAACATATCATTCAGGATGCGGGAAGTTCTGGAATCGAAGATTTTGCCAAAAAGACGGGAGAGAGGCTTCTGCGTCAGTATGGGGGAGAAACGCTGTCCAGTGCAGACCCCTACGAACTTTTGAGCATTCGCACTTCCCATGGTTATGAACTGCGAATCTTTAAAGAAACAGACTCAGGCATGTATGACGCAGTGAATCGTGGCCTTCGGAAAGCTACGGGCGAGAGGCTGGCCTATCTGAATTGTGACGAGCAGTACCTGCCGGGGGCACTTTTCCGGATTTCAGAAGAGTTTACGCAAAACCCCACCACCTCTGTCTTTTTTGCGGGATGTCTCGTGATAAATTCACAAGGCGCCTTATTAGCGGCCCGACAACCCACCCCGCTCTCCAAGGCATTTATTCAGACCTGTCATTTGCCTGTTTTCACGGCCAGCATGTTTTTTCGCAGGGACTGGTTTTTTCAAAAGCAGGCATGGTTTGACATTCGTTTGCGCGACGTGGCCGATGCGGTATGGGTTTTGCAAAGGATTCAGGAAAAGACAAAAATCGGGGGCGTTAGGTTTTTTACGACAGCCTTTACAGACACAGGAGCGAACATGAATCTTTCTCCCAACGCTAGGCGGGAGCACCGGAATCTTCGGGCCTCGGCTCCACGGTGGATGAGGATTCTTCGGCCGTGGTGGATTTTCCGGCACCGGCTTGGGAAGTTGATCCGAGGAGATTATTTTCCCCGGAACCAGCGGTATAAGATCTTTGCAAAAACCCATATCATCGAAAGGCAGTCCTTCGAGGCCCGGCGTGCGGGGGGTATCTGGTGGGGGCGGCTATTTTTTCGGGAGAAATCGCAACTGCCATTTTGAGGTTGGCATCAGGCTGAGGCATGGAATTATTACTCTATGGGTGGCCCTCTTTCCCCAAAGCTGACGCGCCTTGTGCTCGCTGCTGCGAGGATCTCCGGTAGTTCGGTCCCTGACGTATGCGTTGAAACTGGCACTTTTCGGGGGGACAGCGCCTTTTTTTTTGCCACAGTTTTCCGTGAAGTTCATACTGTGGAGCTGAGCGAAAAATACCATCGACTAGCAGGGGAACGCCTGCGCCCCTTTCCTCACGTCCATTGTCATCTGGGGGATAGCGGGGAAGTGTTGCCCAGCCTGTTGCCGCTTTTACCGGGGCCGCTTCTGGTTTTTTTAGACGCTCACTGGGCGGGGGGAGATACGGCGTTTGGACCGGAGGAGGTGCCCTTGCTACGGGAGCTTCGTTGCCTAGCGCGTCGTGATCAACCGGATGTAGTGGTGATCGACGATATTCGCCTACTGGGCCGCCAAGGAAAGACCGGCAGCGATAAGGATCCCCACTATCCCGTTTCGACATACGATTGGCGCTCGATCACTCAAGAAGCCATGGAGAGAATTCTAAGTCGGGGAATCCGAAACCCCTGGTTCTTTTGCAGCGATCGGATCTTTATATTTCGGAATCGGCGGCCATGGCAGGGTCTGTTGCTCCGGCTGGGGTTCGGTCCTGTAGCTTGGCTTTATGAGCGATTCTTGCGTTGGCGGGCGATTCTGCAGCCTAGGGTCGAAGTGCTTAGACAGACGGATTGAAATCCGATCCCGGGCGGGAGAGGCTTCCCTTCGCTGGATAAATTTTACCCTCTCCCACGGCCGAACGATACTCCTGCGTGCGTTGTCATTCGCTGGCGGCAAGAATGGGCACCAAGGGGCAGGACCAATTCCGAATTCTCAAAAAAGTGTCGCGAGCTAAGTCCTGACAACCCACTTAACCTGCTGACTGCTGATCGGCGCGAAAAGACTGAATTGCCACAGCGAGAAAGACGCAGAAGGGCGGGATAAAATTCTGAATCGCCCCATAGACGATAAAAAAACCGAAAACAAATTGAGTGATCAATGCGGCCGCCCAGATCTGCTCAGCGGGAATATCTCCCAAGTGCGCCTGGAGGACATGGCGCCAAATATAAGAAAGGGAGCCAAGACAAAGCAGGACAAAGGCGCCAAAACCGACCCAACCGGTCACATGGTGAAGGGCAACCCAGCCCACATGGTGATCTCGGACAGTGATGTAACCCTTAGCCATTGCGTCGCCACTAGCTTCCATTCGCATGGTCCCAATATCTGCGCCACGATCCGCCATATATCGGGCGTCAAATTTATAACCATCCCCCAACCAACCCGCCTTCTCCATGAAGTCAGATTTATAAACTCTTTTAATATCGTCTCGAAATTCGTTAGATCCCTCCGCCGACTTCAGAGCATTCCTATCCCATTTGCCTGGGAAGGGGGAAAGAGTTCGCTGGATAGTTAGAGGTAGATTGAAAAGAGAGCCTTGGCCAGCGACAAGGAAAGCAATAGCTCCTGCTAAAACAGGGATGCCAAGAAAGAAAATGTAACGAGCCCGCAAAAAAAGAGCGACAGAACTCAAAACGACGTAATTAAAAAGATAGGAACGAAACCCACTCCATATGGTCCCCCCCAAAGTCAAAATCGACAGGGGAACAACAAACCATCGAGAAGGCCGAATCCAATCCCGTGGAGGAAAATAACAGAGCAAGGCCAATTGAAGTGCTAGGCATAAAGGACCGATTTGTCCGACTCGGACCAATGAGTCATCCCGAAAAGCTTGGGCTCCGGCATAAGCCTCGATATTCACAGAGGAGTAGATCCGATAAATGTGTGGAGCCAAAGCTGGAACTGCAGAGGAAACGGCAAAGGGTGTGAATTCGAGAATCGAACCGATCAGATAAAGCAACGGCACCCGGGAAAGCCAGGGGGACTTTCCAAGGGGGAACCAAAGAAGGGCAGGCAGAACGAGCATGCCCGAAAGAATCGTGAAGAAACGGCGGCCACCGCTGGCTTCACCACCAAACATGCTGAGTCCAAGGCCACCGCCTTTTCCCCAATGGTAAAGAAGAACCCCGGCAAACAGAATTCCAGGAATCCAGACTTCCGGAGGACCAAGGCTTATCGACTGCCTTTTTGTCATAAACATCTGGAGGACCACATATCCGATGACCAGCAGGATCGACAGTTCGGCAGGGGAAAATTTGATGGGGAGGATATTTAAAGATCCGGTCATGGGAAGGCAGAGGGGGACAGCAATCCAACAGTTGTCGCGCAGGACAAAGACGAACAGAAGAAGAAAACCAACCCCGAAAAGGAAAACCAAGGGAAGCGAATTACCACCCAGTAGCTCATTCGTGAGCCATGGGGCAGCCAGGAATGAGCCCAAAGTGATTAATCCAAAAATCAGCTTTTGTACGGTAAAGTTGGACACAGAGTTAGGTTAAGGGCTCGAACGAGAGAGGGCAAAGAGACAGTTGGGTGGCGGTGTAGCCTGGATTTAGGTGGAAGGAGAATATGAGGGGTGAGTTGCGTGAAGTTTGAAATTATGGAGAAAAAAAGGGCATTATTTCAAAGCTTTACTTCCAAGTCTTATCGTATCAGTAGAACAGCTTGTCGCTCCATCACAAACCTATAGGTTGAGAAGATGCGGATTGCGATTTTGTGTGGCTTTCCTCTCAACACACTGGAATCTTCTCCGATTCAATTCTCTGCGGGGCAGCATGCAACATCGTGGCTGGTCGACCTGCCAGAGGCTTTTGCAAGTCTGGGGAACTTGGAAATGCACTGGATTACGCTGAGCGATCAAGTCGAGACAGAGATTTCTTTCCCCGCCCATGGCGGGACGTTTCATGTCTTGCCGACAAGCAAGACAGGCAGGGCAAGCTCGTTCTATGTAAAGGACCGGCAAAAGATCCAAGTATGCCTCGAAAAAATCTGGCCCGATGTGGTGCATGGGTGGGGTACAGAGGACGTGTATGGGTGGGCCACTGTTACCTCCGGATTCCCCAATGTGCTGTCGATGCAGGGAATTATGAGTTATTACACGTTGAAAAACAGGCTGCATCCGCGGGATTATTTTCAAGCCCTGATTGAGTTGTACTGCCTAAGAAAAGCTCAAATGGTGACTGTGGAAAGCAGCTGGGGAGCGGATATTGTGAAAAGGAGAAGGGGAAATAAGCCGATAGAGATTGTGGAGTACGGTGTGAGAAAAAGTTTTTATGAAGTTTCTTGGTGTCCTCAAGAAAAAAATCCATACGCAATTTTTATAGGGACACTTCATCCCCGAAAGGGCATTGAGGATTTGGTTGCGGCATTTTCTGCGATCGAGGGGAATTATAGGCTGAAAGTTATTGGGACAGGGGATGCAAAATATGTGATGGAACTCAAAAAACGTTCGACTGATAATATTGAGTGGCTGGGCGGACAACCGTTGGAGCAGGTCCAGAAGGAGATGTCAGGAGCTTGGTGCCTAGTTCTGCCGACCAGGGCGGATACCAGTCCAAATGTCGTCAAGGAGGCGAGAGTGCTTGGCTTGCCCGTAGTGACGACAAGGCACGGAGGACAAGCCAGCTATGTGAGGGAGGGTGAGGATGGATATTTTGTGGAGAGAAGAGATACAGCTGGATTAATTAAAAAAATGAAAGTGCTGCTCGGATCCATTACCAAAGCCAGGGAATTGGGTGCTCAAGGAAAAAAAAGCTACAGGGAGGCATTTCTAGCCAAACGCACTGCAGAAGAATTTTCCAAAATATATATAAACAGCACACTTGTTGAAAAGACGAAAACCACTGCCCAGCTGAACAACTAGCTACCGACTTCTTTCGCCAACTGGCAGAAGGACTCACTGTACATTTTGCGATTATAAAACGTTTCTACGGCCTCTCGGCCAAGGAGGCCTAGCCGTGAACGCAGATCCGATTCTTGAGCCAATGTCTTCATGGCCTGCGCCATCCCTGTTTTTGACTTTACGCAGATGCCGCCAGGCATCTCAGCAATGCACCCAGCATCCCTAGCAATCCATGGTTTGCGTTCTGCCATAGCCTCAAGAATCGCGATCGGCTGTGCCTCCCAATAGGCAGAAAGAACAAAAATGTCGCAATCGGCAAGAGCATCGAGAGTCGTTTCGCGGGGCTGACTCTCGAGCCAGAAAATTTTTTCGGGTCTCTCTTGAAGTGCAAAATGGGCATCAGCTTTTTGGAATACGGCAGAGGACTCGTTGAATTTGCTGCCAATAAAGACAAGAGTCGATCCAGGGATCGCTGCTTCGCGAAAAGCACGTGCTGCGAATCCTTGATCCTTGCGAAGGCAATAATTTGCCACACAAAGGAAAAGGACTCCCGTGGATGGCACTCCGAGACTTTGGCGGAAGCGGCCAGACCTATGCGAAACATCAGAATACGATACCTCGACACCATTCGGAATTGTCCTGACGCCAGGGTGATTGGTTAGCTTTGCAAGAGTATGATCATAAAAAGCGCGCAAATCACGGCGAGTACTTAGTACGACGAGGCGGTCGATTTTCTTAAGCCATCTAAGCATTAACAAGCTCTGTATAAACGAGTAAGCAAAGGAAAGGAGGCCGAATGGGAAGCGCGAAACCGGAGTCCAGAACAAAGCACTGAATCCGTGACTTACCAAAATCTTTTTAGATGGCATTGCATCGAGAAGGCAAACGGCGAGGTATAAAGGCCAAGAGTAGCCGTGGAATAGTATGACATCCCAATTTCCAGCGCGTAAAAAATTGCGGTACTGTCCGGTTGCTCCCTTGTAAGGATCACGGAAATAATACGAGCCAGAGATTGGAAATTCATAAATTTTGGCCCCATGCCAATTTAGGGAGTTTCTTAGTGGGGAGGTGGGCTCGGTAGCAATATCCACCATCCATCCTTGATCGAGAAAAGCCTTAACAGCTGCGGATGCAGCCTCTGAAACACCGTCTTTATCGGGTGGAAAGGTAGGAGTGGCGACAAGGATTTTCATCAAAAACCGTGAAAGCTAAATTGGGATACCATTTTTTTGGGACACTTCTTGAGCCCAAACTAATTTTCTGTGTTTTTGAATGCGCACTTCTTTCAGCTTGCGCCATTTGGTTTGCATGTTTTCCAAAAAGGGAAGCAGCTGCAAAAGGCGGTTTTTAATAGTTTCCCCAGTGTTTGTTGATTGGGCCGATAAGGGAGACACAGCACTCCAAGCTTTTGAATAATCCGACTGCTGTGGCCATTGAGAAAAAATAGGCACAGTTCTCATTTTCTTTGCCGAAATATAAAGAAGAGTTGGTGCAGATCCGCGCTCTTCAACCCGCATGCCTAGGCTGTCCGGGTCCTTGATTGAAAACCATTTTCCATCCTGATGAATAAGCATTTTCTCCAAACGAAAACCGTTACCTGCAGCGAAAAGACGATAAAACAGTTCAGGGCTGAATTGATAAAAACCATGTCCCGCCCAGTTGTTCCAAGGGGTAATTAAAACTAAATGCCCCCCTTGTTGAACAAGCTGCATGCAGGTCTTTATCGCCTCTGGGAAATTAAAGACGTGTTCGAGTGTTCCGCCGTCAATTACGCAGGACCACTTCTGTGGAAAAGTCGCAGGAAGCGGTTGATTAAGATCATGAGTGAATCTGGCCCCTTCGTAAGGTGAAGCATCCAAAACATCTAAGGATTTCGCACCGAGCGCGGTAAAAAACTCATCGGCGAAAGTAGCATGGCGTGGCACCTGCACATTAAGAAGGGAATAAACCTCCTTGTACTCGTTGTGCTGCATATAAACCCCTTGTCGGCCAAGAGTAAGAGTTTTCGAGAAATCTACACCGCGCCGCATTTCACCAATAAGAAAGTGCGCAGATGATAAGCTTATGCCCATAAAACAATAAACTAACGAGGTGACAATTCTAATTTGAGAGCCCCATGGTCAAGTTGAAGTCTTTAGATCTGGGGTTTTTACAGAAAAGGCCAGGGTTGTAGCATGAACTAATGTTGGCAGTGGCGTTAGCGAACGGAGATAATGGACTACGTCAGGGTGGCTGGGGGTGCAATCGTGCCAAGCAATGATCCCGCCGGGGCGCAGCATTTCCAGACCTTTGACTGTGTCATTTTTCACATACTCATAACTATGGGCTCCGTCGACAAAGATAAGATCCATAAACTCCCGATACGGGGTAGTATCAAATTTGGCAGAATCTGCGCGCAGGAAAGCCACTTTGCCCCCAAGGTCTTGGGGAATAAGGATTCCTTTACCCTTTTCCGCGGCGATCTGCTGTTCTGCCACTTTTGGAATATCTAGGGAGAAGGCAGGGTGGTCCTCTGGAAGATCCAGAGAGAAAACCATACCATCTTGAGGTAGGTTAAGCGCGAGTTGTGTGGTTGAGACCCCTTTATATGTGCCAAATTCAAAAATACGCCTGGCGTTAATCTTGTGAATCAAAGCAGAGAGGGCCGCAGCCTCAATAAGAGAGATGGAGGCCCCAATCCCGGGGAATGTTTGGAAGGATAATCTGACAGATCTTCCGGCAATTTCTAGAAAGTCTATATGGGGAAAAGAACGAGTATCGGCAATCGGATTTTCAATATCTTTAGCAACAGAATTCGCCACGCCAAAAACATGGCGAAGATCCCGCGGATTGCGGAATGCTATTTTAGAAAGAGAAAAAAGGAACGATAGGGATTTAAACATATAATTTTGAGGGGGGACGGCGAATGGTGAAACTCTAGAGTATGTACTTATCCATAATTTTGCGCGACTTTGATGCCAAGTCTGCCCTAAAGGTAGAGGGGAGGATGGAAAACCATGCCCCGACAAAGACAAGGAAAACCATAAGGGGAATTTTAAGGAAGATGAGGATCGTGGGGATGACCATGGTTGTGGACACAAAGGAGATAATTATAATACACGATGTGACTACTACTGAAGCAAGGCCAGATATAACAATGGTTCTAACTGACCCTAGGACATTTGCAGAGGCGCGTAGGGATAAAACAGCGGTGACCGCAAGATGAGTGGTAAGCGCGACCAGCAGAAGGCCCACAACGCCAAAGTGCGACGCCGCAGGGATGGCGAGAGCAATGAAGAAGCAACCCTCAACAAAATAAATATGCCGGATGGGACGAAGATTCCCGGCTAGACCAAAAAGTGCGGTTAAACAGCGAGTTAGGGAAGTGGCAATAAGAAGTCCGGCGAGTAAAACATCACAAGTTAGGTTCCAATGAATGACACCAGATGTCCAAAGAGCGACGAGGAACGTGTTTCCAGCGATGAGACCAGCAGCACCTAGGGTGGCAAGGAAAGTCGTGAGTGCAACGACATTGTCGAATCGCAGATTAAACCTTGCGACGTCACGCCGGACAAACATCTCAGTAAGAGCAGGGGCGGCGCTCTCCATAATTCTCCCGGTAAACTGTTGACCCATGTTATAAAGTTTTGTCCCTACTGCAAAGGTGGCGGCAGCATCGAGGCCAGCAAAGCGGCTAAGGATGATAATCTGTGATGCATTAACAAGCTGGGAACCTAGCGTCATAAAAAAAACGTCTTTGCCGAAGCTAAAAACCCGGACGAAATTACTCCACTTGAGCCTAGCCCAATTACCACGGGAAGGGTAGTATCCACTTTTGGAACAAAGTATAAAAAAAATAATCGGAGAAAGAAATATCCCAGGGATTCCTGCTACAGCAAAGCTGTAAACTCCCCACCCCAGATGGAAGCCAGCCCATAGGATAGTAAAGTTTGCAAGAAGGGAAAGAGATCCGGCCATGTAGGAGAAATCCATTCTCTGAAAGGCCCATAACGGGGCCCCAAGACCGCGTAAGGCAACTGAAAGTCCTCCAAAGCCGGTGATAATAATAAGGACATTCGTAAAGTCGTGAGATAGGTGATTTGGGACAGCAAACAATGTTGGAGCAAAGTAAGAAAAGGCAGTCCCTGCGATTGCAATTAGGGCTCCTTGAATAGCAAAGACGATACCGCCTGTAATAAGGAGACTACCATAGTCACGGCTGTCTACATCATCTTTGCAGTCAGCAATGAATCGGCTGACCGCGGAGGACACGCCAAGGTCGAGTAGCATAAGGTATCCCATGATTTGTTGGGCCAAGGCCCAAAGGCCAAACTGATCTTTGCCTAGATAGTGTAGAGCAAGGGGAACGCTTCCAGCCGTATAGGCAATATTGACAGCGATTGCCAAATAGCCAGCACCCACTCCACGAATAAAATTGCGAGAGCGATTAATCACGGAATCTATCCAGAGAGTAGATACGAATGTTCAAGATGAAGGTCAGGCAAAAAAAGCGGAATTCCTAATATCCCGCAGATTTCAGCCCTGCCAAGATTTCTGCAGGGTCTACGGCCGGGGCATGGTTTTGGGGTCCCCCACACTTCAAGATAACGGCTCGATAATCTAGGCCAAGAATTTCAGCGATCAGATCGACCCAGCCGTCGAGGAAAATATCAGGCACCCAGTGCAAGACTCGGCATCCTGCAGGACAAAAAATAACGTTGGACATATTGCTGCCGAGAAAGCCGCAAATATCGGTAGCTTGCGAAAACAACTTAATGGTCTGAGAGAAATTCAGATCCATATCGCGTACTACGGCCCAGCCTTCCGAGGCGAGCAAGGCGGTAATGGCATCGATATTTTCAAGGGAGCGCCGCTTCCCGCTTCGGGCGAAAAAGAATTTTTTCGGGCCCGAATAGTGGGGATCGGCCTTATCCAGAAAAGCCTTCCGCATGGCTTGAACCCCGTAGGGGTTGTAGCAGTCGATCATACTGGTAGGAGAAGCAAAATAGTATTTTTCCAGAATTAGATAGGTTTCAGCGGTTGGGCGGCAGCGCTTCTTGAGCCCGAGCAGTTCAAGGGTTTCCCAGTGGATAGGTTTAAGCCATTTGGGAACAAGAATGCCTGTGTCCTTTGGAAAATGATCTAAGGACGCCAAGCGGGGCAGGGCATCGTGTAGCCAGTGTCCGTATATGGGAGTTCCGTCAGTGGGAACCCAGTTGGAGACAAGGCTGGTCCAATTTCCGGTTAAGTAAACTGGGGGAGGCAGGGTCAGGAAACGGGCCGCGGGGTCTGAACGCCAACGTTGAGGACCATAAGCGGATTCGAGGCAAAGCTCTTTTTTTTCATTCAAAAGGGCCAAGGAAGTAGAGACCAAGCGGGCATTGGAGTGTTCACTGCGGAGGATCGGCCAAGGCTGTTCTAGATGTTGATGGAGGCCACACTGGACGATCAGGGAATCTGGACGAACCTGAGGAGTCCCTTGGTCCTCAAGGATAATTCGCCCCCGGACCGCTGGGTCGCCCCAGCGCAAAGCATGGTAAAGAGAGAAAGTCTTTCCGGGAGGGCCCCAATGAGGGAAGCCCTTACAGAGAACTCGTGCAAATTCCCAAAATCCTTCTACGAAAGCGGCCCAGACTGTTCGGCGGCAAAAACCCAAAAATCGGTTAACGCTTGGCCAACGGCGGGAAGCGAAGCCCAATTGATCCAACAAACTCAGGGGTTTGATGCTGTGGCTCATCGCTAATCATCTAACCGTAAACGCAGCCCAAAAAAAGCGTGGATTTCTGTTGAGCAATAAACATTGAGGCGCCAGGCAGTAAATTAATAAATTCGAAATGAAAAAAATTCTGCTTTCGGCATTTGCGGCACCTCGAAGGGCGCCCAGTAAAAATCGGGCGGGAGAAAATATGAGAAAGTGTGAGGGGGTGAAAGAGGTCCTGCTACACTCCTAACCCACTTCACGGAGGAGCTTCCTCCTTCGCCAAGGCTTCGGAGGACATGTCGAAGGGCTCTCGCCCTACTGTGGTCATCACCCCCCGCAGTTGCGGCTCCTACGCCGGTCGGGGCGCTACCGGTGGACGGTGGACGATTTTGAGTATTAATCGTAGGCGTGCTAGAGACAGCCCGCCCTACCTGAGTTTATGGGGTGTGGGTCTTGAATGGTACGAATCGGCTAATCAAAGATGATGAGTCCTGCCGGGGTTGTAGAGAGAGGCTTGAAAAAGTGAGCAGGGCGAGTAAGGATGTTGGATGACAAAAACGGCACATCCGAAAGCGAACATTCTTGTAGCGGGTGCAGGGGGCTTTATTGGGGGGCATCTGGTGGCCTATTTGCGCAAGCAGGGGATCAAAAATATCCGAGCGGTGGATATCAAACCTTTCGGCGAGTGGTACCAGAAGTTTGAGGATGTGGAGAATCTATCTCTAAATTTAGGGGAGCTACCCGCGTGCCATCAGGCGGTGAAGGGAATGGAGTGGGTCTATAATTTGGCGGCAGATATGGGAGGCATGGGCTTTATCGAGTTGCACAAAGCGGAGTGCATGTTGACGGTGCTGATTAATACACATCTGCTGATGGCCTCGCGGGATGCCAAGGTGAATCGGTTCTTTTATGCGTCCTCAGCCTGTGTCTATGCGGCGGATAAGCAGACGACGACGGAGAATCCAGGACTGAAGGAGGCGGACGCCTATCCTGCGATGCCCGAGGACGGGTACGGATGGGAAAAACTGTTTAGTGAACGGATGTGTCGTCATTTCCGTGAAGATTTCAAGTTGGAGACGCGGGTGGTGCGCTATCACAATGTGTATGGACCGAACGGGACGTATGATGGGGGCAGAGAAAAGGCGCCCGCCGCGATCTGCCGAAAGGTGATCGAGGCCCAGAAAAACAAAACGAGCGAAATTGAAATTTGGGGCGACGGCGAACAGACGCGGAGCTTCATGTACATCGACGACTGCATCAAGGGGTCGACCGAAATCATGGAGAGCGACATCCGCGAACCACTGAATCTGGGCAGTGCCGAAATGGTTTCGATCAACCAGCTGGTGGATATTGCGGAGGGAATCGCAGGGGTGAAGCTGAAGCGGAAGTATAATTTGGGAGCACCCAAAGGGGTTAGGGGAAGAAGCAGCGACAACAAGCTGATCCAAAAACTAATGGGGTGGGAGCCAGGGACGAAGCTGAAGGACGGACTAACCAAAACGTACGACTGGATCAAAAAGGAGATGGGGGCATAGGAAATTTGCGGAGGGGGATTCTGTATACCTGACTCTGGGCAACCCTGACGTTTGTCCGAAAGAAGCTGGAAGGTGGGGGTTGGCTGGGGTTAAGTAAGAAAATGGTAAGCGAGAGCAAGCGGGTGGATGTTCTCGGAGTGAGGTTGACGGCAACCGATTATGCAGGAGGCGTGAAGCTTCTGGAGGAGTTGGCACTACGGGAAAAACCAGGAATGGTGACCGCCTGCAACACGCACTTGGTGGCATTGGCTCGGCAACAGCCTCAATTTGGTAAAATTCT
>Ga0214921_10006842_pt1 | contig 15400 bp, 10 predicted proteins | sample LL1505_MetaG_FD_177992 | JGI IMG/M metagenome (GOLD analysis project Ga0214921, IMG submission 177992) | Freshwater microbial communities from Lake Lanier, Atlanta, Georgia, United States - LL-1505 | ecosystem: Environmental > Aquatic > Freshwater > Lake | place: USA: Georgia | collected...
TCGGTCTTGTTGGCCCAGCTTACTCAGGTGCAACAATTGCATCACTTCCTTACTACAAGGCAGGTAACCTCACAGTTATCTCACCATCTGCAACTCGCGTATCTCTAACAGATCCAAAGAGCCCAACTGCTAAGTCAGATTACGGTCGCCCAATTTTCCACCGCGTCGTAGCAACTGATGACAAGCAGGGTCCAGCTCTAGCGAAGTTCGCAACAAAGGGCGTTTCATCACCTAAGGTCTTCGTATTCGATGACCAGTCTTCATACGCTGTACCACTACGTGGTTACGTTGAAGAAGCGCTAAAGAAGGTATCAGGCGCGTCAGTAGTTGGTGGCGGAGACTCAGTAATCAATACAACAACTGATTACAGCCCAACAATTGCCAAGATCAAGTCATCTGGTGCAAACGTTGTTATCTACACCGGTTACTACAGCGCAGCTGCTATTTTCGTGAAGCAGCTACGTGACTCAGGTTCAACAGCAGTATTCGCTGGTGGCGACGGAGTCTTCAACCAAGAGTTCGCAAAGCTTGCAGGTAAGTCAGCAGAGAACGCACGCCTAACAGGTGTTGCAGGACTTGCAGATGTTGATGCAAAGCTTGAAGCAGACTTCAAGGCGAAGATCGGTGTTTCATCTGGCGTTTACGCAGTTGAATCAATCGATGCTGCAAATATCTTCCTTTCAGGTATCAAGAATGGAAAGACAACCCGCGCAGCAATGAACAAGTGGGTAAAGAGCTACAACTTCAAGGGTATCGCTGGTGCGAACATCAAGTTCAACCAACATGGTGATATCTCAGAGGGTGGCTTTGCTGGCTTCCTAGTAACAGGCGGAAAGCTTGTTAACCAGGGTCCAGTTGCCTAATCTGAAGTAATTGCTTGTCCCCAACGGGCGTCTCGATTCGTGAGAATCGAGACGCCCGTTGGCTTTTAATTCACCTGAAATTAAAGTAGATTTCACCGACTTGATCAGTTCAATTAGAGAATTTCGAGTTGACCCGCAGATCGGTTGCTGTGGCAGCCACAATTGTTACAAAGGGGCACGATGTTTGATGTATTTATAGATCAGTTCTGGCAACTGACGTTTTCAGGTATTGCACTTGGATTTATCTATGTCTTGATCGCACTTGGATACACCATGGTCTATGGCGTACTTCGTATGATCAACTTTGCAAACTCTGAAATCTTTATGTGGGGAACATTCGGCGCGATCGTCGCTAGCCGTGACCTCTTTAAATATAACCAAACCACCGAGCCAGCGACTGGCGGAAAGCTCGCTCTCGTCCTCGTAGTCCAACTTCTAGCATCGATGGCTTTCGCAGGACTCACAGCAGTGCTTGTTGAATTTATCGCTTACCGACGTTTGCGTGCGCGTGGTACGAATCGTTTGGCCACATTAATCTCTGCAATTGGTATGTCAATGGTTCTCTCCGAACTAATGCGTATCTTGACCGCTTCACGTCCAGTCGGATCACCACGTGTTCTTGAGAAAGTAATTTTGACTGAAATTTGGGGAGCGCAGATTCGCCTCGATAACTTGCTGACAATTCTCGCTGCTGGAGCAATCTTTATTATTCTTGAGCGCTTCGTAAAGCTCTCTCGTATGGGTAAGGCGATCCGCGCAGTTTCTATGAATGAAGATGCCGCCAAGTTGATGGGTATCAACTTGAACCGGGTTATCACCGCAACGTTTTTAGTTGGTGGCCTGGCAACTGGCGCAGCTGCCTTCTTCTACGTAACTGTTTATGAATACACGAAATTTAATATTGGCTTCACCATGGGCCTTGCTGCCTTCACTGCAGCTGTTCTCGGTGGAATTGGAAATATCCGCGGCGCCTTCTTTGGGGGAGTCGCACTTGGATTGGCTGAGGTATACGCCGCGGCGATCCTTGGTACTCAGTGGAAGTCAGTAACAATATTTATTGTTCTCGTACTAGTTCTTCTCTTTAAGCCATCCGGCTTATTCGGAGAAGCCGTCACACAGACAAGGGCTTAAGGTGAAATTAATGAAAAACTTTAACCTTCGCGACTTCGGCGCCGGAATCTGGGAGCGAGCGAATCGTCCACAACGAGTTGCAATTGCTCTCTCATCAATCTTCCTAATTTCACTCTTACCTTTTGCTGGTGGCTCATTCCTGGCAACACCAATTGCGGCATATGACGCGGTTCTGGTCTATCCAGTTGCAATCTTTGTTCTAATGTCACTTGGTTTAAATATTGTGGTTGGTAAGTCAGGAATGCTCGATCTTGGTTATGTTGCATTCTTCGCCATCGGCGCCTACACAATGGGCTTCCTTGGAATTAATACCGGTTTAAATACTTGGGAGATCATGCCAATCGGTATCGGTCTTGCCATGTTTGCTGGCGTATTGCTCGGTATTCCAACCCTTCGTCTGCGTGGTGATTACCTTGCCATCGTAACTTTAGGTTTCGGTGAAATTATCCGCATCGTCGCCCTAAACGTTTCTTGGACAAATGGTCCTAACGGTATTTCTGGTATCCCAATGCCTCCCGATCTAGGTCCGATTAAATTCAGGTTAGATGACCAAAAGGGTTTCTACTGGTTTGTTCTAATTATGATTCTTCTGACTATTTGGATGGTTCGACGTCTATCTGTTCGTCGTCCTGGTCGTGCTTGGGAAGCGATTCGCCAAGATGAAGATGCCGCAGAACTCATGGGAGTTCCAACATTTAAATACAAGATGTGGTCATTTACCTTAGGTGCGGCCATTGGTGGCGCAGCTGGTGTCCTTTATGGTTCCAAGAACTTATTTGTTGCACCTGAAATGTTTACCCTAAACGTCTCAATTCTTATCTTGGCCTGTGTGGTCTTTGGTGGAATTGGAAATATCTGGGGTGTAATCGTGGGCGGCGTAATTCTGGGTTACTTGCCAGACCGCATTCGCTTTATTTCAGATGCGCGTCTGCTCGTATTTGGATTGGTCTTAATCATTGTTATGAACTTCCGCCCTGATGGCCTCTTGCCTCGCAAGAAGCGCGAGAAGGCTCTGACTAAGAAGGGAGCAAACGCATAATGTCTAAGACTCTGCTCACGCTCGAAAACCTCACCATGAAATTCGGTGGAGTTACCGCGCTTAATGAAGTAAACCTTGAGATCAAAGAAGGTGAAATTCTTGCTCTAATCGGCCCTAACGGCGCCGGCAAGACCACCGTCTTTAACGTAATCACTGGCGTTTACCAAGCGACTTCTGGTTCGATCAACTTTGACGGTCAAAAAATTGCTGGAAAGAAGCGTTTTGAGATAACCGGACTCGGAATCGCGCGCACTTTCCAGAACATTCGCTTATTCGGCGATATGACAACGCTAGAAAACGTTATTACGGCAACTGATGTTCATAAGAAGAGTGGACTATTAGGAGCACTCTTCGGCACACCTCGTGCACGCCGAGAAGAGAAAGAGAACCGCGCAAAAGCGCACGAGATCCTTGAATTCATCGGTATCGATGAATACTCAGATCGCCTTGCAAAGAATCTTCCTTACGGCGTACAACGTCGTCTTGAGATTGCCCGCGCAATGGGAACTTCTCCAAAGCTGCTTCTCCTTGACGAGCCAGCAGCGGGCTTTAACCCGCAGGAGAAAGTCGAACTTGCCGCAACAATTAAAAAGGTTCGCGATGCTGGTTACACAGTGCTTCTGATCGAGCACGATATGTCGCTAATCATGGGAATTTCAGATCGCGTTGCAGTTCTGGATTTTGGAACCAAGATCGCTGATGGTTCGCCAGCTCAAGTACAAAACGACCCTCGCGTTATTGAGGCTTACTTAGGAGTGCCAGCAGATGCGTCTTGAAATTAAAGATCTCCACGTTCACTACGGCAAGATTGAAGCGATTAAAGGCGTATCAATTGTTGTAAACGAAGGCGAAATCGTCACTCTCATTGGTGCAAACGGCGCCGGTAAGACGACGATGCTTAAGACCATCTCAGGTTTACGTCCTGCAACTAGCGGACAGATCATCTTTAACGGCGAAGATATCTCTAGCGTGCCAGCACATAAGCGCGTAGATCTTGGTCTCTCACAAGCGCCCGAAGGTCGCGGAATTTTTCCTGGCATGACTGTCTTGGAAAACCTTGAAATGGGTAAGTTCCACCGCCATGATCGTAAAAACGAAATGGCTGAAGATCTCGATAAGGTCTACACGCTATTCCCACGTTTGAAAGAACGTACCTCACAAGCTGGCGGAACGCTCTCTGGTGGAGAGCAGCAGATGCTCGCAATTGGCCGAGCGCTTATGGCACGCCCAAAGGTTCTGCTACTTGACGAGCCTTCAATGGGTCTTGCGCCACAGATGATTGCAAATATCTTCCGCATCATCACCGAGATTAACAAGACCGGTGTAACAATTCTTCTTGTTGAGCAGAACGCACAACAAGCGCTACAACGCGCACACCGGGCCTACATTCTTGAAACTGGAAACGTTACTAAGGAAGCTAAAGCTTCTGATCTACTAAACGATCCTGCAGTACGCGAGGCCTACCTCGGCACTGGCGCTCACTAGTCATCTTTCAGCCAGTCTTATTGCTGAAGACGCTACGCTCTTTCAGCCAGGATCATGCAGGTAATTCGAGCAGAACAAGTACGTTGACCCTGCTCGTTGGTAATCACGATCTCGTAGACGCATAAGGTTTTGCCGAGCGAAACTGCCGTTGCAACTCCTGTTACAAAACCTGAAACAGCTGATTTGTGATGTGTGGCGTTGATGTCGACTCCAACGATGCGGCGATTTGGCCCCGCGTGCAGTTGGGTTCCGATCGATCCGAGAGATTCAGCCAAAACAACATTTGCGCCGCCATGAAGTAAACCAATTGGTTGAGTGTTTCCTTCAACTGGCATACGTCCGACTAATCGCTCAGGGGATGCTTCCAAGATTTCGATACCCATCTTCTTATCGAGGGCGCCGCTTCCACGTTCGCGAATTAGCTCGAGGTAGTTAGGGGTATTTTCTGGCTGCGTCATAGTTCGAAATAGTAACTTGTTAACTACTACTTCTCTAGGATGGCGCCATGGCCCAGAAGCGTTTATTACTTATCGACGGCCATTCCATGGCATATCGCGCATTCTTCGCCCTTCCTGCTGAAAATTTCACTACCGCGCAGGGTCAGCACACAAATGCGATCTATGGCTTTGCGACGATGTTGATCTCATTGCTAAAAGATGAGAAGCCAACGCATGTTGCCGTCGCCTTTGATGTTTCTCGCAAGACATTTCGCACCGATATCTTTCCTGACTACAAAGCCAATCGCGCTAAGACCCCCGATGAATTCAGATCGCAGATGTCCTACTTAAATGATTTGGTTACAGGTTTCGGAATTACCCAATTCGCAGTTGAAGGCTATGAAGCCGACGACATCATCGCCACAATTACCAAGCAGGCCGAACGCGAAGGCGCCGAAGTTTTAATCTGTACCGGCGATCGCGATAGTTTCCAATTAGTTACCGAAAAGACGACCGTTCTCTATCCCAAGCGTGGGGTCTCAGAAATGGCGCGTATGACGCCGGGCGCTGTGCAAGAAAAATATGGAATGAGCCCAGATCAATATCCTGATTTTGCGGCGTTGCGCGGAGACCCCAGCGATAACTTGCCTTCAATTCCTGGCGTTGGTGAAAAGACGGCTGCTAAATGGGTTGTTGAATATGGATCACTCCAAGAGCTAATTGCCAACGTCGATAAAGTCGGTGGCAAAGTTGGCCAATCGCTACGCGACAATATCAACGATGTAATTCGCAACCGTGAGTTAACCCAGCTCGTGCATGATGCTCCGATTAGTTATCAGATAGATGCTCTTGCCTGGTCGGGGGTTGTCGAAAGTGATCTCACCAAGTTATTTGAACAACTCGAATTTCGCACTCTTAAGGATCGCCTCAAGCCGATCCTCAGCCCTGATTCAGTTGTAAAAGAGGTCAAGCAGAGGCACTCAGATGACGAGTTAACTCTCTTCGCGCCAGCAATTGAGGGCGGAACCCTAACTTCGGATGAGCTAAGTAAAAAGATCGCTGAACATTCAGGTGAAATCGCCATCGCCTTCGAACTTGTCGAAGAGCGCCTGCATCGTTACGCCGTGGCCTTTAGCTCATCAGATGTTTATCTCATTCACTCATCACAAATGGGGGAGTGGGCGCAAAATACAAAGGTTGGCAAGATTGCTCACGACGCAAAATCTCTAGCTCGTGAAAATTTACTTGATGGCGTCGTCTTCGACACAGCGCTAGCGGCATATCTAGTAAATCCTGGCGTTCGAGCCCAAGAACTATCAGATTTACTCGAACGCTGGGGAGATGGCGCGCAGATTGATACTTCTTCTCCAGAGCAAGCGCTGCTAACCAGCGCTACTTCTCTATTTACTCTTCGTAAATCACTTATGACCGAGATGCAAGATCGTGGAGTACTTGATCTATTTATCAATCTGGAACTTCCTATTGCGGCTCTGCTTGCCGTCATGGAAAATCGCGGCATCGCCGTTGATCATAAAGAGTTAGAAAAATTGGCTACCTTCTTTGAAGGCGAAGTTGCCCGTGAAACTAAGGCGGCACACCTGGCGGCCGGCCATGAATTTAATGTGGCTTCTCCTAAACAACTTCAGGTGGTCCTCTTTGAAGAGTTGGGCCTACCTAAAACAAAGAAGATCAAGACTGGATTTACTACAGATGCCGAAGCGCTCAATTGGCTCTTTGAAAAGACAAAGCATCCGCTCCTTGAATCACTCCTGCGCATTCGTGAGACAAAGAAGTTGGGTACAACCGTTGAAGGCTTAATTGCAGAGATTGCCAAGGATGGGCGCATCCGAACTCACTTTGCCCAGACTGTCGCCGCAACTGGTCGACTTTCCTCAGTTGGGCCAAACCTACAAAATATTCCAGTTCGCACGGAAGAAGGGCGCAGCATTCGCAACGCATTTATCGCTGGCCCTGGATTTAGTGGACTACTTACCGCCGATTACAGCCAAATTGAGATGCGCATCATGGCGCACCTATCAAATGATGCAGGGCTACTTGCAGCATTTGAAACCGGGGAAGATTTGCATGCAACTGTCGCTGGACTCGTATTTGGAGTTAAAGCTGGCGAAGTTGATCCTGAAATGCGCCGCCAGATAAAGGCGATGTCTTATGGTCTGGCTTACGGTTTAAGTGCCTACGGCCTTGCCGCACAGTTAGATCTCTCACCACCTGCTGCCCAAGATTTAATGGATCGATACTTCCAACGCTTTGGCGGAATTCGCGATTACTTAAGTAGCGTCGTAGAAGAAGCGCGCAAAGTTGGGTACACCGAAACAGTCATGGGGCGCCGTCGCTATCTGCCTGATCTGATGCACGATAACCGCCAGCGCCGCGAGATCGCCGAACGCATGGCCCTGAACGCACCTATTCAAGGTTCGGCAGCCGACATCATCAAACAAGCGATGTTAAATGTGGAGCGCGCCCTTCAAAAAGAGAAGTTGAATTCACGACTCTTACTTCAGGTGCATGATGAGTTGATTCTGGAAGTAGTTGCCGGTGAAGAAGAAGCGCTAACTGCTTTAGTAAGACGCGAAATGGGATCCGCCTACCCGCTGCGCGCACCGCTCGATGTCAGCGTCGGAATTGGAAAGAGTTGGAACGAAGCTGCTCACTAAATAATTTTAATAAAAGTTATTTCGTAGTTGGGGAGTTATCAGACATTGCAGCAAGGTCTTCTTCATCTGTGGGAATACGATCTGCTGCAGCTAATCGTTTGCGACCTAAGGTAAGAATAAAAAAGCCGGTAATAATCGTGAAAGTGGTGATAGACAAGGCAAAGCGTGGAGAATAAGTTTCGGCGATCCAACCACCTGCTGCGGCGCCGACCGACATTAAAGTTCCTTCAACAGTCCAGATCCAACCCATCATTCCGACCGCTGAACCTTTAGGGCGAACCGCTTCCATAACCTCCCAATAGAAGACCTGAATTGTTCCGCCGATTAAACCCAAGAAAGCGGCAGCTATCGCCATAGACCAACCTGGGTATGTGTAAATAATTGGTATCGAGATAAATATCCAGACAAAATAGGTAAGGCGCATCGCTTTGAGCGCAGATACCTTCTTCGATACCAAGCCTCCCAGTAATCCACCTATTACATTTGCCACGCCCATGGCGGTAAATATCCAAGCAGTTCTGCCTGGTACGCCTTCAAGCGTTGCAAATGCTGGAACCGCAACATCGAACACGCCCCAACCAAATCCAATGAAACAACCCTCGATCATCAACAGCTGAATTGCTTTATTTTTCCAAAGTGAAGTGTGATTGGCTTCCTTTTTCTCTGGAACCCAATCACGTGAGAGATGAGTCAAAGCCAGTGCGCCACCACCAATAGCCATCAGCGCTGCGGCAACGGTGAGCGCGCTACCAGGATGAGCCGAGAGCGCTAGAGATGTTGCAATGACCGGTCCAAGTACTCCGGCAGAACTCATAACTGAAGTGTCAACAGCGTAAGCAGTTCTTAAATAATCTTCAGGCACAACCATCTTCCAAAGCGGTCTGACAGATAAGTTGATTGGGGGAGCGCTGATTCCCATGATGAAGGCTGCCACTAAAATTGCGTTCTTATCTTGCATCGTATTTAAAATTAACATCATCGCGGCATAGCCCGGCACAAAGATGCGAAGTGGCCATTTTTGTCCGAAACGATCCATCAGTGAACCGCGAAGACCTGCTGTCGCAGCACCGGCGAGCGAGTTGATACCAATTGCTAAACCAGCAACGGCAACTGAACCAGTTGTTTGTTCTGTTTTAAAGAAGATCGCTAAAGCGACCATTCCGTAGGAAACGCGGGCAGGGAATGCAGCGAGAACTAAGACCCAAACGTTGGGAATAGCAAAGAGTTCTCTGTAGCGCCTCATTTGCCTTTAGTTTACGCCTGAGTACTGGACGGATTTGCCCTAATTGCAGCCAAAACCGTACGCTTACGCCCGTTCACCAGAAAGGTTCTGGAGTCCTATTACTTTCTATCCCTACGGAGCAACTTGAGCACATCATCACCAGTCGTAGCAGTTAACGACATCGGATCAGCAGCAGATTTCCTTGCAGCAATCGAAGGCACAATCAGAAATTTCAATGACGGCGATTTGGTCGTCGGAACAGTAGTCCAAGTAGATCGCGAAGAAGTTCTTCTTGATATTGGTTACAAGACAGAAGGCGTAATCCCTTCACGCGAACTCTCAATCCGCCACGATGCAGATCCAAATGACATTGTTAAGGTCGGCGACCGCATTGAAGCGCTCGTTCTCCAAAAGGAAGATAAAGAAGGCCGCACAATTCTCTCTAAGAAGCGCGCACAATACGAGCGCGCCTGGGGCGAGATTGAAGGCAAGAAAGAACGCGACGAAGTTGTCGTCGGAACTGTTATTGAAGTTGTTAAGGGTGGCTTGATCGTTGATATCGGTCTACGCGGCTTCTTGCCAGCATCACTAGTTGAAATGCGTCGCGTACGCGATCTAACACCTTACATCGGTAAGGAAGTTGAAGCTCGTATCATCGAACTCGACAAGAACCGCAATAACGTTGTTCTTTCACGTCGCGCATTCCTAGAGCAGACTCAATCAGAATCACGCACAACATTCTTGAACCAGCTACAAAAGGGTCAGGTTCGTACCGGCGTTATCTCATCAATCGTTAACTTCGGTGCATTCGTTGACCTTGGTGGCGTAGATGGTCTGGTTCACGTTTCAGAGCTTTCATGGAAGCACATCGATCACCCAGGTGAAGTTGTTGAAGTTGGCGATGAAGTAACCGTTGAAGTTCTCGAAGTTGATTTCGAGCGCGAGCGTGTTTCACTTTCTCTTAAGGCAACTCAAGAAGATCCATGGCAAGCATTTGCTCGCACCCACACAATCAATCAGGTTGTTCCGGGCGTCGTAACAAAGCTTGTTCCATTCGGTGCATTTATCCGTGTTCACGAAGGCATTGAAGGCCTAGTTCACATCTCAGAGTTGGCAGAACGCCACGTAGAGATTCCAGAGCAGGTTGTTGCTGTAGATGACGAACTCTTTGTAAAGATCATCGATATCGACCTAGAGCGTCGTCGCATCTCACTATCTCTTAAGCAAGCAAATGAAGGCCACGAAGTTGAGATCGAAGCATTCGATCCAACTCAATACGGCATGGCTGCGCGCTATGACGCAGACGGCAACTTCATCTACCCAGAAGGTTTTGATCCTGATACTCAGGAATGGAAGCCAGGCTTCGACTCACAGCGCGAAGAATGGGAACGCCAATACCAGGAAGCACAAACTCGCTTCCTTGCACATAAGAAGCAGAAGGCAGAAGCCAAGGCAGCAGATGCCGCAGCTCCTGTTGCTGAAGAAGCAGTTGCTGAATAACTAATTGCAAGTAAGGAAAAGGGCTCACCTTCGGGTGGGCCTTTTTTCTTCTCTTCGCTCGGATCTGAAAGGTAGAGTCTGAACCATGTTGGTCGTAGCGCTTACTGGTGGAATCGGTGCAGGCAAGTCTCTGGTAGCGCAGTATTTCTCGGAACTTGGTGCGCGCGTTGTAGATGCTGATCAACTCTCACGAATCGCAATTGAACGAGGCTCTGATGGATTTGATGAAGTCATCACACGATTTGGCGAGAGCGTTTTGCGTAACGGAGATATCGATCGTAAGGCGCTAGGTGAAATTGTTTTTAAAGATAAGAAGGCTAAGGCAGATCTCGAAGCGATTATCCATCCGCGCGTTCGCGAACTTTTCTTTGAGGTAGTAAACGATCTCGCCGCCGATGAGATCCTGATTTATGAGATCCCGCTACTAGTTGAAACAGGCGCAGCCAGTAACTTCGATCAGATCATTACCGTTGAAGCAGATCTCGAAATTCGCAAAGCCAGACTCTTAAAGCGGGGCATGTTCTCTTCCGAGATTGAATCTCGCCTAGCAGCGCAAGCATCACCAGCTGAGCGGGAAGCAGTCGCCACCCATGTAATTGAAAATAGTGGTGATGAAGATCAACTGCTGCGCAAGGTGGAAAACCTCTGGGAGGAACTCCAGCGCCTTTCAAAGTAGGCTAGGAAAATGCGCCCGATCTCTGATCTCCAAAGAAAGGTTCACCCTTTTCAGGTAATCAGCGACTATGTGCCAGCGGGCGATCAGCCGCAGGCGATCGAAGAGATCGTCACCCGAATAAATGCCGGTGAAAAAGATGTGGTGCTACTTGGTGCAACTGGTACTGGTAAATCTGCAACTACCGCCTGGCTAATTGAGCGCCTACAACGTCCTACTTTGGTTCTTGCACCTAACAAAACTCTTGCCGCGCAATTAGCTAACGAGTTCAGAGAGTTGTTGCCCAATAACGCAGTCGAGTACTTCGTTTCGTACTACGACTATTACCAACCAGAAGCCTATGTTCCACAAACCGATACCTTCATCGAAAAAGACTCCAGCGTTAATGATGAGGTAGAACGGTTGCGCCACTCAGCAACTAATTCGCTTCTAACTCGCCGCGATGTGATTGTGGTTGCTACTGTCTCATGCATCTATGGTCTGGGTACGCCGCAGGAGTACATCGATCGGATGATTCGTCTGAAAGTCGGCGATGAGATCGAGCGCAACCAATTGCTACGCCGCTTCGTCGATGTTCAATATTCGCGAAACGATATGGCCTTTGAACGTGGCACCTTCCGGGTTCGCGGCGACACTATCGAGATCATTCCGATGTATGAAGAGCTCGCCATTCGCATCGAGATGTTTGGCGATGAGATCGAAAAAATTATGACCCTCCACCCGCTAACCGGAGAAATCATCCGAGATGAGACCGAGATCTATATCTTCCCTGCGACGCACTATGCCGCTGGTCCAGAAACCATGAAACGCGCCATGGGGGAGATCGAAGATGAGCTCCAGATACAACTCAACCTATTTGAAAAGCAGGGCAAGTTACTTGAAGCACAGCGCCTGCGTATGCGCACAACTTTCGATTTAGAGATGATGCAGCAACTCGGTTTCTGCTCAGGTATTGAGAACTATTCACGACACCTAGATGGCCGCGATCCAGGATCAGCGCCGAACTGTCTCTTAGATTATTTCCCAGAAGATTTTCTCGTTGTCATTGATGAAAGCCACGTTACCGTTCCACAAATTGGGGCAATGTATGAAGGCGACGCTTCACGTAAGCGCACCTTGGTAGAACACGGGTTCCGTCTACCCAGCGCGCTCGATAATCGCCCACTTCGTTGGCCTGAGTTTCAAGATCGAGTCGGTCAAACTCTTTATCTCTCTGCAACTCCAGGTAAGTACGAGCTGGAAAAAGTTGGGGGAGATGTTGTCGAACAAGTAATTCGTCCTACTGGCCTAGTTGATCCAGCGATCATTATCAAGCCAATCAAGGGCCAGATAGATGACTTATTAAACGAGATCAATATCCGTGCTGGCAAGAATGAACGAGTCCTGGTAACGACTTTAACGAAGAAGATGTCCGAAGATCTAACGGACTATCTACAAGAGCGCGGTGTGCGCGTTCGCTATCTCCACTCTGAGGTAGATACCTTGCGCCGCGTAGAACTTCTTCGCGAACTCCGCTCTGGAGAATATGATGTTTTGATCGGTATCAACTTACTTCGTGAAGGCTTAGATCTACCCGAAGTCTCGCTAGTTGCAATTTTGGATGCCGATAAAGAAGGTTTCTTAAGGTCCGCGACATCGCTAATTCAGACGATCGGTCGCGCCGCACGAAATGTTTCTGGAGAAGTACATATGTACGCCGATAACATTACAAAATCGATGGCCCAAGCGATTGACGAAACAAATCGCCGTCGTGCCAAGCAAGTTGCATATAACTTAGAACGTGGAGTGGATCCACAGCCGCTACGTAAGAAGATCGCTGATATAACCGACACAATTGCGCGCGAGAGCGATGACACCGATGAGTTACTCGCGGCGCGAAAGTCGTCGGGTAAATCCAAGGGCAGTACCTCAGTTCTCGATATCGGGTTTAACGCCCGCACCGTGATCTCACTGCCGCGCCAAGAACTGCTCGCCTTGATAGGCTCGCTCACCGAACAGATGCGCAGCGCTGCTGGAGATCTGCAGTTCGAGCTTGCCGCGCGATTGCGCGATGAGATCAGAGAGCTCAAGAAAGAGCTCCGCGGAATGGATGAGGCGGGAATCTAAGTGAGCATCGATAAGTTAATTGTGCGCGGTGCCCGCGAGCACAATTTAAAGGATGTCTCCATTGAGCTTCCCCGCGAAGCGTTAATTGTCTTTACTGGGCTATCTGGTTCCGGAAAATCAAGCTTGGCCTTCGACACCATCTTCGCCGAAGGGCAACGTCGTTATGTTGAATCTCTATCTGCATATGCGCGCCAGTTCTTAGGTCAGATGGATAAACCAGATGTTGATTTCATCGAAGGTTTATCACCAGCTGTCTCAATCGACCAGAAATCAACCAACCGAAATCCTCGTTCGACAGTAGGAACAATCACCGAGGTTTATGACTATCTACGTCTGCTATTTGCGCGTGCAGGACGTCCACACTGTCCAAAATGCAGCAAAGCGGTTTCGCGCCAAAGTCCTCAACAAATTGTTGATCAAATACTCACCATGCCGGCAATGACTAAGTTTCAAGTTTTAGCGCCGGTTATCCGTGAGCGTAAAGGTGAGTTTGTAGATCTCTTCGCAGAGTTGGTTACACAAGGTTATTCACGAGCACGTGTTGATGGCGAAACCATTTCGCTCACTGAACCGCCAAAGTTAAAGAAGCAAGAGAAACACACGATTGAAGTTGTTGTGGATCGTCTAACCGCCAAGGCAGAATCAAAATCTCGACTCACCGACTCGATCGAAACCGCGCTCCGTTTGGCATCCGGCATGGTGCTATTGGACTTTGTTGATACCAAAGGAGCAGAAAAAGAGCGCACCTATAGCGAACATCTGGCTTGCCACGACTGTAACCTCTCTTTTGAAGAACTAGAACCAAGATCTTTCTCTTTTAACTCACCTTTTGGCGCCTGTCCTGAATGTTCGGGTATCGGTACCAAGTTAGAGGTCGATGAAGAGCTAGTTATTCCAGATGACAATCTCTCAATCAACGATGGCGCCATCGCTCCTTGGTCAAGCGGCCACACATCCGAATATTTCTTGCGCTTACTTGAAGCGCTATCTGATGAAGTTAAATTCTCGCTCGATAACCCTTGGAAGAAATTATCAGTAAAGGCAAAAGAGGCGATTCTCAACGGCTTTGAATATGAAGTACATGTGAAGTATAAGAACCGCTATGGCCGCGTGCGCAATTACTCATCTGGCTTTGAAGGTGTAATTCCATTTATTCATCGCAAGCATGATGAGACCGAGAGCGATTACTCGCGCGAAAAATACGAGTCTTATATGCGCGAAATTCCCTGCAACGTCTGTAAAGGCGCGCGCCTAAAGCCTGAAGTTCTAGCTGTGACCGTGGGGGATAAGAGCATCGCCGAGATTTGTGAACTCTCCATCGCTGATTGCGCCGAATTCTTGAAGAGCATTTCGCTAAACGCGCGCGAGGCACAGATTGCAGAACGAGTAATGAAGGAGGTACATGCCCGCCTTGGCTTCTTGCTCGATGTCGGTCTGGACTATCTTTCGCTGGCACGTCCTGCGGCAACGCTCTCGGGAGGTGAAGCCCAACGCATTCGTTTAGCAACCCAGATCGGGTCAGGTTTAGTTGGAGTTCTCTATGTTCTCGATGAGCCAAGTATCGGTCTTCATCAACGCGATAACCGGCGCTTAATCGAAACTCTCACCCGTTTGCGCGACCTCGGAAATACCTTGATCGTTGTTGAACACGATGAAGAAACTATTCGCACCGCAGACTGGATCGTTGATATCGGTCCTGGTGCAGGCGAGCATGGTGGAAAAGTTGTTGTCTCTGGTTCATATGAAGATCTAATCGCTTCGAAGGAATCTATAACCGGTGCTTACCTTTCCGGTCGTAAATCGATTGCAATCCCAGAAAAACGCCGTGCTTTAGATCCGAAGCGCAAATTAGTTATCAAGGGCGCTAAAGAAAATAACTTAAAAGATGTTGAGGTTGAGATCCCACTTGGAGTATTTGTCTCTGTAACCGGTGTCAGCGGCTCAGGTAAATCAACGCTCGTTAATGACATTCTCTACACCACTCTGGCCAACAAGCTAAATGGTGCGCGCCTAGTTCCAGGTCGCCATCGCACCGTGACTGGCGTTGACCAGTTAGATAAAGTTGTACACGTCGATCAGTCACCGATCGGTCGCACGCCACGTTCTAACCCCGCAACATATACGGGCGTTTTCGATAAGGTTCGTGCGCTCTTTGCAGAAACAACTGAAGCCAAGGTTCGCGGATATCAGCAAGGGCGATTCTCATTTAACGTCAAGGGCGGCCGCTGCGAAAACTGTTCCGGTGACGGCACTATCACAATCGAAATGA
>Ga0214921_10006843_pt1 | contig 15398 bp, 12 predicted proteins | sample LL1505_MetaG_FD_177992 | JGI IMG/M metagenome (GOLD analysis project Ga0214921, IMG submission 177992) | Freshwater microbial communities from Lake Lanier, Atlanta, Georgia, United States - LL-1505 | ecosystem: Environmental > Aquatic > Freshwater > Lake | place: USA: Georgia | collected...
TAATATAAAGATATATTAATATATATATTTATATGGATAATTTTAATATTAGAACAAATTGTATTATTTGTAATAATTTATTAAATAATACTTTTTTTACAAAGGATTTATCTATTCCAATAAGCTGTTATTGTAATGAGAGTAAAGATTCAGATAATATATTTATTCCATATAATGTATATACATGTTTATTATGTAAAACAACTCAAACAAAATATTTAGGTAATTTAGATATTATCTATAAATTTAATCATGCTGACTCTACTGGAGATATTATGAAAAATTTACATAAATATGCTTGTAAAATATTAGAAAAATATATGGATAATGTAACAAATATAACAGAAATTGGTTCTGCGAAAGGGATATTAAGTAGTCTAATTTTACAAGAATATAAAAATATATTAAAATATTATATAATTGAGCCACAATTTATAGGAGATCCAATAGAAAAACAAATTATTATACAGAAATTTTTTGAAAATGTAGATGTAGAAGAATATTCTGATTCAAATACTATTATAATTTCACATGTAATGGAACATTTTTATAATCCTATTGATATTTTAAAGAAAATTCAAGAAAATACAAATATTGAGTATTTTTTGCTTATATGGCCAGATTTAGAACATTATAAAGATAATAATATTTATCACGTCTTGAATACAGAACACACCTTTTATGTTGATAATAATTTTATAAAGTTATTATTTAATAATTATTCATTTGAAATGCTAGAGCAAATAAAATATGAAAATCATTCAGTAATTTATTTTTTTAAACGAAATAATAATTTAAAATCTCAAGAACTAATAAATATAAATTATTCAATCGATACTTATTTTAATAGAATATTAAGTAGAAAACAAGAAATTATTGACTTTATTAAATATAATAAAAATAATAATAAACAAATATATATTTGGCCAGCATCAGTACATACCCAATTTTTATTAATGATTACAGAAATTAAAGATATCGATTTTGTTTTAGATAATAGTCCAAATAAAATTGGAAAATATCTATATGGATACAATTTAGAATGTAAATCTTTTGAAGATAACAATAATAATGATGGAAATGCTATTATTTTGAATGGAGGATGTTTTAATAAAGAAGTAATAAATAAAATAAATTTAAATAAAGAACAAATACTAATAATAGAGTAACTATAGTTCTTTGACTATTAAGTTATACGACAATTATTAATATATGTATATATAATCAAATATGATTTATTTGATTATATATATATTTAAAAGTTTAAGTATTAAAACTATTAACAAGTTTTTTAAATTCATCATATGCCATACTATTACATAATGGAGATGTATTAAAATGCTTATGAAGATTTCCTTTTGTACTAAATATATATTTACAAAATTTACATTCTAAATTATTATTATCAGTAATAGATTTTTTAAGTAAGTCGTCAATTATTAAATGAATACCTTTTGTAAGGTTTATCATATTGGGTTTTTTAGGGAGTTCAATCCATTTTTTACAAACAATTACATTTTTATGATGATTATCAAGAGATATTTGTGTATAAAATACTTTCATACATGCCTCACATTTTAATTCAGGAAGTGGTTTTTTCTCCTTTTGTTTTTTTTCTTGTATTTGTTCTTTAACATGATGTATTACAATATCCTCATAAATAATTGAATTTTTTGGTTTAGCTGAAGAAAGCTCTTCGAGGTTAATTTCAGATATAAAATCAAATAAACTTTTCTTTGTTATACTTTTACCTTGTAATTTTTTAAGTATTTCTTCCATAATAATATATATGATACAAGTTTTAGGTCCATAATCCTCATATCTAAACAACTCAAGAAATGTCTATAATCTGGTATAATTAATAATATATGGCTGCTGAATTACATCATATATTTTTGTATTACCAACTTTACTAATAAATGTAATAGTATTACCCTGTTCTATTTTATCAGTATCATTTTCGGCATAATTGAGTAAAATTGCGTATGTTTTAGGATGTCTTCCAAATCCAATGTTTAATATTTTTCCACTCATATCTGTTAAATCTAAAATTCCGTTATCATTAACCGCAAATACCGTTAGTGGTATTTGTGCTAAATCGATTGATTGTTCTTGCTCTTGGCCTTGTTCTTGTTTCTTATCTTTATCTTTGTCTTTATTTTGGGTTTTATCTTCATATTGTATTAAATCATCATTTTTCTTATATAGATTGGGTTTTTTCCACCACTTCCAGATAACAACTACTGCAATCAACGCAATAACTCCAAATATAATCATAGATGATGTTGATAGCATTTTATATTTAAAATGGCATTATCTTTTAGGCTTTTATTAGTCGACTTCTTCAACTTTTGGCCCAGAACTCGGCCTCTCAGTCTCAGTCTCACTCGGTTGAGAACCAGGTGCGCCAGATTTCTCATACAACTTCATCATTACAGGCTTAATCTTCTCCTCATAAATCTTTTGCTTCTCTTCATATTCCTCCTTTGTACCTTCAGTATTAGCTTCAAGCCATTCAATACCTTCCTTAACCCAGCCTTCAACTTCAGATACTGTACTTTCACCAAGCGTCTCTTTCACTTTATCCTCTCGTACTGAATTACGTGCATTGTAAAGATATGATTCCAGTTGATTCTTAGCCTCCACTCTCTCCATACGCTTCTTATCTTCCGCAGCATTGTTTTCAGCCTCTTCTACCATTCTATCAATTTCATCCTTGCTTAGACGTCCCTTATCATTTGTAATAGTAATCTTTTGAGACTTACCAGTTGATTTCTCAGCCGCCGACACATTTAGAATACCATTTGCGTCAATATCAAATGAGACCTCAATTTGAGGAACACCGCGGGGCATTTGAGGAATACCATCAAGCTTGAAATTACCCAGCTGATTACAATCACGTGTAAATTGGCGCTCACCCTCAAATACCTGAATTAGAACACCAGGTTGATTATCGGCATACGTAGAGAAAGTCTGCGACTTCTTACACGGAATAGTCGTATTACGCTTAATAAGCGCAGTCATGACACCACCAGCTGTTTCAAGACCAAGTGATAGTGGTGCGACATCAAGTAGAATAAGATCAGATGTGCGATCAGTAGAGCTTCCACCCGTCAAAATGTGCGCCTGAATTGCGGCACCATATGCTACCGCCTCATCTGGATGTACCGAGTCATTTAGTTTTTTGCCATTGAAAAATGAGCTTACAAGGTCACGAATCTTAGGAATACGTGTAGAGCCGCCGACCATTACAATCTCATGAATCTGATCCTTCGACATCTTGGCATCACGCAGAACTTGATCTAGTGGGGCAATAGTACGACGAAATGCCGCGTCACATAGACTTTCAAACTTTGCCCGCGTAATCACAGCCGTAAAATCAACACCATCTGCGAGGGCATCAATCTCAATATTTGCCTGCGTAGAAGTACTTAAACTACGCTTGGCACGCTCACATGCGGTTCTTAAACGACGAAGCGCACGGGCATTATTCTTCAATTCCACATTTTTATTTTTCTTTTTAAATTCCTGGACACACCAATCCACCATGGCGCTGTCAAAATCTTCTCCCAATATGTTATCGTATGGCTCTTTATCCATACTTCTTACAGTTTCCTGTAAGTTCAGACTATATCTTCAAGATATATTATAAAAATATACCAAGGAACCCATTCGTGCTCATTTCTCCATAGTATTGATACTTTAGGATAATTTGAGTAGTCGTTGAACCTTAACCCTGTTTCCAGGGTTCTTGGCTGCGGATTGCCCATTTCTGATTAGAAATATACTACACACTAATCATCATTTGCCACCTTTTTACCATACCGCAGATAATTACTCTGCGCCCTCAACTCTGTCACCAGGCTGAGTTGGTAGTGGATTAATTTTTAAGAACTTTGAAACTAATTCTTTTTGTTTTTTAATTATAGAATGTATTATTTTATCATTTTTTTCTAAATTTTCTGCTGCTAAGCATGGTCTAAGATTTTGCCAATTAAAACACATATATTGTTCTTTTTCATTTGTTAGATCAAACGATACACATGGAGTTACATGATCTATATGCCACATCCTCATATTATTCCAGTTAATACCGTCTGTAAATTGAAATTCAAGCCATTTTTTTAGATATGAAATATCACATCCAATATACTGAATTGTTTTATTATTTTTTCTTAAATTATTAGATTTTAATGCTCCTCTAATTCGGCCTTGTAATCTACTTCTAATTATTCTTTGTGGAAGTTTAGACATTCGTTTATGTTTTTCACAAATTTTTTCTGGATTATTAGTAATATATTTCTTTTGAGCTATATGTTGTTTGTCTTTATTCCATTCTAATGGCTTCCAGCATTTATTACATGTTTTAAAATATCCAGTCGAAGAACGAGCATTTGTTCTAAATTCAGTATTAGCTTTAATTAATTTACATTTTACACAATATATAGTTTTATTATCTGTTTGAATTTCTTGTTTTTGTTTATATTTACGACGAACAATCTTATAACATTCACGGCATATATTATCATATCCATCTTTAGACAATGATTTATTATTAAATTTAGATATGTCTAAATTTTTAGAACATTCTATACATGTCTTATGCGTAGATTGTAATTTAATTTGCTCTTTTCGTTTTTTACGTTGTTCGTGTATTTCATGTAATCTACATAATTTACATTTATTTCTATAATATTCTTTTTCACCTTTTTTTGAAATTTCAAACATATCAATTGGCAATTTCTCATTACATTTAATACATTCTTTTGAAGTCATTTTAAAAATATAGTTTCAAAGTTTAAAATCAATTTTTACAATTTTAGGGGATTCCCGCAATTAAAGTTCTTTTACTTGAGCCAAGAAGTCTACTTACAGTAAGTAGATGTGTTAAAAAAACCCAAGTGAGTGTCGCCCGCAGTGGCCTTCACTTCAAATACACCGTCATCAATTGTAATAAGAGATACATCATGCGTCCCTCCGCCGCAATCAAAAATAAGCACATTTTGTTCCCCCACCTTCTTCCTATCAAGTCCATATGCTAGCGCCGCCGCCGTCGGCTCATTAATAATTCGAAGAACATTTAATCCCGCAATTACACCAGCGTCCTTAGTCGCCTGCCGCTGAGAATCATTGAAATACGCGGGTACAGTAATAACCGCGTCTTTTACTTCGCAACCCAGATATGCCTCTGCGGTCTGTCTCATTTTGGTAAGAACCATGGCAGAAATCTCCTCGGGCTGATACTTCACACGTTCACCCTTAAAATCCACTTCAATTTGAGGTTTGCCGCCCGTTCCTGAAAGAACAGTAAATGGCCAATGAGCCATATCAGACTTAACAGTCTCATCATCAAACTTACGACCAATTAAACGTTTAGCATCAAACACAGTGTTATTTGGATTAGCCGCCGCCTGTGACTTCGCACCATCGCCGATCAAACGTTCAGTTTCAGTAAATGCCACATAAGAAGGAGTAGTACGATTCCCCTGCTCATTCGCAATAATTTCTACTCGATCATTCTGCCATACACCAACACAAGAAAATGTGGTGCCAAGATCTATTCCTAGCGCATACTTACCTGTACTTTTCGACATTTCTAATTTAGAAATGTGGATAAGTTTTAAGTTCTTTTATTGTTTATTATTTATTGTTTATTGTTTATTATTTATTATATAATAATTGAAAAGCTTTTTTAGATATTATTGCTTAGGTAACTTCTTAATTAAAAATACAATTCTCTGCCACGGTTGTTTATGAAGATATTCCTTAATTTCACAAAAGTTAACCTTTTTGTTACTAGGTTTAAGTTGATTTAGATAAATACCATGAATACTATAAAGGTGAGGGAGATACATTTTATCAACTGTTTCGGCTGCCCTAATTTTAGTAATATGTATATCTACATAATTATCATATAAAAACTTAATGAGAATATCCATAATTTTCATCTGGTCCACAATCAATTTCTTATCTTCAGGATAATACTCTAAATATCTCACAATCAAACTTTGAGTATATAATTGTGAGAAACGCTCAATTATATTTGGGCTATTACCTCGTAATGTTTTAACTGCTGAGTATTTTTCAGAACGATAACGCCAGCGATTACCTGTACTATCCTTAAAAACAAGTCCTTGAAATGACCAATCCCTATCTACAATTTGTTTTTTAATCCATTTTTGAACTTCTGAATCATCTGATACCGATTCTTCTGTTACTACAATCTGCGCATATGATATCTTTTGTTTTGTTACAACTGGTATTAATGGAATATTCTCAATATTTGGTACACCTTTTACCGTCTCAGGACTGTCCTCAAATTCAATACGACCGTCATCATACACAACACCACTATGAACTAAATATACACGATTTGATTTAATCGGTTTTACATTTCTATGTTCCGCATGTTGTACCAAAAAACTATAAAATGTTGCGATTTCAGAACTAGCAGCATTAGGAGAACGAATATCCTGTTCATAGCCTGCTATCTCACTATTAGTATTTACATATGCCTCCTCAAATAATTCCCTAAATGACTTATTTGAGTAAAACTTTCCGGCTGCGCTAAGTCTTGAACGACTTGTAATATGAAACGTCTCATCTCCAACTGCTTTAAAACAATTAATCATAAATCCATCAAGTAATTCTTGACATACTACACCCGCATCAGAAGCATCTTTAAGAGTTTTAAAAGGAAATTCTTGGATAGCTGCTTTTGGTGGGGCAACACATACTGGTCGATTAGTCTTAGTATTCCATACTACAGAACGAAACCATTTACTATGGGGCAGATCCATCTTACTGGTCCCTTTTTCATAACGTATTACACAAAATCCGCTATCCTCTTTATTATCAGCCACTCTAAATAATCCACCCTCAGGTGATTCTAAATATTTTTGTAATTCTTCCCAGCTTGGATACTGTGTAACAAGGTCTTTAAATACATTAATTTTATATTGAATAGGCATTCTTTAATACTAGATAATATAGTATTAATTTCTTTATATCTGTTTGTTATTTTGTTATTATGTTACTCTGTTATTTTGTTAATTCATTGATCTGAGGTTTTGAGAGGCTAGAAGAATCTTAATAGGATGATAGAGCGCAATGGATAATGCAGAAGAATTACCTCCTGATGAGGATATAGAACAAAACGAAAATAAGGTAACAACGCCTCTAACACCAAGTGAGAATCCTATTACAGTACTTGAAGAGGGTACAGGAGTAGATGATGAGATTGATGATGAGGCCAATGTTGAAGGCGCAATTCAGTCATCTGTACAAATTGCTCCGACAGGTGATACAAATCCGTTAGGCGATGAATATAATCCTATGCTCTTTATTCAATTAGGTGATAGAGTAGTTATTGACTCTAAAAAATATGGTAGAACAATTGGTACTGTATATTATCGTAGTTTAGAGCGTATTAGCATAAAACCAGACGGTGTTTCAAATAGTTTACACGACTTTGAAGTTGAACAAACCGATGATGAGGAATTATACAAAGAGGAAGATGGTGTAACAGCCGCATATGTTATTGAAAAGCGCTTATTTGATAGTTTTGTTGAACAACAAGATTTTAGAATTAATCAAATTATTGATACATTTAATGCTGCGGGTGAATTATATAAATCGTATAAAATTGTGAAAGTCGATAAGGATAATGATTATATCCAGATTCAAGATCTAGATGATGAAGAAATTACTAATGATTTAAATTTTAATTTTGTCGGTATTGAATCGGATGAAGACTTTAAAATCATTAGTATTCGCCAACTAGTTGGTGGTCCAGAAGAACAAGTTGACAGGCAAGAAGGGAATAACGTTGTTAAACTAGAAGGTGAGTTAGCAGAAGATTTAACAGCCGAGTTAGAAGAAGAAGAGGATGAAATTGAAGTAGTTGGATTTATTGATGTTGTACGTCCAAAAGTTTTTAGAGAGGCCGCAGTTTTTGAACAACGCATACCAGATAATTTACAAAAGATAGATGCTCTTAATGACTTTATAAGCAGCCTTGATCCAATTCTTCAAAAAGATCCACAATCTATACGCACAGTACGCATTTTAGTTGAAACTTTATTTAATCTAAAACAGGCAACAGTCGCATATAATGATGATGGAACCATACAAGGCACTAAAGCAATTTCTGCTTCTACTCTTGCTGAATTAATTAAAACTACTGCGATTCCACTTGGACGTCCAGTACTTAATATAAGTAAGAAAGAATATATGGTAAGTGAAGAAGATGAAATTGATGAAATTAATATAATGAAGGGTGTACATTTTGAGAATTTTTTGACAGAGTTGGATCAAATAGTAGAGAATAAGAGCTTTCATGTAAGTTCTCAAGGAGGTGTAGTCCGTGAATGGGCTGATCAACAATCTTTTTTAAAGAAGTATCTTTCGCCTTGGTCCTCATCAGTAGACATTGTGGAACCCTTATGGAAAGCTGTAGCGGATTCAGAATTCTTTAGAAGTGAAGCGCCTGAATTTACGGAAGTAGATGATAAAACAGTATTTCTTGAAACAATTCCAGGCTATATTGCCAGTCATGAACAAAAAGAGCCTCCTATATTTACTGAAATTCCTTTCGGTATTGAGAGAGCCCTGTCTACTACATATCGTAAAGGTGTTGATAGACGTAAACAAGTTCTATTATCTGAAGATAGTGCCACACTAAATTCTTATCTAATTTTTCCTATTCGTTCTGCCAGTAATATTGGTACTACACGTTCTACAAGTCTCGCAATTGATAGTGGCCGCAGCCAAATGCCAAAAGAAACCATGCGCTCCATACTTGAAAAAACTGGGGCACCTAAAGAAGTAGGAACATCAAATGATTTGCTACTACTTGATGTAGAAAGAAGCACTCTTGGTAATATTCCCTTACCAGATTATATTGAGGGATTATCAGTGCCTGCTCTAGGTTTAGGGGATACATTTGCGACACTTGAACAATATGGTATGGAAAATTTAGAGCTATCTCCTAAAATAGTTGAAGTTTTACTGACTAAGATTAAATTATATCAAAATCAGTTACTATCAACAATTGCGAAACTTAGAGAAAAGGTTGACGCAGAGCCTCCAAATGTTCCAGAGACAAATTCTTTTATTGAGTCACCTGCTATTCTTGAAGAGATTCTTTCTCAGCCAACCTTAGTTGAAGATCTTGAAGAGTTTCAACGCATTAATCCTGCCTTAGCAGATTCTGATATTGCCAAAGTTGCATATCTTATGAAAAAACATCAAGACTATTTTCAAGTCGCAGCAGGGAAAAATTCTATACTCATTGCTAAAGCGCTTCTTGATTCAAATAATGCGATGTATCTACAATCTCTAAAAGTAGCAAACTTATTGAAGTATAATCAAGATAATGCGGGTGAAAAACCGAAGAGAAACACATGTAAACATGTGGCAGATTTAGTCTCAATTAGAAGATTATTTGATGATAATGAAAGATTCCAAAAATTAACTGAGTTTTTTAAGAAATATCAGGGTATTAGAGACGGAAACTGGATTAATTGTAATATATGTAAAGAAAATTTACTATGCCTTCATGAACGATTACAAATTCAGGCATATTTAAATACTTCTGAAAAGCCTGCGATTGAGAAAGAAATTATTCTTAAGTTTTCAGGTGGATCTTTTCAGGGAAAGTATATATGTAGAAATTGTGGTCAAGCTATTCGTGATTTAGATTTTGAGAATAGTATAGAGTTTGATGATAATGGAAATCCAAAATCAGGAAGGGCAGTCTTAGTAGATGAGGATGCGATTTTTGAAGAAAGACTTGATCTACTTGTTAGTGTTCCTATTGAACCGTCTCAAAAGAAAGAGCTAGATCTTAATGATGATGAAACTAAAGTATATAATATAATTTCAGAAATCGCAGTACGTGTAGGGGTAGTCATGGATAATCAAGGTTTTAGACATGTAATTGATAGAGTAATTTCATGGGTTAATCGTTTTCCAACACGTGATGATTATAATGAAAAGAAAAAGAAACGAGCTACAATGCCCGATTATGATGTGGCTGTAAGTAGAAATATAATAACTGCATCTGCTTTATTTTTATTATTGGAGATTCAGACAAAAATTCCGTCTTATACTATTAGACATGCGCTAATTGGGTGTGCTTCTCCAGGCTTTGATGGATATCCGTTAGATAATGAGGTAACAAATAAGCAGGGATTGGATTATTTGGCATGTGCTGCTGGATCTATACGTAGAAATGAAGCGCCTTGGAATCAGACGGGATTCCAAAAAGTGGCAGACAATCTGAAGAGACAACAAGGTATTGTAGCTTATATGGATAATATCTTAAAAGAGGTTATAGGTGACGATATTATTCAGGCTCAACTCGCAGAAAAGCGCCAATACTTGATAAAACTAAAAGAGAAAGGTTTTATTGGAGTTGGCCAGGTTACAGATGAAATTCCAGCCACTTTCTTACCTGAACAAATTATTGTAACACCAGAGGAAGCCGCAAAAGATGTAATTACTCCTGAAGTAGCAGCAGCCATGGGTAATAAAGGAAAACAAGGTCTTGTAAAGCTTTGGATTCGTCAAGCACATCTTTTAGCCAAGAAGACTGCTTCCCTTGTAAAAGGTTCACCACTTAGTGAAACAACATGCTGTTTCGCAAAGATAGAAGAGCCAGGAAATTTCTGGAAAAATGCTCCTGATATGCCCCCAATCGGTAGAAGAATACTTGTCCCTAATCAACAAGGGCAGATTTTAGTCACAGAGTTTATTCCAAGACCAATAAGTGCGGATGTAGTTGAACCTGATAGTGAATTATACTATAGAATTTTCTTGAAATGTTGTTTCCAGGGTCCGCGCATAGGATATTCACACGAACCAGGTTTAACAAACATGTGCCCGTGGTGTGGTTTTCAATTTCCCACAATTCCAGCAGTTATGGATATAGATACAGAGGGTAAATCCGCACTTTCTTCTCAAAAAGTAGTAACTGACACAGAGGAATTTACAAAACTACTTGACACAATTCATCGTGTAAATAATGTAGATCCTATAAAGATTATAGAACAGGATTCTGTGAAAGATATAATGAGCCAATTTGGTAATGTATTACCACCGCCAATTCTAGGATGGAGCGAAATAATTCAAAAAACAACGGATAACTTTTTACAATTACCACCAGATGCCGATAGAGGTGATATAGCTGTAGCAGCTGGACCTCTATCAGATGCCGCATCAGAATCTGAAAGAATTATTCAAGAGCGTTTAACTGATGTCGCATATAAGACCGCAATTGAAGAAATAGTAAAACTATCATGGATGAACTTCTTTCAAGTTATTCAGACTTATTTTATAACACCATTTGAGAGATTACTAACACAATTTATGGACACATCTTTATTTATTCCTATTGAACTCAAAAAGGCATTAAGTGAGGATCATGTAATGAAGGATTTATTACCAATTCTACAAAATGATTCACAAATTATAAAAGCAAAAGAGAGCGATATTCAAAAAGAGGGATTGACTTTAGCACGCTCAAAGCTTAGATATTTTGTGGAACAAATGAGTGGACTTTTAAGTTTTAAGAACAAGATTCGTCCAATTGTTGTACCTGGCCGTGAAAAATCACTAGTATATATTCAACGTGCGATGTTATATGGGCCTATTGCGACAATGATAAATCCATCTGAAATTCCTCCAGGAACCGAAATCAAAAGCTCTGTCAAATCAATTGGAGATCCCTCAATGCGTCTTTTATTAGAACTCGTAGCACTTACTTTAAATAAGTACAAGCGTGAGAAAATGTCATTTAATGATCAGGAGATTAAAGAATTAATTGCGGTAAGAAATGAAAAGGAGCGTGTAAATGTAATTGCGGAGTTCAATAAATTGACGGATGAGGAACGTGCGGTGGAATTAATGAATAAGCGTTTAGGGCTGGGTAAATGGGCAGTTGGTGGTACTAAGTTGATTTACGCATATGATAAGGACTACTATGACCTTGAACGTCAAAAGAGAGAGGCGGCAGGGATAATTGATTTTCCGGGTCTTGGACCAGACCAGGTGGAAGCATTAGATGGCCGTGAAGTGGATGAATTTGGATTTCCAGTATTTGGGGACGCGGAGTTTGAACGTGAAGGTGGGTATGATCACAATCAGCATGGAGATGATGATCATGAATAAATCATGATTTCTCGTCAATGATTTTTCTATTAAGAAAAATAAGGAATGTCACTACTCATCTACTCTGGTTTATTATATCTAGCAGGTATTTCAATAATTTTAATTTTGAAACCAGAACTGATGTTTTGTAAGGATGGCACATGGAAAGAGTTTGGTTTAGGACGTAATAAACAAAAATATACATGGCTTCCTTTTTGGCTTTTCGCAATATCATGGTCAATTATATCATATGTGATAGTTCTAGTTATTGCCAGTAATACTGGTTTGGGTGGAGTATCTAATAACACAGATATTCCTGTTCAAACAGACGCATTGGAGCCTCAAAATGTTTCCAAAAAAGCAATGAAGCCTTCCTTAGAAGAAGGAGTAGTAAATAAACCTAATTCTACAAAACCAGGATATTATATACTTAATACAAATGAAACCATAAAACACGGTGTCCCTAAATATATATATTTAGGTCCTGAGGCACCAAATCTAGTTTATCAGAATTCTGAAAATGAATTATAAAATAGATCTAACATATTCTTGATATACCGGTACCAATAACCATACCAAATAATATTGAGAACATCATATAAAATCCTACTGAAATACCTTCAAGTAATGGATATTTTTGTTCAATTGTTTTAAGATTTAATTTTGGAGTACAACATTCTTTTGTTATATTATTCTTTATAATAGAACTTGTTTTATCTGTAGTAATATCGGTTGTTTTTCCCATTATTAACGGGGCAAATACAGAAACAACTGGAATACGGCAATAAGAAATTGAAGATATTCCTAATCCAATTATAACTGCTAGAATCGATGGTATTGTGCCTAGTAGCGCTTTTCCTATATTTGTAGTATTACATGTAGTATACTGAGTAATTATATTAGCAGCTCCTGTAATAACAGCAGCCGCTAATGGAATAGATAACTTAAATACTAATCCAAATGACGGAATTGAATCTTTTAGATAAAAAAGAGTTATGGTAACTAATACAAAAAGAATAGAAATTGGAAAAGCTATATATAAAGCATTTACAGACGGTGTTTTCATACTAGTATTTTTTATATCCGGATTAGACATTACTAATAAATTCTAGAAAAAGTTTCCAATTTTTATATGTCGATTGAATCTAAAAATTATAAACTTTTAGACTGTTAAATCTAACAGCTTTTTCTAAAATGTATAGAGTAGATAAATGTCAGCAGAGGAATTAAAAAGGTTTTATAAAGCAAAAGCTAAAAAACCTGAATTATTCGGGTATGATGATGATGGAAATCTTGTAGAATTAAATAAGGAAGGTTCTGTCATAAAAACATATTCACTTCCTAATTACAGACCTCCAACATATGAAGAAATTGATGAAATGGAATCAAAACATACAGAGGCTATCGCAATTGCCAATAAAGAGTTTGAAGATGCTCGAAGAGAATTACGTAACTTAGGCCCTGATACACCAGATTCAGATATTTTAAGAGTAAATCGTAAAGTAAAAGAAGCCGATGTAAGACTACAGGCAATTCGTTTTCCTTTACAATATACTGAAATAATAGATGGTATTCCAATTAATAAAATAGATTTTGATAAAACTTTTGAAAAACGTAAATTTCCTTATAGTTTCTTATTCCTTAAAACTCGTCCTTTTACTTTAGAGGAGCAGTATATTAGAACAGGTAAAGAGCCAGTTAAACCATTGATAAGTGTAGCAGAGGCTAGGGCTGCGGCAGATGCGACAAGTGTTCCTGTTGTAATCTTATTTGAAGATCCTGAAACAAATGATTATGGATTTTTATCCCTTAAATGGACAGTTGAAATTGAATTCAATAATACAATGTATAACTCCGCTAAGCAGGCAATTGCGGCTGAATTAGCAAAAGTTTTCAATGATCAAGAAAATCTACAAAAAATTATGCTTGCTGATACGCCAGAGGAAGTAAGTTATGAATTAGATGATGTGCCGGGCTTAGAAAATCAAGCTAAATGGAATGATAATATCAAGCAATTATTATATGATGTTAATATTGCCAAATTCAATCAATATCCAGAATTAGTAACAAGATTATTAGAAACTAAAACAGCTGTTTTGGGTGCTTATATACCAAATGACAACCTAATTGGAATAGGACTCTCATTAGATAATATTCAATCAAAAAATCCAATAAATTGGAGTGGGCAGAACCTATTAGGTAAAGCATTAATGGATATTCGTGAGAAATTTAGAATGGATATGGCTTTAATAACTGAAGGGGCCATAACTGAAGGTACTATACCTGAAAGTGCTATAACTAAAAAAGTTGTTCGTAGAAGAAAACCATCTGTAGCTGCCCCACCAATAGCTACAGAATTAACAGCCACAGAACCAGCTGTAGCAGCAGCAGAACCTGTTATAATAGAACCAAGAACTATTAGACGACGACCTAGACCCGCTTTAGCTGCGTCATTAGCTTCGCCATTAGCTGCGCCTCAATTAGCACCTCAGCAACCAATATCCCTTGGTAATATACCAATAACCATAAACAAACAATAAGTTATTTATTTAACGGAAAGTCTTTAAGTCTCGCTTCATTTTTGTCACAATCCTGTTGTTTAGCTGAGTATTTATAGCACACACCATTTTTATCTTTATAAACTACTTTCCCAGAAGTTTCAGGTGTGGGATATTTATATGTAACATTCTGTTGAGGTTTAATGAAAAACATCCCAATAGCGCCTAGAATTAATCCTATAATAAATGGAAATATTCTGATATGCTGTAACATTTTGTATCTATCTTAGAAAATATAATTATCTTAAATCAGGAGAATGAATATATTAAGATTTTTAAAAGATGAGAGATTTAATGTATTTTTTAGTTTTCTTATTGGTGTCGGTATAATGTGTATGTGTAGACCTGTATGTACAGGTTCAGAATGTAGTATAACAAAAGCTCCCGCAGAAAAGGATTTTGATAAATATGTTTATAGGATGGGTGGAGGAAGATGTTTTGAGTTTAAATCTGAAATAGTTGATTGCCCTTCCTCGGGGACAATAGAAGCATTCCGAGAATGCTCTAACAGACCTGGTAATGAAATATTTGGTGACCAATTTTCTAGACGCGGTAGTCCAATTAAACGATGTGAATAGTTTATAATAAACGATTTCTCTCTTTTTTAAAGAAATGGCACAGGCTGGAACATTGCTAAGTGATTTAGATTCTAAACCTCCGGTATTTAGTAATAAAGATGATGATCTTGTT
>Ga0214921_10006844_pt1 | contig 15396 bp, 45 predicted proteins | sample LL1505_MetaG_FD_177992 | JGI IMG/M metagenome (GOLD analysis project Ga0214921, IMG submission 177992) | Freshwater microbial communities from Lake Lanier, Atlanta, Georgia, United States - LL-1505 | ecosystem: Environmental > Aquatic > Freshwater > Lake | place: USA: Georgia | collected...
GCAAGATATGAACGCATCTGTTCAATATCAAACTTCATCGGATTGCCATTATCCTGTGCTGAGATATTCACAACCTCGCCATCCTTAATATCAAAGAAGACGTGGATAACGCCAATCGAATCCTCGACCCGAATCATATTCTGCATTTTGTTTTTGTCTCACACGGTTAGGGTTGCAATGCCTTAAGCGGAGGCGGCTGGTTTGCCGCTACTCCGCAATAAGACTTTTTCATGTTTACCAATATAACATTAGGTCGCCTTTGGTATTCACGACCGGGTATTTATGTTACAGCGCCCCTGTAACCGATATAATCAGCCTGGCGCTAAATGACAGCGGTTTGGGTACCCTCACTTTCAGTTAGGTGTTATTGGTTTGTGTTGTTAGTGTCCCTTAAGGGAACCCCTTTTATTATCGGGAGGGGCAAACCCGCTAAGGATTAATCCTTCTGAGCGTCCTTCCGCTTCTGAATCTCTGCCTCATACTCACTCACAAGGCCAGCGGCGAAGTCGCTATCGAGGGTTCCACCATCCGCAACGATGCGGAGAGCATCGACCATTCGGCTCTTGAGCGTGATAACCGCTCGGTCCTTTGCAGCGGGCTTCTCACCCATCGGGAAAAGACCACCCTCCGAACCACGGCCACTCTCAAGAAGGCCATTGTCGATTGCACGCTTCACGTCCTTAGCGGTGAAACCGTTGACGTGGAGGAGAACACCCTTGGGGCAACCACGGCCATTTTCCTCGACATACTTGCGAACAGTCTTGCAAACCTCAAGAGCCTTATCAGTAGCCATCTTCTTCTTCTACCTTCCCGCAAACCTTGTTTGCGTTGTTGCGGTGAGACATTCACCGTCAACCTTACCTGCCTATCTTACCATGCCCACCATCGGGCGTCAACTCTTTTTTTCGTTCCCCGTTGTCGGCGTCACTTCCATCCGTCAACCTTACAAGAGACAGTCTATCATGCCTTGCGTCTCCCGTCAACATCTTTTTTTTGCTCCCGCTTTAGAATCTAGGAAGGGACCATCCCGACTTGCTTCCCCGCTCCCCGTAGGCAACAGGCAGGAATCGAACCTGCTACACCTAGATTCTTTTCGGGGCAGACTCACAACCACCGAACAGAGAAGAGTCTATCACGAACGCTTGCCGCTTGCAACTTCTTTTTTTAGTCCATCGAAAGAGCATGGAATGGGGCAAAGCCTGGGAAAGAGTGAATCGCTTTTCATCATTTGCTTTTAGCGGATTTACCGCTATTAACATTTAACCTAATCTCTAAATCCGTTTTCCGCCCGTCGGGTATAACGATCTGCGGCAGCATCGTTGCAAATATCAATAGCGCAATCCATGCAGTATTCATCCCACGGCGAATGGTCACAACCATTCATGCATTCCCCGCAACCGTATTCGTCGCACTTGCTATGGGTAATAAGGCAGTTGCCAGTATCCTCACCACAGCGGTTATGGTTGCAAACAATATATTCCTTTTCACAAATGCAGCACTTTTCCGTCATATGGTATTGCCCTCGCTGGAACTGTCCAGCATGAAGACAGTATAACCCAAGTCACGGTTACGGTCAAGAACAAAAAGCATAGCCTAACCCCCCAGGATTGCAGGGGATTTTTCCCGCTTGACAGGATGCTTGGGGTGTGGTATCATGCGCCAGCCGCCCATAGGGCGGAAATACTATATACCCCCTATTGGGGTAATAGTATTACCCGGTTCACTTCGTTCACCGGGGGCTGGTATTACTTGTAATACATTGTTTGAGGCCCCCCCACCCCATTAGTATATTGCCTAGTCCCAATCCGTATTGCGACTATTGCGGCACCTATACTTATCCCTAGCCTTCCGCCTATCGGGTATCACCCCACTCTTAGTAACACCATTAATGATTAGCACCATATACCAATCACGGGTCTTAATATCGTTAGGGTCAATGTGCTTAATCTTTTTGTCCTTCTGAGTCCTTGCCATTGTTTTATCCTTTAGGCGAAATACCGCTTCTGCGAATCCGTCAGGTTACGCTGTCCATGATACACCAGACCAATATTAACAATGCCCTCGATTGCAGGAACATCGTTTACATTGCCATCGACATAACCCGCATTAATACGGGATGCATCATCGGCAAAGATACGGGAATGGGGCATATTGAGATTAACCAGATTATCATGCTTTCCACCAAGCGACTGCGTGATCTTAAGGTTATCGGGCTTATTCTCCCAAAGATCCATATTGACCGTCTTAGTGTAAGCATAGAACGTCAGGTGCGGAAGGGCCTTTGCAATATCACACCACTTAGCGTAATACTCGGCATTATAGAAATCACCCGAATCATGGATGCGAACAGTATTAACCTTTCGCATACGCTGGAGATCAGCGATTGCCAAATCCACGAAATCCGCCGAAAGCGAAAGCATAAGATTATGCATTCGGGCATCCTTGACATTCTTCATACCGTAACGTCCCTGCTTTGCATAACACACCGCACGGCAAGCAAGAGCCGAAGGACAGGTATTAATGGTTTCACCATTCATAGTGAAATCGTAATCAGCAGGGATGCCGAAACCAATAATGTTGTAAGTACCACCATTATCCTTATTCAGCTTCTCATTACCATTCGTCCACTTGCAGTTAAAGGTCTTCGTCATGCTATCACCTAATCGTGGTTTCGGGCGGGATGCCCTCTCAACCATCGAAGAACAGTATAGCACGGCAGGTGGTCCCATGCAAGTTTTATTTTCGCCCCTGGTTACAAGGGGTTAGGTGGTGTCGATTCCGCTTGACAGCGGCGGCGGGTTTGTGATAACATCGGTCTGATTACCTAGAGAAACATACTCTATTTTAAAGAGTATTTCTAATCGTTTGTTCTGAAACTTACTCTCGGCTTAGAAGTGTCATATCGTCATATGGAATCCATTGACTGTTTGTATCTAAGTCCGCCCAAACAATATATGCAAGTCTTTGTTTATTACGAATGTCCTTAATCAAACCAACCTTGTTTTGTAGCAATCTGCGATATGTTATTGTTGTTGGTTCGATATGGTATTGAATTAGATCTCCGATCTTGAACTCATCCATATCTGATTATCCTATATTCCCAACCTACTGAGTTGCGGAATACAATAGGTCCAATTACATCATTTTCATCTTCTAGGTTAAATGCCCAACATCCTGTTTGGGTGTTGCCATAGCTAGCATTTTGCTGAACCTTATATATTACCCAATACACTTCGGTTGGTCGTCTTAGGTTATTTGTGCTTGAAGCCCGCTCAACTACAATATCACCAACCGCTACATCTAGTGGGTCGCTTGTAAACTGCACCATATGTAGAGTATAACAGGGCAGCTATTCCATGTCAAGCGGGGAATAGCTGCCCATATGTTATCGTTTCTTATTTAGTCGTCTTGCCCTGCGCTTCTTGCTTCCAATCTTACGTCTACCTTTTCGTGGTCGATTCTTATGTGGATGTGCCATATGCCCTCTACCTCCCTTCTATTATCCCAGTATATCCGATGTGCCAGCCCCCGTCAAGGGGGTATATTATCCCTATTACCCTATTATAGCTTCCCGCCAATCTTATTGGCGGCTGGCTTATATATTATACCCTTAATATCTTAAACCGCAGACCCCCCCCACCCTAGTAGTATAGTGATTGCCGTATCACAGTATAATCACTGTGGAGCCATCACTACCCCTAACACGGTATGTGGTATCTGGGGTATTACGCTTACACCTCTCTGCATAGATGATAGCAGCATTTTCATTTGAGTGAGAACTAAAATTATACCAGTTGCCACCAATCTCTCTTGCCTCTACAATATACATTATGCCTTCCCCTTGTGGTTGGTATTACCCTGGAACGTAGCACGGGTTTGAAATTGAATGTTTACTTCATTTGCTCGGAATGCCATTTGGCACTGCTTACCAGTATTAAGACCAGATGAAGCACGCCAGTATTTAGCATATGCCTCACGGTCAGCTTGACTATTAAACTTTAGCACTTGCACCGATGCTTGTTTGCCCTCACCTGCTGAAGTCCCGAAATACCGAACTGTAGTCTCCTCACTACAATCAGGGCAATGGGTACGCAAACCGCCAATTGCACGCTTTGCCTTGGAAGAAGGATCAAACTCGGCACCACATTCAACGCATTCTCTCATCATGGTACTACTCTACCACAGGTGCGATGCCCTGTCAAGCGTTCTGTTTATAGGACATAGTGCAGCCGCCGAGGCCTTGCGCCTAGTATATCATGCCCCGATGTGGCTGTCAAGCACCATTTTTCCCCTCTATTTACGGGGGTTTACGGATGCCACTTTACAAACCACTATATATTGTGGTATATTGGCGCAAATACCACCATTCCGCCGTATCTCTCCATTTCCCCATACAAAGGGTTATATCACCCACATACAGTAACAGGCTACTCACTCCCTGCTGTTTGTCTTATCTACCTTTTTCATATAACTCTTTAGTTGCTTTTTAAGGCCCGTTATATGTTCCTTATTATAAACGGAAGTGGTGGCTCCTCCTTCTCTACTATTAATCCAATGGACAAGATATAATTCACCATAGGGTCTTTCACTATCTATACTTTTTATTACTCCCAACAGGTTTACCTTTTTTAGTGAACTGGTTGGAAGGTCATAATAACTGAGCATAACCATATCTCCTACCTTATGACTCATCGTTATTCCTCTCACCATTCATTAGGTATAGGGCTAGTGCTGCTTTTAGGTTATGGATTTCTTCTTCCCCATAATACTCTTGCAACCTATCTCTACCATTGAACCATTCCACAAAATAGAATGGGGGGTCATCTGGGATTATTTTTATTGTTCTGCCAACCATTCCCAATTCATTATGCACTTGCAGATCCAATGTTTGATAGGTATAAAGAACAAGATCACCTACTTTATGCCCGACCATCTTTTACAATCCAATCCAATGTTTGTTTGAACTTTTCTATTTCCCAAACAAAGTATTCTTCTCTATTGCCATCTCGATTGTCTACCCAATCTACAAAATAAACATTGGGTTCAACACGTATTTCTATTTTCTTGATGATGCCCAAAAAGTATTTCATGCTATCATCATTGAAATCCCAATAGGAGTATAGTAGCAAATCACCCACATTGTGATTGTTCATCCTGTTCCCAAACTTTCTTCCATTCGTCAATAACCGTTTTCATGATTTTTATCTCACGTTGCTTATAACAATCTATTGTGTGAACTCTTACTGGATTTATCCAATCTACATAATAAAGTTTATCTTCTATTTTCTTTATTACTCCAAGATGAAGTTGCCCACCACTTAAACTTGTGTATCCTACCAAATCACCAATCTTATGTTTGCTCATAACACCTTCAATACCCTATCTGGTTCTCTACCGCCCATATAGATTTCTAACAACTCTTTGTATGTCTGGATATCATGGTCGCTATAACTCTTTTGCATCCTTTGCTCTCCATCAACCCAATCTACCATGTACCGCTTCTTGTATGGAGTGGATGGGGGCATGATATTTTTTATGATGCCCAACTCATAGATCTTTGTGCCATTCATAAGGTTTCGGACATAAAGGACTAAATCTCCTACGTTATGATTGTTCATTCTTTTTTAACTTCTCCGCAAGATAATCCTTGTAATCTTTTACTGCCCATTCTGCTGTTCTTGCTATCATGCCATCGCAGTAATGCACATAATACTTTATAAAAGTATGTCCATTTTCTTCTTCTAACCTAGCCTGTCCAATTATACCTAAACCACCATAATGTGGGTTAAAGAGAAGATCGCCTATTTTGTGATTCGCACTCTGCTTCGAGATAGGCATTTAATCTCCGCTTTGCTTCCGCTATTTCATGTAGGCTATAAATTGATGTATGGACACCATCTGGTGGATTCATCCATTCTATCTCAAAACGCCAAGTATCCTTTAGACCTTTTATCTTTTTGATATACCCCAAAATGTTTGCTTGGAAGTAATATCGGATAACAAGATCACCAACCTCGTGTTTGCCTAGCATAGTATATCCTCAAATTCTTTTTATACCTTTCAACATCTGGAAGGGTTGCAATGGTTGTTAATCCATTTTGCCATTCTATGGTATAGTCATAATGCTCCCAATCGGGTACTTTCTTTATAATTCCCAACTTTGGTTCACCTTCAAAGGAATACCCCAATACCAAATCACCTACTTGATAATTCGTCATTGATCTTCTCTCTCAACCTTGCTTTGCCTTGCTTAACATCTTGTAAGTCCCAAACTGCATATTTTAAATTCTGGTCAAAGTATTCTATTGTATATGGATACGGATTGGTCTTTAGGATTCCTGAGATGAATCCTAGATAACCTTCAACCGATAGGACAAGATCACTGATTTGATGTTTGGTCATTTTCTAATATCTCTCGCAAACAAATCTTCAAATCATTGATTGTTCTTTTGGATGCTAATGATTGCAATTCATTTTTGAAATAAAATATTCTGTATGGATAGTTACACCCCTCGTCCTCATTTATCCATTTGATATACCCCAAACCATCAACTGGGTCATATATCATATCTCCTACTTTATGTTCGTTTAGTGAGATAAACATTTAATTCATCCTTCATCTTATCTATTGTATCATCCCACTCTTTTGATATATCGTCATCATACTTTGGGTTGAACCAATAGACTTTATAGACTGATACACCATTTGATGTTTCTGTTTTTGCTTTGATGTAACCAAGCGTTCCTTTATGTATTACAAGATCGCCAATGTTATGTTCAGTCATTCACCACTCGCATACCATTTAAATAATTAAAAAGGTCAGCTTTGAATTCCTCAATTGTTTCGGAGGAGTATTCACCAAGATCTCCAACTGGGTCGCACCAATCAACAATGTAGGAATAATTTGCTTTACCCTCAAGTCTGTTTTGCCATTGTTCAACACCCTTGATAATTCCAATCATATATTGATTGTTGGTATCAAACTGATTGTAGTAAAGAACCAAGTCACCAATCTTGTGATTTTGCATATTCGTTTCTTCTCACTAAAACTTTGTAGCCTCTAGCATAATACGCAATTGTTTCTGGTAACATAGAAACTGCTTCTCTGCCATCCTCAAACCAGTAAACGTCATAGTTTATCATATACTTATGAACTTGGCGCTTGCGTATAATCTGTCCAAGTCCCCAAGAACCAGAATAAACCATGTCGCCCACGTTATATTCTTTCATTCAAAGCCTTCAAGTTTTAATCGCAAATCCTTTTTGTATCTATGGATACCACGCTCCCTAAAGCAGTCAACTTCATCAGTATTCATGAAGCGAACAGCATAAATGAATTCATCTTCTGGTTTTTCTGTTTGAGGTTCATGAATTTTGATGATTACTCCAAACTCATTATTGTCCCCATCCCAAAGCAAATCACCAACCTTGTGCATAGAACCAGTCTATCACAGGCGAGCGTCGGAGTCAAGAGAATGTTGGTCAGGTTCAAAATTGATTAGGTAATTTTCTCTCCATCCTTCAACTGCTGCTTCATGGAGCGTTTCTGTCATTGAAGATCCAGTTATCCATTCAACGATATAACCTTTATCTCCAAATTGGCTATATGAATATTCTACTTGCGCCTTGATTATTCCTAAACTACCCAAACCAGAATAAACAAGATCACCGACCTTCAACTCGATATATTTCTTCAAGCATTTCTTTTCCTTTTTCAATCATATCCTCGTTATAAAAGAAACGATTACCATGTCTGGAATGATAAACAGAGTATTTAAAGTTAGGAGCAGTATTGATACCATCTGGAAAATAAGCAAGGATGACGCCAATAGATGAAGAACTAGTATCCCAAAGTAAATCGCCCACCTTATGTTTGACCATGCGTTCAGTCTAACATAGGTGGGCGTTGAAGTCAAGAACTTTTTTAGTGATTAAGCTTGTGGCGTTTGTGGCTCTTCTTGTTTCTCTGGTTGATTATTTTCTACTGAGAATAATTTCTTAATTGATTCCACATCATCTAGAGAATACTCTGACTTAACTTTTGTCATCAATCTGCCAATCGCAACCCATTCAGCCCTACGCAATTCTGCTTTTACTGGATCTTTTGTTGTTTTGCTTCCGCCAGCATATTTAATTCTTAATTCAATTCTAGCATCGCCTTGGAATTGTGGGATAGGAAGATTTAAAGGATTCTCTCCAAGGTAGAAAAGCCCCGCTCCACCAATTTGGATATAATAAACGCCTTTTTTATTATAGTGTTTTGTAATATATTTTGTATCGCCAACAACAATTGCATTTAATGGTTTGCTCATACCACTATCAGTCATTTGTGTTCTGATTGATTTTGGAACATAGCATGGGAAACCTTCAACATTTACTCCAAGTTCTTTTAGCTTATCAATATAAGCTGCCGCTGCTTCAGTTTTTTGATTAGCGGCATCAAGAATCATTTTTAAGTCTGTTTCTTCAGTTTTTTGAACTAAGTTTGGATGTGCAGAAACAGCATTTATTTCCCTAGAATATTTTAATTGCCCAGCGCCCATTTGGTCTTTTGCGCTTGATTTAACTTCAATGTTGAAAGGTTTACCTTGATATTTTGCTTCAATATCACCAGAGCCGTGTCTGCTAAATCCTCCAATTGGTTTAGCACCAGCATCTAATTCTGGTATTTGTGCAGAAACTAGTGCGCTATGAACTTTTATTTCATACTCAACACCCTTTTGCCCTACACCTTCTTTTAGCGAATTTGGTTTTATTTTTACTTTTAGCATTAACTTTTCTCCTAAAATATAATTAGTATTTTACTTACAAATCCATTGCCTGTGTATATCTTGCTGGAGTGTATTTTTATATGGAGATTCCCATTTGCACTTTTTATTTGTTGTAGCGCCAACCATGATAAAGGCAAAGAGGCTAACAAACGTCACAATTAATGGTAATTTCATTTTACATCGCTCTCTAATTCTGCATTTTTCATCAACCAACTGATTGATATTGAATCATCTGCTTCACAATCTTGATCTTCTCCATCAAGATAAAAGAAATCAATCCAAGGTTCGTGATAGCGTGTTGTTATCTTTTTGATGACGATATAGTAATCTTCTGGATTTGGCGTGAGGATATTATCGCAGAATTTCTTTTCAATAACCTTCCAGACTTGGCCCTCTTTAACCATTTTAAATGATTCTCCATTCGTATTTCCAATGTTTTTCTGCTTCCTCTGTCCAACCAAGATTCCAATTTTCTTTTTGGCTGGTTGCGATATTTACCATCTTATAGAATCTTTCATATGGATTTTCTAAAACAAAAAAGAAACGATCTTCATCCTTAACAGGAAGCAACTTTTCAACAACATCACCAACTTTAGGTAGTTCCATTATCCACTCACCAATTCGGTATTATCTATCATCCATTTCAAATATGCCGTATCTGGTCTATCATTATTTACGTTCTTGCTGCCAATTCTATTAAAATAGATCATAGCCCCATCAAACTTGGTATACCCAATCTTTACGATAAAGATATAACGGCTAATCTTTTTTGGAACAAAAACTTGGTCTTTAATCTTCCAAATTTGTCCTACTTGTGGGTTCATCCACTCACCAGTTGACAATTCTTTAAGAACCAATCCATAGATGAGTCGCTATCTACATCATAGTTCATATTATACCAATAAACCCAACCGCTATAAACTGAATCCTCTTCTCTTATGCCTACAATAAAATAGTATATAGTTTCACCTTTATGAGTCAAAGACCAAATCTGTCCTCTTGACGGCATCATATTTTTATCCTATCACAAGTCAGGGTTGAAGTCAATAAAAAAATAGCCAGTTACCAAAACTAATTGGTAACTGGCTGAATTGGAGGAAGATATAGGATTTGAACCTATGGAACCCTTTTAGGGTTCACCTCTTTAGCAAAGAGGCTGTTTAAACCACTCACACAATCTTCCATTATTCATCATCCTCCGCATGGAGTTTTGCTTCTTCGCCATCTTCAAACCATCGGTTTTCATCATCCCACCAATGGCGAGTATCATGGATCTCAAAATACATATGGAACTTCCACAGCATAACCTCAAAGAAGAAACCAGCGTGATCTGTATTTTTAGTCCAACGGGTTACAAAAGAAAACCAAGCATAATCATTGTCAAAACCAACATATCCCTCAAACGCCTTATTCTTTGAAATCTTGAATTCCATTATGCCTTCCCCACTTTCTCAATCTTTTCTAGAGTCTCTGTTGCATAATCACCACCATCGCCAGCATATTCTATGTGATTGATAAAGTCAATAGCAATCTCAAGTTTCTTCTTGAGAACTTCAATCTCGTTTTCCATTATGCCTTGTTCTTTTCAGCCTTTTTGATCTGATAATCAGCAAAAAATTCAAATGCATTTTGGATTGGTTTATAACTAATTTCGCTTTCTACAATCTCGCAATCCTTATATGGATTTTTTGCTTCATAGAATTTATCTGGATGGAATGTTTTATCAAGATAGTCTACAACATCACATCTTTCCATAACCATCAGCATATGTGATTTTAGCGAACCAACCGTAGTCCACATTTTTCCACGTTTACTAAAATGCGGCCACGAACTACCACCAGAAAATAAACCATCCGTAACTCTACGGATCATATATATTTTCTTATCAGCCATTTGGCACAACCTTCTTTTCCTTCTTGGGCTTAGACTGCTTCTTCATTTCCTGTTCAGCGGAATAATCAAAAACGTCAAGTGCATCAGTTTGAGTTGGCTTAAGTTCAACTCCAATGATTTCACAATTCATCAACATATTGCTTGGCGTAAAGAATTCTCCAGCATTAAACTTGTAACGCCCCTTAGTCCAAACCTTAATCTTGTTATAGCGCATATAAGACGTAAGAAACATCTTAACTGAATTAAGGGAGTAAAAAATTTTACCTGCTTCCTTTGAAAACCAAGGATAGCGAGAAGTACCACAAATATATTCCCCGTCAGTCTTTCTACGAATCATATAAACCTTACTCATCTTAAGATAATTGCCCATTTATTTCCCTCTCGCTGTCCATCAGCGTTAATACCATCCTACCACGGCAGGGGTTAGAAGTCAAGAATTTAATTAGCAGATGCGTTGAAATAAGTTGCGGGCGGCTGCAATCGCATTTGAATAACACCGTGTTTATAAATTGGTGCGGGTAGTAGGAGTTGAACCTACGCTTCCTGTTCCCAAAACAGGCGGATTAACCAGACTTTCCTATACCCACATTATGTTAAAGATGTTTTCTTATATACTCCGATTATGTTACCAAGGTTCGCCTTCTTCTTCATCTACATTTGGTAGATCAAGGTTTGCGAACGGATCTTCATTTTGCTCTGGAAAGTCATTCTCGGTTAGGACAGGCTTACTAAGAGCCTTTTGCATCCATTCAAAATCTTTCTTTAGTTCCTCTAGCGTTTCACCATATGGACGGACAGACTCAGTATAGAAACGAGGCTTATTCTGCTCATCGTAATAACACTCAACAATAGCAAAATAGCCATCTTTGTGGTTGAACAAACGATAATTCCAATGTGACATTTTGGTTTCCCTCTTTTAATTTGAGTCCAAGATTTCATTCAATTTATCTTCTAAATCGTATTTCATAAGTCTTATATCTTTTACGGGATATAAATTAGTAACACCATCATTCCACCTAACTTTGAAAAGTCCATCTGGGAACTTTGGTGTTTCTATTATAACACCGATTACATTATTCCGCTCAAATAATACTAAATCACCAACATAATGTCCTAGCATGGACTAACCTTCCTAAACCATCCTTCGCCATAAGCGTTCATATTGCCTTTATAGATTGCATCATCCCTGCCAGTTTCCAAACAATACAATCTATACAGCCAAACATAACTACGCATATTTTCATCTGGTTCATGTCTTGAAACAATCAAAAAATGCTTCTTGCAATTGGCAAACCACCAAACTTCACCAACTTGCGGATCGGAATTATCTTTCATTATCCACTCACCAACTCCCAATTACTAAAATTCCATTTTGAAAATGAGACTTCTGGCTCTATTTTTGAATCCATACCAAGATAATTTGTTGCCCATACTTCTCCATGAGTGGCAGATAAAAATTTGAATCTTAACAAGAAAACATATAATTCATCGCTATGATTTTTTAATTTCCAGATCTGACCGACTTGAGGTTTCATGGAGATACCTTCCTAAACCAACCTCTCCCATGAGCGTTCATATTGCCTTTATAAATTGCGTCATCATCACCAGTTTCTAAGCAATACAATTTATAAAACCATTGATAGCTACGCATAGTGTTTGGCGGTTTTTCTTTTGAGACAATCAAAAAATGTTTCTTACAAGTCTCAAACCACCAAACTTCACCAACTTGAGGATCAGAATCATCTCTTGTCGGATCAACATTATCTTTCATCATCCACTCACCAATTCGGCATTTACCATCATCCAAGTAAGGTAAGTCTGGTCATCTCTATTTTCTTTATTCTTGTTCTTGCTGCCGATTCTGTCATAATGAACAAAGTCGCCAAGTCTTTTATTCACTTCAATCTTTGTGATAAAGACATAACGACTATAATCAGTCGGAACAGGAACATGGTCTTTAATCTTCCAAATCTGTCCTACTTGCGGTGTCATCCACTCACCAGTTCACAATTTGTAGTTAACCATCCTACGCAACTTTGATGGTCTTTACCAGCAGATACTTCACGCAAGTAAACCAAACTATCATCAACTTTTAATATAAAGAAATATTCTAGCTGCCATTCATTATACCATAATTGTCCAGCTACTGGATTCATCCACTCACCAATTCACATTGTTGAACTATTGTCTCAAAAAAGAATTGATGCATTTGTTCTTCGCCAACTCTTGAAGCGTACACAATTTCGCTTTTTTCTTCAATGGATTGAATGAAAAGAAAAATACCACTTTGTTTAGCCATCCAAATCTGTCCTACTTGCGGCTTCATAATACAATCCTAACATAGTCCCGAAAGAAAGTCAAGGACTTATTTGTAAGTTGGTGCGATAGGTAGGAATCGAACCTACGCTCTAAACCTTATCAGGGTTTTGTTTTACCATTAAACTACTATCGCATAAAACATAAATGCATTTGGAAAGTAATGCGAAGGTGATGTAACTTAACCACTCATCTGTTCAGGGACATCAGCCATTACCTTTTCGGGGCAACCTCTCTTATCGGGTTGCACACATAGTTGCGCTTCAACAATTTATCCGATAAATTACGGAATGGGTTCGCTGCAACGGAGAACACCAGCAGTTGTATATCACACCTATCCAAATGCAAGTTGGGGTGCCTTTTGGGAATTGAACCCAAACTGCCGCTTTCACAGAGCGGTATGCCAACCTTTACAACAAAGGCACCATGATTGGTAGTCCCAGAGAGAATCGAACTCTCATTAAAAGGGTAAGAGCCTTTTACTTTACCATTAAGTTATGGAACTGTAAACATTGGTGGGAACGGATGGAATCGAACCATCACTATTCTGCGTATGAGACAGATGTTTTACCATTAAACTACATTCCCGAATGGCGGTCTTAAAGGGAATTGAACCCATATTGCTGCTGTGACAGAGCAGTGGCTTAACCATTAGCCGATAAGACCGTGATTGGTACAAGCAGAAGGATTTGAACCTACGACTTTTTCCGTGTAAAGGAAACACTCTACCGCTGAGCTATGCTTGTATTAAATTGGCACGATAGGTAGGAGTCGAACCTACAACCTTCTGGTTCGTAGCCAGATGCACAATCCAATTGTGCTGCTATCGTATTAGTGGTGGGCAGGGTGAGAATCGAACTCACACGCATTTCTGCACAAGTGTCTAAGGCTTGCTTGGCTACCAGTTACAACACCTGCCCATATTTACCTACATTCTTTCCTGAGTTATTGTCTGTTTGAGAATGGCAATTAGAACATAGAATCATTAAATTTTCTATTCTATTGTCAAACTTATCTCCGCTGATATGGTGCAATTCAAGCGGAGCGGGTTTTCCCTGCCATTCGGTTATTCCACAGACTTCACATTTCTTTTCTTTAAGACCATCTCTAAATAAGAGAGTTTTTAGCCTATATGATGTTTTTGTCGAACCTTTGATTAAATGCTTTTCAACTGATTGACGACGATTTAATTTTGGCAATCCTTTGCTTGACTGGTTTTTTAAGTGCGATACTCCCCACTCATTTATGCGAGTGAGCAAAGTATCATACTTACAACCTAGTTCTCTGCAAATATCAAATCTTGGTCGTCCTTCTTCTAACCATTTAATTATTTGATCTTTCTTTTCGTCTATATCTTTTCTAGCCATATTTGTTCTCCTTCATCTACTATACTAAATAGTAGACGATATGTTCAACAGAACAAATATGTATTCCAATTTGGTGGGCTAGGTGGGAGTCGAACCCACACTCTCGCAATTGAGAAACAGATTTTGAGTCTGTCGTGTCTGCCAATTCCACCACACGCCCGTAAAACGCTGTTGTTTAAGAGGCACAACAGCAAAAGCCAAGAAAAAGTTTCTGCCAATTGGCACCGTTTTTTCATTACGGAGTGCTGTTCGTTCGCAGTTTCCAGCACTTTATCCCACTTATGCTGCGTCTAAAGGGGATTTGTTAAGGATAAGCCCTTAACATTTGGAGCCTTCTGCCCGAATCGAACGGGCGACCTATTCATTACAAGTGAATTGCTCTACCAACTGAGCTAAGAAGGCATAAAATGGGGCAGTTGCTTTATGGAACAACCCACGGGTGCAACTACCAAAACCCAAACGATCACAGACCGTTCAAACTAACTAGTTCTTAGCCACGATTATTTGTCACACGAAGCTGACGAATAAACAAACTACGGGGACGAGTAATGCCGCTACGCTTTACGGCAGAAAGATAATCACGGGCATCCTGACGAGAAGTAAAAACTTCCTCACGCAAAACATAATTGCCACCATCAGCATCCGAACGCTCAACAACGGCCCACAGCGAATTAGCGATCTTCATTTGTTATTACTCTTTCTGCTGGAATATCCAGCGGTTAGGTATTACCACTTACAGGAAGAACATGAAAGATAGAAGTATCAATTAGATCTTCGGGATTGCCACCTCTACGAAAATACTCTTTACCACCATCGGTAAAGATTGAACCGCACTTGCATCTAACAAAATCATGACGATGTTTGCTTTCGATTTCATCTCCACACTTTGCACACTTGCAACTATTACGAATGATTTTGTTTCCGTACATTTTGTTTCCCTTTCTTATTGGTGGGTGATGAAGGAATTGCACCTACTCGGATCGCATGGACTCCAGTTTTACAGACTGGCCCGCCTACTTTAACGGTCTAATCACCCTTTGGATTAAAC
>Ga0214921_10006846_pt1 | contig 15392 bp, 7 predicted proteins | sample LL1505_MetaG_FD_177992 | JGI IMG/M metagenome (GOLD analysis project Ga0214921, IMG submission 177992) | Freshwater microbial communities from Lake Lanier, Atlanta, Georgia, United States - LL-1505 | ecosystem: Environmental > Aquatic > Freshwater > Lake | place: USA: Georgia | collected 2015-05-28
AAAGGCTCTGTGTGCCTTTAATTAACATATTCTTGGTATCTTCATCGTTAATGATGGAGTACGAGCCCATCTTAGGAAAGTTGGGCATTTGGTTGAGAGGAATACCAGCTGCTAATAATTCACGAAGCAATGCGGCGGTAGCTTCTTTCTTTTTTAAAGACTGAGAATCCCAAGTTTCGTTCAGAGATACTTCGGTAAAGAAATATATCTCTGAGAAATTAAAACGATAAGGGTAAATGACTCTATTTTCTTCGAACTCCTCAATCCAGAGTGGGCTGGTGCCTATGAAAAACTTTTCGCCCACCACGCCAAAGCCGATGACGCGTGATTCCAGCTCATTTTTATTTAGGAAGTGACTACTCGATTTTGAGGAGTGGAAAAAGATGATGTCGCCGGTATGTAAGTTTTTCCAACGACTTTCTAAATCTGCTTTGAATCCCCACGTTGATGCGCGAAGGGCAGTGAGATAATTTTCAGGAGTACCCGTGACCCGAAAGATGGATTTAATGTCCTGGAGCGAGCGGGTGGGCATCGATTCTAGAGCTGATCGTACTTGGTCGACTTACCCTTGGCTTTATCAACCGGGTACTTGGCATCATTTTGCGCCAGCTTCTCTTTAATCGCCTGGGCTAGGTCGATTTTCTGTTCGTGGGCGAGTAGCAGGGCAAAGATAAGAACGTCGGCTAATTCTTCTCTGACTTTTGCTGGATCAGCGTCTTTGGGCTGTTTCCAGAGAAATTGTTCGAGCAGTTCACCAGCCTCGATACTTAGACCAGCAGCCAAATCCTTCGCATTATGGAATTGTGCCCAGTCTCGGGCGTCACGGAAGCGTAACACTGCATCGGTCAACTGTTTAATCTCATCCACGGGCATAGGTTGATCACGCCATTTAGCCATGGCAAGCCAGTCTAGGGGGTTGTACCTATACCGCCCCATCTATATTATAAAAACCTATAGGATTTATATTACTATGCTGTGTAGATTAGTTTGCAACTAAGTAGCAGACCATCTTTTATTCTATAATTGATATATTTATGACTGCTAAGCTTGAGCAACTTACTCCTGGTACAAATGTAAAAGGTATTTTACCTTTAAATGCTTTAGCGATAATTCAGTCTGTAACTTGGTTTGGCTCAGATACTTTAGAAGCAATTTACAGGGATTCGAGTGGCAGAATTGGGTCTGAGATAATCGGACGCGATAAAGAAGCTACTTTAGAAATTGTCCAGCAAGGACGCGCATGGGCTTTTGATGGTGATGGAGCAAAATTTCGTCTCGTGTCCGAAGCTCATCGCATTCACCTCGCTCACTTATTTGATCCAGTTCTTGCCGTTCATACATCAACTGTACAGCCACTTCCTCATCAAATTACTGCCGTGTATGAATCTATGCTGCCAAGACAGCCATTAAGATTCCTTTTAGCTGATGATCCTGGTGCAGGCAAAACTATCATGGCAGGTCTATTGATTAAGGAGCTAATCGCACGTGGAGATCTTCGTAGGTGCTTAGTTGTTACTCCAGGTAGCCTTTCTGAGCAATGGCAGGACGAATTACTCAAAAAGTTTAATCTGAGTTTTGAAATCTGTACTAATGATAATCTCGAAGCAGCGGGATCAAACTGGTTTGTAGCGAATAATTTAGTTATTGCACGTCTGGATAAACTCTCTCGAGACGAGCATGTTCAAGAAAAGTTAATTCATCCTGATTGTCAGTGGGATCTTATAATTTTTGACGAAGCCCATAAACTAGCTGCCACTTTTTCTGGTAACGAAGTTAAATATACCAAGCGTTACCAATTGGCAGTGAAATTAGGTGCAACTACGCGACATTTGTTGTTGATGACGGCTACGCCGCATAACGGAAAAGATCAAGATTTTGACCTCTTTATGGCACTTCTTGATAGCGATAGGTTCGAGGGTAAACGACGTGACGGCGTACATTTACTCGCCTGTGACGATATGATGCGACGAATGGTAAAGGAGAATTTGTTGAAATTTGATGGAACTCCACTTTTTCCGGAACGTCGAGCTCACGCAGTGCCCTATGCATTAACAGATGGAGAGAATGAACTTTATAGTGCGGTTTCAGCCTATGTTCGCGATGAGTTTAACCGTGCAGATAAAATTGCCGACGGCAAAAGAAAGGTTAGCGTTGGATTTGCTCTTACACTTTTGCAAAGACGTTTAGCTTCGTCTCCTCAGGCTATTTATAAATCGCTTCAAAGACGACACGATAGATTAAATACTCAGTTACAGGAACTTAAGATGGGTCAAAAAAATATTGTTACAGTTCCTGATGAAATACTGATGGATGCAGATGACGTTGAAGATTTTGAGGACGATCCAACTAATGATGGAGAAATTGCAGGTGATGAAGTTATTGATCAGGCCACTGCCGCTAAGACCATTATCGAACTTGAACAGGAAATAATCACGTTAGCAAAGCTTGTAGAGTTATCACGTAAGGTAATTAGCTCTGGTGTTGATAAAAAATGGAAAGAACTAAGCGGGTTACTTTCAGAAATATATCCACCTCAAGCTTTGACAGACGGTGGAGTTTATAATGTTCCAGTTGGACCAGCTGCAGGTCAGCCCAAAAGAAAATTAGTAATATTCACTGAGCATCGCGATACTTTAGAATATCTTCAGTCAAGATTAGTTAAGTATTTTGGCCGCGAAGAGCCAGTTGTTCATATTCACGGCGGAATGGGTCGCGAAGAACGTCTTAAGGTACAGGAGGAGTTTAAATCTTTGCCTGATGTATTGGTACTTTTAGCAACTGATGCAGCAGGCGAAGGTATTAATCTTCAACGTGCACACCTTATGGTAAATTATGATTTACCATGGAATCCTAACCGTCTCGAGCAGCGCTTTGGTCGTATTCACCGTATTGGTCAGACTGAAGTCTGTCACCTCTGGAACCTTATTGCAATAAACACACGCGAGGGTGAAGTATACAAAACCCTTCTTGATAAACTTGAACAAGCACGTCGTGCTTTGGGTGGGCAAGTTTTTGATGTGCTTGGTAAGTTGCAATTTGAGGGAGCGCCGCTTCGAGATTTGTTAATTGAAGCGATTCGATACGGGGATAATCCTGAAGTTCGAGCGCGATTACGTGCTAAAGTCGATGGTGGGGTTAATCATGAACACATAACTTCACTTGTAGAAGATAGTGCTCTAAATAAAACCGTGCTCGACTCTGCTCGTATAGCACAGTTGCGAATCGAGATGGAACGTGCTGAGGCAGCACGTCTTCAGCCACATTATGTTGAAGCTTTTTTCCGTGAGGCTTTTCAACAACTCGGCGGAACAATGCAGTCCGTGCAGGGAGAGGATAGAAGATATTCAATTAGTCGTGTTCCTAGTGTCATCCTGGCGCGTGATCGTATCATTGGTGTCGTAGCACCAGTTTTACCCAGATACGAAAGAGTTACTTTTGAGAAAGACAGACTCGCCGCAGATGGTCAAATACCTGCAACTTTTTTATGTCCTGGGCATCCATTGTTAGACTGTACAATCGATTTAACAATAGAGCGTAATCGAGATTTACTTCGTCAAGGTTCAGTTTTAGTTGATGACCGTGATTTAAGTTTAACGCCACGTGTATTGGTATATCTTGAACACGTTGTTGAAGATGGAGTAACAATGAAGGTGGGTGATCAAGTTGCCTCTCGTACAGTTTCGCGGCAACTTCTCTATGTTGAGATGAAACCTGGTGGAGAAAAACAGTCATTTCACTATGCTCCATATTTAGATTATAGACCTTTAGAAATTGGTAAAGATCCGACGGTTGAGGAAATTCTTGCAAAGCCAGAACTTTCTTGGGCTTCTGAGTCTCTCGAACGTGATGCATTAATTTTTGCAGTACAAAGTGCCGTGCCTAAACACTTTGAAAAAGTTAAAACTGATAAACTTGCATTGATTGATAAAACAAGTGCAGCTGTGAAGCAGCGTCTAAGTACGGAAATTAATTACTGGGATCATCGTGCTCAGCAGTTACGCGAACAGGAAAAGGCAGGTGGTCTTAATAACCGTCTTAATTCCGCGCAAGCTAAACGCAAAGCGGATGATTTAGATGCTCGATTACATAATCGTCTTGAGCAACTGAATTTAGAAAGACACCTAAAGTCTAAAGTTCCATCTGTAATTGGTGCTTGTTTGATTATACCTGCGGGTTTGTTGGCAAAAATTAAAGGTGAAGTTGCCCCTATAAATTCTGACCCCGTAGATACACAGGCTTCTGCTGCAGAGGCCAGACGCATAGTCATGGAGCTAGAAAGACAATCCGGCTTCTCACCAATAGATCGAGAGTTAGAAAAGTTAGGCTATGATATTGAAAGTATCAATTCAGCACAATCAAAGGTGCGATTCATCGAGGTTAAAGGTCGTCAAGCTGATGCCGATACTATTACGGTAACACAAAACGAAGTTCGTTATTCTTTAAACAAACCAGAGGACTTTATTTTAGCACTCGTTCGCTTTGCCGCCGATGGAACACATCAAGTTTTCTACATTAGTAACCCATTTGACAAAGAACCGGGTTTTGGTGTTTCGTCTATCAACTTTGAAATCAAAAAGCTCTTAAGTTTACCTGGGGCTAAACGTATCATCTAAGCCATGTCTCGTTATCTTCTAGCAGAAAAAGCCAAGCAGCTCCCTGGCGATTATTCAATCGAGCAGATCAAACAAATGCTGACCAATCGTAGGCTCGGCCCGTCTGCACATTATTTTACATCCGGGATGGAAGCTTGGGCACCACTAAGGCAACTCGTTGGTGGCCATCCTGTATTTCTTAATCGTGCAGAAATCCTAAACCTAGCTAATGCTACTAAAGATTGGTTGGGTAAAGATGTAACCGCAGTTTTTCCTGATAAGGCTAAGGAATTTCTTGATGAAGTTGATATAATTATTGAATCACTGAATAAGCCAACCGAAGTCCGCATTGCTCTCGTAGGAACAACAGGTGCAGGTAAATCTACTTTTCTCAACGCTTTGCTCTGTCAGGAGGTGCTACCAGTGGGAGTTATGGAACCTTGCACGGCTTTCGTAACGACAGTTAAGCATTCAGACCAGCCAGGCTATCGAGCGACTGTAGAATTCATTACTGAGGAAGAGTGGGAACAGGACCTAGATTATCTAGCGACTGCTGTTGAACCAGAATCAGGTGAAGATGAAGAACAAGAAGTAACTCGTCAGATGGCGCGAGCTGCACGCGCACGCATTGAAGCAGTTTTTGGTAAAGCTGCTCTGGACGTACCCGGTGTTGATATACGTCAACTACCTTTACCACCTGAAGTACAGGAAGTATTTGATGACGATTCGCGACGTTCGTTTACTTTTGATGATGCCAAACCTATGTTGGCAGAGATACGTAAATTAATTCGCGGCGAAAGTGTTTTATGGCCATTCGTTAAACAGGTTGATATTGTTGGTTGTTATCCACAATTACCAAGCGGATTAGTTTTAGTAGATTTACCGGGATTAAACGACCCTAACGCTGCACGTGTTGAGGTTACACGTAATTATTTACGTCACTCACCCTATGTATGGGTTGTTTTCAATATGGTTCGCGGTATGACCAAGGATATACACACAATTTTACGAGACGAAAAAGTTCTCCGTGATTTACTAATCTATGGTAACTACCACTCACTGGGTTTAATCGGAACACAAGCCGATCATATCCAGCATGCCCATGCAGATGGTCTTGGACTTACTGAAGAATGCTCTGATGCAGAACTCGTAAATGCTTATCGTAATCAGAGTGCAACAAAAGCACGAGAAACCCTAAAGGATATGGTACGTGATTTCGCTCCAGCTGGTAGCAATCCTACCGACACTGAAAATCTTGCATCAAAAGCGATGCAGGTTCCCGTCCACATGGTTTCATCTATCGGCTACTGCCGATTAAAGAAGGTTGGGCGATATCGTACTAGTCTAGAATTGTCCGAGGATGACACCGGTATACCTGGAGTATTGGAACATATTGAGTCTATTGGTCAGTCGGAGGCTGCTTCCTATCAAGAACGTATCGCTTCAAAGCGACTGGAGGCGCTTCGCCGCGATGTCGTCGGCTTTTTTCGTTCCAAAGGGGTACCTGCCGAAGTGGTTCAACGAATACGATCTCACTTGGAAGAAACCAATCGTGACTTCCATCTCCAACTCAAATCGCACCACGACCGCTCGACGGATCGTTTGGCCGACTTACGTAAAATATTTAACCAAAACGTTGCGACGTATCTGGCGGAGGCTCGCCAGAGTGTTGGCGAAATAATAGAAATTTGGAGAAATATTCACTGGGGGTCACTTCGAGCTGCGGCGCGTCGAGGTGGGTCACACGTCACAACTCGTGGTAAGCGCATAAATATGGGCGAGGATGTAATCGGACCATTAATGAAGATGCTACCTATGGTTTGGGATAAATTTTTTACTCAGGACACTCGTGGTGTCGTAAAGACCTACGTAGATGCCGTTAAATTTCTTAGTGCTGGTTATGGTGGTGAGGTTTCTCGAATTTTAAAAGTAGTCGTTAAAACAGATCGAAGTAAGCACTATGCTGAACAAGTTAAGTGGTTTGAAGATAAATTAGGTGTCCTTACCGAAACTTCGCTTCGTGAAATTGAAAAAACCGTTATTGAGAGACGACGCACTATGGCTGATCGCCTTATCGCTGTTGCTCAAAAAGAACTTATTCCTGCTTTAACTCAGGCGGGTCAGCAGAGCGGGGCAGGCATGAAACAACGCATGCTTGATATTTTAGAATCTCGTGCACGTGAGGTTGTCAGTTCTACATACAGCTCTATTCAAGATGACCTCATTCAGGGCTTAAAAGAACTAGAGATACGTATCTTTCACCATTTAACTGAGGTTCGCAAAGAAGCTGAAAAGCAGGCTGACATCTTCGCAGACAACTGTAGCGTTGATACCAACGAAGCCGCAAACAATCCGCAACTAACACAACTCATCAAATCCGTTCCCCAGTGACCACCGTCAAAATCCGCAAAAAACTTATCGAAGTAGCCCTTCCGCTTGAGGCAATTAATCTTGCGTCGGCTGCGGAGAAACAGCCAGGGATTGGGGCTCATCCGCGTGGGCTTCATCAGTATTGGGCACGTCGACCTTTGGCGACTGCTCGTGCAGTTATTTTCGCTCAAATGGTTGATGACCCTTCCGCTAACCCTGAGTTATTCCGCACAGAGAAAGAGCAGGATAAGGAGAGGAAGCGCCTATTTAAGCTTATTGAGAAGCTTGTTGAATGGAAAAATACAGATAATGAAGAATTACTACAATCAGCTCGGGAAGAGATTTGGGCTAGTTGGCGTCGCGCTTGCGCAGATAATGCTAGCCATCCACAGGCTAGAGATCTTTTTAACCGAAATAAACTACCTGGTTTTCACGACCCGTTTGCGGGAGGTGGAGCATTGCCACTTGAAGCCCAGCGTCTTGGATTAGTCAGCTATGCTACAGATTTGAATCCGGTGGCTGTAATGATTAACAAAGCTATGATTGAGATTCCTCCAAAGTTTGCAGTGCAGCAGCCTGTAAATCCCGTAAGTAGAAGCGAGAAGGCTCTTATTTCTCATGAATTTACAGGCGCTCAGGGACTTGTAGATGACGTTAGATACTATGGCCATTGGATGCAGGAAGAGGCAAAAAAAAGAATCGGGCACTTCTATCAACCGATTGAAATAACCGCGGATTTAATTAGAGAGCGACCAGATTTAAAGCCATATGAAGGACAGCGACTGAATATAATTGGCTGGATTTGGTCTAGAACTGCGAGGAGTCCAAACCCTGCTTTTTCAAATATTGATGTGCCTCTAACTTCTAATTTCATGCTTTCGACTAAGGAAGGCAAAGAAGCATATATTGAACCCGTTGTAGAAGGCGGAAACTACCGTTTCACGGTTAAGGTTGGAAAACCAAGTAATCAAGAAGCTGTAAGGCGCGGAACTAAGGCGGGAGGAAGAGGAAGTAGTTTTATGTGTGTTATGTCGAATGTGCCAATACCATTTGATTACTTGAGGGCTGAAGCGAAGGCAGGTAGGATGGGTGTTCGCTTGATGGCAATAATTGCTGAAGGCGACCGCGGTCGGGTTTATTTACCGCCACTTCTAGGACATGAACATTTAGCAAGTAGTGCTAAACCGAATGATGTACCCGATGCTGATTTACCTGAGAAGGCGCTTGGATTTCGTATCCAAGAATATGGTATGACTAAATGGCGAAATCTTTTCACTCCTAGACAACTTTTAGCACTAACAACTTTATCTGACCTGGTCCATGAGGCTCGTGAATTGGTCATGCGAGATGCGCTTGCTGCAGGATTGTTGGCTGGAGATAAGCCATTACGTGATGGCGGTTGTGGTGCATCGGCATATGCGGATGCCGTATCGGTATATCTGGCTTTTGCGGTTAATCGTTTAGCTGACTACAATAGTACAATCTCAACCTGGAAACCATCAGGGGAACAGGTTATTCACACTTTTACGAGACAGGCATTACCAATGACTTGGGATTTCACTGAGTCTAACGTACTTGGAAGTTCATCAATTTGTTGGAATAACTGTGTTAAGTATGCTAGTGAAAACCTCCGAGTTACAGCCAAATCTTCTAATCCATCGACTTGCGGTTATTCATTTCAGTCTGATGCATCAAATCAAACTGTTAGTTTAGCTAAAGTTGTTTCTACAGATCCCCCTTATTATGATAATATAGGTTATGCTGACTTATCCGATTTTTTCTATGTTTGGATGAGCCGATCACTTCGCGTCGTCTTCCCTGATATTTTTTCAACCTTAGCATCTCCAAAAACTGAAGAGCTTGTTGCGACACCATATCGTCATGGTGGAAAGGACAAGGCAGAGGTATTTTTCCTAGATGGAATGACTCTAGCGATGGGGCGCTTGGCCCAGCAGGCCCATCCATCATATCCGGTAACGATATATTACGCCTTTAAACAGTCTGAAAGTGATGAAGATGGTGAAACAACAAATACTGGTTGGGATACATTTTTGGCAGCTGTTATCAAATCTGGTTTTGCGATTACTGGGACTTGGCCGATGCGAACAGAATTGACAAATAGAATGGTTGGAGCTGGGGCTAATGCTTTGGCTTCCAGTATCGTTCTGGTCTGTCAAAAACTTACACAAACTACACCAGTAGCGACCAAATCGCAATTCCTTGCTGCATTGCGTAGCGAACTTCCTGTGGCTTTGGCTAACCTCCAAGCTGGAAATATTGCACCAGTTGACCTAGCCCAAGCATCTATTGGACCAGGTATGGCCATTTTCACGCGCTTCTCTAAGGTTGTGGGTGCTGATGGAAATCCCATGTCCGTCCGCGAAGCATTGGCCCAGATTAATGAGGTGTTAGACGAGCAATTAGCCGAGCAAGAAGGCAATTGGGATGCCGATACTCGTTGGGGCGTAACTTGGTTTGAGCAAAACGGTTTTACAACTGGTGAATTTGGACTCGCGGATCAATTAGCTCGAGCGAAGAATACCTCTGTTGCTGGCGTAGTTCAGGCGGGCTTCGTAATATCTAATGCAGGAAAAGTCCGAATCCTTAAGCCCGACGAATTGCCAGCAGATTGGGATCCTTTGACTGATACACGCCTTACGGTTTGGGAGATGCTTCATCATCTAGTTAGAGTTTACAAACTTGGTGAAGATCCTGCCGCTAGACTGCTCGCCAAACTTGGAGACAAGGCCGATGCAGCTAAAGAGTTAGCTTATAGGCTTTACGGGATTTGCGAAAAAAAGAAGCGCTCTTCTGAGGGTCAGCTCTACAATGAAATTATTGCGATTTGGCCCGATCTTATTACCCGCTCCAAGGAGTCACCTGCTGAGATTGTGCGCCCTGGTGAACTCAGCTTAGACAACTAAAATTTATAACCTATGGCTGTTTCTAACTATGATCGAATTGGTAAATCTCTAAAGCTCTTAAATTCTGCTTTAGCACCATTCGTTGCTGCTGAATTTAAACGCGTATTTCCAGATGACGCACTAAAGACAGCAAAGAGTTATTTCACTGATACTCGGGGATTGGTGGATGATATAGCCCAATGGGATACATCTGCAATATTTAAGGCTATGGAGTCAGGATGGGGGGATGTTTTTGTCCAAAAATTTTCTCGATCACACCGTAGTATGATAGTTGAGCTGCGTGATGTCAGAAATCGATGGGCACATGAAGAAACCAAATTTACTGGCGATGATGTATATAGAACTTTGGATACAATTGAGAGATTGTTGCTCGCAATATCATCACCGCTAGCTGATCAAGCTGCATCTGAAAAAGCTGAAGTTTTACGATTACGTTACCTTGAAGGCACTCGTACTGAAGCTCGTCGTCAGCAGAATCAACCAATTAATATTGAGACAACACACGGACTGCCGGCATGGCGTGAGGTAATCACTCCACATAATGATGTTGCGCAAGGTTTATATCAGCAGGCTGAGTTTGCAGCAGACCTATGGCAAGTATACCTCGGTCAAGGTGTTGCAGAATACAAAGACCCAGTAGAATTTTATCAACGCACATACTTAACTGAGAATTTAAAAGCATTGTTAGTTGGCGGACTGAAACGTCTAAAAAATAACGGTAGCGACTCAGTCATTCGGTTGCAGACTAATTTCGGTGGCGGTAAAACACACTCGATGCTTGCACTCTGGCATCTCTTTTCTGGCGTAAAGCCTCAATCACTACTTGGAGTTGAGGCTGTACTTAAGGAAGCTGGAGTTGCTGATGTGCCAAAAGCCCGTAGAGCTGTTTTGGTTGGAAACAAAATTTCACCAGGGAATCCAACTATAAAAGCAGACGGCACGATTGTCCGTACATTATGGGGAGAACTGGCTTGGCAGCTGGGTGGTAAAGAAGGTTACGGAATGATTGCGGCCGATGATGAAAAAGCCACCAATCCTGGTGATCGATTACGCGAGCTTTTTGATAAATATTCGCCTTGTTTGATTTTAGTGGATGAGTGGGTGGCCTATGCTCGTCAACTTCATGATTTAAATCAACTTCCTGGTGGATCTTTCGAAACGCATTTTTCTTTCGCTCAAGCACTCACAGAGTCTGCAAAGTTAGCAAAAAACTGTCTGCTTGTTGTTTCACTGCCAGCATCGGATACTGCAACTTCACCTCATGCACAAACTGATGATATGGAAGTAGGCGGCGAACGTGGTAGAGCTGCTTTAGATCGTATTAGTAATGTTATTGGACGCTTGGAATCCACATGGCGCCCAGCTTCACCTGAAGAGAGTTTTGAAATTGTTCGTCGCAGACTTTTTACACCTCTAGCTGATGAACAAAAATCACGTCAGCGCGATTTAGTCGCAAAACGTTTTGCTGAATTATATCAAGAGCAGCATATGGAGTTTCCATCAGAGTGTCGCGATGGCGATTATGAACGTCGTATACAGGCAGCATACCCCATACATCCTGAACTTTTCGATCGACTATATTCTGATTGGTCAACGCTTGTGCGTTTCCAGCGTACACGTGGTGTTCTTCGTTTAATGGCTTCAGTGATTCATTCACTTTGGCAGAGTAATGATCGTAGTCCTATAATTATGCCTTCCAGTATTCCGGTTGATGATCCAGTAGTACAACAGGAGTTGACTCGTTATCTATCTGATAACTGGGCACCTATTATTGAGAAGGATGTGGATGGTCCAACATCTTTACCTCGGCGGATTGATACTGAAGTACCTGGATTAGGTCGTTACGCTGCGACTCGACGTGCTGCTCGTGCAATTTATATCGGTTCTGCACCTAAAGCAGATACCCCCAATCAGGGCATTGATGAAAAGCGTATAAAACTAGGATGTGTTATGCCAGGCGAGTCACCTGGTATTTATGGTGATGCACTGAGACGTTTGGCTACATCGGCAACATTCCTTTATCAGGATGGTACTCGATACTGGTATGGTACGCAGCCGACGGTAACAAAGCTCGCACAAGATCGAGCTGAGGGTTTTAAGAATAGACCTGAAGTTGTGTATGCAGAGTTGGAGCGTCGAATCCAATTGCTCAGTCAAAATACAAAATATTTTGGTGGTGTTCATGTTATGCCACAAGATTCCAGTGAAGTGCAGGATAGTATAGTAACTAGACTGGTTGTCCTTGGAGTTGATACACCATATACAAACGAACCAACATCGCCTGCACTACTTAAGGCGGCAGAAATTTTAGCGAAAAGAGGTAATTCGCCGCGCCTTTATCAGAACTCATTAGTATTTCTTGTGCCTGAAAAGAGCCGCATGCAGGAATTAGATGAGCAGGTTCGTCGCTACCTTTCTTGGAAGTCGATTGTTGATGAGAAAGAGACGCTCAATCTGACGCCACATTTATTGAATCAGGCTACAACACAATTGAAGTCATCTGAAAACGGAGTCGAAGGTCGTATCCCTGAAGTTTATAAAATGATGTTGGTTCCAACACAAACGACTCCACAGGAATTAGTTGTACTTAAGTCTCTGCGGGCTACAGGCGGTGATAATATTTTACATGCATGTCATAAAAAATTACTAAACGACGAGCTACTTGTAATAAAACTCGGTGGATCGCGTCTGCGTATGGAGTTAGATCGTGTGCCCCTTTGGCATGGTCAGCATGTTTCAATAGTCGATCTTGTTGAACACTTTCCGCGCTATGTATACTTGCCACGTCTACTTAATTCAAAAGTTCTCTACGAGGGTATTATGGATGGATTGCAGCAAACAACTTGGGTCACTGATACCTTTGCATTTGCTGAATCATTTGACGATAATGCAAATCGCTACCGCGGACTCTCTGCTGGTAAAGTTACTACAGTTTCTGAAGGTAGCAGGGGGTTGTTGGTAAAAGGAGATGTGGCTAAAGCACAGCTAGATATAGAAGTAGAGACTACAATACCGACCTCGCCACCATTAACTACAACAACACCAACGCTGACTCCTACATCATCCAACAAGAAACAACCGACATTTTTCCATGCTACCGCAACAATGGATGGACATCGTTCGCTTATGAAAATTGGGAAAATAGACGAAAATGTACTCGCATACTTATCGAGTATTCCCGGTGCTGAAGTTAAAATAACATACACATTAGAAGTGAAAGTTCCCTCTGGTATTCCGGATAGCACACTTCGTACTGTTAACGAGAATGCCAAGTCCCTCAAAATCGACACACACGGATTTGAGTAATTTTTCTATGAGAATAAACTCATATTTCACACTTAGCTCAATAAGCAGAATCTAATAAAATTATTTTTTATATGAGTTTCTACGAGCATATGTTTGAACCAAATCATACAGATCGTATCGAGAGAATATTAGCTTTAGAGGGCATGAGGGAGGAAGTTGAAAAATATATCACCGAGAAATGTTACGAGCGTGGGAGCCACGCCGAGAATATGGAATTAGATCGAGAGTATCCTGGTTTAGCTATGGGATACGGATTGGATATGGACTATGTTATGATAAATATGATGGAGGATAAAGGGGAACTGGCTTTTTATTTTGACCCAGAAGAAAATTCTAAAGCGACAGTTTCAGTTTTTTATTTTCTAAAAAAGTTTTTTCAAGTTTGTGAAGCTTTTCATCCATTGTCATCTGGAGATTTTCAATCCGTAGATTATCCTACTGATGATATTAAATTGGAAATTGAAGCTATTTTTGAAGAACTTAATCTACGAACTGATCATTATTATTTTCCAATTAATTACGTCCCCACGATTGACGGAACCGGCTACGTTGAATGCGAATTTCTTTTAAATCTTTGCTTAAAACATACTAAAATCGGAAGTGTTATTGAGGTGAATCAAGAAAAGTTCAAAAGAACCGAGCAAGGATTTGAAGCTATTAATGATAAATAAAAAAGACTTAGTCTAAAGTAAGTCAGTTAATACGCATATAATTGAGCAGGCGCACGTAGGTAAATTTATTCAACAAATTTCTTTGTATTCACGATGATGACAGTGTGGGCAGCTCCATCTTCCGGATTTTAAGAACCACAAAGTTACATTTGTATCTAATTCGAATTGCGACCTGCAATTAGTACAAAAGTAAATAGGTCCACCGTCGACTCGACTCGTTCTGGCTGCTTTGTTTTCAATAATATTTCCTAACCTTTTTTCTCTTCGATGAAATTTTTCGATTGATCTAACTTCATCATCTATGGACTTTTGTAAGTCGTTATTTAAAAGCAAAGATTTGATGCTTTTTTTATTAATTGTACGTCTAACAACTTCTTTATTAATCAATAGTAAAGGTAACCATGTTTCATTAAGTTTGCCCTTGTACTTATCGGTGGGCATAAGAACGCCGCTGACTAGTAACTCTTGAATGTCTGGCAGTGTGTAATCGCCAAGAACCTCATTGCCGCGTTTTACCTTAAATAACTCGAGCTTCATACTTTGGTTATAGTTAATTTTTAATTATTTAACACACGGTTGCCAACAAAAAATTCTAATATAATTCTAGTTTAGGCTTTTTTTACAGATAATATTAAAATCTTATGATCAACGCATAATGTATCATCCCTCATGTATGACAGTTATGACATCCGCATGAATTGCGGATGGGAAATTGGGGAAATAGTTTGGGTGGACTATGAATTGAGGGGACACGTGGGCAAGGTGACACGGTGACAAGGGGGATCAGTTCAGGGGGCGAGTTAGCAAGTTGGCACGTTCGCAAGGGGAGAAGTATGACAGTTATGACAAGTCTCTAGGTTGATGATTAAATTCAAAAAGCTAGTTTGGGTGAATCATGAATATACATCCTGATTCCAACGAAAATAGTAACGCCGATGATTCGGCTGATTTTGATAAAGACAAAGTCGGCGCGGAGGGCGAAGAGCTTGGCGATGAAGATGAAGATACCGAGGAAGAAGACGAAGATCAAGACACAGACGGGGATGATGGGGACGAGGACTCCGAAAGTATTTACGATGACCCGGATTATCTGGTAGTTGGCTCGGACGAGGAGCTGTGTGGTAATCTTCCTGACTGGGTTGAGGGTATTATCTCAGACCGGAAGTCACTTGCGCAGGACTTGGAGAAGTTGGATTTGGATCCATCGGATTACATTTCCGTGCCGGACACGGATGATAATGGTGAACTTAAGGACTTTCTGGATGAATTAGGCTTTTCTATTGATACTGAATTTATTGATCGCGGGCCTGGTTCGTCGCATGACTCGGTTGTCTATATCAAGGAGTCAGATATACCCGCAGTGATTGCCCGGGAAACTAAGACGTTCAATGATGCTAAGCGTTACGCGATTCGTGCGGCGAAGTCACGACTTCGAAAAAGTCTTTCAGGTCCACGGATTAAGAATGCTGATCTGTATCATGAGTTGCATCGGCTGATTGCGGTGAGTCGTGCGAATGACGAGGATTGGC
>Ga0214921_10006847_pt1 | contig 15389 bp, 21 predicted proteins | sample LL1505_MetaG_FD_177992 | JGI IMG/M metagenome (GOLD analysis project Ga0214921, IMG submission 177992) | Freshwater microbial communities from Lake Lanier, Atlanta, Georgia, United States - LL-1505 | ecosystem: Environmental > Aquatic > Freshwater > Lake | place: USA: Georgia | collected...
TCCTTCTTCCTATGTATGGGCCAACCTGTGAGCGGGATGCTCAGGCGGTCAGCGCGACTTTCATTTGTTCCAAACGGGCTTTGACCGAGGTGTCAAGCACCTCGTCGCCGACCACCACGCGCACACCACCAATGAGCTCGGGCTCGAGAGCCACTTGCACTTGCAGCTTGCCGCCAAAACGCTTTTCGATGACTTGGGTCAACTCCCCCAAAGCTTTGGGCTCGATGGGGAATGGGCTAAAAACCGTGGCCTGACGCACCCCTTGCATGGCATTGACCAAGGCATGAAATTGCCTGGCAATTTCGGGCAAGACGGACAAACGACCGTTGTCAATCAACATGCCCAAAAAGTTCACTGCCACGGCAGGCAGATTTTTGGGGCCCACTTGCGTGATCAGCGCCATCACCTGGTCATGGCCGACCTTGGGGTCGTGTGCATACTGCTGCAAACCTTCATCAGCAGCCACCACAGCCAAGCCATCCAGCCACTGGGCAGCTTGGGTGACATCGGCCTTGACCACTTGGAACAAGGCTTCGGCATAAGGGCGGGCAATGGTTGCGATTTCAGCCATGTTGACGCCTCAAAGCTCAGACTTGAGTTGACTGAGCAACTCAGCGTGCACACCGGCATTCACCTCTTTGCGCAGAATTTGCTCTGCACCCTTGACCGCCAGCACCGCGACTTGGTCGCGCAACTGTTCGCGCCCACGCAATATGGCCTGCTCGGCTTCTGCGTTGGCTGCAGCAACAATTTTGTTGGCCTCTTCGGTGGCGCGCAATTTGGCCTCTTCAATGATGGCCAGGGCACGGTGCTCGACCTCAGCCATGCGTGCAGCAGCCTCGGAGCGGTTTTTGGCCAGTTCGACTTCGACATGCTTGTGCGCATTGGTCAGCTCAATATGGGCGTGCTCAGCAGCCTTGAGACCGCTGGCGATTTTTTCAGCTCGCTCGTCCAGGGCGTTGGCGATGGGTGGCCACACGAATTTCATCGTGAACCACACCAGGATCGCAAACACGATCGCCTGGACAAACAGGGTTGCGTTGATACTCACGACAACACCTTTCTATGGGTGAAAGCGGGAATTACTTCAGGACAAAGGGGTTGGCGAAGGCGAACATCATGGCGATGCCGACGCCAATCAGGAAAGCCGCATCGATCAGACCGGCCAACAAAAACATTTTGGTCTGGAGTTCATTCATCAACTCAGGCTGACGAGCTGCCGCCTCCAAGTACTTGCTGCCCATGATGCCAATTCCGATACAAGCACCAATGGCTCCAAGGCCAATGATCAAACCAGATGCCAGTGCGACAAAACCAAGAACGTGTTCCATTTGATGCTCCTAAGGAAAAGTGATGGAAGGTTGAAAAAAAGTGATCAGTGCGCGTCGTGCGCCTGCCCGATATACACCAGAGTCAACATCATGAAAATGAAGGCTTGCAAGGTGATGATCAGAATGTGGAAGATGGCCCAGATGGAGCCCGCGATGATGTGCCCCACGGGCAGCAACACGCCGGACAAAGAGGCCGCAGCTGCACCACCCATCAGGGCGATGAGCATGAACACCAGTTCGCCCGCGTACATATTGCCAAACAGTCGCATGCCGTGGCTGACGGTTTTGGCCGCGAACTCGATCATTTGCATCACAAAATTGACGGGCCACAAAATAAAGTGGTTGCCAAACGGGGCCGTGAACAGCTCGTGCAGCCAACCGCCGGCGCCTTTGATCTTGATGTTGTAGTAAATGCAAACGAGCAACACAGAACAAGACAAACCCAAAGTGGTCGACAAATCTGCCGAGGGGACGACCCGGAGGTAAGCGTGATGAGGGTCATGACCGCCCATCTCGTAGTACTTGGCCCACAACCAGGGCAGCAAATCCACAGGCAACAAATCCATGGCGTTCATCAGGAAAATCCAGACAAACACAGTCAGCGCCAAGGGTGCCACCAACTTGCGGCTTTCAGCGTTGTGAATGATGCCTTTGGCCTGGTTGTCAACCATTTCCAGCAGTATTTCAACCGCCGCCTGGAACCGCCCAGGCACACCAGCGTGGGCCACGCGGGCAGCACGCCACAAAACAAAACACCCGATAACGCCCAACAAGATGGACCAGAAAATCGAATCCAGGTTGTAGACAGAAAAGTCAATGATCCCCGACATCGGCTTGTTTTGCAGATGGGCCAAATGGTGGCCGATGTACTCACCGGCTGTAGGGGCGTGATCAACAGACATTTTTCAGCTCTTTAAATCCTGGGTCAAAGGCGATGGCCGCCAAGCCAACGCCAACAAATAAACCTTCATCGTCACCACCAAGCCCGCCAACAAGGCAGGCCAACTCAAATCCTCAACCACCTGGGGTGCCAGCAACAAAGCCAGCACGGTGAGGATGACTTTCACGCCCTCCCACACCAAAAGCCCTGCCGCCGCTGTCAGTGGGCTGGCGGTGGTCAGGCGAGAGGTCAAACCCCTCGCAAACAACGCAGCCGGGATAAAAACCGCTGCGGATCCGTAAAAAACAGACGCCGCCAAACTGACCCGACCTGACCAACCACCCACCAGCGCAGCCACGGCCGAGCCGACGGCAACTTGCCAAAACACCACGCGCCAAACCGACAAAGCGGGGTTTTTTTGACGCCACTGTGCAGCCTGTTCGGCCGTCAACGGCTGAAAACTCTCTTCATCGCTTTCGGGCGTTGCAGCATCGCTTGATTTGCCGGACTGCATTCTGGTCTTGTTTCTTGACATCCAGGTTACGCCCAGCGAATTTCGCAAAGCCCTGCATTCTAGGCCAAAAGATTGCGACCTTTTGCTCCGTAAGGAATAGAAGCGGATAATTCAGCCATGAATACTTCGAACACCCTGCCCAACACCCCATGCCACCTCAACGGCCTGACCCTGCCTCTCAACGAGGCCAAGATCAGTGTGCTAGACCGGGGTTTTATTTTTGGTGACGGCATCTACGAGGTGGCGCCGGTTTACCAAGGGAAATTGTTTCGCTTTGAGCAGCACATGGCACGCATGGCGCGCTCTTTGGCCGAATTGCGCATCCCCAATCCCCACACTGAGACGGCCTGGCGCGCGCTGATTCAAGACCTGTTGCAACAACATGCCCAAAGCTTGGGGCAGTCGATCGGCGAATTAAATCAAATTGTTTATATCCAAATCACCCGCGGTGTGGCGCCGCGTGACCATGCCATGCCGGCTGGGCTCACCCCGACGGTGTTTGTGATGGTCAACGAAATGAAGCCCATTTCCGCCAAAGACCGTGACAACGGGGTCGCCTGCATCAGCGCCGAAGACTTTCGCTGGGAAAAAGCCCATATCAAAAGCACCAGTTTGCTCGGCGCCGTGTTTTCGCGCCAAATCAGCGCCGATGTGGGGGCCCTGGAAACCGTGATGTTCAGGCACGGTTTTTTGAGCGAAGCTGCGGCCAGCAATGTGTGGGTGGTGAAAAACGGGCAGGTTTTTGGCCCCCCCAAAAACAACTTGGTGCTGGAGGGCATTCGCTATGGGTTGATGGACGAAATTTGCGCCCAACAAGGCATTTCTTTCGCCCTGCGCCCGATCACCCGCGCCGAAGTGTTGGATGCCGACGAGTTGCTTTTGAGCTCTGCCACCAAAGAGGTCTTGGCCATCACCACCTTGGACGGTCAAGCTGTGGGCCATGGCGCCACGGCGGGCAAGCCCGGCCCTGTGTACCAAAAAATTTACCAGTCCTATCAAGCCGCCAAAAAAGCAGCGGCCTGAACCATGGTGTCTACCCCCAGCCCCAGCGCCTCTGGAGAGCGCGCCACTTTGATCGAATTCCCGTGTGATTTTCCGATCAAGGTCATGGGCATGAATGACCCTGGTTTTGTGCCCTCGCTGGTGGCCATGGCACAGCAATTCGACCCGCAGTTCAACCCCGACACCGTCACGCTGCGCGCCAGTCGGCAAGGCACCTACCAAGCGGCCACTTTGACTGTGCGCGCCCTCAACCAAGCCCAACTCGATGGGCTTTACCTTAGGCTGACCCAGCACCCCCTGGTCAAAGTGGTGCTTTGAATGCACGTTTGGCACAGGTTTGAAGGCCATGGCGCAACCACACATCACCCCGCTTGGCATTGAAGTGAAGCGTCTTGGCCAGGTGGCTTATGTGCCAACTTGGCAGGCAATGCAAGACTTCACGATGAAGCGCCAACCGGACACCCCGGACCAAATTTGGTTGTGCGAGCACCCGCCCGTCTTCACCCAAGGTTTGGCGGGGCTGGCTCAACACCTGTTGGTTCCCGGCGACATCCCAGTGGTCCACACCAATCGGGGTGGGCAAGTCACCTACCACGGGCCCGGCCAAGTGGTGGCTTACACCTTGATCGATTTGAAACGTGCGGGCTACTTTGTCAAAGAGTTGGTTTATCGCATCGAAGAAGCTGTGATCAAAACCTTGTTGCAATTTGGCCTGACGGGGCACCGGGTGGCGGGCGCGGCGGGCGTTTACCTGCGGCTGGATGAGCCCAGCGGTCACGCTCGACTGCCCCAGCGGCCGCAAAAGGGTTCTGAAAACGATGGTCAACATGCGCCCGACTTTGTCGGCTTGGGCAAGGTCGCGGCGCTGGGCATCAAGGTCAGCCGCCACTGCAGCTACCACGGTGTGGCCTTGAACGTGGCGATGGACCTTTCACCCTACCAGCGCATCAACCCTTGTGGCCATGCGGGCTTGCAAACCGTCGATCTTTCTACAATGGGTGTTGTTGTGGCCGCAGATGAGGTGGCCCATGTTTTGGGCCAAAAGCTCACCACTCAACTTGCGCCCAGAACCTGAGCGAACCGCCATGAGCAACACCCGCCCCCCCGCCGTGCGCGACGCACAAAGTCAAGACAGCTACAACCCATTGGCCAAGCAAAAAGCGGCAGCCAAGTTGTCGCGCATCCCCGTCAAGGTGGAACAAGGTGTGCCGGTGCTGAAAAAACCCGATTGGATTCGGGTCAAAGCCGGCTCGCCCAGCACCCGTTTTTACGAAATCAAAGACATCTTGCGCAAGAACAACTTGGTCACGGTGTGCGAAGAAGCCTCATGCCCCAACATCGGTGAGTGCTTTGGCAAGGGCACAGCCACCTTCATGATCATGGGCGACAAGTGCACCCGCCGCTGCCCGTTTTGCGACGTGGGCCATGGCCGCCCAGACCCGCTGGACGCGCAAGAACCCCAGAACTTGGCCAACACCATTGCGGCCTTGAACCTGAAGTACGTGGTCATCACCAGCGTCGACCGCGACGACCTGCGCGATGGTGGCGCCGCCCACTTTGTGGCCTGCATCGAGCACACGCGGGCGCGTTCGCCACACACCCAAATCGAGGTGTTGGTGCCCGACTTTCGCGGCCGCGACGACCGCGCCTTGGACATCCTCAAAGCCGCTCCACCCGATGTGATGAACCACAACCTGGAAACCGTGCCACGCTTGTATGCCCAAGCACGACCGGGCAGCGACTACCAATTCAGCCTGAACCTGCTGAAAAAATTCAAATTGCTGTTTCCCCACGTGCCCACCAAAAGCGGGCTGATGGTGGGTTTGGGTGAAACCGACGAAGAGATTTTGGCGGTGATGCAAGACATGCGCGAACATTTGATCGACCGCATCACCATCGGCCAATACCTGGCCCCCAGCAGCAGCCATTTACCGGTGCGCCGCTACGTGCACCCCGATACCTTCAAAATGTTTGAAGCCAAGGCCTACGAGATGGGCTTTCAACATGCGGCGGTGGGCGCCATGGTGCGATCGAGCTATCACGCCGATCAACAGGCGCATGCGGCGGAAAACCATCACATGTAAGTGACAGGGCAAAGCGCATTGCCCCTACAGGTCTGAGCTTCCCGTCAACCCGAGGCCAGTAACTCCGCCGGGTTGTCGCTTTCCAACACCCGCTGCGCCCAAGGTTTTAAGCGCGTGGTGTCGCTGCGCAAAACCACTTGTTTGACCGCCAAAATTTGCGTGGGGTGCATGGAAAAACTGCGCAAACCCATGCCCAGCAACAAACGGGTGAGGCTGGGGTCGCCAGCCATTTCGCCACACACGCTGATTGTCTTGTCCTGCGCCAAACCTTGGGCAATGGTGTTGGCCACCAAGTGCAAGATGGCCGGGTGCAAGGGGTCGTACAAGTCAGCCACTTGCTCATCCGCGCGGTCAATGGCCAAGGTGTACTGAATCAAGTCGTTGGTGCCGATGGACAAGAAGTCAAAGTAGGACAAAAACATGGGCACGGTCAAAGCGGCGGCTGGGATTTCAATCATCGCGCCGACCTTGAGCGGGCCATAGGCCACGCCCTGCCCATCGAGTTGCGCCCGCGCCCGCGCCAGCAATGCCAGGGTTTGGCGAATTTCTTTGCCGTGCGCCAGCATGGGGATGAGCAAATGCACTTGGCCGTGTGCCGCCGCCCGCAAAATTGCCCGCAACTGGGTCAAGAACATGGCGGGGTCGGCCAAGCTCCAACGGATGGCGCGCAAACCCAGCGCCGGGTTGAGGTGAGCGGTTTCACGCACATTGCGGTCCAGGGGCTTGTCGGCCCCAATGTCGACGGTGCGGATCGTCACGGGCAAGCCCTGCATGCCCTCCACGGCACGCCGATAGGCCAGGTATTGCTCTTCTTCACCGGGCAAATGGCCCGCACGCCCCATGAACAAAAATTCGCTGCGAAACAAGCCCACACCCACCGCGCCAGCGGCCAAAGCAGCGGTGGCGTCTTCGGGCATTTCGATGTTGGCCAGCAGTTCAATTTTTTGACCGTCCAAGGTCAAGGCTGGCGTCAAGCGCAGGCGTGAAAGGCGTTCACGCTCCAAGCTGGCTTGGCGTTGCTTGAAGCCGTATTCAGCCAATACGATGGGGGACGGGTCCACGATCATCACGCCAGCGTCGCCATCGATGATGACCCAGTCGTCTTGCTTGACCCAATGGCTGGCATTGCGGGCCCCCACAACCGCGGGGATGTCCAGGCTGCGTGCCACGATCGCGGTGTGCGAAGTTTTGCCACCCACATCGGTGACAAAGCCGGCGAACACACTTTGCTTGAACTGCAGCATGTCTGCGGGCGACAAATCATGGGCCACCAGCACCAAAGGCACGTCTTCTGTGTCCTCCAACAACAAGTCTTGTTGGCGTTGGCTTCCTGGGCGGCGAACCACGGGTTGAGGCATGCCCGTGGGCGCCCCCTTGAGTTGGCGCAACACGCGCTCGACCACTTGTTCCAAGTCGGCCTTGCGCTCGCGCAGATAGAGGTCTTCCATCTCGTCAAACTGGCGCGCCACCACGTCGAGTTGGCTGGTCAAAGCCCATTCGGCGTTGTAGAGGCGCTCGCTGATCCAATGGGCCACGCCATCGGCCAGCAACTCATCTTGCAGCAGCATCAAATGCACGTCGAGCAAGGCCGCCAATTCGGTGGGCGCGTCTTTGGGCAAGGCCAATTGCAAGCGCTGGACCTCTTGGTACACAACTTCCTTGGCGCGCTTCAAGCGTTCAATTTCGCCATCAATTTGGTCTGGCTTGATGAAGTAATGGGCCACATCGACCCGGCTGGACGCGACCAACACAGCGCGGCCAATGGCAATGCCCCGGGCCACGGCCAGGCCATGGATGGAAAAGGTCATCTCTGGCCCTTCCGGTCATGGGTGCGACGCACGGCCTGCCTGGTCATCACTCGCCTTCGCCAAATTTGTCGGCCATCAACGCCAGCAAGGCCTGCATGGCCTCTTGCTCTTGATCGCCCACGGTTTCCAGGGTCACTTGGCTGCCAACCCCTGCGGCCAGCATCATCACCCCCATGATGCTTTTGGCATTGACGCGGCGCTCGCCCTTGGAGAGCCAAACTTCGCATGGAAAACTGCCTGCGAGCTTGGTGAGCTTGGCCGATGCTCGGGCATGCAAGCCCAACTTGTTGATGATGGTGGTGTTTTCAATCATGGGTATCTACAGCTATAAAAGAATCAAACGGGAGGCGTGATTTCAACCACACCCAAAGCGCCGCCTGTCATGGCGCGCTGCAGCAGGCCTTCCAGGGGTTCATGGCGATAACAAACGCTGCGCAACAACATGGGCAAATTGACGCCAGCAATGATCTTGGCTTTGCGGTCCCGCGCCCATTGCTGTGCCACATTGGCGGGGGTCGCCCCCAGCACATCCGTGAGCACCAGCACATCGCCATCGGGAACCCCAGCCCAAAGCCGCTGTGCGGCTGCCAAACTTTGCTCGGGTGAGTCGTCGGCCAGCACGTCCAGGGTCAGCACTTCATTCGCGCACTCTGGATACACATGCATGGCACAGGCCTTGAGCGCTTGGGCCAATGGGGCGTGGGCAACGATGAAGATGCGGTTGTTCATGGCGGGCAATGGACGGTCTCAAGCGGAGGGCTGTTGATTATCTCCGCGCGCCCACCAAAAATAACCGTAGCCGCCTAGGCTGCACAGCATGAAAAAGCCCAGGGCGCCTTGGTAAGCGGCGGTAATGCTCCATCCGGCGGCCAACAAAGCATCGATCCACAAACCCATGCCCCATTGGATGACAAATACACCGGCAAAAACCACCAGGTTGTAAGCCGACAAGGCGCGTCCCGCCAAGTGCGATGGGAAAGCCATGCCCACCGCCGGCTGAGCCAAAGAGACCACCGTGTTGGTGATGAAAAAGACAATCCAGGTCACTGTGCCTGTGTCTGCCCCACCCCACACCACGCCCAACATGGCCAACAAATTGAACGGCACCCCCCAACCAATCAGCCGGTTAGCGGTGTAGCCATGGCGGGTCAGCCAAGGGTTGACCATGCCCCAGCCCCAAAAAGCCAGCAGCATGCTGACGTTGATCCAAAACAAACCGGTGGCAGCCTCCAATGCGGTGTAACCCGAGACTTTGTTCAACCATGGCCCCGCCCACAGCGTTTGCATGGCGACCAAGCCCCCGTAACTGAAAAAGCCCAATGGCGACATGCGTCGAAAATAAGGGTGTCGCCAGACCTCAAGGTATACACGCCACCAGGGCTGGTCTTTTTCCTTGGCGGCTGCTGGTGCAGGCACGGTCTCCCACTTGGGCACCCACCACCAGATGAACACCATGGACAACAACACCATGCCAGCCATGGCCCAAAACAAAATCCGCCAGCCCACCATAGGCAATAGCCACTGCACTGGCAAAGTGGAAGACAACATACCCAAGGAGCCGGTCATCAACATCCATGAGTTGGCGCGCATTTGGGTGGGGGCGTCAAACCAGCGCCGATACGCGGTCAACGGAGCCATCAGGCAACAAGACACGCCCACACCGGTGAGAATGCGGGCCAAAAATAGACCGGTGAAGCTGTCGGCACAAGCAAACGCCACGCAACCCAATACCGCCGCCACCAAAAATGACAAGATCACTTTGTTCGGGCCATGGCGGTCGAGCCAATTGCCCATGGGCAATTGCATGAGTGAAAAACCCAAAAAGTAACCGCCGGCCAGCAGGCCCAAGTCGCTCGATTGCAAGCCAAACTCGGGGATCAAGGTGGGAGACAACGTGGCGGTGATGGCACGCACCAAAGCCGACAAGTAATAGGTGAATGCAAAGCACAGGAACACCCGTACCGCCATGGATCTGGACAAGGCTGAGCTCATGGCTGTGCGATTCCTGAAAAATAGGTGTCAGCCGCAGCCTCCACGGAACGGTCTTGCATGGGTGCATACACTGCAGTTTGGTATACCCAGCCACCTTGCGCAAACCACAAGCTGCGCACTTGTCGGCTGGGGCCATCGACGGCCCACTGAGAAGGGTTGGCATCGCCACCAACGGCTCTCACAGTCACCTTCTGGGCTTGTACGGCGTCTGCACGAGCACCCCAACTGACCAAACTCGCCTGCTGCCAGGCCTGGATGGCGTCCGAAGCCTGCCAACCTGCAGGCAAAGACATTGCCGCAAAACTAAAGTCCTTCCCCTGGGCAGAACAAGCCTGCATGTGCAACACCGTGGCTTGCTCGCGCAAGGCGATATTGCGTTCAGCCACATCGGGCTTGCACGGCATCAGCACCCGCACCGGCGCAGATGCATGGCGCACCTCGCGCCAATTCAGCGCGGGGCTGCAACTGGCGATACCGGCGCACAGGCCAAGGATAAAGGCCCGGGCGACGGGGCTGGGTTTACACATGGGCTGGATTATCCCTGCCCAGAGCAGACGCTTTAACCGCCTTGTCTGAGCCACGCGCCCAGGTCTTTTCTGGTTCACAATTCGGTCATGAATTCTTTAGACGGCATCCGCATTCTTGATCTCTCCCGTGTGCTGGCTGGGCCTTGGTGCACCCAGACCTTGGCCGACCTGGGGGCCGATGTCATCAAGGTTGAAAAACCAGGCTTGGGTGACGACACCCGCGGCTGGGGCCCGCCCTTCTTGGCCGACACACAGGGCAAGGACACCACCGATGCGGCTTATTACTTGAGCACCAACCGCAACAAACGCTCCATCACCTGCGACATAGCCAAGCCCGAAGGTCAGGCTTTGATGCGCGAGTTGGTGGCCCATTGCGATGTGTTCATTGAAAACTTCAAGGTGGGCGATATGGCCCGCTATGGTCTGGACGCCCCCAGCCTGCTGGCCGTCAACCCCCGCTTGGTTTATTGCAGCGTGACTGGTTTTGGCCAAACCGGTCCTTACAGCGACCGTGCTGGCTATGACTACGCCGTGCAAGGCATGGGCGGCTTGATGAGCGTCACTGGCGAACGTGACGATTTGGGTGGTGGCCCCCAGAAAGTGGGCGTGGCCGTGGCTGATTTGTTCACCGGTATGTACGCCAGTGTGGGCATCTTGGCCGCATTGCGCCATGTTGCACTCACCGGCATGGGCCAGCACATTGACATGGCTTTGCTCGACACCCAAGTGGCCATGCTCGCCAATCTGGGTGCCAACTATTTGGTCTCTGGACAAAAAACCGGCAAGGTGCCGGGTCGCGCTGGTAACGCACACCAAAACATCGTGCCTTACCAAGTGTTTGAAACCGCGCCATCAGAAACCGGTGAAAAAGACCATTTGATTTTGGCCGTGGGCAACGACAGCCAGTTTGTGAAATTTTGTGCTGTGGCCGGCCTGGACCACTTGCCCTTGGACCCCCAATACGCCACCAACCAAGCCCGGGTGCGCCACCGTGGGGTGTTGGTACCCCTGTTGGCCACGACCATGAAGTCCCGGCGCAAAGCAGACTGGCTCAGCGCATTGGAAGCGGCCAAAGTGCCATGTGGGGCCATCAACAATTTGGCAGAGGTGTTCCAGGACCCCCATATCCAAGCCCGTGGCATGGTGTCAAGCTGGGAACACCCGTTGGCTGGACCGGTGAATTTGGTGGCCAGCCCGCTCAAGCTCAGCCGCACACCGGTGCGCCAAGACCATCCCCCACCGCTGTTGGGAGAGCACACTGAGGCTGTACTCAGCGAAGTGCTGGGTTATGGTGCTGCAGATATGGCCCGCTTGCGCGACCAAAAAATCATTTGAGGTGAGCCTGGCATCAGGGCTTTTGGCTGGAATGCATCAGTGCATGGGCTTGCGCTGCTGATGGCCCTTTTTTGAAGGCCCTCTTTCCAAGGTGCCATTTGCCACCCAGCCCTTGATCAAAAGGGCGGGTGGCTGGGAAAACCATCAGTCTTTGCGGAAGTTGTCATGGCAGCCCTTGCAGGTTCCACCGGTGGCTGCAAATGCCGTCTTGAGGTTGTCCAAGTTGCCCGTTTTGGCAGCGGCACTCAGCTTGGTGGCTTCGGCCTGAAGCTTGTCACCTGCCTCTTTGAATTTGGCAACATCTTTCCAAATTTCGGGTTTGGCACGGGTCTCGCCTTTATCGGTTCCCTCGGTGAACGCGGCCCAATGCAATTTGGACATCACTTCCACCACCGCTGCGTTGTCAGCAGCGGCTTTGGCGTCAAAAGGAACACGGCCCTGGGCCATGGCACCAATGCGCCCAAAGTGTTGGCCCATCACAAAGAAGCTGCTTTTGCGGTATTTGATGGCATCTTCGGGCTTGGCAAATTGGGCCAAAGCTGGCAGAGCCGTCATGGCACCAACGAGAATCAACAGGGGGCGCTTTAAAAACATGGTTTTCTCCAGAGGGTGAGGGGACTTGAACAACTGCTTGCAGTATAAAGTGCTTACTTTGCGGCTTGGCATCGGTCGCGCTTTTTTTTCATGTATCTTTGCCCCATGCAAACCGATTCCTCCACCGATCACACCCCCAGCGTTCGCGTTTGGGACTTGCCCACCCGTTTGTTCCACTGGTTTTTGGTCATCTGCGTGGTGGCGCTGGTGGTGACGGGCAATATGGGCGGGGACATGATGGTTTGGCACGCGCGGTTTGGCTTTGCCGTCCTGGCTTTGGTGTTGTTTCGATTGGGGTGGGGTTTTTGGGGCGGCCATTGGTCTCGCTTCAAACAGTTTGATTTACACCCCAAGTCAGCCCTGACTTACGTCCGCGAAATTCAAAAAGGCAGCCATCAACCTCATGTGGGGCACAACCCTTTGGGCGCTTGGTCGGTTTGCGCTGTGCTGATCTTGTTGACCTTGCAAATCACCTCGGGCATGGTTGCGGATGACGAGATTGCATTCACGGGGCCTTTCAACCAATGGGTGTCTGGCAGCTCGGTCACTTGGGCCACCTGGTACCACAAAGCAGTGGGGAAAAAACTCTTGCTCATTTGGTTTGCCTTGCACCTGTTGGCCATGCTGTTTCATCGCTGGCGTTTCGGTGAGAACCTGGTGGGCGCCATGTTCAGCGGTCACAAACTGACGCCCACCACGGCCACCGAGTCGCAAGACCGCGCAAGCCATCGGATAGGTGCTTTGCTGGCGCTGGTGCTCTGTGCGCTGTTCGTCTGGTGGCTGGTCAATCTGCCCTCACCTGTCAGCCCTTGAGGATAGGCGTCGATGGCCCATACCGAAATCATCAGCCCCCATTCACCCGACCAGCTGGCTCAAGTCGCCGAGATTTTCAAAGAATACGCCCAGTCTTTGTCTGTCGATCTGGGTTTTCAAGGTTTTGAGCAGGAGCTGGCCACATTGCCTGGTGTTTATGCATCCCCGCGCGGCGCATTGCTCTTGGCCACGGTGGATGGCTTGGTGGCCGGCTGCTGTGCCTTGCGCCCCTTGGACGGCTGCGATTACGCCAATGCCAGCGAGATGAAGCGCTTATATGTCCGAAGCGCCTTCCGCGGTTTTGGTTTGGGCCGAGAGCTGGCCTCACGCACCCTTGACCTGGCCCGCCAAGCCGGCTACAGCCATGTATTGCTTGACACCTTGGACAATATGGAAGCGGCCCGCTCGCTGTACTTGGAGTTGGGTTTTGAGGAAATCCCACCTTACTATCACAACCCCATTGCCGGAGCGCATTACCTCAAAGTCGATCTTTGAAGCGCCCACACTGCTCAAACTTTGACATGCCCAAAACAAAAGCCCCCTGGCGGGGGCTTTTTGCATCATGCGCTCAAATGGCGCACAAGCTTAGCTCAAGCTTTGGCTTGGGCCAACATGGTTTGGGCGTCGCTGACCTCGAACTTGCCGGGGCCTTCCACGTTCAAAGTGGCGACCTTGCCGTCTTTGATCAACATGGAGTAGCGGTTGCTGCGCAAACCCATGCCACGCGCTGTCAAATCCAAGCTCAATCCGGTCGCTTTGGTGAAGTCTGCGCTGCCGTCACCGAGCATGCGCACTTTGCCAGTGGTGTGCTGTTCACGGGCCCAAGCACCCATCACAAACGCATCATTGACACTGACGCACCAAATCTCATCCACGCCAGCCTTTTTCAGATCGTCGAAATGCGTCACATAACCGGGCACATGTTTGGCCGAGCAAGTGGGGGTGAAAGCGCCTGGCAAGGCGAACAATGCGATGGTTTTACCTGCCGAGGCTTTGGCCACATCGACCGGGTTGGGGCCAATGCTGCAGCCATTGCCTTCGACTTCTGAATATTCCATCAGGGTGGCGGCGGGGAGGGCGTCTCCGACTTTGATCATGGTGAACTCCTGTGCAAGGTTGAAATAAAGATATTGGAATGTACCAATGAAAAACGACCCTATTGTGGGTCGTTTTTCAAAGTCTGACAGCGCTGAGGGTGATCAACTCAAACTGCAGCTGCTTTCTCAACCAAACGGGTGGCAACCCAGCTTTTGGTTTTGGAGATGGGGCGGCTTTCAGTGATCTCGATCACATCACCCATGTGGTACTCGCCTTGCTCGTCGTGCGCATGGTATTTGCTCGATTTGCCCACGATCTTGCCGTAGAGGGCGTGCTTGACGCGGCGCTCTACCAACACGGTCACGGTTTTGGCGCGTTTGTCGCTAACCACCTTGCCAATCAAGGTGCGCTTGAGGGATTTTTTCGGTTCCGTCATGTTCGATCCTTATTTGGCCGCTTGCTTTTGGACCAAAATAGTTTTGGCCCGCGCAATGCTGCGGCGGGTGACGCGCATTTGGGCAGTGTTGTTGAGTTGTTGGGTGGCTTTTTGCATGCGCATGGCAAAGTGGGCTTTTTGCAGCTCTTTGACTTCGGTTTGCAAGGCGGCCACATCTTTTTGGCGCAATTCGGATGCTTTCATCGTCATATCTCCTGGCTCATTGGCCCATCATGCGGGCCACAAACGTGGTCCGCAAAGGCAATTTGGCAGCGGCCAAACGGAATGCTTCACGCGCCAATTGCTCGGGCACGCCAACGATCTCGTACAACACCTTACCGGGCTGGATTTCAGCCACGTAGTACTCGGGGTTGCCCTTGCCGTTGCCCATGCGAACCTCGGCAGGTTTTTGAGAGATGGGCTTGTCAGGAAAGATCCGAATCCAAATGCGTCCACCCCGTTTGACGTGGCGAGAGATCGCACGGCGAGCAGATTCAATTTGGCGGGCTGTCAAGCGACCACGGTCGGTTGATTTGAGGCCAAAGTCACCAAAGGCCACGGTGTTGCCACGGGTGGCGATACCGGTGTTGCGGCCTTTTTGTTCTTTGCGGTATTTGCGGCGCGCTGGTTGCAGCATGCTTATTCTCCTTTTCCGTCCGCAACCGTGCCAGTGGATGCGGGCGCGGACACTTTACGAACGCGCTTAACGGTGGTTTTCGGTGCATCGGTGGCTTCGGCTGGCTTGTCGCTGCCATCCACCGGTGCGGCTTGGGTTCCTTCAGGTCGGCGTCCGCCACGGGCAGGACGGTCACCGGTGGGGCGTGCATCACGGCGTGGGCCGCGAGGGCGACGATCATCTTCATTGCGGGGCTCGGGAACGCCAGGGGCATCATTGCGGCCCAGGGTGTCTCCTTTGTAGACCCACACTTTGACGCCAATCACACCATAGGTGGTCTTGGCCTCTGAAAAGCCGTAGTCGATGTCTGCACGCAAGGTGTGCAATGGCACGCGGCCTTCGCGATACCACTCGGTGCG
>Ga0214921_10006848_pt1 | contig 15386 bp, 21 predicted proteins | sample LL1505_MetaG_FD_177992 | JGI IMG/M metagenome (GOLD analysis project Ga0214921, IMG submission 177992) | Freshwater microbial communities from Lake Lanier, Atlanta, Georgia, United States - LL-1505 | ecosystem: Environmental > Aquatic > Freshwater > Lake | place: USA: Georgia | collected...
TTCCAGCTTTGGTTATTTTTTTATTGGTCGGCATCTGAAAGCCCGAGTTGTTTTTCCAGCCAATCTCCATGGGCAGGCAGTTGGATGTGGTCAGGGGTGATTTTGGGATTGGCAATATGAAATTCAGCCCTAAAAGCCTCGAGCACAGCTTCCTTTTGATCAAAAGCCCTTAGGGCAGTGACGATTCGCTTGCGCCGAGCATCGTCAAGCCAAACCATTGGCTCAGGGCTAGGGATTTCAGCTAGAGCAACTGCCTCCGTAGGCGTATTATTTGAAGTCGTTAAAAATTTTTTGTTGGCTGTTCTAGATGCTGCCTTAGGGCTGTCCCCGTTGGGGCTGGTTTTGGCGGCAGCGGGGCCAGGGTTTCCAGGGGTGGAGATTTCGCCATCGTCATCGTCGCCGGCTAGGCCGTAGATGGCGAGAAGGGTGTATCGCCGCGCGTAGGTAAGGGCTGAGCCCAAGGCCTGCCAGTGGTTCCCCCTAGCGACCTCTTGCTTAAGGGCTAAGGGCAGTTCGCTTGAGATTGATTCGCCACTGACGTGAAAAAGGGTGGTTTTAAGCAGGGCGAAATCTTCGCTCATGGGATGGAGCGTGTGGCTATGGGAAAGCCCAAAGGCGCAACCGGGTTGAACTGCAGCCAATGCTCCAGCCAGGGAGGTGTAGGTGCCGTAGTTGCCTTTGCTGTCGCGTCCCGCCGCATGGTGCTGGGACTGAAATAAAGCGAGAGCCTTTGGTAGCTCTAGAAGGGCGGTGTCCAGCATTCGACGAACGAGTGGAGTGGATGGGGGCGATGCCTGACCCCTTCCTCAGAGTATATCCCTCCGTATTGCCCTGGTTAGCATGCTTAGGCGTATAAGCGCTTTGGGTTCTGGTCTCAGGATTGCTTTTTCTTGTTGCTCCAGCGCTGCAGTGCCAGGCCTGGCTCTGAGTAGCTCTCCATGGTGGCCATTGCCATTAACTCCTCTCCGCTCCAGTCTCCCCAGTCGCTAAGCACCTCCTTAAAGCGGCTTAGCTGTTCAGGCTTCATGTTTTGGGCATGATCCTTGACCTGTTCCCAGGCGGCCCTAGGGCTTAGTAATTCATCCTTTGCAATCCGTTGGAATATCTTCCGCTGTTCTTCGCTATGGGCTTTGGCCTCTTCGTCGCTGATTTCCTTGTCTGGGGCATAGGCCAACGGCAGCTCGACGAGCCCTGTGAATAGGGAAAAGAAGTCAGGGGCTGTAGCTGCTCGCCCATCGTCCATGAGGAACGCCTGCGCCCCCTTGAGTTGATCAACTAGGCGGCGTTCGCTGATGCCGTCAAGGTTCTGCTCGGCGACTGTTTTATTGAAGTCCCCAAAGGCGACAAAAAAGGCGGGCTTGGGGTCCAACCTGCCAGCCATGAGGCCACTGAGCTGGCTATTCCAGGGCCCATTGGTGCCGGTGATTTTGGCGAGACGGTGGGGGACATCCTGGCCCCAGCGGTTGTGCTTAAACCATTTATAGATGGCTCTACCAAATTTGATGCGCTCTACGATTGGTTCGTATGGGGTTGACATATTTCATATGCACCAGTGGTATACCCCAAGCTATCACCCTCCCATTTGCTAGGCGGGACTGATATTGGGGCATCGCTTTCTTTTTCTTCAGGGGGCTGGCTAGGCCCTAGTAGAGGCCGACCACTGTCAGCAATGCCCCAGGGGGTTCCTCGGCTGTGCAGTAGCGCTTTTCTGCTGTAACGCTCACCACTTGGCTGTCATCGCGTAAAAGCGCTCCCCCTGCGCCAGCCGATAGGGCATCAAAGGTTGATCTCAGCAGCTTGTCCAAATCACCCCTGCCCATGCTGGTCAAATGGGCGGGAGCACTGGGTAACAGCCCCCTCTTACCGAAATGGCCCTTTGGCCTGGGGAACAGAAACACCACCGCCACGGCAACTGCGCCTTCTATCAAGGGGCCCTGGTAAGCGGCCAGGACTGCAGAAGCCACGTCTTGGCGCCAAGGTTTTACCTGTTTGCTCGATTCGAGCATCACCCCTCTACCTACGTGGCGATGGCTCCCTTGGGGCGCTGGCAGGCCATAGACCCGCAGGTGCAGTGGATCAGCTGGTGTTGGCAGGCTCCCAGGGGAGGCTGAGCTCCTGAGACCTGTCAAATAGTCCTCAGGAGCGACTTTGGCAACTTGTGGGGCCTGCGGGTTCATAGGTAGGCCAATCGCTCCTTGAAGGTTCTAAGGGCCCCAAGCCAAGCCCGCCGGCAGTCTTCTGGCCTGGTCCGGGTTACAAACGTTTGGCCGGGCCTAGACCAAACCGTCAGGCAGTCGCTGATCTCCAGTTGGTAATGCTTGATCAACATTGATTGATAGCCGCCCAGCTGCGTGCTGGTGTCGTAGGTGCTGGCCCGTTCACTGCTTTGGGTTTTGAGATCAAGCAGCAGCAGCTTTCCGCTGGCCTTGCTGCGAACCAAGGCATCGCAGGAGCCGCCGATGCTGTGCTCTAAATCGCAGAGGCGGTGCTCAACGGCAACGGGTTCTACCTGTTGCCACAGCGGGTGATCGAGAAGCGGTAAGACCCAGTCTTGGTAAGCGCCAGGGTGCAGTTGGCCATGGCCTGAGAGGAACGCTTCTAGGCAGGCATGGACGTGCTTGCCGCGGGGCTCCCAGATGTGTTTTGTGTCATCAATCGCTTTCTTTTGGCGATCAGCCATGGGATAAGCGATCGCCTTTACCCGGGTGACTGAATAGGGCAGCCATTCAGCAGTGGGTAGCCATTGGTAACGGTGAGTTGCCTCATCGAAATGAATTGGGAGTGGTTCAAGCATTAGATCCAATCCGGCTCTGGTTGGGGTTTTCCGTCTTTCAGCCCGTCAGATGGAGAAGCGGTGCAAGGCCTGATATCGATGCCCCAGCGCTGGGCACGGAACTGGACCAGAGGGTTGTCCAGCCGTTCGATGATCAGTTCAAGTGGGTTGGATACGTCATGGAGGACCCAGCCGTTTTGCCATGTACCGGCCTGGAGCTTTTCTACCGGCTGACCTAGGCGAGGCAGAGGTAGGGGCTGGGCGAATGGCGAGTCAGGGGCAGGCCGTAGGTCCAGCTCCCAGCGCAGGTTTTGGATTCGGTAGTGCGGCTCGCCAATCCTGGCGATGGTCACAGCATGGGGATTCGAGCCGTCATGAATGACCCAGCCATGGCGCCATTCACCGCTGACCAAACGCTCTACCGCCAGGCCAACCGGCGGACCTACCTGGGGTGATTTACCTCCATCAGGGGTATACCAAGAGGGGGAGGTCCCTCCTCCGGATATAGGGGAATAAGAAGAAAAAGGTGAATAACCCTCTTCTTTCTTTACGCGCGCGTGCACGGGTGAGGGGTTATTCACCTTGGGCACGCTATTCACTCTTTCTGGGGGGAGGCTGGGGTGCTTAGGGGTATACACAGAAGGCGCATACAAGTTTGAGGGACGGCCCCCTTGGGGGCTGGGCTCCGTTTCACCCACCTGCTTGATCAGCCCCTTGCGGAGTAAACCCTGCAGGCAGCGATTGGTTTTGTTCCCAGGCAGGTTTAACTGCGCAGCCAGTTCCAACCCCGATACCGGAAAGTGACCTAGCTCCCATCGCTCCGTGATGTAGTCAAAGGCATCGGCCTGTCTCCCCTGTAATTCATCGGCAGCTTCTGACAGCTTCTCGGCTTGCATTGCTGTGGCTCCATCGCCATGGCTGATCCAGCCTTGGTCCTGCAGTTCAATCAGCACTGCTGAACCCTTGGCACGGCCCTGGGTTTTCAGCAGCACCCGGTAGTCACTTTGGGTTTGACCTTCTGCTGGCTGCTTGAGCCAGTTCATCAGCAGCGTCAGGCTGAATGCAGCAGGAAGCGAATTGCTACCCCGGCTGGCACTGGTGGCGTTGCCACCCGTCACGCCCTTGTTTGTGTGATGAATCACCACTAGCGTTGCCTTATGAGGAGCCAGGGCTGTGTTTAGGGCTCGGATGGGGCCATCCAAGTCGCTGGCTGCCTCATCTATCCCCAGCGGGCTTATGCAGGCGTGATAGCTATCTAGCAAGAATAGGGCGCCAGGGTAATTGGCTGCATGGGCAGCTAGGAGCGCAATTCCCTTGGCATTTAGGAATAACGGTGCACCGGTGTGCCAGAGGGCTTCTATTGGTTCCCGGAGCGTGTCTTGAGCATCAACTAAGCCCTCGCGGCGTAACAGCGTCAACCAGTCGCTCTCAGGTTGATCGGTGCCCACGATGAAGACCGCAGGGCAGGCTCCATGGAAACTGTGGCCCAGGTAACTCGACTCACCTTTCCACCAGGCGCCGATCATTCCAATCATCAATGCTGACTTGCCGACTTTTGGGGGCGCCACCAAAAGATTGCTAGTCCCAGCCATTACTAACCCTTCCCACGCCCATGGCGTTGGGGTGGCATCCATGCGTTCGCCCTTGATCCGTGGGCTCGGTAGGGGGTGCAGGCTTAGTTCAGCTTCTGCCAGGTAGCGGCTCAGCTCAGCGTCTCGAATCGCAATGCCCAGCCCATGGCCGTAGTGCCTGGCAATAATTAGACGGTCGTCATTGCCCATTAATTCATCATTGGAAAGCTCCAGGCACTTCTCCTTGACTAGCCGTAGCTGGTCTGCGGTGGTTCTTGCGGCCGCCAGCTGGGCCTCCGCTGCCGCTTTTGCTAGCTCGGCAGTTAAATCAAACTCGTCTTCATCAAAGAATGGTCTCTTGGCTGCTGCACTGGCTTGTTTAAATTTAGCCGCTAAGTCAAATTCATCATCCAGCTCGAAACGTTTGAAACTCATTGCCTTCAGGGGGTTTGGGTTCTAAATGGGTTTCTCTGAACACAGCCGTATTTTGAGCTTGGTAGTGCAGCTCACGCTGGAGCTGAGCAATGTGACTGCTTAAGCGTTTGGATTCCCGATCACTGAGTTCCCCCCGTAAGGAATTACGCAAGGAGCTGAGGTGTTTACCTGCTTCTATGCCAGCCCAAACTGTCTGTTCTTGATTCCTTAGTTCATCAAGATTTAGGTAGTAGGGGTCTAGGTGTTCGCGAACCACGGCCACCAACGCAAGGAATTTTGCGGTCTGAATCGTTACCCGATCCTTTGCTATTTGCATTGCCTGCTGGTAGCTGCGTTCCTGGCTCTTGCTCCTGAAGTTGATGCCGCTTGGAGGCAAAGCTCCAACATCGGGCCTCAACAGATCAGCTCTGCCGCTATATCCAGCCTTTGTTCGGACTAATGCCCATTGGCGGCCACGGATTTCAAGCGTTTGGCCTGGTTTCATTTGATCGGTGGGCCTTGGTTCATGGCCCATGTGGCAAAGGATTAGCTCGTTGTTCCAGGCGCAGTCGGCATCTTTTGTGCGACCGCAGGCCGGACAGGGCGCCTTGGGGCCCGAACGCATTAGTCGCTCAGCCATGGAATGCCTCTGCCAAGGCAGTTGCTTTTCGTGGCTGCTGAATCTCCAGTGCTGCCCGTTCAAGCGCTTGGTTGATCCAGGTGGTACGACTCATGTATCTGGGCCTGACGGCATCGACCCGCTCAAGAATCCCCAGGTCGATGCTGACTTTGCAAACTTTGACTCCTTCCATGCGGCTCACTGGGCACCGAGGGACTCCAATATTGGACCATATGAGTCAATTGCTTGCTACGTAGCGGTCTCAGGCTTTAGTCTTATCGGCAAGATTTGTTGCACCAGTGGGCCGCAACCCTCCTGCTCCCCTTGCCGGCCGCTCGCGCAAGCGTTCGCCCCGTAGTTCCGCTGTTGAAACCAAGTTCAGAGTCGATGCTTGCTACAAGCTCCTCTCGGAAGCCGCTAGCCGCACTCAGATTCATCAGTTTGTTGCGACCGAATGGGGGGTGGAGGGCCGTCAGGCCGATTACTACATAGCTCGCGCCAGGGAACTGCTTTTTGCTGACGCTGATATGCAACGCCCCGCTTGGCTGGCGGAAGCTCTCGCCCGGCTACGCAATTACGAGCAGCTGGCCGCTCAGCGCGGGCAACTGCAAACCGCTGTTAATTGCTTGACCTTGCAAGCCCGGCTCATCGGCCTTGAGCTTTGAGGGCCCATGAATCTTCTTGCTAATTGCCCGGGCGGTTCGCTGCTTGAACCTCCTTATCAGCAATCCCCAAGGGTTGAACCCCATTGGGGCGAGCCCGGCCCGGCCCGGCCGCTGCTCTCCTTCTCTGAGTTCATCGCCAAGGCCTATCCCGACTACGCCTTCCACACCTGGGCCGAGCGGCTGATCGCCCTTCTGCAAAAAATCGCTGATGGCGAGCTCAACCGCCTGATCGTTTGCTGCCCGCCACGGCTGGGCAAATCGCTTTTGGTTTCCAAGCTCTTCCCTGCCTATTGGGTGAGCCGCTACCCAACCCGTTTCTGCGCGATCGCCTCCTATTCAGCAGAACTGGCCTATGCCCATAGCCGGGAGGCCCGCCACTACTACCGCGCCTGCGGCTATGCCCTCTCTAAGGACTCCACCGCCGTTGGTAACTGGCTCACCCCCGAGCGTGGGGGCTGCATCGCCGCCGGTGTGCGCGGCCCCTTTACTGGCAAGGGTTATGCGCTTGGCATCATCGATGACCCCTACAAGGGCCCAGAGGATGCCAACTCCGCAGCTCAACGTCAAAAACTGATCGAGTGGTTTCAGTCGGTATGGCTAACCCGCGCTGAACCCAGGGCCCCACAGGGGCCCACGCGATGGGACCACGGACAAAAAGCAAGCGTGGCTTGTGAGGGGGATCAGCGCAACCACTCCGCCGCCCAGGTGGTGGTGCTTACCCGCTGGCATCAGGACGATTTGATTGGTTGGTTGCTGGAGCAAGAAAGCGGCGGGGCTCCGCAGCACTGGCATGTGCTCAACCTGCCGGCCATTGCTGAACCGCTATCAGAACAGCTTTTATTTCCTGCTAGTTGCAGGATCGAGGCCGACTGGCGCCAACCAGGAGAGGCGCTTTGCCCAGAACGCTTCCCGCCCTCAGAACTTGATCAAATCCGCATCCGCGTAGGTAGTTACTGGTGGAATGCCCTCTATCAACAGCGGCCCTCACCGGCGGAGGGTTTGCTGTTTCAACGGCAATGGATCAGGTCATGCCCCCCCACCCCAGGCTCTTTGACCCCCGGGCAGCGGCAGCAGGGCCGCAAGCCCTATGCGCCGCTGGTGCTTAGTTGCGATCTGAGCTTCAAGGGCGGAGAGGCGAATGACTACTGCGGCTTTGTGTTGCTGGGACTGCTGGCTGAGCCGCAGGTTCGTCACCCTGTTGCCACAGCCCATGCCCAAGGCCTACAGCTGCATCCTTCTGCTGCACTAACCCGGCAGCAAAACCCCAAGGGGTCAGCCCCAACTCATCGGATTGAGGTGCTCTGGAGTGAGCACCATCACTTGGATCTGCCCGGGGTGGTGAAGTTCCTTACCCAAACCCTGGCTGCCCTTGCCCAGCCCGGCCCCCTGGGTCAGGGCCTCAGCCCCGATGCGGTGTTGATAGAGGACGCCGCCAATGGCCCGGCCGTCTGCCAGTTGCTGCAACGCCAAATCCCAGGGCTGATTGCAGTAAGGCCTGTTGGCAGCAAGATCAGCCGTGCCCATGCGGTGGCCCCACTACTGGAAGCCGGCCAACTGGCCTTTCAGGCCGGCAATGACGGCTTGATCACTGAACTGCTGGGCTTCCCCAACGGCGCCCACGACGACCTGGTGGATGCCTTCTGCCAGGGGGTGATCTGGCTGCAAAACCAGCACTGGCGTGGCAGTGGCAAGGGTCCGCCCCGGCCGCTGCTGTTCTCGCGTTGATGCCCAATGGCCCATCTCCAACCAGCCCATCCCCGCTGTCGCTCCATCCATGCAGTTGCTGATGCCTTGGTGGTGGAGCATCTGCCTTTTGCTGCCAAGGTGGCCTCTAGCTACGCCCGCCGCACTGGCCACCCAAGGGAAGACTTAGAGCAGCTGGCGGCGATCGGGTTGATCAAGGCTTCCCGCCGCTATGACTGCCAACGGCTGAACCGCAGCAGCTCGAACTTCATTGCCTACGCCAGGCCGTTTGTGAATGGTGAAATCACCCACTACCTGCGCGATAAGGGTTTCTTGATTTCAGTGCCGGGTCGATGGCGGGAGCTCCATGTGCGCGGTCAGAAACTGCTGCGGAAGGGGATCCCCGCTGGCGACATCCCGGAGCGATTGGGGCTCACAGTTGAGCGCTGGGCAGAAATCTGCGAGGCCTGTGCTGTGCGGGTGGTGGCGATGGCGCTCGAGCCGTTAGATGCTGATCAGGCTGACGTGGCGTCATCTAGCTCGCCACTGGCATAACGGCGCAGCACGATGCTGATCAGTTTTCTTGAGCCTGATTCAGGATTGCAGTAACTAGGGCATCGCTTAGGTAGTACCCCTGCTTACGCAGTGCTTGGAGCAGTGGGGCACAAGCCGGCAGCAAAGCGCGTTCTTTGGCGAGAACTAGCACCGCGGCGGTGCCAATTATCGAGAGCCCATGGCGGCGCGCCTCGGCGCGGCCGCAGCGATCGTCGACCAAAAGCAGTACCTGCTGCCCAGAAGCCCTCTGTTGCAGTGCTAGGCCGATGGCACTGGCTTCCCCAGCATCCACGCCTGGGTTGAGCGGCCGATAGGGATTGTTGGTCTCAGCACCTGTTGAGGCGATGGTCAGCCAGCCCTCGGTTAGGGCCAGTTGCAGGGCCTCACTGCCGGGATAGGGCTTGTGGCCAGCTGAATGAAAAGCCCCACCGAGCTCGTCTGTGATCACGTTCGTGATCCACACCGATCGGAACAGGCTGCACAGCAGATCCAAATGGTTAATGCGGGCTAGGCCAATCAACGGCCCCGCATCGGCGATCACCACCTGCATGACACCAGTGGCTCAGGCCTGCTCGCCAAGCCAACGGCGTGCCAAGGCCAAATCGTCATCTAGCTCGGCCTGATCTCCTTCCACCACTGGGATTTTTAATGACGAGAGGATCTCCATGAAGCGCGGCAGGGGTAGCCCAGCAATCTGCGCTGCGGATCCCACAGAGATCGAACCAGAACGGAAAAGTGAAAGTGCCAAGCCGGAGCGCACCGCTGCGGTGTCTGGTACCCCGAGCCGATCTAGCGCCACCACCAGCGCAGTGGGTTGCTGGTGACTGGTCACCAGTGCCATCGCGTCGGCTGCTGCTGCCTTGAGCACGGTGGAGGGGTTGCTCTTGAGCTGCCTTACTGAAAATGCCTGCATACCGTTCCTACACCTTGTGGCCATTCTGCATGACCTGTCACGGTCTCATCCGTTCTGCTGTCGGCAAAGGCGAGCAGCCGTTGATCCCGCTTGCCCCAACTGCTTACAGATCCCCTTCCCATTCCCCTGCATTCATCTCTGGCGGCGTTGTCGCCCCGGCTGGAGCTGGTGCAGGACTGCTGGCATCTGCTGGCGGAGCCCGATGGCACAGACCGCAGGGAGCACTACCTGCCGCGCGGTGAGCGCGAACCGGAATCCGCCTACCGCCGCCGGGTAGAGGCGGCCCTGCCTTCAGGGTTTTTTCGTGATGCGTTGCGCACCTTTGCCGGGATGCTGGCCTCCAGCCACTGGCGTGAATTACCGGCCTCCCTGCAGGCCGTAATTACTGATGTGGATGGCTGCGGCACCGACCTGGGGGTGTTTCTGGAGGCTGCTGATCTGCTGGTGCTCCGTGATGGTGCTGCCCTGGTGGGGGTGATCCCGCCGGTCCACCTGTGGCCCAGTGAGGGGGACCGGCAGCAGGCCTTGCGCAATGGTGATCGGCTGTCGTTGCCGCGGCTGTTGCTGCTGGAGCGGGGCGATGTTTTGCACTGGCACCTCCCCGGTAACCATGCGCCGCCGGATGTGATCACCTGGCGGGAGCCCCTAGCTAATCCGCCAAACCCCAATGGGGCGATCCCCAACGGGGCGAACCTCAAGGGGGCTAACAAGGAAGTTCCGTTGCATCCCTGGCAGTACCTGACGGCTTCTCTTGTTGGTGATGATCCAGGAGTGGCTGGCATGGCCCCCGGGTCATTGACCCTGACGATTGAAACCCTGGTGGCTGATCCCCAGGCACCTACGGGGTGGCGGCGGCAACGATTGGATCAGCGCGACTACCAAGGCATCAAGGCGCTACCTGCCATTTGGTACGCCAGCCATGGCTCTGCTTTTGGAGCAGGGGAACTGCCGCACTTGGGGCTGGCGCACCAATACCTCAATCACTTCCGCTGCCAGAGCGATTACCAGGAATTGCTGTACCGAACGGCACTACCGGTAGGTGTGCGTACCGGCGTAGTTGGTCCCATGGGGACTGGCGCTGACAGCGAGCCGGTGGTGCTGGGCCCGAACACCGTTATCGACCTACCGGAGGGGGCCAGCTTCCAGTTCGTGGAAATCCAGGCGCGTTCGTTGGCCGAACACCGGGCTTGGCTGGAGGGCCTTGATCAAGGCATGCGCCGTGATGCCCTGATCCCCTCCGGCGCCCAGGGGGCACCACGCACCGCTACTGAAATCTCGATGGCGGCCTCCCAGGCCTATGCCCTACTGCAAAGCCAGGCGATCCAAAAGGCTTCAATGTTTTCTTCTCTGCTGCAGCACTGGTGTGCAATTACCGGGGAAGCTCTGCCCCATAACGATGGACCATCGTTGTTGGTGGAGATCAGCCCCTTGGCACCAGCAGCCAAACCGCAGCCAACGGTGACTGAAATGCTGCAGCTGCAGGAGCGCGGCATCGTTAGCGAGGAGGCGTTGCGGCAATGGCTGGGGGATCTGGCCGGCATTGCACCGGCCACTGGATAACTAACGTTGTTGAGTTAGTTGTTGGATCATCAGCAGGATTTCAAGCCGCAATTGCGGCATGGCCTGCCGGCTGATCCACAGAACCTGGGCTGGATCAACACTAAAATATTGATGGGCAAGCACATCACGAAAACCCATTATGCCTTTCCAGTCCTGGCTTGGATGGCATGCAAGTAATTCACCATGGGTGTGCTTATCAAGTTGTTTCACAGCCTCACCTAAAGCCAGATATTGCATGCAAACAGCATCCAATAGGAGCTTCCCTTGTTCAGTTACTAGCAAGTCATCGGCTGAGCTGACCGCTGCCATTCGGGCTATCACTGATTCAACAAGGCTCAGAATCTGCTCTAACAGATCCTGGCTGAATTGTTTCTCGTCAGACAAATACACCCTCCTGATCAATCCTGCGGCGTAGGGCTGGGTTCATGCGATCCCAGAGGCTGATCACATCAACAGGTACCTGTAGGGCCTGTTCCACCTCCTGCTTGAAATGCACTAGGCAGAAGGGATTGGGCGGATCCAGGCTGACGCAAAGATCAACGTCACTATCTGGTCGAGCCTCGCCCCTAGCGAGGGAACCAAACAGACCCAAACGGGTTATGCCATATCGCTGCCGCCATAGACCCTTGCGTTCCTGCAGCAGGTTCAGCACATCCTGGCGATTGGGGGTAGCCATCGAAAGCGCAGCCAGGGCAGAGCATCAGGCTAAGCCGACGACCCCGTGGTGGGCGGCAATAGCCCCAGGTATTCCGCTAGCTGCGCTTCATGGTTTCCAGTCCAGCCGGGTCTTGGCAAGCAACTGATCAAGAAGCAATCCGCCAATGCTTGGCCCTACCAGCGACGGTGCCCTGCCTTGATGCGATCAGCCGGGCGATGGCAGATCTGGAACGGCAGCATCCGGCTGGGGTGCTCAGCGCTAGGGCCCTGCTCGATGCGGTGGCACTGATTGATCAGCAACTACTCAACCCAAGCGCTGGGCAGGAGCAGGCGATCGAGAAGCAATCACGGTCTGGCCCGATCTCTGGCTCTGTTGCTGCTGCCGGCGATGCGCCCCTGCAGAAGGCGGATGTGATCGCCTACGACACAGCGCTGCTGAGGGAAGAAACCGAAACCATCTATGCCAACCCCAGTTCGCCCGCGGCAGGTCTGCTCAGCCAGCGCCGGCGGTATGCCGAGCAGCTCCTGCTGCTCCTGCCGGCCCTAGCTAGTTGGATGGCCTTTTCCGCCGCCGCTGGCAGCCAGCAGGTGGGCACCGTTTTGCTGCGGGGTTGAGCGATGGCGATGGTCAGCCCGCGTCGCTTAAGCAGCGGCCAGCACCGGCGGGAGGGGACGGCCTGGCCAACCACTCCACTGCAGTCCTTTGCCAATGCCCGCCTGCTGCTGAATGAGAACGTAATTCCGGGTGACACCAGTTCTGCGGTGGTGGGCAGTCACGTGCTCGAGTGTTTTCTGCAGCGCGATAACTACATCTCCGCCAAGGAAAATGGTCCTGGCGTTGATACTGGTGACTTCACCTACCAGGGCTACATCTGCCGGGCCGCACGGCTAGATGCAGGGCCTGAACCACCTAACCCTGGGGCGATCTGGCTGAGTAGTGAGCTGGTGTGGCAACAAAACGGCCGGCGGGTAACGGCAGATGGGGCCAGCCCTACAGGGGCCAACTCCACAGGGGCCAGCCCCAGTGGGGTGACGACTGTGGTGGCCCCCTGCGAGGGCGCAATTTGGCTTGGCGATCTGACCCTGCTTAACCCTGCCGGTGATCCGAGGGTGGACCCCTACGCCCAGCACACCCAGTTCTGGGTACTGGAATTTGGCGCCACCTACGGTTCCGGTGGCATCGGCGCCCTGGTGCAACCGCTGATTGGTGAGCGGATCTTTGGGACGCTCAAGCCGAATCGGCAATGAACGTCTCCGGTTCGTGATCAGGCCTTTTTCAGGAGCTGGTCGTACTCAGCATGGGTACCACTCCACACCCAGATCAATTCATCGCTGGCTGCCTCCACTGCTAGGGCGCGATGACGCAGACCCACCCTCACTGTCCAAAAGCGGCCGATGCGTTTTAGATGCAGTGAAGGGTGGCGAGGGTCAGCTTTGAGTTGCTCAAAGCCCCTATCAGCCAGGGCCTGAATATCCCTAGGGAGAGCTTTTTAGCAGGACCAGAACCGTGAACTTGCTCGGTGCTTCACCGATCGGTGCAGCGGCCGGCAGTCAGCTCTCCAAGAGCCTCTTCAGCCAGCCAGCCAGTCCAGACGCCCAGATTGAAGGTCCTGCTCCATCTGCAGATCCCATTCGCGGGCATCAAAGGCTTCGAACCAGGCCCGGAACTCCGCCCGCTGCTCAGGGGCCAGCTGTTCGACGGCAGCTTCGATGGCTTGAACGGTGGTCATTCCAAAAGGTTAGAGCGCCTTACAGGAAAAAATTCGCTCCTCGCAGCAGGGGATAGCAGTGCCGCGATGGGCTGCCGATCGCTTGGCCCCCCCTGGACCCGCACACCCGGCTCAAGGCGCTGGAGTTCGGCGCCAGCCCATGGCTCTGGTGGTTATTCCGGCTGCGCAAGCCGGATCGACCACATCAGACCTAGGGTGTGTACACATCTGCGGGGTTGCTGCCGTGGCCGTCCGTGTTGGCATTCGTGAACTCAGGGCCAAGCTGGCCTCTCACCTCGAGTCGGTGACGCCCATTGAGGTGACGCGCCACGGCCGCACCATTGGTCTTTATGTGCCCCTCCCCCAGGACGCTGAACAGGACGAGCGCCAACGCCTCCTGGAGGCCGGCCGTCTCATGCAGACCGAACTCGAGCGCCTTGGGCTCTCGGAAGAGGAACTCAGCGCGGACTTCAAAGCTTGGCGGCAGCGACGCCATCAGCCCTGACGGTGGAGCGCAAACGCCTGGTCATCGACGCGAACATTCTGATTCGTGGCTGCCTTGGCGTTCGGGTGAGAACCCTGATCGCCGACTACGCCGATCGGGTGGACTTTTTTGTCGCAGAGGCCAATGTCGCTGAGGCGGCCCACTACATCGCCGATCTCGCCAGGGAAAAGAACCTCGATGAGGCTGTCTGCACCGAGGCACTGCTCAGCTTGATGCGCGTGGTTCAGATGGTTGAGAACACCGTGCTGGAGTCGGCTCGCGAGGAGGCGCTGGCCAGGATCCGTGACGCTGATGACTGGCATGCATTGGCTCTGGGGCTGCAGCTGGAGTGTGCAATCTGGACAGAGGACCAGGACTTCTTTGGCACCGGCGTCGCGACCTGGACCAATAGCACAGTCGAGCGTTATCTGAGCAGCTGACCCTTGCCTCGGCAACAGGAAACAAGCAGCGCCGTGATGGGCTACCCACCTACTGACAAACAAATGGAAGGCAATAGATGCTGCGAGGTTTATGCAGTTTCTGCTTAATATGCAGTTTTTGCCTAAACCAACAATACTCCTCAAATCGTTTGCGACGGTGCCCCTCAAGTAGGAGCTGGAGGTGTTGCTGCAGCGCCCTATAGATATGGTGCGCCTGAATCAGCGCATGAACCCCGCACTGCGTGCGGTCAGCCTCCAGGAGGGCATCACCGCGTGATTGGCGATCTGCTTGTACTACTCACGCCCCTACGGCAGGCTCTGAACCAGCTCACCCCGATGGACCTAGCCTGATGCCCAAGGAGTGGTGACAGCCATGGGCCAGACCTTTACCGCCGTTGTCAAGCAGGACGGGGGGTGGTGGATCGGTTGGATAGAGGAGGTGCCCGGCGTGAATGCCCAGGAGGTGAGCCGGGAATTGCTGCTGACCTCCCTGCGGGAGGTGCTCAGCGAGGCTTTGGTTATGAACCGTGAGGAGGCCCGCCAGGCTGCTGGTGCTGGCTACGAGGAATTTGCTCTGACCCTGTGAAGCGCAGGGACCTCCTCCGTCACCTCAGCCTGCATGGTTGTGAACTGCTAAGGGAAGGTGGTAATCACTCCTGGTGGCACCAGGCCGAGCTGAACTGCCGCAGCGCAATTCCGCGTCACAACGAGGTCAATGACCTGCTTGTCTTAAAGATCTGCAAGGACCTGGGCATTCCCCGCCCTTAAGAGCCTCGGCAACAGGAAACAAGCAGCGCCGTGATGGGCTGCCGATTCACTGACAGCCGAGACGGGTCATGGCCACTAACAACAACAACAACAGCAGCAACAACAACGACCAGAACAATCAGCACGGGGCTATGCCTCAAGAGCTGCGCCCCTACGGAGAGGACACCCAGGACGGGGGTGATGGGGATGCGCGATTGAGCAGCGGTGAGCAGTTTGGGGCGATGCCGGGCCCATTGGGTCTTGGCCCCGTGGGTCTCGGCCTTGATGCCAACGACCCGTCCGCCCCCAGCCTGGACTCTGGCGGCCACGGAAAAGACGGCCTCAGTGAGGCCCTCAAGGCCGAACGGCGCCGCAGCAACCAGCTGGAAAAGGAATTGCGGGGTGTGCGCCAGCAGCTGACCCGCTTCTCTGAGATCAACCCAGAGGAATACTCGCGGCTGCAGGAGGCTGAACGGCAGAAGCAACTGCTGGAGCAGCAGGTGGAACTGCGCGAGCGCCAGATGGAGGAGGCATCCGCCAAGAAGGTGGCAGCGGCGTGTGCCGAACGGGATGCGGCCTCCAGCTTGGTGCTGCAA
>Ga0214921_10006849_pt1 | contig 15385 bp, 16 predicted proteins | sample LL1505_MetaG_FD_177992 | JGI IMG/M metagenome (GOLD analysis project Ga0214921, IMG submission 177992) | Freshwater microbial communities from Lake Lanier, Atlanta, Georgia, United States - LL-1505 | ecosystem: Environmental > Aquatic > Freshwater > Lake | place: USA: Georgia | collected...
AAGCGGCGGGGATCAACCGGCTTCAGCAAATAATCCACCGCCCGCACCTCGAAAGCACGAAGCGCATGGTCAGCATGCGCCGTGATAAAAATCGCTGGAATTCCCTCGGCAGGCATGGTGTCGAGCAGGTCAAATCCCACCTTCCCTCCACGCAATTCGACATCCAGCAGCAAGACATCTGGTCGCTCCTCATTCAACGCCTTCACGGCCTGTTCAATCGTCCCGACATCGCGCACATCAGTCACACCGATTTGCGCCAGCGCCTGTCTCATGCACCGCCGCGCAGGCGGCTCGTCGTCGAGTATCAGAACCTTCATTTATGCGACCAAGGCACTCTTTTCGAGGCCGTCATGTCAAGTGCCATCCTTAGTTTGATCGAAGATGAGTTCTAAGGTTTTTCTTTAGAGTTTTTCTGCGTCTGCTTGATCCGCAGTAAAGCCTGCACCATTCCCTCGGCGGGTTTGGAAAACTCCAGCCCGCTGCCAGCCGAGCAGGCGTCTTCGATCCGTGCGCGCACGCTCGCCAGGCCGACATTGTCTTTCCAAGCGGAGGGGTCTGAATTTGGTGGCGCTGTGTTTCTGACGCACACAACAAGGTCGCCAGCTTCCATGCGCGCGTTCAGTTCCACCCTGCCAAAGCCATTATCCACTCCATGCTTCACCGCATTTTCCACGAGCGGTTGCAGCAGCATTGGCGGCAACAAAAATCCACGGGTATCGGCATCTGCACTGACGCTCCATTCCAGGCCTTCTTCGTAACGCATTTTTTCCAAGCGGAGAGTCTCGCGAACGATGTCGAGTTCCTTGGAAAATGGGATCAGCGGTTCCTTCGACAAGTCCAATGTCGTCCGCAAAAGCTGTGCCAGTGCGGTTACGCCGTCTTGTGCCGCATCCCTGTCCGAGCAGATCAGGCCATGGATCGCGTTGAGGCAATTGAAGAGAAAATGCGGATTCACCTGTGCCTTGAGCCGCTCCAATTCCGCAGTCTTCTGCGCGGCTACGGCCTGCAGCACTTTCTCTCGCCGCTGGGACTCCGCGCCTGCCGCAATGAGGAGACCCGTGGTGGCGACAATCGCGATGAATGCCTCGATCTGCCAGATCGTGCCAACCATGGAGTTCGACACAAACGGCCCGCAGCCACGACTTGTGAAGGCCGCTGCCGCGAAGACGACGAGAAGCACTGAGAGTGCGGCCGCAGGCAGCCCACGACTCAGCGCAACCCAGACTAAAAAAGGGAATGGCAAATACGCCAGCGCCTGCATGGAAGCGGTTGCCGACGGCTTTCCTTGAAAAGCCAACCACGCCGCAAGAAAGACGCAGCCAAGTTGGACGAGGCTCGCCGCCGCATCATGAAACCGCGTTGCCTTTGGCCAAAACCGCCCGCTTGCCATCAGCAAAACCACAGGTGCCACGACGACCGTTCCCGCTGTGTTCGTCGCCCAGTAGATGCTAGCCACAGACCACAGGCTCACCGGCGGCATCATGCCGGAAATCACAAGACAGCCTGCGCTCCAAAAACCCGCCACGCCCATGGGAATGGCCGCGCCGAGTCCCGCAAGCAGTAGCACATCCCGCGTCGAAGAGAGCCGGATATCAAACCGCGACCTCATCAACAGAGCAGCGCCTGCCCCCACAGCCACTGTCATTCCCGCCGGAGCCAGAATCGTGAAGATCCACGGATTCCCTGCTCCAAGGCTGCTTAAAAAAAGCGGCAGAAAAATTCCCGGCAACACCTGCGGACCGAGCAGCAGAGCGGACGCCAGCGCCACACCGCCCGCTGGCCAAATCGGAGAAAACACCGCGTCGGCGTTTCCAAAAAGTTTCGCCGATCCCACGGCCGTTAAATAAACCGCCGCCGCGACAGTCGCGTTGGCCAAAATGAATTTGCCTGCTTGCCTCAGTGGGGAAATGGCTGACACGCCGGATTGGTTAACCTCCCGACCTCTCTTTTGCAAATCCTCTTCGTCTACCACCGCCCCGTTGCTGCATCCCGCCGGAGTCGCAAAGCGCGAAGGCGAATTCTACCTTCCTACTTCTTCCTTCTAACTTTTCTCAACCAATCACCCCCGCTTTTTGACCGTTCAACAGTCAAATTCAACCGTTCGTTGATATTATGATTGTCTGCTTATAGTCGCAGAATATAGCTTCCTCGCCGTCATGAAAAACATCCATCGCATCCTCCTCGTCCCAACATTCGCAGCTATTTCAGGTTTGCTCATTCCATCGACATCATACTCCGCCGTTAAACCCACCGAAGAAGAGGGGCCTGTTCTTCCCGAGATTTGGGTGAAGGCTGGTCCGCGCGAGCGGCTCAAGGCCACGCGGGCTGCAGAGCTTGACGCCGACCGCCTTCTCGCCGAGCGCATCTATGGCCTCCAAGTCGATTCCGAGACCACAGTCCAAGATCTGGCTGCGGGCGATGACAAAATTGCAGGTGCTGTTTCTGCAACGCTCGTCGGCTCTATTACCACCGAGGCCCCCGAATACCTGCCCGACGGCCGAGTCCAAGTTGTCCGTGCCGTCAAGATTCGCGAGGTCATCGACACCCTCAACCGCGTCATCAAAGGCAAGCGCCTTGAGGACGGTTCTCTCGTTACCACCTCCGACAATACGAAAACCAATCGCACCACCAACGATAAGCTCATCGATGTCATGGGAAATGCCGCACTTCTCGGCTCCGAGGGGCATCAGAAAATCATGGCCAAGCGCGCCGCCGAGATGGATGCCTACCGCCGCCTTGCTGGTCGCATGATGGGAGTCAAGATCGATGGCAACACCACCGTGCGTGACTTCGCTCTCGAGCACGACGAGATTCTTGCCAGTCTTTCCCAAGTCCTCAAGGCCGCCACGCCCACAGCCGTCAAATACAACAAATCCGACGGCTCCTGCGAAGTCACGATGGAGATCAAAACCCAAGACATCATTCGCAGCACACGCCGCATTCTGAAAGGCACCACCACCAAGACCGAAATCAAAGACGAGATCGAAGAAAAAACTTTCTCGGAGACTGGCATGGGAGCCATGCGCGATGTTGCTCAAGGTGATGCTCCCTCCGGAGGTTCCGCATCAGGCGGCTCAAAATCCGAACCATTCTTTGAAACGGAAATCATCCTGAAGGAAGTCGTCCAATCTGGACCGGTCGTTCAGTGAAGTAGGAAGTCAGAATGAGGAAGTAAGAAAACCAGATCGCCGCCGAATCAACTAATCATCGAGCGAATCCAGAATGTCCTCTTTGGAAACTCCTTTATGAGCCGAAACAAGGCGCAAAATCGAATTGAGCGTCCCAATCCTCAGAAATGTGTGATTCGGCACTGGGAGGCGTTGATGTCCCGGCAACTCTGTTTCAAGAATGATGTGACTGCCCGCTTGATGAACCGTTTCGTAAGCCCAGTGCTTGCACAAGCACTTCACAAGATCAGCGCCAGACAAATCCCTTGGCAGTTTCATGGAGAATACTCAAGCGAGAGCAAAACTTTCGTCCCGCACCAAATGGAGACGGATGGCTTTAGGCATCGATTCGGGGGCATCAAAAAAATATCCCTTGACCGCATCGGCCACCGCCTCCCGCAGAGAAACCCAGTCATCGCCTTGAGTTACGATCGGTTCCGTCAAGCACTCCGCCACAAACCCGCCATCACACTCTTGAACCACTTCGAAAATTAAATCGGCCATGACCACTTCTTAAACCCGCTATCACAAAATCGCAAGCCGCCATGTCCATCAAACTTCGCATTCCACTTCAAACTTCCTCCTTCATCCTTCTGACTTTGCTTGCCTTCCTTGGCGCCTGCACGCAGCGCCAACCGCCTCCCTTTGTTCCTCACGGCGGTGAGGGCATCGTGCCACCCGCAGTTTACCAACCAGCCGCGATCGGCGGAGCTCCTGCAAACTACACCTCTTCCCTTCATCAAACAAACCTCGTCGCAAGACAAAATGTTCCATTCAGCGATGAAGAAGCCGCTTCTCAACGCCCCGGCACAACACAAAGCCGTCAGACCGCCTCAAGCGAGACCGTGATCAAAAAAGGTAAAATCAAAAAACAAACCAGCACCATAGAAGAAGTCGTCGAAACCGACACATCCACGGTCGTAGACACCTTCTCCGTCCCCACCTCCGACCAAGACGCGAGGTAAAGTATGAAGGATGAAGGAAGAAGTATGAAGTCGGCGAATGATGATTTGATCGAGCGGACGAAGCAGTTTGCGCTGCGGTTGATTCGTTTGTTTGCTTCGCTTCCCAAAACAGGAGAGGCGCAAGTTTTGGGAAAACAACTTTTGCGTTCTGGGACATCTGTTGGAGCAAACTACCGCGAGGCCCATCGCGCACGCAGTCTGGCCGAGTTTGCGGCCAAATGCGGCGACTCGCTCCGCGAAATCGAGGAATCCGCCTACTGGCTCGAACTCCTGGAAGAAAGCGGCATCGTCCCCGCCACAAAACTCAAAGACCTCCGCACCGAAGCCAACGAACTCACAGCTATTTTTGTCACTATCGTGAAAAAAAGTAAAAAGTCAGAAGGATGAAGTAAGAATTAACCAAAACCGATAAGCTCCCGAATCACCATGAAACCATCGCCACACCACCCCCTTCATACTTCATACTTCATACTTCTCACTTTAGCTTCTTCCTTCATACTCCTGACTTCCTCCTTTTCCCCCGCTTCCGCCAAGGACGATCCATTCAAGGATTTGGCCAGCACACTCGGCAAGGAAGCGCCTGGCGAGAAGGTCAACATCGCCGTTGGCAGTTTCAACTATGAGAACACCGACCTCCAGTCGCCGTTCTCCTCCATGCTCCGCGACGAGTTGGAAATCGCGCTGGGAGAATCCGGGAAATTCAAGGTCGTGACCCGCGACCGCCTGGCTGACCTCCAGATGGAAGGCAAATTCCAAGGCAAGGGCATTCTGGAGCCCGGAACTGGTGTCGAAAAAGTCACCATCGAGGGCGTGAAGGGCATCATCCGTGGCCGCTTTTATGCCAGTGGCGACGAAGTCACTGTATATGCCGAGTTGGCCTGGCTCGAAGGCGGCGAAGTCAAGAAAGCACGCCTCGCCATACCTACATCCAAGGTGCGCGCAAAAATCTGGCCAGATCCAGCCGATGCGGCAGCCAAGCCCATCGATGGCGTCATTAGTCCCCAGAATGTCGAGCAAAGCCTCGCCAATGTGCAGGAGATCGCCAAAGACCGCCTCGCAAAAGTGCCGAGGGATTTTCCCATCGAAATTTTTACCGTGGACGGTCGCCGGGCCTATCCTGAAAAAGAAACCGTCTCCTTCCGCGTGCGCAGCGCGCGCGAGTGCCACATCGCCGTTCTCTGCCATCAGAGCGACGGCACCACCGTCGTCCTCTTTCCAAACCGCTTCTCAAGAAACACCCTCATTCCTGCCAATAAAGCCATCGACATCCCAGGCACCCACAAGAGCGGATTCGAGATCGAGATCGGCCCGCCCTACGGCTCCGATGTCGTCGAAGTCATCGCCTGCTCCCAACCCAGCGAACTCCACAAGGCACTATCCAAATACGCCTCCGAAACAAGCGCCCCCGCGCCCTTCCAAGTCCTCACCCGAGGCATGGCCGTGAAAGGCATCGACTCCGCCCTCGCCGCTGCCAAAGTCGGCTCCACCGCCGCTCTTCTTTGGTCCCAAGACTCCATCGTCATCAGCACCTTCCCGAAGCCATAAAAACTTCTTCATTTTTTGCAGTTGCATGTGCAAACTTTTCTTTCAAGATGCGAACTTTATTAACATGAAAAAAACAACTTTACTCCTTATTGTGCTGGGGATCGCAACTGGACCTTTCACCTACTCGATTTTGGCAAGCGAGGTCGATGATATCCTAAAAGAGCTCAATGGTGATACCAAGAAGTCTGGAAATTCGCAAATTTCCGGCGATAGTCAAAATGCTTCACAGGAGAAGCCTTCGCCTTCACCAAAAAGAAGCAATGCCGAGGTCTCAGGCGACACCTCCGTGAATCCCGAGCGTAGACAGAAGAAGGCTGTTGTTAAACAATCTTCTCCTAAGCAACAGGTTCCTCAGCCCCCTTCGATACCTGTTTGGAATCCCCGCGACAAGATGCCTAATGAGATCACGGGGCAGGGCGTGGCAGGGAATTTCGTAATCCAAGGAAGTAGCAGCGAGGGAACCTTGATCTTAATTCCAGCTGAGGACGCCAACAATCCCTTTGCTCGTCAGTTCTGGGTTGTAAATCGTATCTTTGCAGGCGGTCAACCCAATATTCTTGTTCCGATTGGGCAACGGCAATTAGTTCAGGTTTCAAAAAATCAACCTCTAATTTTTATTGGCCGAGGAATACTTCCTGGCGTTTACAATGTGCAGGCGCAGTAAAATGCGTGAAAACGAAGTGCAATGAATCTTAAAAATTATAAATTATTTCACATAATTACATTCGTAATTATATCATCAAATTATTGTTTTAGCGAGGAAAGCAGTCAACTAAAAGAGAAAAAAGAAGTATTAAATAGACTGCGCGAGGCCCATAAAAATACTGTCCAAAAACTACAGCAGGCATTTAATTCTAAAAACAAAGAAGAAATTTATAAATACCAAGCGGCAGTTTCAAATGAAAACGATGATATAATCAAATATGAGGATGATGTATTTTATTTAACTAACCATGAAATTATTGATGAGATGGGTTCATTGATGGTGAAGTTGGATAATAACAAAAATTATCAAAATAAGATAAAACAGCAAAATCAGCAATTATTTTCAATGTTTCAAAGTGCTGAGAATTTTACGATAAATAAAAGTGACAGGTCATTCATACTTGGTGATATTCCTGAAGGGACTGATGACGAAATTCGGGAAATATTTATTAGATTTATCGCAAACGAAAAAAAGATCGTCGCTAAAAATCCTCAGATACCACAAAGAGAAATCAAGTCCTCTACACTGCAAGCACTCACTCACGCCAAGGCCAAGGCGCAAAAAGAATCTGACATATCTGAATTAAAAAAAATGGCAGCGAACGTGAAAAAAATTAATCTTGGCACAGACGGAAAAGATGAAGTGATGGAAAAAATCGGGCAACCTTCGTCAACTTCGTCAGATCAAAACTATACATTATTCAGTTATAAAATCTATTCTGATTCACAGAATCTAAGAACTCAAATGAATGAATATCAATCTAATCATGTTGTTGTAGATGTGTATTTTAATAATCTTTCAAAAGTTGTCTTTGTCTCTGTTGTTAAGGTAGATCCTGTCCAAAATATCAGAGAGTTGGTCTTTTCGGACGGTTTAAAACCGCAGGATTTCACCCATCCATAAGTCTTCCTTACCAATAGACTATGTTTCTTCCAGCTAGATATTCTATTATTGTAGTTCTTATTATAGCTACTGGAGAGATGTGTGTCGGCTCTAACTGGGAAGACATACTAAAAAGCGATGCGTCTGTTGAGCAAAAAACCGAGCCCAAGAAGCGTAATTGGACTGATGGTTTACAGATCGACACATTCTCGAAAATAGAGAGCACTTCCCAGAATCACTGGCAGGATCTTCTACAGAACGACGACCGCAAGGCCAAGTCGACGATCAACGACACCAAGGAAGCTCGTGAACTAATCGACCAGATGGCGAAGGTGGACGGGGAGATGCAGGACTCCTCCAAAGAAAAACCGCTGGTCATCAGTGAATTTGGGCTCCTCTTCACCAAGTTGGGGGACTTCACAAAAGCGCAGCAATGTTGCCTCCGTGGATTTAAGTTGGCCGAGATGAACTGTGGCCCGGAAGACAGGATAACCCTTTTATGCATGAAGAACCTCGCTGATTTCTTCATTGCTCTTGGGGACAGCGATCGGGCGATGATGATTCTCAAAGATGGATTGGAGACCACAAAGGCCCATTCAGAGGTCACGGGAACACTGGGCCCCCTCTTCCTGTCACGAATGAGCGAGGTGCAGCTGGAACAGGGCCTCTACAAGCAGGCTGATGACAACTCCGCTGCGGCGCTCGAGCAAAGTCGCAAGGTGGGGGCGGGCGTTGAAGCCCGTGCCCGTGCCCTGGAGGCCCGTGCCCTATATCTGCGGGCGCTTGGTGATAAGGCCGGGAGCGAGTCGCTTCTGCGTGAAGAGTTGACAATCCTCGGCGAACCGGTTGGTGCTGGTCGGTCTCTAGCTGCCCTTCGGACTCAGGCACTGCTCAATCTCTACGAACTCCTCATTGCGCAGAACAAGCTCACTGATGCCGCCACTCTTGAAGCCGATCTCGCCAAGTCCCTCCAGAAAGACAAGGGCATCTTTACTCCAGAGAAGGCCCGCTTCCTGAAACTTTATTCATTATTCTCCTATCAGAATGGCAATCCAGAGATGGCTAAAAAGTCAGCCGATGAACATCTGCGTTATGTCTCACAGACGCTAGAGGGCGCTCTCTCCATGGTTGAGGCTCAGCGTCTTGGCTGGCAGCGAGCCTACCTAGATTATTCCCTGCCGGTGGTCTTATGCTCTCCGGAGGAACTGGCGAATCTCGTCATACGGTGGAAGGGAGTCGTGCTCGATTCGCTGATCGGTGATCGCGTGAATCTCGGCAAGATCAGCACGGAGTCCGCCATAGTAACCAACAATGAGCTTGCCTCCTGCCGTCAGAAGCTCCTGCAAATACAGATGAGCGGAAGTCCCGATCAGGACGAGTTGCAGAAAGTCAAAAACCGCATCTTTTACCTGGAGCGGAAGATGGCCGACGAAACGCGTTTTTACTACAACGCCAAGGTCAGCGAGGCCGACCTGAAGGGAGTAAAGGGCGCTCTTACTGCTTCGGATGCCCTTGTGGAGATCATTTCCTACCGGGACTTTCCCGACATCCGTTTCGGCGAGGAGAGGCTCGGGGCTTTGCTCATCACCAAGGACAAGCCCGTCGTGTGGATTCCGCTCGGCAACACAGTTGTCATAAAGGCAAAGCTGGACACCGTCCAGTCCCAGATAAAAGGAACTGGTGCCGATGCAGATTTTCGCGCTCGTCTCCAAGACCTTCACGCAGCCCTTTGGAAGAAAATAGCTGCGGCCATTCCCCCCGCCGTCACCCATGTCTATATCAGCCCAGAGGGAGTCCTAAATTTTGCCCCCTTCCCGTGCCTCGTGGATGAGGAGGGGAAATTCACTGCCGAGCGCCACTACATGAGCTATGTTGGTAGCGGTCGCGATCTGCTCGTCAAATCCACCTCCCCGAAGTCCAATGACCTCTGCATCTTTGCAAATCCGAAGTTCGAGCTTGGAGTCGCATCACAGATGGCTAACCGCATTGTCCATCGATCCGTCGCCCAGAACGAGCTGGATAAAGTCTCTCTGCCGCCGCTCCCTGGCACCGAGCGCGAGGCCAAGGAACTGTCCTTGATGGCCTCCTCCTGTAAGTGGACACCCCTGCTACTGCTCGGCCCCCAGGCGAATAAGGCCGCACTCAAAGGCCTCCGCCCCCCGGGCATTCTCCACCTAGCGACGCACGGCTTCTACCTCGGAGGCGTTACTACGGGGGAGGCGGGAACGGCCATGCGCGGCATGGTTGTGAAGTCCGCAGAGGAGGGAGGGGGAGGCAAGGTCTTGGTGAAGGATAGCCCCGCCATGAACCCCATGATCCAGAGTGGCATCGCGCTTACCGGTGCCCAGACCACGCTGAATCTCTGGAAGGAGGGCAAGGCCCCCGATCCTGCCAACGATGGTGTGCTGACCGCCGAGGATGTGGCCGGACTCGACCTTAAGGGCACATGGCTCGTCACCCTTTCAGCCTGTGAAACCGGCAAGGGCGAGGCCAAGTCGGGGGAGGGAGTCTTTGGACTGCGTAGGGCCTTCATGATGGCCGGGGCACAGAACCTCGTCATGACACTCTGGCCCGTTAGTGATGAGGTGACCCCCCAGATCATGGCCGACTTCTACCGCGAAGCCATGCATAGTCGCAACGCACCCGACTCACTCGCCAAGGTTCAGCGTGATTGGCTCGTGAAGCTACGCGATCAGAAAGGTATCCTTCAAGCCGTGCGCGATGTGGGCCCCTTCTCCATGGTCGTCATGGCCAATCCGAACATGAAATCCTCCGATATCATCCATTCAGACATGGAGTTAAAAGAAAAGAAGGACAAGGAACGCCAGGAGCGCCAGAAAAACTTACCCAAGCACCAAAACATTGACCACTTAGATGAATTATTTAAGAAATAAAATGAAAAAAATTGCATTTGTTATATTTGTTTACAATATTCTTAGTGTTATTTTATTATGTGCAGATTTTTTAAAAATATCTGGAGCAAATGGTAATTATGAGGGCGTCAAAGCCAGCGAGAAAGAGATTGTGGAATTTATTATTGGAGTTAAGCACTTAAATGTTGGATCTGATACTCCTGAAGAGGTTATAAGTAAAACAGGAAATCCTGAAACAAAAACCAAACAATTTGGCTCAGGTGAGGTGTGGCATTATCGATTTGTAAACAACGACATCCGGAGTCAAACATACCAAGTAAATTGCACTATTATTTTCAATACAAAAGGATTTCTGCAAGCAGTTAGTGTAGATAAATTAAAGTCATTTGAAACAAAAGCGATTTATACAAAAGGTGACCCCGCCGAAGAAAATCTGGAAGCATCAAAAGGTGCTGACTTAAATATAGTTAATATATTTTCAGAGTTCCCCGCAAATCCTAAAACTGCTCAATTGTTCTTTAATTCTGCTGATAAGCATTTCTATGCTTGGAATGGCGAAGAATGGATTCAACTCGACAACACTAAACCATAAACAAAATATGAATAAAACCAGCATAGCGCTATTACTATTCTGCTCACTAAAAACATGCAATTTACTTAATGCTCAAGTATCTGATTATCCAAAACCTCCCCCTTTGCCTCTAGGCGTGAAGGAGCAGGTGGAAAAGATGCAAAAACAGGCTCTTAAAAATGCAGGTATACAAACAGATGAATCTTTGTTGGCGTCTTTTGTAAAAAAGATCAAAACTATCAAAATCGGTGAAGATACCCCCGATGACATAATTCGACTGCTTGGCAAACCTATGGGGCGCTCAACGTTTCAAGGAACAGAAACATTAAATTATATGAGCATGCCCAGCATAGATATGTCCGTAGGCACCTCGATACAGATCGGTGCTTCTGGCAAAGTCTCCGCTATTAAAGTCAATAAAACGCAAAATGGCGCATCCGCAGAAATTTTTGCCAAAGGGGCATGGGAAATTCCGGGGCAGACAGCCCCCTCCACTCAAGCGTTCAAAGAAACGGGCAACCAACCCGAGCACTTTCCGCTAAAGGAAATTGCTCCTGAAAATCCAACTGAGGGGCAGATTTACTTCAACAAGACCGATAAGCACTTTTACGGGTGGGATGGAACTTCTTGGCTGAAATTGGATTCGAAGCCTTGATACACTTTATTTCCAATGAATTTTAAATTCGCCTTGTTCATCGGATGGTTTCTACTGCCTGGTATAATTCATGCTCAAAATTTTGTTTTTTCGGGAGTAGAAATTAATGAATTACAGCTGGCTGATTTCATTTTAAAGGTAAAGCAGCTGAATGTTGGCAGCGACTCGCCAGATGTGCTTACAAAGACGCTAGGCAACCCAGCGTTAAAAACTCGCCAATCTGGGTTAGAAGAATGGAAATACGATTTCCTCCTTAAAGAGGCAAAAGATATTGAAAATTTGCAAAAAATCGAAAATGCCTTGGAGGAAAGAAGGCAGAGGCGACAGCGGATGTCTTTAGACGAAATGACACGCGAGTCCAGATTAAATGATGATAAATACGAAAAGCTTGAAAGACTAAAAATGCAACTGGATATGAAACCCCCGACTCAGGTTTCGTGTAAGCTTAAGCTCGGCGAAGACGGTAAATTATCTAACATCCGAGTGGAAAAATACATGCAGGACACAACAGATATTTTATATGTAAAGGGAGACTCCGAGGATAAAAACTCGAATGCAAAAGCTTTCAACGGCCAGATGCCCTTAACAGCTGAGCCCCCTAACAATCCTAATCCCGGCCAAATCTATTTTAATACCAATGACAAACACTTCTACGGCTGGGACGGAGCGTCCTGGCTGAAATTGGATGCCAAGCCTTAACGAATTATGAATCTGAATAACCGATTGTTTTTTGTATTAATTTTATCTGCTCTCTTTATTTCTCAATGCATTTACGCCCAAATAAATGTTGGTGGAAACATCATTACAGGAGGCGGCGCGCAAAGTAATGGTGAACTCACCATTTCCAGTGCGACAGGAACGATAACGGGCATTCCAATTGGGAATTCCAAACTCGCCGACTTCATAGTCAAGTTGAAGTCTTTGAATTTGGGCAGCGACTCAACAGATGAGATTACAGCCAGAATTGGAAAGCCGCTCCATGTATCGAAAAACAGTCTCGGTCAAGTCTGGAAATTCAATTACCTCGTCGCCGACGATTCGACGATAGCTGAATATGAAAAGTGTGATCGAGTCGTAGAGTTGATTGAGCAGAGTGACATGGAATGGAGTAAAAAAAGGTTCAAACAAATGGACGTTTATAAAATCCAAGACAAACTTCGGGATAAAATGCAAACGCAAGCTCACTGTCAGATCAAAATCGGAGCTGACGGTAAGCTTTCCAGTGTCAAGGTGGAGAAAATTATGGGTGGAGATAATGAGTTGATCTATGTCAAAGGGGATGCTGAAAGTGCCTCTAATTCCGAGGGAGGGGAACTAGGTCTTCTTCCTACGCTGACTTCACCCCCTCCATCCCCAAAAACCGGACAGGCTTACCTCAATACCACAGACTCCCACTTCTACGGATGGAATGGAAAAGAATGGAAACAATTGGATTAGTCAGTCAAACACCCATCTTAAAATGAAATTTATTTCAAAACCAAAACCTAAAATAAATTCGATTAAGGTTCTAATTCAATTCTCATGCGCCTTTGCTATTTGTGGTCAAATCCAAGCCGCTACCATCGAAGCCGAGGGCCATGCGCCGGGCGACATGAAAACCGCCCGCGAGCAGGCGCTGGCCGATGCCTTGCGCGAAGCGGTGCGCGTTGGCACCGGCGTTGATGTCTTAAGCACCACCGGCGTGTCGGATTTCACTCTGGACTACGACCGCATCCTCAGCTCCGCCTTCGGGCATGTGAAGAGCTACAAGGTCATCAGCTCCGGGCTCGGCAAGGATCAGATCTACACGGTGAAAGTCAAAGCCGAGGTGGAGAAAGGCGCGCCGGGGGCCAAGAACACGCTCGCCCTGCGCCAGATCGTTCTTCTCAAAGGCTCGCCGCGTGTGTCGATTGCTGTGCAGGAGCAGATCGATGGCGCTCCCGCGCCGACCAAATACGCCCAAGGCATCATGGAGCAGACGGCGAGAGAGTTGCAATTCAACCTCGTGGATGTCGGCACCGCCAGCGGGCAGGAGAGCAAGATGGCTGCGCGCGATGCCATCCTCGGCAACGACAAAAACGCCAAGCTCCGCAGTGCAGGCATTTCCCAGAAGAGCGATTTCTTGATCGAAGGCAACATCGTGGCCCGCTATGTCGGCAAGCAGAGTTTCTACGGCAGCCTGCCCCAGCATGTCTTCTCCGTCGGCGGCGAACTCCGCGCCATCCGCCCCGAAACCGGCGAAGTCGTCGCCGTCGCCGCATTGCCCGGCACCGAGAATGTGGAAAGCGACCTCGACTCCAAGGAAATGGCCGCGCGGGATGTCATTCAGAAAGTTCTCAGCACCGCCGGAAAAAACGACGGCACCCCGCCGCTCTTCAATAAAATCCTCGCCCGCTGGGTCACCGAAACCGACCTCGGCGCCATGAAACGCCTCGAGTTTACAGGCATCAGCTCCGAAGACTTCCAAAAAATCCAAACCGACTTCGCCGACACGGAAAAAATCAGCGCCGTCTGGCCCCGCGAATTCGACTCCCAAGGCATCAGCGTCCTGGATGTCGAAACCCGCCTCGACAACATCGGCCTCGGCCAAGAAGTCACCAAAGCCACCAGCGGCCGCGCAAAACTCGACCGCTCCACCGAAAACCTCATAGCCTTTAACTCAAGCGGAGCTGGAACAGCCGCTCCCACCGCCCAAGGCGACGCGAAAAGCGACGACAAGCCTTGGTGGAAGGTGTGGTAATCAGAGTTTTAAAGCCTAATATTCTGATTTTTAAATACTTCGGTTCCAAGGAAGGCCTCAGCATCCGATACAACAGCACTGATCGAATTGATAACACGACTTGTCTCCGAGACAACAGCAGTCATCGATTTGATAACACGTGTTATCTCCGAGATAACAGCAGTCTTCGATTTGATAACACATGTTGTCCCCGAGATAACAGCAGTCATCGATTTGATAACACGTTTTCTCTCCGAGACTACAGCGGTTATCGATTTAATAACACGTGTTATCTCCGAGATAACAGCAGTCTTCGATTTGATAACACGTGTTGTCTCCGAGACAACAGCAGTCATCGAATTTGATAACACGTGTTGTCTCCGAGACTAGAGCGGTTATCGTTTGCCGAGGATGGTTTTTTTTAAAAAAAGTTGCTTCTTTTTAAAAATTTTGCAACTACTGTGTTTATCCCCTCGTATCATACTAGCCCCCTCCTTAATGTGCCCTCCCACACAACCTTTCTGGCTATGCCACGATTTCCTTTGATTTGTTTTCCACAATGTCAGTGAAACATGCAGTAAACCCCAAAAAAATAAGAACAATGAGTATAAAACCCCGTAAGTTAATATCAAAAGCATCCTTAATTGGATTGATGGCGTTGGCACTTCCTTCCGATGTATTTGCCGCTGGAGGCGGCGACCTGAAGGCTGACGATTTTGTTGGTGTAACATTTTGGATGATCTCGATGGCTCTCGTTGCCGCAACGGCGTTTTTCTTTTTAGAAATCCAGCGCGTTTCTGCGAAATGGAAGACATCTATGACTGTCTCTGGGCTCGTCACTCTCGTGGCCGCAACGCATTATTTTTACATGCGCGAAGTGTGGGTGAGGACTGGGGATAGTCCGACAGTGTTCCGTTACATCGATTGGATTATCACCGTTCCATTGCTGATGGTTGAGTTCTACCTCATCCTTTCCGCGATCACGAAAGTTCCGAGCGGAGTTTTTTGGCGTTTGATGATCGGCACGTTAGTGATGTTGGTGGGTGGTTATCTCGGCGAGGCCGGGAAGTTAAACGTGTGGCTTGGTTTTATTATCGGAATGCTCGGTTGGTTTTTCATCCTGTGGGAAATCTTCCTCGGCCAAGCTGGTAAAATCAACGCTGCCTCTGCGCCTCCCTCGGTGCAGGCGGCCTTCAACCTCATGCGTTGGATTGTGGTGGTGGGCTGGGCTATTTATCCTATCGGGTATTTCCTCGGCTACCTCACAGGTGCCTCTCCGAAAGACAGCATGGTGCTGCTCAATGTGACCTACAACTTGGCCGA
>Ga0214921_10006851_pt1 | contig 15381 bp, 14 predicted proteins | sample LL1505_MetaG_FD_177992 | JGI IMG/M metagenome (GOLD analysis project Ga0214921, IMG submission 177992) | Freshwater microbial communities from Lake Lanier, Atlanta, Georgia, United States - LL-1505 | ecosystem: Environmental > Aquatic > Freshwater > Lake | place: USA: Georgia | collected...
GCGAGCGCGTGGCAGCGCTGGCCTGCTTAGCGATGTAGGTCATCTCCTGCAAACCGATCAGGCTGACCAACGCGGTTGATTTGATCAGCACCAGCCAGTTGTTGGTGAAGCCGGGCAGGGCGTAGCGCACCATTTGCGGCGCGGTGATGCGCAAAAAGGTTTGCCGCCGCCCCATACCAAAGGCCCATGCCGCCTCGGCCTGCCCGCGCGGTATGGCCAAAATCGCGCCGCGAAAAGTTTCGGTCATGTAGGCGCCGTAGATGAAGCCCAGCGTCAGCACCCCGGCTACAAAGGGGTTGATATCCACCGAGCCTTTGCGGCCCAACGCTTCTGCCAGGTGGTTCAGACCCATGGTGCCGCCGTAAAACACCAGCAACATCATCACCAGGTCCGGGATGCCGCGAACGACCGTGGTGTACGCCGCGCCTGCTGCCGACGCGAAGCGTCCCTGGGATGAGCGCGCTGCAGCCCCGAGCAGTCCGAATAGCACCGACACCGCGAGCGACGCCAGCGACACCGCGATGGTCACCAGCGAGGCTTGCAGGATGCTGAGGTAGTAGGCATGCATGGGTTTCAGGTGTAACCGAAAACCGGCTTGATTCCGTCGTTTGGCCGTCCGCAGACGTAAAAAAATCGGCGCGCCAGAGGCTGAGCGCGCCGATGGAGGTAGAGCCGGCCCAACCGGGCAGGCGTTACAGGGCCTATTCGCCGTATACGTCGATATTGAACTTGGCGAAGTACTTGTCGTTCAGGGTCTTGTAGCTGCCGTTGTCACGGATCGTTTTGATGGCGGCATTCAACTCGCCTTTGAGCGCGTCTTCACCCTTGCGCAGGGCGATGCCGGCGCCATAGCCAAAATACTTCGGCTCTTTCAGGTCAGGGCCGGCCAGGGCGAATTTCGCGCCTTCGGGCTTGCTCAGGAAACCGCCGGTCACTTCCATGAAGTCGGCCACGGTGCCGTCCAGACGGCCGGATTTGATATCCAGATAAACCTGGTCCTGCGCTTCGTAGCTGTTCACGACCACACCGGCGGGCTTGAGTTCGCCAATGGCATAAGCCTCTTGCGTAGAGCCTTTGAGCACGCCGATTTTTTTGCCTTTGATCGAGGCGGGGTCGGTGTACTTGACGGTTTTCTTCAGCACGATGCGGCTGGGGGTGTTGTAGTACTTGTCGGTGAAGTCGACTTCCTTCATGCGGTCATCGGTGATCGACATGGAGCTGATGATGACGTCGTATTTTTTGGCATTGAGGCCGGGGATCATGCTGTCCCAGACCTGCTCAACGAACACGCATTTGCGTTTGATTTGTTCGCACACGGCGTTGGCGATATCCACGTCAAAGCCGGTGGGTTGGCCGTCTGCGGTCTTGAAGGTAAACGGTTCGTAGGTCGGGTCGATGGCGACTTTGAGTTCGGTTGGAGCGGCGGGGGCTGCTGCAACCGGTTCAGGTGCGGGGGCCGGTGCCGGCGCTTCGGCTTTTTTGCCGCAAGCGGCCAACAATGTCAAAACGGACAGGCCGAGGAAGAGCTTTTTCATGGAATAACCTTTGAAGTATGGGAGTGTCCCGCGGGTCCATCGGGGCGGAACTGCATCTGATTTTAGGTGCAAAGGTAAACTTGCCCGATGAACGCTCCAGTCGATGTCTCCTTCTTTGCCCGCGCTGCCAAGCCACTTGGCAGCTACCGCAAGTACTGGGCGTCGCGCTTCGGCACCGCGCCCATGCTGCCCATGAGCCGCGCCGAGATGGACAAACTGGGCTGGGACAGCTGCGACATCGTGCTGGTCACCGGCGATGCGTATGTGGACCACCCCAGCTTCGGCATGGCGGTCATTGGCCGCATGCTGGAGGCCCAAGGATTCCGCGTGGGCATCATCGCGCAGCCCGACTGGACCAGCGCCGAGGCCTTCAAGGTTTTGGGTAAGCCCAACCTGTTCTGGGGTGTGACCAGCGGCAATATGGATTCCATGATCAACCGCTACACCGCAGACCGCAAGATCCGCAGTGACGACGCCTATACGCCGGGCGACATTGGCGGCAAGCGCCCGGACCGCGCCGCCATTGTTTACAGCCAGCGTTGCCGTGAGGCATTCAAAGACGTCCCCTTGGTTTTGGGTGGTATCGAGGGCAGCCTGCGCCGCATCGCCCATTACGACTACTGGAGCGACAAGGTACGCCGCTCCATCGTGGTGGACGCCAAATGCGATCTGCTGCTGTATGGCAATGCCGAGCGCGCGATTGTGGAAATCGCGCACCGACTCGCGGCCAAAGAGCCGGTGGCGCAAATCACCGATGTGCGTGGGACCGCGTTTGTGCGACGAACCGACGATCCCGGTAACGCCGAATGGATAGAGATTGATTCCACCAGCGTCGACACCCCCGGGCGGGTCGAAGCGCACTACAACCCTTATATGACCACGGCCGAACTGGCGGTGGAAAACGGAGCCACCTGCGCCCGCGATGACGAGGCCAAGCAGGTGGCGCACGCAGCCGAGACCGCCGCCCGGGGTCAGGCCATGGTGTTCCAAGCCAACCCGGCGCTCAAAGCCAAGCTCAAGGTGCCGCCGCGTGAGCGCTCGGTGATCCGCTTGCCGAGCTACGAGGCCGTCAAAAGTGACCCGGTTTTGTATGCCCACGCGAACCGCGTATTGCACCTGGAGACCAACCCCGGCAACGCCCGCGCGTTGGTGCAGGCCCACGGCACGGGCGCAACCGCGCGCGACATCTGGATCACCCCGCCGCCCATTCCGCTGACCACCGCCGAGATGGACATGGTCTTTGACCTGCCGTATGCGCGCAGCCCGCACCCGGTGTACGCCGATGACCAGGGCGGCCATGACGGCGTCACCAAAATACCGGCGTGGGAGATGATTCGCTTCAGTGTCAACATCATGCGCGGCTGCTTTGGCGGTTGCACGTTTTGTTCGATCACGGAGCACGAAGGGCGCATCATCCAGAGCCGCTCGGAAGACTCGGTCATCAAAGAGATTGAAGACATCCGCGACAAGGTCAAGGGCTTCACCGGCACCATCTCTGATCTCGGCGGCCCCACGGCCAATATGTACCGGCTGGGCTGCAAATCCCCCGAGATTGAAGCCGCCTGCCGTAAGCCCAGCTGCGTGTTCCCCGGCGTCTGCCAGAACCTCACCACGGATCATGGCCCGCTGATCAAGATGTACCGCCGTGGCCGCGCGCTCAAGGGCGTCAAAAAGATTTTGATTGGCTCCGGCCTGCGCTATGACCTGGCGGTGAAAAGCCCGGAGTACATCAAAGAACTCGCGCAGCACCACGTGGGCGGCTACCTCAAGATCGCGCCCGAGCACACCGAAACCGGACCGCTGTCCAAAATGATGAAGCCCGGTATCGGGTCATATGACAAGTTCAAGGCCTTGTTCGATAAGTTCAGCCTAGAGGCGGGCAAAAAGCAGTTTTTGATTCCGTATTTCATCGCCGCCCATCCCGGCACCAGCGACGAAGACATGCTGCATTTGGCGGTGTGGTTGAAGAAAAACGGCTTTCGCGCTGACCAGGTGCAAACCTTTTACCCCAGCCCCATGGCCACGGCCACCGCGATGTACCACAGCGGACGCAACCCTTTGCGCAAAATCCACCGCACAGCGAAGAGCGACGAAGAAACCGTGGACATCGTGCGCGGTGAAAAACGCCGCCGTCTGCACAAAGCGTTCTTGCGCTACCACGACCCCAACAACTGGCCGCTGTTGCGCGAAGCGCTTAAGTCCATGGGCCGCGTTGATTTGATCGGCAACGGCAAGCACCATTTGATTCCCACCTTCCAGCCCCTGGTAGACGGCAGCTACCAAAGCGCCCGCCGCAAGAACTCCACAGCCGCGCCGGCACAAAAGCCCAATCGCCAACCGGTGCCGGGCCGAATCCTGACCCAGCACACCGGCTTGCCCCCGCGCGTCACTGGCGCGGCGCGGGTCACGCGCAAACGCAGCGGCGCGTGAGCGCATCGGGGCGCTCGGTTTTTTCAGGCGGTTAGAATCTGCGGCTTCGGAGAGGTGGATGAGTGGTTTAAGTCACACGCCTGGAAAGCGTGCGAGGGGTAAAACCCTCCGCGGGTTCGAATCCCGCCTTCTCCGCCAGATTTCAATGGGTGTCAGCTGGTTTTTGCGTACTTGCTCCCCCATGCTGGCCGGGAAGGGATAAAGAACTCCCGTGTACTTTTTATGAAGAGCGCCACTTGGATACACCCGACTGCGATTCGCTCCTCGGCTAGGGCGCTTGGGGAAGACAAGGTAGAGATTGAGTCAGCAATGAGGACGCAAAAACCGGCGCACCGCCGTCGAGCTGTGAGTAATCGGTAGTAGCTTAAACAACCGCTCAGCCTTCTCGATCTTTTAGGTCCACTTCAGTCCTTCAGCAATGACCCTCAACTCATGTCTCACAGAAATTCGGACACCCTCAGCCATGATGCACTTAATAAGTAAATTGTTTCAAGCGCTTTTGATGCTCTGGGCCGCAACCTTTGCCTCTTCTGCGATGGCATGGTTTTTTATCCTGCCCGGATCGCTTGCTAACTCAATATCGGATGCCATTACTGGTGAGGAGGGATACCACTGCGTTTCACGCGCGGCTAAGGTAGGCGATCGAATCAAGACGCCAACGGGGCCTGGGATTGTCAAGTCACTATCGGGTGAGTCCAGTCGCTGTTCAAGCAACCTGAATAATCCAATTCGCGCTTTATTGGTTCCAGCCGATGAAGTGCCGTCTTCGGCAACCGGTGCGAGCGAGACAAGGCTACCGGCTGCAGTCGAAAAAGCCATCTCTAACGCCAAATTGGAGCTGTCCGATGATTGGCAACAACGACCATTACAGCCAGGACAAGATCCCAAAGTAATTGTGCTGTTTGCAGTCAACAAGACGACCAATACCGCCCTGACTTTAGGTACTATCAAGCGGTCCGAATTGGGTCAAGTGGCCACCTTTGCCCGAACCCGACAAGCTACTTTGGCTTCAAACCTGACCGATGTGAAGTTAGGTCCTATTGAGAGCCTGACAGTCGGTCAATTGCCCGCTTGGCGCTATGTGGTTACAGGGAATGCCAAGCGTGGCAACCAGGTATCGTGGACCTATATGGTGACGATCTATGAAGGTCGAGATGAGGTGGTGATTGTCAACACATGGACCACTTCCGTTAATTTTGAACTTCAGCAAACCGAAATGCACAAAATTGAAGATGGCCTGTCCGGCGTTGCTCCTCCGCAGCCCTGATCGCACACCTCAGAGTCGCCGTACTGACCCAGCGGTTTGTGCACGGGCTGAGCTGCTGAAGCATGAACCTCAGTAGGCGTTCGTATCCGCAGTGTCTGTTGGGCTGCTGGCGGTTGTAAAAGCCGATCCATACACCAACACCCGGCTGGCGTGTTGCAGGGTTTCAAAGCGGTGGCGGCGCACACACTGATCCTTTAGGGTACGTATCACCCGCTCCACCGTCCCGTTTTGCTTCGGGCTGAAGGGTGTGATGAATTCCCGCTGCAGGCCATAACTTTTGACCAATGCGGTGTAACTCCTGCTGTTAAAAACCAAGCCATTGCCCGATCTCAGCAGGAACGGCGTTGGCACCTCGCTTAGGCAACCATAGCGCGCGATCAATGCCTGTCCGAGGGCGGAGTCTCAGCCGTCTTGGATTTGCCGCTGGGACGGTAGTGGCTGGACGCGCTACAAGCTCCAAGAGACTAAACCCTTACTAGAAAGGTACTTAAAAATAGCAACTAATGTAAATCCGTCTTGTATTTCTGAATTGAAGATCATCCGCTTTATCTCAGAAATATCAAAAAATACGAATTTGCCAAGTCCGAGCTCATAGGTACTTTGGCTGGTTTCGATGATGGATTCAACAACAAATAAATGCACTCGGGCAGCTATCACGCCTGCATCTGGCGCAACAAAGCCTAATGAAATACAACTTTCAAAATCTACGATTAAGCCGGTCTCCTCAGCCAATTCACGAGCAGCTGCTTTTTGATCTGTTTCGCCAGACTCAATAAACCCGTGAGGAATCTCCCATTGGTATGAATTCAGTGGAGGTCTATATATATTGATGAGACCAATTTTGTTATTTATAAAAGGGAGAATTGCAACCCCTCCACCTCCATTTTCCTTCATGTTTTTAGGTTGCATGACGAAATACTCTTTTATTTCATTGCCAGCATCATCTTGAATATGATCAAGGTAGAAATTGAACACTATATTTTGATAGAACAATTTCCTATTAATTCTTTTGATCGTCACATTAATCACCTATGCCTTAGAAAATATTTTGTGTATTTACGTGGGAAATCCAAATTGGACAATAATTGTCCGTACCAGCGAGGCGCTTTAATTGTCAATCTTCTTTTGGAATAGTTTTTCAGCAGGACTTCCAAAAGTTTTAGTTTCTCATGGCCGGTTTTTTTTAATACATGGTAACTGCTAGCCAAAATAGTACAGCCCGTTGCTTACATCGTACTGGGCTTCGCGTTGGCAATTTGATTCAAGTTGACATATTGGTAAGTTGTCTCATGAAACATGGCTCGACATGGTTTGCGTAGCTACTCTGAGCGAATTGGTGCTCCGCATAAATTGCAAAGTGTTACTGAACAACTTCACTTATCCTTAACTGCACCTGCTTGGCCCCCACCGCCACATGCGGCAGCGTCCCGATCAAGTCGCCCGGCTGCGGCATCGCTTGGCCGGATTTAGAAATGCGGGCCTTCACGGTGACATAGGATTGGCCGGATAGCTTGGCCTCCGGGCGCATGGCCATGCCGTCGTCCAGGCTGAAGTCCAGCGGTAGCGCTTGTACCGTGGTGCGCATGATCGCCAGGGGCATGGGGCTGCCTTGTTCGGCCTGGGCGTAGATAAACACCACATCACCGGGTTCTGCTTTGGCTTTGATGCTCTCGGAAAGGGTGACGCGCCCGCTGATGCGGCTCGCAGCGTTGGCCGCAGGTTCTGGTTTTTTGGCTTGCGCGCCAAGTTCTACACCGGCTTTTTCAGCCGCCGCGAGTAGCGCGTTGTCTACAGCCAGGGCTTCCTGGCTGCCATCGGCGAGCTGGCCGCGCAGGGTTGTCCAGTAAGCCAGGGCTTGCTTGAATTGCCCTTCGGAAAATGCGGCACTGCCGGCCATGAGCAAGGCATTGGCATGTTGCGGGTTTTTGGCCAGAATTTTGCGAATCACGTCCCATGGCTCACCCGCAAATTGGCCGCCGTTTTTGGCCGCAATCACTTCAATCCGTTCGATGGCCAACCGGTCGTCGGCATCCAGTGCTACCGCCTGGTTGTAGGCCGCCAGGGCCGCGTCGTATTGGTTCTGGTTGCGGTAGGTGCGACCGAGCAGCACCCAGCTTGGCGCGTCTTTGGGGTTGGCCTGGAGTTTGGCTTTGAGCTCCGCCTCCATCGCCGCAAAGTCGGGCGCGCCGTCTCTGCCCGCTTGCACGGCGAGGGACGGTTCTGCAACCGCCATCGGATCACCCAAGGTCAGATACACAAACGCACCCAGCAGGGGAAACACCAGCGCCAGCACCACGGCACTCACGACAGCGCGTTGGCTGATATTCGCGGAGGTGGTGGGCGCTGACGCTGCGGCTTCGGGAATGTCTTGCACCACGCGCACGGACAGGTCCTGCCGCGCGCGTTCAAAATCTGCTGGCGCTAGCGCGCCGGATTGCACGGCGTCTTGCAACTCTTGCAGTTCCTCGCGGTAGATGCGGGCGTTGTCCTCATCCGGCGCCTCCGTGCGGCCCGCCGTAGGTTTGCGCAGCATGGACCACAACAAAACGGCGACCACCACAAAAGTGAGGGCCAACGCAATAGCAACAAATTGGGAAACAGGATTCAAGGGTGGTCCGTCGGGTTGAGAACATGGTCAGCGCGCGCCCGTTGGGCATCGCTCAGGGCGGCCAGGCTGGTTTGTTTTTGGCGCTCGCGCACATAGAGCCAGCCCATGCCAATGGCACCGAGCAGCACCGCAAAGGGGCCGAACCACAGGAGCCAGGTGACCGGCTTCACTTCAGGCCGGTACAGCACAAAGTCGCCGTAGCGCGCCACCAGGTACTGCTTGATTTCGGTATCGGTTTTTCCGGCTTTTACCAGGGCGCGCACTTCGACGCGCAGGTCATTGGCCAGTTCGGCGCGCGAAGAGGCCAAAGTTTCGTTCTGACAAACCAGGCAGCGCAGCTCCTCAGACAGGTGCAGCATGCGGGCTTCGACCCACGGCTCTTCGCCGACTTCAACGGCTTCTTTCGCCATAACCAGGCCAGCCATCAGCGCCAGCACCACCGCGAGGAGCGCGCCGCGTCCCCATAACGTCAAGCGTAGCGGTTTCACGAGCGGTTCAACTCCTGAATCAGGGGTCGAATCTTTTGCTCCAGCAGGGCCGGGGTCACGGCGCCGATTTGCTTGTAGCGGATGACGCCGTTTTTATCAATCACATAGGTCTCGGGAACGCCGTACACGCCGTAATCGATGCCGACACGCCCATCGAGATCCATCGCTACCAAGCTGTACGGATCGCCCTTGGCCCGCAACCACGCTTGGCTGCGCATCCGCGCCATCGCCAGCTTGTCCTCTGGACTCAGCGGTTTACCGGCGGGCTCATCGCTGGCTTGCACTTCCTTGTAACTCAGACCAACCAGAGGAACCAGGCCCTCGCGGGCAAACGACACCAGAACCGGGTGTTCTTCCTGGCATGCTCCGCACCAGGTCGCCCAGACGTTAAGCATCCAGACCTTGCCGCGCATCGCTTCAGGCGAAAAAAGGCTTTGCCCGGATTGCAGCGTGTGCAAGGAAAAAGCCGGTGCCGGGCGATTCACCAGCGGGGAGGGAATTTCATGCGGATCACGCCTCAAACCCACCGCGAGAAAAGCCAGCAGGACGACGAACAGCGCCAACGGAACCAGGATGATTTTTTTCATTGTGGCTTCAGGCTGGTACGCCCGAAAGCCGCGCCTCGACGCTGCGGCGGTAGCGTTTGTCGCTGACCGCCAGCAGACCGCCGAGCACCATCATCAGCACGCCCAGCCATATCCATGACAGGAATGGCTTGAGATAAAAGCGCATGCTCCATTCCTGCGCCGGGTTGTTCAGCGGCTCACCCAGCGAAACATACAGATCGCGCCACAGGTTGGTGTCTATCGCCGCTTCCGTCATGGGCATGGCGGTGGACGGATAACGGCGTTTTTCCGGGTACAGGGTGGCTATCGTGTCGCCATTGCGCTTGACCAGCACCTCGGCGCGTTTAGCCACATAGTTGGGTCCCATGACTTCGGTAACCCGCTGCAATTCAAAGCTGTAGTCACCCAGTGTGACCGTGTCGCCCGCAGCGATGCGCACATCTTTCTCGATCTCATAGCCCTTGACCAAGGTCACGCCGATGACCAGAACTGCCATACCCAGATGGGCGCAATGCATCGCGAAAAAAGACAGCGGAATCTTGCCCGGTTTGCGCAGACGCTCCAGAGCGGGCTCTAGGGTACCCAAAACGACCCACATGCCAAGGGCCATGCCACCTGCCACGCCCCAGGACCAGCCGAAATACAGCGCGACCAAGCCGCCGCTGAGCAGCGCAGCCACGCCGATGCTGCGCAAGGGGTGCAGCCATTCCTGCAAAGTGGACTCACGCCAGCGCGCCCGCACACCCAGCACCATTAAAAACAGCAACGGCACCATCAAAGGAACAAAAACCGTGTTGAAGTAGGGCGGGCCGACGGAGAGTTTGCCCATATTCAGCGCGTCAATGACCATCGGGTAAAGCGTGCCCAGAAGTACCGCGGCGGTGGCGACCACCAACAACACGCTGTTGCTCAGCAGCAGCGATTCGCGCGAGACCCACGCCATCTTCGCGCCCAAGCTGACCGAGCCTGCGCGCCAGGCGAACAAGGTCAGCGAACTACCAACCACCACCGCCAAAAAGATCAGAATAAAAACGCCGCGTGTCGGATCGGAGGCAAAGGCATGAACCGAATTGAGCACGCCCGAGCGCACCAGAAAAGTTCCCAACAGCGACAGCGAAAACGCGCTGATGGCCAGCAGCACAGTCCAGGCTTTGAAGCTCCCACGCTTCTCTGTGACCATCAGGCTGTGGATCAGCGCCGTGCCGACCAGCCACGGCATCAGTGAGGCGTTTTCCACCGGATCCCAGAACCACCAACCGCCCCAGCCCAATTCGGTGTACGCCCACCAGGAGCCCAGGCCGATACCGAAACTCAGGAACACCCAGGCCACCAGCGTCCAAGGACGCGACCAGCGCGCCCACGCCACATCGAGCCGGCCGGCCAACAGCGCCGCAATGGCGAAGGCAAAGGCCACGGAAAACCCGACGTAGCCCATGTAAAGCATGGGCGGGTGTATCACCAGCCCCGGGTCCTGTAGCAAGGGGTTGAGGTCTTTGCCTTCCATCGGGACCGGAAAGAGCCGCTCAAACGGATTGGATGTGGTCAACACGAATAGCAGGAAGCCTGTGGAGATCAGCCCCAGCACCGAGATCACCCGCGCCACCACGGCGAGGGGCATTTGGCGCGAAAAAATCGCTACCGAAACGGTCCATACCGCCAGCAACTCCAGCCACAGCAGCAAGGATCCTTCGTGGCCGCCCCAGACCGCCGCAAAGCGGTACATCGCGGGTAAGCGGGTATTGGAATGGTCGGCCACGTAGCGCACCGAGAAATCGTTCTCTTGGAAGGCATAGGCCAGCGCCGCAAAGGCCAGACTGACCAGCAGGAATTGCATGATGGCCGCGGGGCGGGCCAGTGATTGCCAATGCCAGTTGCGGGTGGCCGCGCCGGCCAGCGGTAATACGCCCTGGAGCAAGGCCACCAGAAGGGCCAATATCAGGGCATAGTGCCCCAGTTCAACAATCATCGGCCGGCTTTCTTGGGTTCTGCATCAGCGGGGGATGATAGTGAATTATTCATGTCCCCATTCGGCGTGGGCATCGCCCAAAAGCTTAGCGACTACTTCACCAGAAAATCCGCGCGTGGCCAGAAAACGGTACTGTTTGGCCCGTTCACCGGCGTTGGCGGGTGGGCCATCGTATTTGCGCTGCCAGACGGCGCGGGCGCGTTCCAACTCCGTGGCGCGAAGGGTGGCCACTGCTTCGGCGACCGCCTCGGGCGCCAAACCTTTGGACTTGAGCTCATGCTGTATGCGCGAGGCGCCCAGCTTGGGTGCCCGCCGGTGCAGGATGGAGGCCACCACCCGGCCTTCATTGATGAAATCTTTTGCCACCAACTTATCCAGCACCGTTGCCAGCGCGCCCGGCGTTTCCTCGAAGGGCTGGAGTTTTGCTTCCAGCTCGGCGCGGGAATGCTCGCGACTGCTGAGCAAGCGCAGGGCGCGCCCCATGAGGCTGGGGGTGGGGCGTGTCGCTGGCATAGGTGCGGGTTGCAGTGGCTGATTAACCCGCCAACGCAGCAGCGTCTTTCTTGCTGAGCTTGGCGACCTTGGCCGTGGCCTCGGGCTGGGTGCCAGCCAGCAACGGAATACCCAGCGATTCGCGCACCTTGTTCTCGATTTCATATGACAGCGACGGGTTCTCACGCAAAAACTCACGCGCGTTGTCGCGGCCCTGGCCGATTTTTTCGCCCTGGTAGGCGTACCAGGCGCCCGATTTTTCGATGATGTTGGCGTTGACGCCCATGTCGATGATTTCGCCGTGGCGGCTAATGCCTTCGCCAAAAAGGATGTCGAATTCAGCGGTTTTGAAGGGCGAGGCGACTTTGTTTTTCACCACCTTGACCTTCGTTTCGTTGCCGATGGCTTCTTCGCCCTTTTTGATGGTGCCGGTGCGGCGGATGTCCAGGCGCACCGAAGCGTAGAACTTCAGCGCGTTGCCGCCGGTGGTGGTCTCGGGCGAGCCGAACATCACGCCGATCTTCATGCGGATCTGGTTGATGAAGATCACCATGCAGTTGGTCTTTTTGATGTGCGCGGTGAGCTTGCGCAGAGCCTGGCTCATCAAACGGGCTTGCAGGCCGGGCAGCGAATCGCCCATTTCGCCTTCCAGCTCCGCTTTGGGTGTGAGGGCGGCCACCGAGTCCACGATGATCAGATCGACCGCGCCTGAGCGCACCAGGCTGTCAACGATTTCCAGCGCCTGCTCACCGGTATCGGGTTGGCTGATCAGCAGGTCTTGCAGATTGACGCCCAGCTTTTGTGCGTACTGGATGTCCAGTGCATGCTCAGCGTCCACAAAAGCGCACTGGCCGCCCTGGCGCTGCATTTCGGCAACTACTTGCAGCGTCAGCGTGGTTTTGCCGGAGGATTCCGGGCCGTAAATCTCGATCACCCGTCCGCGCGGAAGGCCTCCGACGCCCAGCGCGATATCGAGTCCCAGCGAGCCGGTGGAGACAACCTGGATGTCTTCAATGACCTCGCCTTCGCCCAGCCGCATGATGGTGCCTTTGCCGAATTGCTTTTCAATCTGGGCCAGCGCAACTTGCAGCGCTTTGGTTTTTTCCGCGTTGGCGGCGAGGGGTTTGACGATTGTGTCCATGGTATTTCTCCTAAGGTGGGTGGGTGGAAACCGGGGCAACTTGCTGTCTGCTATTAAACACAGCCTGTATGCTTGAACAGCATTGTAAACGTCTATAAATAGTTTTTATTGAATTTATTAGTCAGTTTACATTACCATACGTATTTTATGAATTTGTCGTCTACACCGCGCCCCGCAAGCTCCCAAAGATGGGGCCAGGCCCATGTCGGACACTGGCTTCGCCTGGCTCTGGAGCGCTTTGACGCACGGGTTTTGGATCTGATGGCACGCAACCCGGCGGTGCCACTGGGTCTATCCAACCTGGTGGCGCGGGCGCAGGTGGGCGCCGCGCACATCCACATCACCCGCCATCTGCCGCAGCAGGGCGCGCGGCTAACCGATCTGGCGCAGAGCGCCGGCATGACCAAGCAAGCAATGGCCGCCTTGGTGACGCAGTGCGAGGCATGGGGCATGGTGCAGCGCGAAGACGACCCGCGCGATGCGCGGGCCCGCCGTATTGTCTTCACCGACAGCGGACTGGCTTGGCTGCAGGCCTACCAGGCGGCGGTCGACCAGGCCCAAGCCGAGCTGGCCCAGGCCGTTGGCGACGAGGTTGCGACCGTGGTAGCACTGGGTTTGGAGGCCTATTGCGGCCATTAGTGCAAACCCGCACAAGGGGCCTGCGGCCTAGAATGCGCACTCGCCGAGCCCCTGCAAAACCGAGACACACACCATGCGGATATTGATTGCAGAAGACGATCAAGTGCTGGCAGACGGCTTGCTGCGGGCTTTGCGTGGGGCGGGCGCTGCGGTGGACCACGTGGCCAGCGGTACCGAAGCCGATGCGGCTTTGATGACCAACACCGAATTTGACCTGCTGATTCTTGACCTCGGTTTGCCCCGCATGCACGGGCTGGAGGTGCTCAAACGTTTGCGTGTACGTGGCTCTACCCTTCCGGTACTGATTCTCACCGCCGCCGACAGCGTGGACGAACGGGTCAAGGGCTTGGATTACGGCGCTGATGACTACATGGCCAAGCCCTTTAGCTTGCAGGAACTGGAAGCCCGGGCCCGCGCGCTGGTGCGCCGAGGAACCGGTGCCGGCTCCAGCATGATCAAACACGGGCCTTTGACCTATGACCAGACCGGGCGCGTGGCCACCATTGAAGGCCGTATGGTGGACTTGTCGGCGCGAGAGCTCGGCTTGTTGGAAGTGTTGTTGCAGCGTACCGGGCGGCTGGTGAGCAAAGACCAGTTGGTGGAGCGGCTTTGCGAATGGGGCGAAGAGGTGAGCAACAACGCTATCGAGGTCTATATCCACCGCCTGCGTAAAAAAATTGAAAAAGGTTCGATACGTATCGCCACGGTGCGCGGTCTGGGCTACTGTTTGGAAAAAATACCAGGCTGATTTGTGAAGATTTTCCGCCGGGAGCAAAGCTCTCTGTTCTCCGAGATCCTGGATTGGATGCTCACACCCATCCTGCTGTTATGGCCCATCAGCCTGTTGCTGACCTGGCTGGTCGCTCAGGGGCTAGCCGACAAGCCGTTCGACCGGGCATTGGAGACCCATGCGGTGGCGCTCGCGCGTTTAATTACGGTTGAAGGCCAGAAGCCCGGCTTTCAACCCAGCCCAGCGGCCCACCCCCTTCTCGGGGCTGTCGAATCCGAAACCGCGTACTACCAAATTCTGGCCCCGGATGGCACGTTGCTTGGCGGTGATAGCAGCCTGCCCGAGCCCCAGGACATTGGCGAGGAATATGGTAGTGGCCAACCCTTTTTGCGTGAGGTACAAAGCCATGGCAAGACGCTGCGGGTGGCGGCTATCTGGGTGCAGCTGCCGGTGGCACCGGGGCACCCTGCGCTGGTTCAGGTCGCGGAAACCTTGGACCAGCGGTCGCTGCTGGCTACCGAAATTGTCAAGGGTGTGATGCTGCCGCAGTTTGCGATCCTCCCTTTGGCCGTGTTGCTGGTGTGGTTGGCGCTGGTGCAGGCCATCAAGCCCCTGCACCGCTTGGAGGAGCGCATCCGCGCCCGCGATCCACAGGACCTGAGTCCCCTGGAGGCCCAGACCGTGCCGGTTGAGCTGATGCCTTTGGTGTCCTCGGTCAACGACTTGTTACTGCGCCTGACCGATTCCATCGCAACCCAAAAGCGGTTTTTGGCCGAAGCCGCGCACCAACTCAAAACCCCTTTGGCGGGCCTGCGCATGCAAGCCGATCTGGCGCAGCGCGAAGGTGCCAGCGCCGAGGACCTGAAGCTTTCGCTGCGCCAGGTTGGCCGCTCCAGCGTCCGTGCCACGCATACCGTGAACCAGTTGCTCTCACTCGCCCGGGCGGAGAGCAGCGGCGTTGTGCTGGAGCACGAAGCCATTGATCTCGCGCAGATTGCGGTGGATGTCATGCATGACTGCGCGCCGCGCGCTTTGGTGAAATTCTTGGACATGGGCTATGAGGGTCCTGAGCCCGGCGAGCCTGGGACCGTCATACGGGGCAATCCCACGCTGTTGCGGGAAATGGTTCTTAATTTGGTGGACAACGCCATCAACTACACGCCATCCACGCAGGACGCCCCCGGGGTGATCACAACCCGGCTGCTGGTGGATCCGTTTAGCCGGGCCGTGGTGTTGCAGGTGGAAGATTCTGGCCCCGGCATTGCGCAGGCCGAGCGCGAACTGGTGTTCCGGCCCTTTTACCGAGCGCTGGGGACCCGGGTGGATGGCTCAGGGCTAGGTTTGCCCATCGTTCTCGAAATCGCCCGGCAGCACGCGGCGTCGGTATCGGTGGGTGCTAGCCGCCCCGGACACAGCCCGCCTGGCGCGTGCTTTACGGTGCGTTTCACGGGAATTGAGCCTGCAGAAAGTTCGGCTTGAGCGCCTGAGCGCGGTGCGTCTCACTCGCAGGGCTGCAGCG
>Ga0214921_10006852_pt1 | contig 15379 bp, 11 predicted proteins | sample LL1505_MetaG_FD_177992 | JGI IMG/M metagenome (GOLD analysis project Ga0214921, IMG submission 177992) | Freshwater microbial communities from Lake Lanier, Atlanta, Georgia, United States - LL-1505 | ecosystem: Environmental > Aquatic > Freshwater > Lake | place: USA: Georgia | collected...
TTCAACCAATACCACCGGCAAATTCCAATTAATAAACAATTCAAAGCCGATGATATTCTTTGATACCTGAGGGTTCTTATACTTACGTGTATCGTTCTCATAATAGGCTCTACTAACGAAATAATTGATAAAGCCGTTATTGTCATAACTTGGTACAATAACCTTTCCGGAATATTCACCCGAATCGCAATATCCAATACGATACTTTAACATGTCATAAACAGTCACTCCTCGTTTAATTAGATAAGCAAATGCGTTACGGAATTCTGGCGATTGTCTATTTTCAATCCAAAGTGGTTTATACTCATCTGGCAATCTACAATGGGTCGATTCATTGACAATAGTTCTTTTTGGAGCATGCTCTTCAATTAAATCAAATAGCTTGGTCATTTTAACTTTATCAACACTTAACCGTTTAAATAAAGTTACTAACTTACGACCAGCTTGATTGCATACCCAACAATGCCAATGATAGGTTGATAGATTCACTTCTAGTTTTGGCTTATGATGATGACAGAAAGGGCATGTATATGCAATGTTATCACCGGAGGTCTGCTTGCCTCTACCTAAAACAGAGTCTACTAATTGTCGTAATTGTAAATTAGCCATTGGCTAAATATATGTACAAAATGTCTATTCTCCAAACCATTCGGCCGGAATTTGTTTATCTGCCCATTTTATGCCATGTTTATCACACCAATCAGCATACGTGGTTTTACTGTTCTTTGATATTTTTGTTTTAGCAGATTGAAACACTATCCGCAAATCCAAATTTGGGAATTGTTCATGTACTAGTAAATGTTTTTTACGATCCGCTAATGTCCAACGGCCTTTAGTTTCAACTAAAATACCATTAGGTAACTTCCAATCGACTGTATACGTATGCAAAGAAGCAGGAACGGTATACTTAACTTTTTCAATTTCATAAATATCATTTGCCTTGATACCTTTTGTTTCTAGTTGTTCTGCAATTTTATTTTCAAAACCACTTTTGAAACCATTTTCTTTGGCCTTTGACCTAATCTTACTTCTTGATTTCCAACTCATATGTCCCAACGTATTACAAAGTTCATATCTATATCGTCACGCTTTTGCACAGCTTGACCTAATTTTGCAACTGCTAGTAATTCTAGCTTATCATTATATAACCCAATGGTTGTAATATACGGTGTTAAACTTCCGGAAGAGTCTTGATTGTTACTACCTGTAAATGCAGCTTTCAATGTAGGATCTTCTGATGAATTAACTGCCGTAGGATTAAATGTTAAATTGAATTCATCTTTTGGTACTCGTACCAATACTTCATTTTCGTAGATAGCATGAGTACCTTGATATGTCATGGTCCATGCATTGGCATTGAAATTCTGTAACAAATAGTTTTTCATAGGTGATATCACTACCTGTCCATGACGATAAAACACGTTACCAATAACTCGTGTACCTAAACTTCCGGAATATAAATCTATCAAATCGCGATTTGCGATAGCTGAATTGTATATATGTGCTTCTGCAATGTTAAATGTAGGCAATGTTAAAGTACCAGCGCTATTTAATTTTTTACCGATAAAGATATCATAGTCGGTAGTTGGATTAACAGATAAAGTATCAGTAGCTGTTGCAACAGGTGTTGATGGATTGTTAACGTATAAGCTTAACGTGGATCCATTTTTTACAAAGCTTACCCAATTCCATGTTTGAATGTTAGGCAATGTAATAGCCGGACTTGTTAATTTAATTGGTGTCGTGCCATCGCTTCGTTTAGTAGTGATATGGTATACGAAATCCGGTCCATTATATGATGATGAAACACAAAATTTCCATGGAAATCTATTTCTATCATCCCAACTAGTTGAATATGCATCTCGTGTATATGTCCTAGCCGCTCTTCTATCAAGGTACGCTTCGCTACGTATAAAATCTTTACTAAAGAATGGCAAATCGCCAAGATCAGAAACTGATCCTAATCCATTATTAGTAGTGGTCGTACCCATTCCATCAAACTTTACCCAAAATGAAATTGCAAAGTCTTTATTTTTATCAAATACAAACTCTGGAGAATTTGGTATACGTAAATATGAATCGGAATTAGGAAAACATAAAGCCTCGCCGGTATGATTGGCACCGAATAAATAAGATCCAGTTAATACGCTATTGTTTATTGTGGCAGGGCGTATACTACTATCAAATGTATCGCTGTTATAATAATATGGTCCATTGATATTCGTTGTTGCATATGAACGGAAAACATTATTAAAACTTAAATGTGCAATGTTTGATGCAGTGATAGTATGAAATGAGGCTGTAGAATAATCAAATAAATTACCATTTACATCGTCACGAAAATGTACACCAGATCCGGTAATTATTACACTGCCTGGTTCGATACGTTCTCCTTTATATGCATATGGTACCGTAACAATACTAGCACTACGGTACAGATTTTTTATAGTTTCTCTACCGTAATGCTCGAATGTATTTGCCGGATCATATGGATATTTGTAGTACATATGATCGACGCTACGCCAAATTACAGATTGATAAGATCCGTCATATGAATTGGTAGGATCATTATCTACTTTAAATGTGCCTAACGCAGGAGTATTGTACATGAACAATGCCTGTCGGACACCGTAACCACTTCCACTGGCTCCAGTAGATGTTACGACAAAGTCCGGGTTGGCATATGCCTTACGAACTTGATAGTCGCCATTTTTGATTCTTTTGAATACTGATGGTTGAGGCATATCATGTTATTAGAAGTCTAGCTTAACCTTAATAAGTGCTTCACGAGTAAAGCTTTTTAGTAATGGTTTACTTAATTTTGCTACGGCTAACATTTCCTGACGATCGTTATAAAGACCTACGGTTGTAACATATGTCTTTGGATCTTTGATAAATGTTGGTTGATTGATATCACCGTTTGAACCGGTAACAAATGTAGGATTGTTTGAGAAGTTATATTCACCGTTCTTTACTCGAACAAAGTAATGAGTCGATTTAACTTGTTCTGAGTTACGAGCCGCTAAAGCCAATTTATCACCACTAGCATCTGTAAAGGTGGCAGCTGCTCCTGACATGGCAACGAATAGTTTAAATGCATTATCACCTGCTACTTCTGAACCAGTAACTGTGTTAAATGATGAACTCAAATCTAATCTATTAGCATCTAATATTGCAATACCCATTTGAGGATATAACAAACCATAGTAATGGGGTGCCGATGAATTATGTACACCATATTCAATTGAACCAGATACAATATTATATTTTTTACCAGATTGGCCAACTGTTGCATTTGCAATAGATGAATCATCGATTAATCGTACAGGTTTTTTTGCTCCGGCACTGAAATCGATTCGAACATTTGATCCGGTATGTGTTAAATTTGTAAATCCAGAACCGCTTAATGGGGCGATATTAATTTCAATATTTCCTTCATCTAAACGCTCACGCATTCTAGCACGATTGAAATTGATAATATAAATTTCATCAGTATCAACACCGCCAATCGAAAACTTCTCGTCATTTGGTTCCAATAAAATTAAACGATATTGAGAATAAATTGCTTTTGTCGGGGTGTCATTTACTTGCCCACCTTCATCTGCAGACCCAGAACCTAATCTATGGCCATATGATACAGCGAATTGAGGCGCGGCTCCTACTGCAGTTGATGCGGATTGAAACACCTCATAATAATAACGTTTCTGTGTACTTGTCTGTGTCGATGAACTAAAGAATGTGGTCAATGATCCAATATCTCCAGAAAAGATTCCTTTAGTTACTGTCTCTTGTTGATTGGCAACAACATCGCCTTCTTGGAATTGAGTAAAGATACGACCAAATGAGGCCAAACGAGCAGCTGCATCACGTTGACGAATAATCTCATCCGCCAATGCTCTTGCTCTGCGATCTAATTCCACTTCCAATGTTAAATCAGTACCGGTAGCTGCTACTGTAGCCGCTCCGCCGGCTTGTCCTACTCCAGGATTGGCACTAGCACGTGCACTTGCCAATGCTCTAGACGCAGCACCAGCTACCCCAGAGGTACTATTTAATTCGTTTAAAATTTCACTTAAGGTTGGCATTATGCTATCAAATTATTTTTAGTTACTGTTAAATTAAGAGTTACACGGCCGCCGGTTTCATTACCAATAATTACAATGGTAGCTTGTTTATCAGCGAGCGGTTGTGATTTTGCAGTGATACGGAATTCTAGTCCTGTTACCGCAACGGTTTGGCTAGCTTCATTATCACCAATAAATGCAGGTACAGATGCTACAGCTGCATTTGGCGCAGTACGAATTACTTCGATAGTAGCAATGTCAGAATCGGAAAGAATTGCCGTATAACCGAAACTAGTATTTCCGTTAGGGAAATTCAATGTAGTCGGTGCAATGGTAGCAACCCCGCCGCGGGCCAATGTAATGCTAGTTGAGCCAACACTTACAACTGGAATACGTACTGTATCTTTTGGTAATGTTACAAGCTTGTATTTCAATACTTGAGTTTCATCAGGCACTGCTTCTGTTACCGGCATATTTTCAATTACAACACCATAATATGCAGTACCTAGTGGATGATCTGCATTCCATAAATTATAATCAACTTCATCATCAGATAAAGCGAATTGGGTAATACGGAACTCATCTCGTCCACGGGCTAAAAGTTCACGTCCCTTTTTTGTTAAAATTGCATCAACTGTTATTGATGAATTATCTAAATATCCCATAGTAGACTATCTTTTCAATAAATATTATTCGATACGTAAATTGCCATCTTTTGTTAAGGAGGTAGCAATTATTTGATTTGGATTAGTTTCATAGAATTCAACTACCGGGCCGCCATCGATAGTATTGGTAGTTGGAATATTGAAATCCGGACCAGTTAATTTACTTCCTAGATAAAATGCATTGGCACTTCCAGCAAATTCATCATCATGATAATCAGCTACTGCTAAACTTCGACTGTAATACATTCCTAATGATGCTGATGCTGCTTTTTGTAGTTGATATGCTCGTGTACTTTGTTTAGAACTAGATATTAATCGAGAACCATAATGATAAATTACCTTGTCCCACAAATATGATTTTCTAGAATCTAAGATGGTACTACCGGTGGGTGAATATTCTAAAGGATGATTTGACGATGTTATCCATCCACGAACAATACCACTACCACTACGAATTAAACTGATATGTTTATACTCTGATGCGGCAAATGGATCGGAGGTAGCTGGAATGGTATCGAAATATGAACCTTCATAAACATCGGTACCTGTATTGTAATAACTTTCTCCAAGTACTTGAATATCACTAGAAGCTGATACAATTCCTTCGTAATTTGTATATTCGGCTCCTAACGATTGTGATACCGGATATAATACAACTTCATATTGTGGCCTAGTTACTTCTGGTCTACGAGTTACTTGCACTTTACTACGTTCTAAGATACCAGGTTCAATTACTATACCAGATACTAAATTAACACGGGCCGGCATTAAGTTTTTCAATGACTCGAAAAACGCGAAATCGAACAATGAAAATACTCTTATAAAATCATTTACATCATTTGAATAACGATATTTCTGCCAATATTTGGTAGCGAAATTGCGTAATGTAGTATATTCAGGTTGAAATTCGTCTAATGGTAAACCAAAATAAGTATCCAAATTAATTCGACCCATATGGTTGTAAATGTCTTTGGATATTTGATCTTGATAAGAGAATGCCACTTGCACTTTGTTACTATCTAAAGGAGCATTGTCAAATACACTACGTTCAGATCTTGCATCAGGTGCCAATCCATTGACAATGGTATTGGTATCAAATCTAATTTTTTGAGATCTTACATTGGTACCCACAATTTGAGGACCATACATGTAATACGTCTCTTCATCAGAATCGTAACTATAACCACTTGCAGGTGATGTCCAACTACTAAAGGAACCAGTCAATACACCAAACGATTGATTCGGATGTGAACTTGATATTATTGTAGTACTGTTATGATTAAATCTACGTTGATCCAATCCTAACGGAAAATAACGATACAATGTAAAATATGAACCGGTAGGATTATTCGCAGCGTAACTAGTAGGATTGAGAGTATGTTGATCGAAAATATCATCGCTGATAATTTCCATATACTCTTTGTAACCTTGGAATGACCCGGAGAAAGAATTGATACCTGATAACAATCCGGTACCGGTGCCTCCCACTTGGATGTATCCAGCGCTTCCGGAAGTACTCCATGAACCAGTCACTGCAGAATAATTGTTAGCAGATGCAGTGAATTGACTTAGATATAATGTAGCAGATGCCTCATGTAAAATTTTACCTTTTATATGATCCGCTGCTTTTTGTACATCTAATTGTAAAAATGGTTCACTGCTATAAGCTGATGCTGTTAACGGCGTACTACTAAAAAGTCTTACATTGTAAAAATCTCCATCGAATATCGGTATTAATGAGGATGACACTGTATAACTCTTTGCAGACGTTCGGAAACTAAGTGTAACCTTACCATAATCCAATGAACCTTGATAAGAACTAGTAGCTACATAGTTAATCGCCCAACCGGTTGCCCCAGTTGATGAACCAGATCTAAAAGATAAAATATTTCTAGTGGATCCGCTATCAGCAGTGCGTTCAGGTTTAAATCTAAACTCAATAGTATCAGGTGGACGGGTTGTTCCATTATAACTTACATATCCACGTGGAATCTGAAATGTACCAGCGGTACCATCAAATTGCAATGCATAATAAAATTCATCAGTAATTAAATCTGGATCAGTGGTTGAAATTGCTGGGCCGCCATATTCTTTAATGGATATCAAAGTTTGAGGAATACCGTATGTAGACATCAAAGCTTTGATACTACGTTCCGTACCTTTTGTTTTTAAAAGATATGGTAGGTTATTTACAATACGACGCCAAACTTCGGTAGTGATATCTTCATCAGATTTGCTATGCAATGTACCTGTCGAATTGTATCGAGTATTTTCATCGGTACCAAGTTTATATCTCCATAAAGAAGAAGCTTGTTTACCGTTAACAAGATTCCATCCCATACTAGATGCAACACTATAAAGCAAATCTTTCGGTACACCTAATGCTGGATGCTCTTCTTTACTATAAACTTTTGAAAGATGATTGATATATGTCCAAATCAAATCAAAGTGATGACCTATCATGTTAACAAATAACACATATTGGTCATTGTTCTCATCGATTCGTATATGTTCTGGAATAGTTTTTACTAAAGCATTGTTATTCTGTTCATCAAATAGCGATGCAGTTGCAACAAATCCATTGTACCAGGCCAATCCCAATGATGAAGTTGAATGATGATTAACATATCTTCCATTAGCTACATATTTTGGCCATGGAGTTACAGCATAACCTTCAGCTCCGATAAAAGAACCAGAAACGCCATGAGTAAATAAACTTGATGTAGGTTCAAAATATAACCAACGTTCAAAGGCATCAAATGAAGAAACTACAGCATCTCGTCTAGTCTGATTCAATACAACGTTATTAGCAGTATCACCAGATACTCTTGATAAACTACCACTTAATCCATCGTAATATTCTACTAGTTGTAATTTATAGTAAAAGTTTTCAATGCGTTCTTGAGCCGAACTATAATTTACAAAATTATCAAATGCCGTGTAATCGATTCCAAGATTAATCATTGACTCAGATCCAGAAAATAAAGTATCTAAAATCTTTTGACTGGTACCGGTATTCGTGGTAAGTAAATCATTCCAAGTCTGAAAACTAGTTTCTACGCTACCGATACCTTGAAGATCTAAATCAAAATTAGCCGGGCGAATCGCATTTCCGGTAGGAGGTTCTGCAATAAAGTCAAAATTAACAAAATCTAAATACGAATCCGTTAATTCTTGTACAATCCAAAATATATCCTTCTCATCTAAATCAAAAGGCAATGCCTCATATAATTTGATGTAAATGTAATCAGATTCGATACGAGCATTGGTGATACGAATTATTCTATTTTCACCAAAATTAAGAGCAATGCTACCAATGTCTCTTGTAATAGATAATTGTAGATCTGCAATTTCAACATCTAATGTTCGATCTAATCTAGATTTACGTTGTTCCAATACTTCTCGATATTCTGTAGCAGAATAACGAAATGCAATTCGTAGCTCAGTACGGTCAGGTGAAATGCTATCAATGTATACTGGCTTTGTGTAAGAACTTCCTAATATGTTTCTGTGATAGTTTAACGCAAAAAGAAAATTGCCTCTACGTATATTGAAAAGATCAAATGCTTTACGTACATCAAATTGCACAATATTTTCATTGTTCTGAAAATAAGCATGATAATCTAATTCATGTTGACTATCTAAATAGTTGCCCAGTGTATCATAGATATGAATTTCTAAAGCACTATTAAATCGAGTATCTCCTTGCGGTAAATTAGGATAAAGTACATCTAACTTCAGTAATTGCAAATCTCGCTCGTCATAATTTACGGCGTAGCTAGGCTTTTGTGAAGCAAGAATTTCATTGATATTTTTATATCTACTTAACGACATTGAGCTCTTTCATATAAATATGAAGGCCGTTAGAACCTGTACTTTTATACGTATCAGCTGGCAGAGATAGTCGTGTTATCCTCAACAACAGCAGCAGTTGGGGTACCTGGTGATTGAATCTGTATTTTTGGAGTATTTGGATTAGTTATTTTAGGAACTTGAATTCCGTTTAGCCTATCCACTGCTGCATTAATTTTAACTTGTAATGGTGATTGTAAATTTATCGCAGTATTAAAATACGCCAACGAGCCAATCGGTTCATACGGTTTCAACCAATCTTTATCGAATTGATCTCCTTCTGCTAGATAATCCCGGTATTCTTCAACGCTCAATATTGTATCATCATACGGAAGATATCCCCAAGCCCCACCTGAACCAATTTCTGGGTATGTTATTTTTCTTATTTTTTCAAGGTCATATGTATATGATAACAAATTTGCATATGAAATATTACCGCTACGACCTGCAGCGAATATATTATTCAATTCGGTATATGAAATAGCTCGTGGACCAGTTATTCCAGCTTCTTGGGGTGGGCGGGTATCACTGATCAGCGCTAATTGACCTTCGATTGATATAATTGGTGTTCCTAATAATCCATCAATATCAAAACTCGGTAATCCATTAATCTGAGAATATAATTGGATCACACTTAACATGTTAGCAAATTGATCGGCTCCTAACTGTGAACCGTTCCATGTCGTATTACGGATAAACAATGGCCTCCAAACACCACGAATTAACACCCGCATTGTATCAGGTACAGAAAATCCCCATGAAACTAATTTACCCTCAAACTTCTCAGTGAATTTTTCTTGTATGGTTTGTGATCGTTTGGCTAATGGACGGTACCCCGATTTGTATCGAATAATGTTATCATATTCATTGCTGCGGTCAGCTAAGATAAATCCAATCTTTTCATTGGCTAATTCACCGCGATTAACAACTTCAATTGAATCATAGGTAATCTCACGTTCTGATAACATCACTTCCAATGTTTGATAATTTGGAATTTCTCGAATATATCTCGACTCTTTGAAATATACTACAAAGTTATTATCATGTGGATCTAGATTACCAACTACTTCACGTAAAAATGTACCATTCTCGAATCTAGATGAATTACTAGCTGGGACAAAAAAAGTGAATTCGGTGTTAAGTACTTCATTGAAATTTGCTATATCAATTGGTTGAGCTGCTTGCAATTCAACGGGTACCGTAGCATCTTCAGTTTTATTAGTAATGTATATCTTACCATCACTTCCACGAGGTATAGTACGAATAGTATCTGTACTGAAATCATCAAATGATTTGACAATATCATCTGGCCTAGATACAAATCCAGTATATTCAGGTAAAAGTTTATCTAATACTCTATCGTCTAACGTACGTGCCATTATTTTATCACTTTAAACATATAACCATTATCATAAATCATTGTATTACCACCTTGTATCGATTTGAAACTAATTCGATACATTCGTTCTGGCATAAATGCATTCATTCGCAATGTAATGTAATTTCCGGTAGTATCACAAGATATTTTAGTATAGGTAGTATCAAATGGAATCACTTGTTCATTGGTTACAATATCATAAACCGCGTAATAAGATGTAACAGGTAAACGATATTCAGTTAAATATACAGATGATGTTGCATAAGCTCTAATCGGAAACTCTGGGCGAACTGCCATTCTTAATTTAACAATACTAGATTCACGATATTCAGAGAACAAATTCTTAAGATATAAAACAGATGTTGAAACGTCTGAAATTTCGCTTATTGAACCGGTACCGGATAAATCACTATCGTCCCATTTAACTTCTAATCTAGGAACATAGATAGTATTGGTTTCCTTGCTATAGAATTTTAATGAACCTAACACTTCCAAACTTGTTTCACCTGCCGCAGTATGTTTTACGATAAATCCATGATTCGGAATACTACCACTTAACCAATTGTTAACGATAGTAGTAACATCCATATTAATATCAGGTACTTCATATGAAAAGCTTTGTGATGCCGCAAATCGTGTAACCCAATCACCCCCAGAAGATGACCATGGCGTGGCAATGGAACTACCATCACGATATGTCCAACTTACACCGCTAGTGTTTTGAGGCGAATCATTATACGCACCATTTCCTACAAACCAAGATTGAGATACTGGGTGAGCATTTAATGTGTATTCATATGCTAATTCCTGTCCTTCAGCTTCCCACATTCTTAAAAAGTATCGAGACGATGTTGGAATTGTACCAGCTACAATTGACGATGAAATTTCATTGAGACCAAACTTGATAAGTATTCTAGAGTTTTGATTGGTAGTCGGTGTGTATAATCCATATGGTTGATTAGCCGATAGCTTAGTAAGTTCCAGTATCTGATCTATACCGGTATTTCGTTCCGGATATCTCTGATAAATAGTTGCATCAATTGCAGGATAAATGTGATAGTACATATGTTATTCCTTAAATGGCTACGGCTCGGCCTCTTATGTCTTGGTTTGGATATTTGATTTCAAAAATAGCTGGATCTAAACTCGGATACACTATTCCATTTTTAGTAGCAGCTTCAAAACTATAAATGTTATTGGAATAACCCGCGGTAGAATCGTATAAATTTTTAAAGGTAACATTCACAACGGTTTGAACACCATCAATTGAATCTAGTTCCGAATATAAATTTGAAATGAACAATGGCTGATTTATTTGCATTTTATCCGCATCGAATTTCTTTTTCAAATAATTGGTACATTTCACTAACACCTCAGATGCATTATAATTTGGCCTAACTATAATTTCATAGTCAATTCCAAAATTAATAATGAAGGCATCTTTAATATTAATGGCATCCGTTAACATTCTATATTGAGAAAGATAGTTACGTAAATTTTCCTTGATAGCCTGATTCAATGCAACTAAGTTACGATTACCATCATATCCTAATACATATAAATCGATGGCCATTGAATTTGGAATACGTGTATCATGATTCGCTGTTTGAATTTGATCATCTGGTACAACATATGCTTTATGCACCGTACCAAATTTGGCCGGCATCGCATAAGCTCTAACAATGTAATCTTCTTTTGTTACAATACGATTTTGAGTTGCAAAATTTGCCATGGCATCTAAACGCATGCTTTCGATATCACGCTCATCTGCTCCGCCAATTGCAGGTAACGCATTATTGAATACCAATGAATTTTGAATCGTAGTTAACACTGTCGGATCCAATGTTTCAATGGCATTATTGTAATTTACAGATGTACGGGTCAATTCATTGATAGTATTGATGCCTACATTGTCAACGACACCTCCGCCAATAGTATATCTAATTGATAATGTAGTGTTTTGAGGAGCTAACCCATATGTCTTTGTGTACAAGAAATTACTTGGATCAATAGAGGCATCTGTAGAATTAGCGAAATAAGTAAGACCCATTCCAACATTTAATGGATTCGGAATAATTTCTTCATCTCGATCACTACTTACACCCGCACCAAATTGCATTTCCAATAATCCATCTTCACGTAAACGTGTTACAAATCTACGCGGAGTTCTACGAAGCTTCAATAAGTATGGAACTGATGATCTATATGTTGATAACTGTGGATCGTTGAATGGTACATTTTGAATACTATCCACAATTGTATCTTGAGCAAGATACGGTGTTTCATACCATATGTTACCATCACTATCAACCACATCGATAATTTCTAGTACATCAGTGTCTGGCAATACAATTTTATCATATGCCTTAGGATCACTAAATGTGTAATTCGCCGTTTTAATTTCTCCTGAAACCGCGGCTACTTGTTTCTTTAATAAATAATATTGCACAGCTCCGCCGGAAGTTTGATATACAGTGACTTCGGTTGGATCTATGCTACTCGAAAATCTAAAATCTACAGAATCAATTGTACGGTATCTTCTGCCATTTGTCGCAGTTACCTGAGCATTTGGTTCAAAGGATAAGGCATAGGAATAATCCGGCATGGATCCAACAACTGGTAATAATTGGAATACATCTAATTTAACATTGGCAGCTGTTTTGCTTCTAGGTTTACTTCCTAAAATACTAGCCAATGTCAATAAATTACCACGCTCTTCAACTTGAGACAATAACGATTCACGTAACTGTGTATCTGTATAAAAAGATAACACGTCCCCTACATAAGATGCCATTTCAATGAACATCATACCAGGAGAGGTTTCATTGAAGTCATTATATGTTGCAGGATAGTAATTTTTTGCAAATGCAATCAATGACTCTCGAAATTGAGAGAAATCTTTGTTAATGTATCGTATATCTTTTTTCACTGACATATTATATTACCTGTTGTATTGTAGCGGAATCTCCAAACTTAACTACGATTGTACGCTCGGAACCTTGTTGAGTAACTCTGAATCGAATTGAAATTGTTATTCCATTCATTACATCATATCGGTCATTGAAATCTGCTACTTGTATTTCTGATATAACAATATAAGGTAACCAAAATTCAATGTCTTCTTGTAAACTAGTTCTTAAATCATTGAACGTCGATTCTGTAATTTGTTCGAATAAATAATCATAAACTCGAGTACCAAAGTCTGGATGATATAAACGTTCACCTCTTCTTGTTAGTACTAGATTCTTTAAATTAGATATTGACTGCTCTTCAGTCGTATAACTTTGTGCAAATACCCCGCCAGAATTCTGACTAGGTACTCTATCTATTCGTTGGCTGTTAACAGAAAGTGTATTTCCGCCGGCTGTTCCATTAAATGGTAACAGAATACCAATAGCACGATCTTTGGTAGTTTTTCGTTTAACTAATGGTATTTCAATTGCCATTAATTACCTTTCTTTGAGTTAATAGCTTTCATCAATGCAGAATAATCTCGTGTCATTGCTTCAACAACTGCTTGAGTTTGTTCATTGTTAACTTCAACCACTTCTCCATTTATTCCTTGCAACGCAGATGGTTGGCCAACATCAAATGACATTTCATCAATATCCATACCTAATGATGGCATACCGGTACCGGAGCCATATGCTTCAGCAGTGGAAAATCCTCGAGTCTCGTTAAGAATATCATTTAAAAAAGGATCCTTAACAAATTGCTTTACCGGCTTTGGTTTTGGTTTAGCTGATACAGGTGCACTGAACTGGGTCTTCTTTGTCTCGGTAATCGGTTTACCAGCAATTTCTTCTCTTATAACCTGTCTCAACTCATTACGTACCACATCACGAACTGCTTCTTTAACAACAGATCGCAACATGTTTGCAAATTTTTTAGCGTCCATAGAGTTCTTTTTAGAATAAATATCCTAGAACTCTTATTGTGCCAATGATTTTAACTGTGTAGTGATTTTTGTTAATTGGGTAGTAATACTAGATAAACCAGATGTAACCGGTGCTAATCCAGCTTGTAATGTAGTGGTAGCCGGAACCAATGGAACCAATATTGGCAAGGTACCATATGTAACTAAGTTTGCAGCGGAAAAAGCGTTTAACGATGTATTCAAAGCACTTACCTGTGAATTCAATTGAGTTACTTGTTGAAGCAAATTGCTTACAATTGTAAAAAACGAATCCATATCAACTGCCCAATTAGGCGTTGCAATGTTAACACTTTTAGCAGCACTTAAAACAATGTAATCTGTTTTCGCATTGATAATGACCCGATCTGCCCATGCTGCTATTTGACTAGAATTGAAAGCAGTGATAGGTGTAACTCCCAATCCTATATTTCGTTGTGATGTTTGTAAAGCTGAAAGTCGTTGTGTACTTGTCAAGTAGATACTACTTGCATCATCTATAGGATTTTCAACTATGAATACATTGCCACGTACATTGTTACGACGACCGTTACGGAGTACAATAATCGGCGCGCCGGGATCAGAACTTTTCCATGGAGCAGGTTCTTGATACTTTGTTTTTAATCTTGGAAATGAACCGCCCATTCGAATAGAGCTTCCATATCTAGATTCTAGTAATGTATCACCTTCATATGGCTGAATGAATTGCACATTATCAGCTTCAACAAAGTCTTCTCCAAATTTGATAGTCTTTTCTGGTACAATTGTATTGTTAGCTAATGTATAGTTTTTTGCTGTACTAGTTCCAGTACCTCCTAGAAACGTGCCTGGCTTAGCCATTTCAGGTAACACGTTGATATGAACCGTGTTTTGAATATTGACCGGATCTAAATAATATAAGCCGGTATCAACCCGGCCTTCATTGGCACCTAGAATCGGTGCATTGAAACAAGCTACTAATTCATGCTTTAATGGAATTCTGCGAATTGTTGATGCAGGAATAGCTAAACGAATACCTGTAGTATTTGTTGAGCCGATGGCAGATACTTTTATGGTACCAATTGGGTATGTTGAGCCGTCAGGCTTTTTGACATTGGAATCATAAATACCTACGACATCTACAACTTCGCAGATTTCAATCATTTGTTAGCCTCTTCTTCAATCTTCTCTAAAGCAGCTTCGGCTTCTCTTAGTAGCTGCTGCTTTTCTTCTTCTGTAATTAATAATTCATTGCCACCTTCTTCGTTACTAGCACGGGTCGTGGCAGAAACTAATCGTTGAACAACTGCAGCTAATTTCACTAAGTGCTCGTCGTTCTTAACCGATACTTCTAGGTACTCTTTGATCAAGGGTACAATAACAGTGGCATCGCCCAGGTTCTTAACCATTGGGCGAAGCTCTTGTATTAAAGTATTTATTTGACGCTCTTTTTTCTTACTATTCTGATAGATATCTTGCATCAAGTCGGAGAAACTAGTTCCTTTAAAAAGTTCAAAATCCGTCTTAG
>Ga0214921_10006853_pt1 | contig 15379 bp, 17 predicted proteins | sample LL1505_MetaG_FD_177992 | JGI IMG/M metagenome (GOLD analysis project Ga0214921, IMG submission 177992) | Freshwater microbial communities from Lake Lanier, Atlanta, Georgia, United States - LL-1505 | ecosystem: Environmental > Aquatic > Freshwater > Lake | place: USA: Georgia | collected...
TGTCACACGGCAAGCACGACAAAGTGCGCATTTTCAAAATGCGTCGTCGTAAGCATTACCAAAAACGCCAAGGGCACCGTCAGCAGTTCACCGAACTGCAAATCGGCGCGATTGTCGCTTAAAGGACACAGGTCATGGCACAGAAAAAAGGCGGCGGCTCTACGCGAAACGGGCGCGATTCCAAGCCCAAAATGCTCGGTGTGAAGTCGTTTGGCGGTGAATTGATTACGGCCGGCGCGATCATCGTTCGCCAACGCGGCACCAAGTTCCACCCCGGAACCAATGTCGGCATCGGCAAAGACCATACCTTGTTCGCTTTGGTAGACGGCCACGTGTCGTTCGCTACCAAAGGCGCCTTGAACAAGCAAACGGTGAGCGTGACCGCTGCGGCGTAAACTGCAGCGCGGCTCCCGCAAAACCCTGCGCCACACCGCGCGGGGTTTTTTATTTATAGATCGAGAAAAGCATGAAGTTCGTTGACGAAGCCTACATAGACATCTCTGCCGGAGACGGTGGCGCTGGCTGCGTATCGTTTCGGCATGAAAAATACAAAGAATTTGGCGGCCCCAATGGGGGAGACGGCGGCCGCGGCGGCCATGTGTACGCCGTCGCCGATCCGAACCTGAACACGCTGGTGGATTACCGCTTTTCGCGTCGCCACGATGCCAAGCGCGGAGAACACGGCATGGGCTCGGACATGTTTGGCGCCGCGGGTGACGACATCACTCTCAAAATGCCGGTCGGCACCATCATCAGCGACGCCGAGACGGGCGAGGTGCTGTTTGAACTGCTGGTGCCAGGCGAGGTGATCACCATTGCCAAGGGTGGTGACGGCGGGTTTGGAAATTTGCGCTTTAAGAGCGCCATCAACCGTGCGCCCCGCCAAAAGACACCCGGCTGGCCGGGCGAGAAAAGAAATCTTAAGCTCGAGCTCAAGGTGCTGGCGGATGTCGGCCTCCTGGGCATGCCGAACGCGGGAAAGTCGACCTTCATCACCGCCGTTTCGAACGCTCGCCCACGCATTGCAGATTACCCCTTCACCACCCTGCACCCCAATCTAGGCGTGGTGCGTGTTGGGCCGGAGCAGAGTTTCGTGGTGGCTGATTTGCCTGGTTTGATCGAAGGCGCCTCGGAGGGTGCGGGCCTGGGGCACTTGTTCTTGCGCCACTTGCAGCGCACCCGTTTGCTGTTGCACATTGTGGACGTTGCGCCATTTGACGAGGGTGTGGACACGGTGGCCCAAGCCAAAGCGATCGTCAATGAGCTGAAAAAGTACGACGATGCCCTGTACAAAAAACCGCGCTGGCTGGTGCTCAACAAACTCGATATGGTCGCTTCGGAAGACCGTGCGGCGCTGATCAAAGACTTTGTCAAGCGTTTCAAATTTAAGGGTCCGGTATTTGAAATCTCGGCGCTCACGCGCGAGGGATGCGAACCCTTGGTCAAGGAAATTTACAAACACGTCAAAGCCCAACAGGCGGCCGAGCAGCCGTATGTCGAGGTGGACCCCCGCTTTTTGAATGCGCCGGCAGACCTGCCCTCCAACGACCAAGATACCCCTTAAGGATTAGCCCGGTCCCAGGTTCTCCCGGGCCCGAGGAATCCAATACTCGCTTCGTTTCATGACATCCACGCCACCTTCCACCGTGTTAAAGGACGCCAAACGCGTTGTCGTCAAAGTGGGCTCAAGTTTGGTGACCAACGAGGGTCGGGGCCTGGACGAGGCGGCGATTGGAGAGTGGTGCCGGCAGATGGCGCAGTTGGTGCGTGCGGGCACCGAGATCATCATGGTTTCCAGTGGCGCCATTGCCGAAGGCATGAAGCGGCTGGGTTGGACCTCCCGGCCCAGTGCTATCCATGAGCTGCAAGCCGCCGCCGCCGTCGGGCAAATGGGCCTGGCTCAAATGTACGAAACCAAGTTGCGCCAAAGCGGCCTGGGCAGCGCGCAGGTACTGCTCACGCATGCGGACCTGGCTGACCGTGAGCGTTACCTGAACGCCCGATCCACCCTGCTGACCCTACTCAAACTTGGCGTGGTGCCGGTGATCAACGAAAACGACACGGTGGTCAACGACGAGATCAAGTTTGGGGACAACGACACGCTTGGCGCGCTGGTGGCCAATCTGGTGGAGGCCGATGCGTTGGTAATTTTGACCGACCAAAAAGGCCTTTTTACCGCCGATCCGCGGAAAGATTCGACTGCCCGCTTTGTCGACCAGGCGCAAGCGGGTGACCCTGCGCTGGAGGTTATGGCCGGGGGTGCGGGCAGTAGCCTGGGTCGCGGCGGCATGATCACCAAGATTTTGGCGGCCAAACGGGCTGCGGGCTCCGGTGCCTCGACCGTGATCGCCTGGGGCCGCGAGCCCGACGCCCTGATCCGTCTGAGCCATGGGGAAGCCATTGGCACCTTGCTGGTTGCGCCTACCCAAAAAACCCAGGCACGCAAGCAATGGATGGCGGATCATCTGCAAATGCGGGGCGCGGTGGTAGTGGACGCTGGCGCGGCCGCCAAAGTGCGGGACGAGGGAAAGAGCCTGCTGCCCATTGGCATGGTCCAGGTCGAGGGCGACTTCTCGCGCGGTGACGTGATCGGCGTGCGCGACCCAAGCGGGGTGGAGATCGCACGCGGCCTGGCCAATTATTCCAGTGCCGAGGCGCGTTTGCTGTGCCGCAAGCCTTCTGCTGAATTTGAAGCGCTGCTCGGCTACGCTGCCGAACCTGAAATGCTCCACCGGGACAACCTGGTCCTGATGCGCTGAGGGATCCCGGGTTCGTTCGCGCTCTGCCAACCGGCTGAGCTGCTAGCGCGCGATCACAACTACCGTGTTTCTTGCGACTCGGGTCCTGTCATTTTTTCAGGTTCGTGGGTCGGGTGCCCGGTGCTCCGAAACTCACCATGGGACGTTCGGGCCCGCAGGTCGGGGCGCGGCAGATAACGCGACAGTTCCGTCAACGCCATCTGGTACACCCCGCGTTTGAAGTCCACCACCGAGTCCAGGGGGACCCAATAGTCATTCCAGCGCCAGGCGTCAAATTCCGGGTGTTCGGTGGCACGCAGGTTCAAGTGCCAGTCGAAGCCGGTGAGTTGGAGCAAAAACCAGATCTGTTTTTGTCCTTTGTAGTGGCCGCGCGCATCGCGGCGGATATAACGGTCCGGCACCTCGTAGCGCAACCAATCTCGGGTTCGGGCAACAATGGCAACGTGCTCCGGCTGGAGTCCCACTTCCTCGTGCAGTTCGCGGAACATGGCCTGTTCCGGGGTTTCGCCCCGGTCAATGCCGCCTTGCGGAAACTGCCACGAGTGGGTACGTATGCGTTTGCCCCAAAAAACCTGATTTTTCTGGTTGAGCAGGACGATGCCGACGTTGGGCCTAAAGCCGTCCCGGTCAAGCATAATCAAACCCCAATTTTTAAACTTGGGCCATTATGCACGGCAAGCCGCCGCCGCGTCTTCGGCCCCTTACACCGCCATTTGCGCTGTTTTATGAGTACTTGCATGAAAGCTTCCCAATTTCTGATCTCCACGCTCAAAGAGGCTCCCGCCGACGCTGAGGTGCCTAGCCATCAGCTGATGATGCGCGCCGGGATGGTCAAAAAACTGGGTGCTGGCATTTACACCTATATGCCGATGGGCTTGCGGGTGATCCGCAAGGTGGAAGCCATCGTACGGGAAGAAATGAACCGCGCCGGCGCCATTGAGCTGAGCATGCCGGTGGTGCAGCCCGCCGAGCTGTGGCAAGAAACCGGCCGTTTCGACAAGATGGGCGCCGAACTGCTGCGCATCAAAGACCGCCACACCCGGGACTACGTGGTGCAACCGACCAGCGAAGAGGTGGTTACCGACATTGCCCGCCAGGAAATCAAGAGCTACAAGCAGCTGCCCAAGAATTTCTACCAAATTCAGACCAAATTTCGGGATGAACGTCGGCCCCGCTTTGGTTTGCTTCGGGGGCGCGAGTTCACCATGAAGGATGCCTACAGCTTTGACCGGGACGTGGCGTCCGCAAAGGCCAGTTATCAGGTGATGGCGCTGGCCTACCGCCGGATTTTTGATCGTTTTGGCCTGACTTACCGCGCGGTGGCCGCGGACAGCGGTGCCATTGGCGGTGATTTGAGCGAAGAATTCCAGGTGATTGCCGCCACGGGTGAAGACGCGATCGTCTACTCCACGGGCAGCGAATACGCGGCCAATATGGAAAAAGCCGAGGCGCTGGCGCCGGCGGGGCCTCGCCCTGCGCCGTCGGCGTCGATGACCAAAGTAGCCACGCCGGGCAAAAGCACCTGCGCTGATGTCGCGGAGTATCTGGGGCTTCCTTTGGAGAGTTCGCTCAAATCGCTGGTGGTTGCCACGGACGAGCGGGATGCCGAGGGCGCGATCGTCAAGTCTCAGGTTTGGCTGCTTTTGCTTCGGGGTGACCGGAGCATGAATGAGGTCAAGGTCGGCAAGATTCCTGGCCTGGGCGATTTCCGCTTTGCGACGCTGGCCGAAATTGATGCGCATTTTGGCTGCGAGCCCGGTTATCTGGGGCCGGTGGGTCTTAAAAAACCGCTGCGTGTGGTCGCCGACCGCGAGGTCGCGCTGATGGGGGACTGGATTTGCGGTGCCAACGAAGTGGACTTTCACATCACGGGCGTGAACTGGGGCCGCGACTTGCCAGAGCCCGATGTCGTGGCCGATATTCGCAACGTGGTCGCGGGCGACGCATCGCCGGATGGCGCCGGCGTGCTGGCCATTGAGCGGGGCATTGAGGTGGGCCATATTTTTTATCTGGGCACCAAATACAGCCAAGCCATGAACGCCACCTTTCTGGACGTCAATGGCAAGCCGCAAGCGATGGAAATGGGCTGCTACGGCATTGGCATTACCCGGCTCCCGGCAGCCGCCATTGAGCAGAACCACGACGCACGCGGCATCATTTGGCCGGATGCGTTGGCGCCGTTCACGGTCGTGCTTTGCCCGATCAGCCCCGACCGCTTCCCGGACGTGAAAGCCGCCGCCGACGCGCTCTATGCCGAGCTGCTGGCTGCGGGCGTGGATGTGATCCTGGACGATCGCAACGAGCGCCCGGGCGCCATGTTTGCCGACTGGGAACTCATTGGCGTACCGCACCGCATTACGCTGGGCGACCGGGGCCTGAAAGAGGGCATGGTCGAATACCAGCACCGGCGCGATTCGGCGGCCACCAGCGTGCCGCTGGGCGAGATTGCGGGTTTGGTTCGCTCGCGCATCCGCGTTTAAAGGGCCATCGTGGGGGGCAGGGCAGGACCCATGCGGCGCAGTTTTCTGCGTGGCGTACTGGCTGCCCCGGCGATGGTCGTACTGCCTGGGCTACTTGGGGGCGCCCGTGCTGCACACGCCGGCAGTCAGCTGGAAGAGCCTTTGATCGATTCGGTGCGCTCGGCGCTGAGCGCTGCGGTGCGCAATGCCGCGCCGCCCGTGCCCGAATTTCCCCACCTACAGGCTGAAATGCGCTACCAAAATTGGTTGCAAAGTACGCAAGGACGGCTCAAAGGACGCCGCCCCGAAGTGGACGACTGGCAGGAGTTTTTACAAACGGTGTGGTACGAAAGCAAGCGCGCCGGCTTGGACGTGTCTCTGGTGCTGGGTCTGATTCAGGTCGAAAGCAATTTCAGGAAACACGCGGTCAGCAGTGCCGGCGCCCGGGGGTACATGCAGGTGATGCCTTTCTGGGCCAGGGTGATCGGATCAGGCGACGACAGTGTGTTGTTTCGCCTGCAGCCTAACCTGCGGTTTGGCTGTGTGATCTTGCGTCACTACCTTGACCGTGAAAAAGGCGATGTGTTCATGGCACTGGGCCGCTACAACGGGTCCCGCGGCCTGCGCCCGTATCCAGACGCGGTTTTGGCCGCGCAGCGCCACTGGCAACACACTGCCTGAGGCGCAACTCCCACGGCAATGTGGGGTCGACCTCAGGCCGCGGGGTTGGTGCCCAAGGCCTGTACCAGTTCGCCAGACTCGTACATTTCCATCATGATGTCGGAGCCGCCGATGAACTCGCCCTTGACGTAAAGCTGCGGGATGGTGGGCCAGTTGCTGTATTCCTTGATGCCTTGGCGGATGGCATCGTCTTCCAGCACGTTCACGGTTTTCACGGTTTTGGTGTCTACGCCGCAGGCCTTCAGGATTTGGATGGCCCGGCCCGAAAAGCCGCACTGGGGGAAATTGGCATTGCCCTTCATGAACAAGACCACTTCATTGGTTTTAACCAAGGTGTCAATGCGTTGTTGTGCGTCGCTCATGGAGAAATCCTTTACTGGGTAAATTCAAAACAACGTGGATTATTTCACTTTCAGGCTGACTCCTGCCCGCCGAGGACCACAACCGGTAGGTGCCGCAGGGTTTTTTAGATAATGCGGGGCTTCGCCACTCCCCTCAATGACCGGAACTCTCATGAAAATCACCAAAGACAGCGCGGTAACTCTGCATTACAAGGTCGCCACCAGCCAAGGCAAAGTCCTGGAGGAAAGCAAAGAACCCATGGCTTATTTGCATGGCGGCTACGGCAACTTGTTTCCCAAGGTAGAGGCAGCGCTCGAAGGGCAGGAGGTTGGTTTCAAAGCGCTGGTTGAGTTGTCAGTCGAGGACGCTTTTGGCCCGCGCGACGACGGCTTGTTGCAAACCATCCCCAAAAGCCAGTTTCCGCCCGGCGTCAAGGTGGGTGGCCAGATTGAGGGCCAGGATGCCCAGGGCCACACCCGGGCATTTACTGTGCTCAAAATCAAGGGCGATCAGGTGATGTTGGATGGTAATCACCCCTTGGCAGGCCAGGCGCTGCGCTTTAACGTGCAGGTGCTGGAAGTGCGCGCGGCGTCGGAGGAAGAAATCGCCCATGGTCACGTTCACGGAGCGCACGGACACCACCACTGAACGGTCGTCGGGCGAGGGCTATCCCAACTCGGGCCCATGTTCCAATGGGGGGTCACCATTTCATGTGAATCCCCTGTATGACTGAAACCCCCATGCCTGCGCCCGTCACCGAGACCACCCTGTGCGAATCGTGTGCCGGGGTGCAGCAGAATTGGCGCCGTGCCAAAGGCCATCCCGAGCTCATTCAAGGCACCCACCGAACGGTCGCCCACCGCCACGGTTCGGTGACGATCACCAAATACGTTTGCGAGCGCTGCGGCACCGTGTGGGAATACGAGAACAACAAGGTCAACCGGCACGCGGGCTGGTCCGTGATCGGTTGAGGGTAGCGCCTGAATCACCGGGCAAGAGTGCTAACGATATTTAGCGCCAGATGGGCTTAAGGTGGTCACGCTGACCTACCTTGTAGTGTTTCGCGACATTAAATTGCGTGAATAGGCCAAGACTTGGAAACTTCGCAATCTCCTGCCCCCTGGAGTTGCGTAAGATGAGCATTGACCTCGCTATTGCCACCCAAAGGATTTCATGCTCTCGCAACCCGCTACCAAATACCAGGCGTTCCCCGCAATTCCTTTGCCTGACCGCCAGTGGCCTGGCCGGACCATTACCGCGCCACCGATCTGGATGAGCACCGACTTGCGGGACGGTAACCAAAGCCTGTTTGAGCCCATGAACCTGGAGCGCAAGATGCGCATGTTTCGCACCGCCTGCGCGGTGGGCTTCAAGGAAATCGAGGTGGGTTTCCCCAGCGCCTCGCAAACCGACTTTGACTTCGTGCGCGCTCTGGTGGACGAGGGCCATGTGCCTGCCGACGTCACCATCGAAGTGCTCACCCAAGCCCGCGAGCACCTGATTCGCCGCACCTTTGAGTCGGTGGTGGGCGCCCGGCGCGTGATCATGCACGTGTACAACGCCACGGCACCGCTGTTTCGCGACGTGGTTTTCAACCTGAGCAAGCCCGAAGTCGTGCAAATGGCGGTAGACGCCGTCACCCTGATCCAGCAACTGGCCGCCCAGCACCCGGAGACCGAGTGGGTGCTGCAATACAGCCCCGAACTGTTTACCAGCACCGAACTAGAGTTTGCCAAAGAGGTGTGTGACGCTGTGACCGCCGTGTGGGGCGCCACGCCCAGCAACAAGGTGATTTTGAACCTGCCCGCCACAGTGGAAGTGGCGACCCCCAATATCTACGCCGACCAAGTGGAGTGGATGCGCCGAAATTTGGCACGGCGCGACAGCATTATTTTGAGCCTGCACCCCCACAACGACCGCGGTACGGCCGTGGCCGCTGCCGAACTGGGCATCATGGCCGGTGCCGACCGGGTCGAGGGCTGCCTGTTCGGCAACGGCGAACGCACCGGCAATGTGGACATCGTCACCCTGGCGCTCAACTTGTACACCCAGGGCGTGCACCCGGGCCTGGACTTTTCGGACATCAACGCCGTGGCCCGCACGGTGGAGCACTGCAACCAGCTGCCCATCCACCCGCGCCACCCCTATGTGGGCGATTTGGTGTTTACCGCATTCAGCGGCTCACACCAGGACGCCATTAAAAAAGGCTTTTCGGCGCTGGACAAAAACGGCTTGTGGAACGTTCCCTACCTTCCGATTGACCCGGCCGACCTAGGCCGCACCTACGACTCCATCATCCGAGTCAACAGCCAGTCGGGCAAAGGCGGGGTGGCGTACTTGCTGGAGGCGGAGTTTGGCGTGGTGATGCCCCGGCGTCTGCAAGTCGAGTTCTCTGGCGAAGTGCAAACCTACACCGACCAACATGGCGGTGAAATGAGCGCGCAAGACATCTGGACGCTTTTTTCGCGCACCTATCTAGACAGCAACGTGCCGCTGCGCTATGTCGGCTGCCAATTGACGGACCATCCGCACGACCCGACGGGTCAGGGCATCCGCCTGACGGTGGACGCCGCCGGAGCACGCCATACCTTGCAAGGCCACGGCAACGGTCCGATCGACGCGGCCGTACACGCCCTGCAAACACTGGGTCTGGACCTTCAGGTGCGAAGCTTTGAAGAACGCTCTACCAAAGGCAGCGCCCACGGCGGCGACGCGCAGGCTTGCGCCTTTATGGAACTGAGCTCAGACGCCACCAATTCCCCCGACCGATTTGGCGTGGGCTTGGACCACAACATCGTGACCGCGTCGATCAAGGCGCTGGTCAGCGGGGTGAACCGGCTGGGTCTGGTGCCACAGAGCACGGCGAAGGTGCCGATGGACGCGGCCTTGGCCTGAGCAGGCGGCTCCCTAACGGCAGGGCCGTTGCTAGGGTCAAGTGCCGTGTTGCCGGGCGCCGCGGCCGGGCCAGCGCCCGCCGCTGCAACGCGCAATGCCGGGCAAGTCGAGTCGCGACTGCACGTCGACAAATCCGGCGCCTCGCAGCAAGTCACCCACAGCCCGCGCCTGGTCATAGCCATGCTCCAGCAGCAACCAGCCTTCAGGCATCAAATGCGGCGGGGCCTGCGCAATGATGCAGCGCAAATCGTCCAGTCCATCCGTACCACTCGCCAGGGCTCGCAACGGTTCATGGATCAGCGCCGCCAGGTGCGGGTCGGCGGCGGCAATGTAGGGCGGGTTGGAGACGACGACGTCAAATCGTTGGGTGACACCCTCGAGCCACGAGCCTTGAGAAAACTCGACAGAGAGGCCCAAGCGCTGCGCATTGGCTTGCGCGACGTCCAGCGCGTCGGCACTCATGTCGCGCGCGTGCAGGTGGACATCGGCGCGACGGTGTTTTAGGGCCAGCGCAATCGCACCGCTGCCGGTTCCCAGGTCGAGCACACGGGCTGACGGGGGTAGCAGCTCGAGCGCCCAGTCCACCAGTGTTTCGGTGTCGGCCCGCGGGCACAGGACGCGGGGGTCGACTTGCAGGTCCAGGCCATGAAACTCCTGGTGCCCGGTGATATAGGCCAACGGTTCGCCTTGCAGGCGGCGCTCAAGGATGGCGCCAAAGCGGGCTTGAAGGTTGGCGTCCAAATCGTCACTGTCGTGCGCCAGCAACCACGCCCGGTCGTGAGGCGCGCGGCCCAGCGCACACAGCAGCAGCATCTGGGCATCCAGCCGGGCACAGCCCGAGCCCATGGCTTGGCGCAGGGCGCTTGCCACCGTCGGGGTACTGGGCGCACCCGGGGTCAAGTCAGTCCCACTTCCAGCGCGGCCATTTGTTGTGCGGCCTCGTAGGCCTGCAAGGCGTCGACCACGTCCCCCAAATCGCCTTCCATGATCGACAGAAGTTTGTAGAGCGTCAGGTTGATACGGTGGTCGGTCAGGCGACCTTGGGGAAAGTTGTAGGTGCGGATGCGGTCGCTGCGGTCGCCGGTTCCAATCAAGCCTTTGCGCTCGGCAGCGTCTTTCGCGGCACGCTCAGCACGGTCTTTTTCATGGATACGCGCGGTCAGTACCCGCAGCGCTTGGGCTTTGTTGCTGTGTTGGCTGCGTCCGTCCTGGCACTCGGCCACGATGCCGGTGGGCAAGTGGGTAATTCGCACCGCCGAGTCGGTTTTGTTGATGTGTTGGCCGCCAGCGCCGCTGGCGCGGTAGGTGTCAATCCGCAAGTCGGCAGGGTTGATCTTGATCGCCTCTTGCTCGTCCGGCTCGGTCAGCACCGCAACCGTGCAGGCGCTGGTGTGGATACGGCCCTGGGTTTCGGTCACCGGAACACGCTGCACGCGGTGGCCGCCAGACTCAAACTTGAGTGCACCATAAACATTGTGGCCTTCCACGCGCAACACGACTTCTTTGTAGCCCCCCAGCTCGCTGCCCGACTCGCTCATGATCTCAGTCTTCCAGCCTTGGGCGTCACAGTAGCGGGTGTACATGCGGGCCAAGTCGCCCGCAAACAGGGTGGATTCGTCACCGCCGGTCCCCGCGCGGATTTCGACAAAGGCATTGCGCGCATCATCCGGGTCTTTGGGAAGCAACATGCGCTGGAGCTCCGCTTCAAGCTGCGCCAACTCGGCGCTGGCGCTGTCGATTTCCTCTTGCGCCATTTCCATCATTTCGGCGTCACCCAGGGCAGTTTTCAGCATGTCGGTGCCTGCTGCCAGATCGGCTTCGCGGTGCTGGTAACGCTCCCAGCGGCCAGCCACTGCCGCCACCTCGGTGTGTTCGCGCGACAAAATTAGAAACTGCGCCATGTCCTTCATGATGTCTTCACGCGAGAGCAAAAACTCCAGCTCACCGAGCCGGTCGGTATAGCGGGCCAATTGTTGGCGGAGAAAAGGTTTCATGGTGCGTGTGGGAGTAGGGTGGCCTGGGGCCCCATAGTGGACAAGCGCCGGCGCATTCACAGCGCTGGCAGGGCGGTCACGGCGGCCAGGGGCCGCCAAAGTGAGGAGCGCCGCTAACGCTCTTTGCGCAAGAAAAAGTGCTCAATGGCGTGGCTGGCACGCTGGCGCCCGCTCGGGTCGGCACCGTTGAGTTCTGCAAAAGCGCCGTGCAGCATTTTTTGTGTCAGTCCTTTGGACAGCGCCTCCAAAACCGCGTCCACGTCATCGCCTTTGGCCAGCGCCTTGCGTGCACGAGCGAGTTCGCCGGCCCGCCAGGCGTCCGCCTGAGCATTGAGCTGTTGAATCAGCGGCACGCTGCTGCGTTGGTCCACCCAGTGCATAAAGCTTTGCACACCGGCGTCCACAATTGCTTCGGCCTGGGACACGGCCGCCTGCCGACTCGCCTGTGCTGTTTGCACCACCCCGGCCAAGTCATCCACGGTGTACAAATAAACGTCACCCAGGCGTTTGACCTCGGGTTCGATGTCTCGCGGTACCGCCAAGTCCACCATGAACATGGGCCGGTGCTTGCGTTTTTTCAGAGCCCGCTCGACCGCGCCCAGGCCGATGATCGGCAAAGTGCTGGCAGTGCAGCTGATCACGGCGTCGAACTCGTGCAGGCGCTCGGGCAGGTCGGCCAAGTGCATCACCTCCGCGCCAAACCGCCCGGCCAGCTGTTCGCCACGCTCCAAGGTGCGGTTGGCGATGGTCATGGACTGAGGCGTTTTTGCGGCGAAGTGGGTCGCGCACAGGTCAATCATCTCCCCCGCGCCCACAAAAAGCACTTTGACTTTCGCCAGGTCCTCAAACAGTTGCCCTGCCAAGCGCACCGCGGCAGCGGCCATGCTGATCGAGTGGGCGCCGATCTCGGTGGAGCTGCGCACCTCTTTGGCCACGGCGAACGAGCGCTGGAACAGCTGCGACAAGGTGCTGCCCAAGGCGCCGGCCGCATCGGCGGCCCGCACCGCGTCTTTGAGTTGTCCCAGAATCTGCGGCTCGCCCAACACCATGGAATCGAGCCCGCTGGCGACCCGAAAGGCGTGGCGGGCGGCCTGACTGTCGGTCAGGCTGTAGGTGTGAGAGCGCAGCGACTGTACCGACACGCCGCCCGACTGTGCCAACCAGGCGAGCGTGTGCTCCAAGTGAGATTGGTCGCCCGCGCAGTAAATCTCGGTGCGGTTGCAGGTGGAAACAATGGCGGCTTCAGGCGCCTCGGGCATGGAGCCGCGCAGGCCCTGGAGGTGCGGCTCTATCATGTCCAAGGCGAACGCAAACCGGCCACGCAAGTCCAGCGGTGCGGTGGTGTGGTTGATGCCAAGAGCCCAGACTGCCATATATCGGCCGGATTATAAAATCCTTGTTACTTCGCAAGCATTCGGAAAGTTTTATGGGCCCGCTTGACCTGATTAACCACCTGCTGAATTTTGTGGCGCCTGCGGTATTTGTGGGCTTTTTTCTGTCACTGGTGGCGCCCTGGGTGCTACGCGGTTCGACGGCGCGGCGCCCGCGGGTTGCCTGCGGCCTCGTCAATTCGCTGTGCGGCCTGGCCGCTTTGATGGCAGGCCTCTGGTTTTTTGGGAACGACGGCAAGATGGCCAGTTACCTGGCACTGCTGGGGGTCAGCGCCGCCAGCCAGTTCTGGCTGATGCAGCCCTCGCGCCGATGAGTGACTCCGCTTTTGGGGTGCTCCCTGTTATTCCGGCGCGCGCCGAGCACCTGCCGCAGCTTCAGGCGCTGATCTTCGAACACGGTGCCAATGTCTGGAACTACCTCCCCGAAGACGGCATTGGCGCTCACCTGGACGACATCGCCCAGGGTCGCGCCCATGGCGTGCTGGCAATGGACGATGACGCCCTTTTAGGAGCGGTTACCTTTGGTCTGTCGACCGACTTTGACCGGTATTTGCCTCTGCAAGCACGTGGCACGCCGCAGGGTTATGTGAGTGAAGCCGTAGTGCGTCGCGATCGGGTGGGGCAAGGCTTGGGCACGCACTTGGTGCGCCAGGCGCTGGCGGCGTTGGCCAGCATGGGCGTTTCGGCGGTGTTTATTGACCGCCATGAGGAAAACCTGGCCTCGGCGGGGATGATGCGCCGGGCCGGTTTTGTAGAAATTGACACATACGCCGACCCGCGCCGCCGCCCTCATGGGTCAGGACGCACCACGGTGTGTTGCTTTAGCGTTGCGGATGAAAGCGGTCCACCCGGTCCGTAATGACCCCATCGGTGCCCAAATCCAGCAGGCGCTGCACCTCTTGGTCGTCATTGACGGTGTAGCTCAGCAGGCGAAACCCCGCCGACTTGGCCCGTGCGACGGACTCAGCGTTCCAAAGTTCATGGTTGCAAACGATCGCTTGGCAGCCCAAGCGGGTGGCATGGCCCTGCCATTGCTCCCAGGTTTGCCCGTCGAGCGCGTGGATCAGCAGGCCGCGCGGCAGGTCGGGCTGTACGGCCAAAGCGCCTTCCAGGGCCGCAATGTCAAACGACGTCAGCAAGGGCGGCACCGCCGCACCCTGCCACAGCCGCGCCGCATGCTGCGCCACCACCTCGCCGGTGTGGCGCTCGGTGCTACCGGTGGGTTTGATCTCTATATTGAGAAAATAGCCGTTGGCGATGCAAAAGCGGGCGATGGCTTCAAGCGTGGGAAGCGGCTCGCCCGCATAGGCGGGGCTGTGCCAGCCTCCGGCGTCGAGCTGCGAGAGCGCGTGCCAGGGGTGCTGACCCGCCACCGGGTCGGCGCTCGCAGGCAGAGGGGACAGGTCCGCCGTGCGCTCCAGGGTGTCGTCATGCAGCAAAAACGGGATGCCATCGCAGCTGAGTTTGACGTCACACTCAAACATCCGGTACCCGTGAGCGGCGCCGAGGCGAAAGGCGGCCAGGGTGTTTTCGGGGGCCAAGGTGCCGGCGCCCCGATGGGCGATCCAGCGCGGATAGGGCCAGGGGCTCGTGGCGGCGGTGGGGGGGCGGGGACTCATAGGTCTGAATTTAACCGACCGCCGGGCGGGCGCCGCACTAGGCTTTGCCCCTTTAAGCGTCAGAGAATGCTGCACTGCGGTACCATCTCGGGCTGCTAGCGTCGCACCTACCCCACCGACGCTCCGCTCCCCCCCCACTGCCTGATGAACGCTCCCACTTACCTCGCCCAGCTCTTGTCCGCTTCTGAATCGGTCCACCCGGCCAACGAGCGCATCCGCGAGATCCCTTACAACTACACCTCGTTTTCTGACCGCGAGATCGTCATCCGCCTGCTGGGCCAGAAGGCCTGGGAGACGCTCAACGCGCTGCGCGAAGAGCGGCGCACCGGCCGATCGGCCCGCATGCTGTACGAAGTGCTGGGAGATATTTGGGTGGTACAGCGCAATCCTTATTTGCAGGACGACTTGCTGGACAACCCCAAGCGCCGCGGCCAACTGGTCGATGCGCTTCACCACCGCCTGGCAGAAGTCGAAAAACGCCGTACCCCCGACGCCGACCGAGAGCGTGACGAGATGGTGGCCGAACTGCTGCAGGCAGCACGCAATGCGGTGCAGGCCTTCAACCTGGCCTTTGAAGAGGTCGCCGCGTTGCGGAAAAAGTCCCAAAAGTTGCTCAACAAGCTCACCGCCAAGGACAACGTCAAGTTTGATGGCCTGTCGCGTGTGAGCCATGTGACGGACGCCACCGACTGGCGTGTGGAATACCCATTCGTGGTGTTGACCCCCGATTCCGAAGAAGAAATGGCCGGTTTGGTCAAAGGCTGCATTGATTTGGGGCTGACCATCATTCCGCGCGGCGGTGGCACCGGCTACACCGGCGGCGCCATCCCGCTGACTTGGAAGAGCGCGGTGATCAATACCGAGAAGCTCGAATCGATGACCGAGGTGGAGCTCAAGCGCCTGCCGGGGCTTGAGGCCGATGTGGCCACCGTCTGGTCCGAGGCCGGTGTCGTGACGCAGCGCGTGGCAGATGCTGCCGAACGTGCAGGCTATGTGTTTGCCGTGGACCCGACCTCGGCCGAAGCCAGCTGCGTGGGCGGCAACATTGCCATGAACGCCGGAGGCAAAAAAGCGGTGCTTTGGGGTACGGCGCTGGACAACCTGGCAAGCTGGCGCATGGTGACGCCGCAGGCGCAGTGGCTTGAGGTAACCCGCGTCAACCACAACATGGGCAAGATTCACGATGCCGAGGTGGCCAGCTTTGATCTGCAGTACTTCAAGGCGGATGGTAAAACCAAG
>Ga0214921_10006855_pt1 | contig 15378 bp, 12 predicted proteins | sample LL1505_MetaG_FD_177992 | JGI IMG/M metagenome (GOLD analysis project Ga0214921, IMG submission 177992) | Freshwater microbial communities from Lake Lanier, Atlanta, Georgia, United States - LL-1505 | ecosystem: Environmental > Aquatic > Freshwater > Lake | place: USA: Georgia | collected...
ACCTTACTAGAGTCGGTGGAGAAGGCGGGGCTGGTCGTGAAGGCGGAGACCCAACTCGATGGGCGATACTACCGCCACTATGGCGGAATGTCTTGGCGGGTGCAGAAGTTTAATCCACGCGAAGGTGATACCGACGTGGATTTTGGCGGAACCCATCCACGCCGTGACTATTATGACTGGGGGTTGCGAGTCCGGGCAGAATACGAGAAGGATGCCCGCCGCTTCGCCGGCGTCGAGATTCAAGGATGCTTTTCCTAGCTCGATGTTAGGATCAAACCCTCTGGATTAGACTGGTTTTTCTCTTGCGGCAGAATGATCCTTTGTTTGGCGATGAAGAGCGATGAACTTGCCCCCCTTCCCTCCTAGATGAACTATGGATAACGGCGCTTAGGGATTTTAAAATCCAACAGATTCGTGAGGAGTGGCTTTGGCTGATCGACAAGACCGTCAACCGCTGGAGCCAGCGGGGTAACATTCTGGAAATCGGTTGTTACGATGGAGGCTCGACTTCGTTCTTGGGACATTTTGCCCAGAACATGGTCACCGTGGATATGCATAGCAAACCTCGGTTCGATCCCTCAAAGATCACAGCTGAAAATTACTCCTACGTCGGCGGAGACAGCCACGCCCCCGCCCAGATACGCCATTTTGGCCGTTACCCATGGGACTTTGTTCTGATTGACGGCGACCACTCATACGAGGGCGTAAAGGCGGACTTCCAGAACGTTCTGCCTCACCTGCGGCCGGGAGTTCCGGTTGCCTTCCACGATATTGCCATCTCGCTTTCCCACCATGAACAGGGATGTTTTGTCGGGGAGTTTTGGAACGACCTGAAAGTCTCTTATCCGCAAGCTGATTTTACGGAGATACGCACGCACAACGACTGGGCGGGAATCGGCATTATCCGCTTGTAGAACTCCACGCCTTTCGCAACCGATCCCGCAGCTTATCCCACAGGTTTCGCCGCCGAGGCTCATCCCCCCATGGTCCAGTAGCCTGCGGGGAGCCCCCCCCTTTTTTTCCAAACCGCCTCTGGATTTTTTCGAGGGCTCCCATCAGCACTTCCTTCCCTGCCACAGGGATCTCCCCCACCTGGTGGCCATACTTAGCCTGGAACAGGGCATCGCTTCGCCGGACCAGTTCGGCTTGATCAGCCCGAGAGGCGATCAGGGACTGGGTGACAGCCCAGGGTTCGTCGCCCAACAGCTCCTCCGAACGATCCACATCCGCAAAAAACCAGAAGGGGGGATGAAACTCGGCGCGGATAATCTGATAGGTGTGTTCCAGGTGCTCGCCCGCGTTGTAAAAATCCTCATCCATTAGGCCTACCGCCTCCAAGCATCCTCGGGAGTAGTAGGAAAAGGCACCCACACAGTGGCGATGGAGGGCGATTTGCAGGGCTCCGTAGTCGACGGTGGTGACGGGGTCGGCCTTGCCCTGTGGATCCTTGTTATTCGGACCGTGCTGGGAAAAGTTCAGGTGCTGGATGCCTGTAATTCGTGCTGCCTCCACATACTGTTCGAACACTCGGCCGTCTTTTATAAAAATGTCGTCCTCCATCAGGAACAGATGGTCCATGCCAGCTTGCAAAAGATGGCGTAAAGCCCGATTTTTGGATTTACCTACCCCCAGATTGCTTTTGTTCTGGAGGAGCTCTGCTCGGCCGCGGCCTGCCTCCCGAAGGATTTCCGAGGAAACCGGGGCACCATCGTTGACCACCACCACACAGTCCACCCGCTCCCAGGGAAGGCTGGTCAGGGCCTTCTGGAGGCCTGCCGGCCGGTCACAGGTGATGATTCCCAGCCCGATCTTAGTTGAGGTATGCATAGTGGAAACGATTGATTAAAAATAGACAGAAACCTCCTTCCCTGTCTCGCCAAGATACCTAAAGCCTAAGCGCGCCTGGATGTTGCGCGGCTGGACGCATCCCGGGTTCAATATCCACTGCACCCAGCACGTGCTGCCCCGTAACCACGCCACGCGCCTTGAGATGGTGGGGGATTGACTCTAAGTTCCAAGCTTGGGAAATAATTTATGAGAATGACTGCTCCCTACCTCAACCCTCGGTCCGATGTTCCGTAGGGTGCAAAAGCAATACCCTATCAGCAATAATATTTATAGTTATGTAGAACAAGCCGTACAATACGATCATCCTGGGGTTGCCAAGGGTCTGTGGAATTGAGCTAAAAGTATATAACCAGATTGGGACATTGAAGAAATTATGATGTATAATACAAACTCTATAGTACGTAATTTTTGGATGGTTTAACTCAAAATATATATGGATTTTTTAAATGAAATAGGCCTGAGTGGCGGCATGGAGACTGGCACAAGGGAAAACGCACCCATAGGTATTTAGGATTGAATATGGTTATGGATAAAGTAATTTACAGGGGGTTCGATAATATCGGCTATAAACAGAATTCTTTTGATTCCGAAAAAATTAAGTTTAATATATGAATAAAGATTTCTTTTTGAATTACAACTATTCGCAATTTGGTGAAATGCTGCCCTATGAGAGGTATAAACTATACAATTGGGTCAAAGAATTCAATATTAAAAATATTCTGGAAATTGGATCTGGATCAGGCGCGTCTACTTTTTATATGGCGAATGCTTCAAATGGTAAAGTATATGCATGTGATCCCGGGAGAAGATTGCCCGAAAAACTATTGAAAGATTTTAAAAATATAGAATATTTTGAATCCACTTCTGAATATTTAATTGATAAGATTATCAATGAAGAAATAGAAATAGACTATGTTTTTTTTGATGGCCCAGAAATTCCTGAGCTGGCTATTAATGATATTTTGAAATTAGAAAAGTATTTGAAAGATGGATGTCTTTTCTCGATGCACGATTGGGAAACAACTAAAAGAAATTATGACGGTAGCATCTCAGTAAAGTGTTCAAAAATAAGACCATACATGGAAAATTCCGAAAAGTGGCAGGAAGTAGAGATACTTTCTGGATTGAGAGTAAATTCAGACTTTTATGTATTTGAAAACGTGAATGCTGATTCAGTTGGGTTATCATTGTATAGATATAAGAGTAATAAATGAAAATTGATATTATTCTTATGCAAACAGGAAATTCTTTCTGACATCCAATTCGTATGCTTCCACCCGCACCTTCACTGTCTCGCAGCCGACGGGCTCTTTGTGGACAACGGGCTTTTTCAAGCGACGCCTGACGTGATCCTCGCTCCGCAGGTAGAACTTTTCTGCGCTTGGGTCATCATGTTTCTGGTGAGGATTGGGCTCCTGTCGCCGGAAGGCGGCCGGATGTCGCACTGCTAGACGCATTCCGGGTTCAACATCCACCGCAGCCAGCGCGTACCGCCCCGCAACCACGCCCCACACCTTGGGATGATGGGGGATTGACTCCTAATCCCAATCTTGCAAATTTCAGTAATGGATATAGTCGCTTCCTCCCTCAACCCTCGGCTCAATTCTTCGGAGGGCGCAAAAGCAATCTTCTACCATAAATGGCCCTAGCACCGAGTGAAATTCAATTTAGCGTTCTGATTCTAACTATTCCGAGCAGAGTGGATAAGTATTGGACCCCGCTCTATCAGCATCTAGAGAAGCAGATTGCCGACACAAGGGCAAAGGTTGAAGTATTGACCCTTGCTGACAACAAGGTTATGACCATTGGCGAAAAGCGTCAGGCTTTGCTTGATATCTCTCGAGGCAAATGGATTGGCTTTCTTGATGATGATGATTGGGTATCCGATGACTATATTGCCTCCTTGAGTCAAGCCATGAATGATCAACCTGCTGATGTCATTACATTTGAACAGGACTGCACCGTCAATAGTGATAAGTTCAAGGTCGATTTCCGTGTAGGCAATCCGGTTGAGCCATATGTACCAAATTCGGGGAAAGCCTTGATCCGCCGTCCTCCATATCATATATGCTTTTGGCGCAGTAGAATTGCAAAGAATGTACGCTTTCGCTCATTATCATATGGAGAAGATTTAGATTGGATTTCGCGGATGTTGCCATATGTCACCCTAGAAACACACCTAGATAAAGTGCTGCATCAATACCGGTTCAGCGATTCGACATCGGAGTCTATCCAATATGCACCACAGCGTGAATAAGCACATCATTCTTAAGTATCCGACTCGTCAAAGACCGATCAAGTTTATGAACAACTTGAATGCCTATTTGGATACGGTATCAGGAAAGCACAAAATCACGGTTGTTGTCACAATGGACATTGATGATTCGTCCATGAACAACAATTCTCTTCGGTACTATATGACCAACAAGATCAAAGGGGACATCAATGTCACTTTTTCATATGGCAATAGCGAAGGTAAGATCGCTGCTATCAATCGGGGAGTTCCTGCTGCGGATTGGGACATCATCATTTCGACCGCTGACGATATGCAACCAGTTGAGCAGGGGTGGGATGACATCATAGTTCAGGACATGTTGCGTGAGTTCCCCAAATTCGATGGTGCATTAAATTATAACAATGATCCTCGATTAGAGGAAAAGGGGCCAGAAGGATTCAAGACGCTGATTACTCTCCCCGTCATCGGACGCAAGTTGTATGACCGCTTTGGCTACATCTATCATCCTGCGTACAAGTCGGAATATTGTGACGACGAGCAGACTGAGGTCTTTGAGAAGTTGGGGGTACTGCGTCATATTGACCGCCGACCAATCGTCCACAAGTGGGAAGAGAATCAAGACGAGCTCATGCAAAGAAATATTCAAGTGGGACAGATCGTAGACAAAAAAACTTATGAAACTAGAAAGTCTTTAAATTTTCAAAATGCATAAAAAGGTAGTATCTGTTTCTCTTTGGGGTAACGACCCTAGGTATATACAAGGTGCGGTTAAGAATTCATTTCTTTCTCAAAAGCATTATCCCGATTGGGAATTCAGAATTTATGCAGAAACCCATTTACACGACTATCTGAAAGCTATTCCTGCAAAGGTACTTGCCCCCATGACAGAATGGGCTAATGGAAGATTCTGGAGATTTACGCCTGCCTTTGAGGCAGATGTTGATGTGATGATTAGCAGAGATTGCGACTCGCGCATTTCCCAACGTGAAGCTTTTTGTGTAGAGGAATGGATAGCAAGTGGCAAAAAGTTTCATGTTATTCGTGACCACGAAAGGCATTATGATTTCCCCATGCTTGGAGGTATGTGGGGTATTCGTGGTGGGCTACCCATGTCAATTCGTTCATCTATATCCGAATGTGCAACGGATTATTCTGCCTATTTAGTTGATCAGATATGGCTAGGCAATAAGGTTTGGATGGAGTCCAATGCAATAAAAGATGTGTTTATCCACGGAGCCAAAGAAAAGACCCTAAATACAAATGTCGGATTAGATTTTGTTGGCCAGGGTTATGATGAAAACGATGCTCCAATTTATACATGAGTTTATTTATTATCTCGGTGTCCACATTTTTTATATAATTATTCAAATGTTAGTCATTTATCTCTGACTATTTGTATTAAATATTAAAAGAGTTTTCTAGCTTAAATGAAGATATTTAATTTAGATTGCCATATTTCAGTAATAGCTGATTTAAAACAGATCTTTGAAAATTTAGGACACGAGGTTACAAGTTGGTCTATATCCGGACACAATTGGGTATTCAATAGAGACCCAAAACAAGTCGAGATTGTTAATCAAAATACATGGATGGCACTTAATGATGAAATGTGTGATTTGTTTTATGAAAGGTATAAAGATGAGTTATCAGAGTATGATGCTTTTTTATGTACATATCCTTTAACATTTTCCATGTTATATGAAAAGTTCAATAAGCCCATAATATTACACATACCAATAAGGTATGAAGTTCCTTTTCATAATGACAAAATAAAATGGAAGAAGTTTAATGAGTATTTGAGAAAAGGAATAGATAAAGGAATGATTATACCTGTTGCCAATTCCGAATATGATAAAAGATATTTTGAGTTTTTTGTTGGTAGAGAATGTCAATTGATACCTAGTATTTGTGATTATATCGAATCAGATTGGAATCCTATAAATAATAAATTTCTTTATTCAAGTAGATTGAAATTACCATTTAATACAGACTTAATAATTGATAAAGATACACTTGGTAAATATAAGTGGCAAGATCTGGCTTCCTATAAAGGAATGATCGTAATACCTTATACATGTTCGACCATGTCTATTTTTGAACACTACAATTCAAATATACCTTTATTTTTTCCATCAAAATCATATATGATGGAGTTGTATAAATCAAATGGTAATCTAGTTTTATCTGAAATAACTTGGAATAAAATATTTAACTTACCACCAAAGTCAATAATAGAATGTGATTTTGATAAAGATCCCAATCGATATGATAACGCTGAAATTATGTCTGAATGGATATCCTTATCAGACTTTTATAATCAGGAATGGATGCCTCATATTGTTTATTTCGACTCATTACAAGATTTAAGTAACAAACTATCATTTACTAATTTAATTGAAGTTAATAATAAAATGAAAAGTTTTAATATAAAGAGAAGAGAGCTTATTTATACTAAGTGGAAAAGAATACTAAGTGAAGTAGATGAAAAGTGTAATAATAGGTAATTCGTCGCAGATATCATCTTATTTTCCCTCGGCTTTTAGAAAGATATCATGTCGAAATATAGATTTCTATAAGCTAGCAAAAGAAAGCATAATAGATTTTCATAACTTCTGCTGAACAAGTACTATTTAATAAGAATTTATCAGAAAATAATTTTTTCAAATTTAAGGAAATATTACATTACAAGGCAGGGAGTTCTTTTCTAAAATATCAAATGATATTATAGTTTATGGAGCCGCCGAATAATGGAACAAACAAAGTGGGCCCGTTTATTATAAATACGAAAACAAACCACAAAAACTAACCATGCTTATAGTCAAAATAAGTTCTTTGCAAAGAAAAAGTAGATTTTTTATTTTATAGTTTTATGATTCACTTATTAGTAATGAACTCCCAAATATTGGCGATGGCCCAGACGAGACGCTTTTTTGTTTAAGATTAAGATAATTTAAGAGATGAATTAAACAAACCATTACATTGAAAAGTTTCTAGCTGAAGACCTAGTGATCAAATATTGTATAAGTGATATTAAAAAAGAAGTCAAAAAACGATATTTTTTTTTATGCATAAATTAATGCAAATGAATAATTGACTTAAATGTTAAATTGGATTGTTGGAACTAATCAAATTTTTAAAGATTTATATTTACCATGAAAATACTTATGTCAGATATTTTTCTTGCAGGTCAAGAAAATTGCGATTGGAAGGAGGGTTTCGAATTTTTATATGCTTTTAGAAACTTAGGACATACATGTGATATAGCAGGCAAAAATTGTCAAATTCCAGAACAAGAAATTCCTAATATTTCTAATAATTACGATTTAATCATAATCACGGAAAATTATCCAATTGATTCGAAATGGAATTGGTGGGATTGGAAAGAAGTAAAAACTCGTAAATTATTTTGGGCTATAGATACTCATTTAGTAAATTTTTTACCTTGGATTGTAAATGCAAATATAAATTATGTTGCTTTCAACAACCCTCAGGACTTATATAAATATAAATTTCCTAATTCTTTTTGGATGCCATATGCTGCGTCAAAAAAACATCATTTAATTGAATATACAAATGAAAAAAAAAGAGATTTAGTTTTTATTGGAGGATTACTGCCAGAAAGAAAACGAATTTGCTCTAAATTTAATATAGAATGTTTAAATGCTTATGGACCGAAGTATGTTAAGGAAATGCAAGCCTCTAAAATATGTTTCAATCAATCAATGTCGTATGATATCAATGCAAAGTATTTTGAAATTTTATCTAGTGGCACTTTCATGTTAACAAATTATAACGAATGTTTTCATAAATTTATGGACTATAATGAAGATATAAATAAAATGTTTTATTTTTCTGAAGGAGATTTAGAGGAAAAAATAAAATATTATTTACATAACGAAAGAGAAAGAGAAGAAATAGCATTTAGAGCAAAGACTTATGTAAAATCTAAACATACATATGAAAATAGAGCAGATTTAATATTGAAAGCATTAAATGTTTTTTGAAAAAATAATTTTAAATACATTAAAGAAGATATTATTTCTACCGATAGATATTTAGACTTTTGTAAAAGTAGTAATATTTGTTTAATTAGGATTGATTATTATTAAAATGAAATTGTGCTGATCCGCAGCGGCGTCTTCCTGCCTAGATTGAAGTTAATTAACTAGGACAGAGCCGATAAAGCCAGCCCCTCCGTCGCCTTACCCAACATTTCCAACTTCGGGTTACTCCCCGCACCCTTGTGATGCCGCGGGATTGACTCTCAAACCCAACCATTGCACTTTCGAGTAGTGGGTATTACTGCTTTCTACCTCAAACCTCGGCGCAACGCTTTGCGGGGACGCGAAAGCATTTTTCTATCAGCAAAATAAAGTTATGGCGGGCACCATGTTGACAAGAGTTTTCGGCAAAATCAAAAATCCTTGAGCTGTTTTGACACGAAAAAAGAATCTTCTGTGCAAAGGTTTCATTGTCTCCATCGGTCGCATTTACAAAAAGATAAAGATTATTTCACGCCGGGGAAACTTGAACGGCCCATGTCGACAAGACGAGCCGTCTCCCAAAAGAATTTTGGTAGCTTTAAGACAAGGATTTGATGTAGGGGCGGACGTATGGCAAACTGAGCGCGGTTGGTTTTGCGTTCATGATTTTCCACGACACTCCGTCAGTCACGGCTTTAAGGGGCCAAAACCAATTTGGCGTGTCTATGTTTGGTGTTGGACTGCATTCAGCAAAACGTCCTCCGCTTGTCTTCGTAAGCGAGCCAAATTTTTTCGCCGCCCCCAGAATTGTGTTGCTCATTTACGAATCTGATCTCTCTGAATAAGGGCTGAAATTATTTTTTTGAACCCGATCTCTGATTTGAATCCCAGTTTGCGCTGTGCTTTTGAGGAGTTTCCGCAGCTTCGCTCGATGTCAGACGGGCGGAACAGCTTTCGATCGGAGACCACATGCTTTCTCCAATCTAGCCCGAGCTGTCGAAACGTCTCGGCCACAAACTGCTGAAGGGAATGCTCTTCTCCCGTGGCTACCAAGTAGTCATCTGGCTTTTTCTGCTGCAACATCCGCCACATCGCGTCCACATACTCCGGTGCCCAGCCCCAATCGCGGCGGATATCCAGCCGGCCTAGGGTTAACTTTTCCTTTGAACCGTTTGCAATTCGCACCGCTGTAGACACAATCTTCTGCGTGACAAACCGGGCCGGTCGCAGTGGCGACTCGTGGTTGAACAGGATCCCCGTACAGGCAAACAAGCCGTACGCTTCCCGATAGTTTGTCACCGCAAATTGAGCCGCTGCCTTGGCCGCCGCATACGGACTGCGGGGATGAAAAGGTGTTGTCTCCGTGGCTGGCTTTTTGGTGTTTCCAAACACTTCGCTTGAGCCCGCGTTGTAGAATCGACTCGGATGCCTAAACAATCGCAAGCACTCCAGCAAATTCATCGTACCGATCAGGATGCTGTCAAAAGTCTCCACCGGGTAGTCAAACGACATGCCCACTGAAGTCTGTCCAGCTAGGTTGTAGACTTCATCCGCCTCTGCCCGCTGCAGGGCGGTCAACACACTGCGGAAGTCGGATGTCACCATCGACATGGTCTTGACCCGATCTCGGATCCCTAAGTGCAACAAATTGGCAAAGGAGGATACCTCATGATCCCGGGAAGTGCCATAAACCTCGTACCCCTTCTCCAGCAATAGTTGCGCCAAATAGGCCCCGTCTTGCCCTGAAACCCCTATGATAAGAGCCTTTTTCTTATTTATGACCATTACATAGCCAAGCAGATTTATTATTTAATTGCAAAATTCAAATTCCTTTAGGATGTCCAATATAGCACAGACTACGCAGAGTCGCCCCCCCTCACCTCAAGGCAGGCATTTTCTTATGTTTTCTTTTCCGGAATCCCTCGGTTGAGATTACCTTCGATCGCCTCGCCTGCTGAACGAATCCGAATCCATTCGCTATTTTTATAGATACCAAAGGCCGGTTCGCTGCAACCCCGTCTCAATGGTTTCCCGAGTCCGCCAACACAGCTTCCGCTCGCTTTTGCTCTTTCAAATGCATAGAACATTCGCGGCCAGGCCGGTCCTATATAAACAAATAAAGCTGCTCCGTAGCATAAGACAGGCCCAGCTCCCGGAGAATCGAGAGCAGGGTTTTTACCAACTTGAAGTTCGAAACATCCGTCCGACCGCCGAGCCCGGCATTGCGAGGGCTGGGCCCGCCCCAAACCTTTAAATGATGGAGGATTGACTCTAAAACCCAACCTTGCATATTTCAGTAATGGAAATAGTTGCCACCCACCTCAACCTCGGCTCAACGCTTCGGTGGGCACAAATGCAATTTCCTGTCAGATAAACCAAAGCCAATATTCCATATGAAGCTGATTGGCGCCACCAAATAGAAGCCCTTTTTATAAGTAATTAATAGTATGAAAGAAACATTATTCTATGTCGGTGCTCATCATGGAAACTCTTTATCCAATTTTATTTGTGACTATGAACAAATATATGCATTCGAGGCAAACCCAAGGTTTTGTCAGATTTTAAAACAACGTTTTGCCTTAAATCGAAACATAACAATTACCAATGCAGCAATTTGCGAAAAACATAATTCTTATATTGCTTTTAATATTTCAAAGAATAATGGTGATTCTAGCTCAATTTTAACCCCTAATGTAAACAATGAATTATTTTCATGTATACAAACATCAGAGCAATTAACAGTTCCTACAATTAATCTTTTTAATTTTTGCCAAGAAAACAATATCCACAAAATTGATACATATATCAGCGATTTACAAGGATATGATTTGATAGTTTTAAAAACTCTTAAACCATACATTAATAAAGGTTTGATCGACGAAATACAATGTGAAGTCGAAAAAGACAACAAACCATCAATTTATAATAATGAGATTGCAGAAAATCAAAATAAAGAGTCGAATTTTAATAATATTTTAGGTGAAAAATATATTAAAATCGCCTCGGGGTGGGGAATTTTGACAGATGGGGTGTTAGAAGATGTTCCTGAAGAATGGTGTGAACATGACATCAAATGGGCCTTGAAAAAATAAATTTAATTGCTTATACGTCTGAATTTTCTCCTTTCATTCATCCTTGCATAGTCCAAATGCAACAAATAAATAGTTAATAGATTTAACTACCAGTTCAATTTACAAAAAAATATCAAATCCTTATATAGTTGTGTTAGGAGGAGGTATCTTGGCAAAAAGATGATATTGCAAAACTTAAAGAAAGTAAATCTTACAACTTCCTATATTTGCTATAAGAAACTCTCATAAAAGTATAGGAGAAAACCGGTCCACCCCAGCAGCATTTTCCTCCCCGGATTGAGGATAATGAACTAATGCAGAGCCGGTAAAACCAGCTTCCCCGGTGACCAGGCAACGCTTCATCCCTTCTTTTCGGGAACCCATCGGTTCAGAGCATCCTCGATCGCCTCGCCTTCTGAACGAATCGGAATCCAATCGCTGTTTTTTAGATACCAACCGACGGTTCGCAGCAATCCCGTCCCAATGGTTTCCCGAGGGCGCCAATCCAACTCGCGCTCACTTTTGGACCCGTCAATTGCGTACCGCCAATCGTGGCCCGGGCGATCTTTTACAAACGAAATCAGATTCTCTGTGGCCTGCGGATGCCCCAGCTCCCTTAAAATCGAAAGCAGGTTCTTCACCAAATCCAGATTGGAAACCTCCGCCCGCCCGCCAAAGTTATACGACTCCCCTGGCACACCTCGGAAACAAGCGGTTGCCAGCCCCCGAGCGTGGTCATCCACAAATAGCCAATCCCGAATGTTTGATCCATCCCCGTACACCGGCAATTTCTCTCCCGCCAGCGCCTTTAGGATTATGACCGGAATCAACTTCTCCGGGTACTGCCTAGGTCCGTAGTTGTTTGAGCAATTAGTGATGATCACGGGCAATCCGAAGGTGTGATGCCAAGCCCGAGCCAGATGATCGCTCCCAGCTTTGCTGGCTGAGTATGGGCTGTTCGGGCGATAGGGAGTCTCCTCCGTGAAGGCAGGATCCTGTGCGCCAAGAGTTCCAAAAACCTCATCCGTTGAAACATGCAAGAACCGAAAATCCTGCCCATTTTTCATTTTTTTCTGACGCTCACGGGCCGCCTGAAGCAGTCGATAGGTCCCGACCAGATTTGTCTGGATAAAGGCCTCTGGCCCCTCGATCGATCGATCTACATGGGACTCGGCTGCTAAGTGAAACACCGAATCGATAGATTCCTCCTCCAATAGCTGACCTACTCGATCAGAATCCGCAATGTCCCCTTGGAAGAAACGAAACCGCGGATCTTGGTCGCATTTCGCGAGGTTCTCCCGACGACCCGCATAGGTCAGCTTGTCCAGCACCACTACCCGACCCACCCCAGCCGAGTCTTCCTGCCCGGATAGAAGATAATGAACTAGGGCAGAGCCGATAAAGCCTGCCCCCCCCTGTCACCAGGCAACGCTTCATCCCTTCTTTTCCGCAACCCACCGGTTCAGAGCATCCTCGATCGCGTCGCCTGCCGAGCGGATCCGAATCCCTGCTTTAAGTATCTTGGTGGTGTCCAAAATACAGTTTGAGCGCGGGGTGACGGCACCAAAACGATAAAACTCATCGTCACCCTGCCAAAACTCTGGCTTCCAACCAGACTTCAGCCGTTTCTGGATTTTTTCCACAACTTCCCGTGTCGAAATGTAGCCTGGGTTGACCACGTTATAGACGCCACCTGGGATCTTTTGCAGCCAAGTATCCAAGCAAGCAGCGACGAAATCCCCTCGATGGCTGATCGAATTCCAATTTTGGTAAACTTTGGCGTAGCGCTGGACCTTGGAAAGATAGTTGCGCGGCCCGTCAAACTCATCAAAAGGTATTCGTAGCCGCCAGACGTAAAAATCTGGGAATCCAGCCATCACCTCCTCCGCCAAAGCCTTCGTTCCGCTGTAAAAGCTGCAGTTGTTGTGCGCAAAACAGAAGTTGGGCTCGTCGGTCTCGGTAAATCCCGCAACACGGTCCGACCTCTTAGACAGCAGCTCGGAAATCAGCGGCTCAGTCAGTCTATCCTCTACTGCCCAGGCGCCAGACTCCTGTCGTACTTTCGCGCCGGTGTATATACAGCCTGAGGAGACAAAACCCAATCCTATCCCAGCCGCGTCACATGCTTGGGCCACCGTTTGGGCTAGGGTGACATTACCAGCCACCGTCTCCCCTTTTTGATTTTCACAGGCATCCACATTGGGTTTGCCGGTGAAACCAGCCGCGTTGATCACAAAGTCCGGCTTTGTCTTAAGAAGCGCTCCGCGAAGTGTCCTGAAATTCGTGTAGTCCAACTGGCGAAGGGAAAAGGGCGTAAAGGGTATCTTTCGGGCCGAAAGCTCATTCGCAAACGACTGCCCGATGTAGCCCGAAGCTCCCAAAAGAATAACCATCAGGTAATTATTCAAAATAAAAGAGGAAAGTCCATGACGCTATTTCCAACCTTAAGAGTACGATTCGGGACCACCCGGCTCGCCAAGAATCCGGATTTTGAAACAATCAGCCCAAGGACATCTTTTGCTTCCGCCCTTTTTTGTGAGAGCAATACCCGGTGGCTTTAATCAAGAGTCGTCTAATGATCGGCAAATCGCTATACATGGATCATGCAAGAGCTGAAAAAGATCTGGGCGTTCGGCATCCCTTACCTCAAGCCGTACCGCTTTCGGTTCGTCCTCGGGATTGCCTTAAGCATCTTCTTTGGTGTTTCCAATGGTTTGTTTGTTTTGTCGATCAATACCTTGTTCAACCGTTTGGCCCCTGCCCCAGCACGTACTCCGCCAGTGGCCCAGATCGAATCGATTCCAGCGACTGAAACCGTTTCGTTCGACAAAAAAGTTAAGGCCGCTCTGAAAGAAAAAACAGCCGCTATTGGCAAGAGCTTCCAAGCCGCCTCGGACGAGTGGCTTCCGCGGATTGGACAAAAAATGACCTGGAAACAGATGCTCGGTGGCTTTTCTCTTCTTCCACTCGTCATGGGCGTTAGGGCTATGGCCAGCTACTTCAGCACCTACTGCCTGACCTGGGTTAGTGCTCGAGTCATCCGAGACATGCAAGTCGCCGCCCTGCGTAAGGCTCAGGAGCTTTCCATGGCTTTTTTTCAGAAAATGTCGGTTGCAGATCTTTACGGAAGAATTACTGCCGACACCAGTGCCATCTATACGGCTATGACCAATGGATTTATCGACACGATCCGAGAGCCGTTTACTGTTTTGAGCATCCTGATCAGCATGTTGGTGATCGACTGGAAGTTGACCCTCATCTCCGTCTGTATGCTGCCCCTGGTCGCTGTACCGGTTGTCTCAAGTGGTCGTCGACTGAAGGCTCTCACTAAGAAGTTTACTGGCTTAAGCGTTACCCAAAGTGGCGGGCTTTTAGAAGCCCTCGCTGCAGTCCGTATCGTTAAAGCCTATGCGATGGAGGCCCTCCAACTGCGATCCTTCCGTGAACAAGCGAATTTCGGAGTAGAGATCAGCGTGAAGACAGCCCAGACCCGAAATTTACTAAATCCCCTGATCGAGATTCTAGCGATGCTCGGGATCGGATTTCTTCTTGTTTTCGTTTTTTCTACCAACGCCAAGCCTGGAAATCTCGTTGCCTTCCTCAGCGCTCTCCTTCTTGCTCCTCTATCGATCAAACGAATTGCCAATCTTCATCTCACCCTTCAGATGACCACGGTCAGCACTCAGAGACTGGAAGAGCTATTTTCGGAAAAACCTACGGTGGTCGAGCCCGCCAATCCCCGCCCCTTAAAATCCTTCCAAAAGGGGATCCTCCTGCAAAACGTAACCTTCTCTTACGGACATACCGATGTTCTCCACGATATTAGTTTAGAGATTCCCAAAGGGAAAAAGATAGGCCTGGCAGGAGAGAGTGGTTCAGGCAAGAGCACTCTAATCAACCTGCTGATGCGTTTCTACGATCCGACAAAGGGCAAGTTGCTTTTCGACGGCCACGACTTGCGCGACTACGCGACAAAAGACTTACTCCACCAGATGGCTCTTGTCAGCCAAGACGTCGTGCTTTTTGACTTACCAGTTGGCATCAACATTGGTTTTGGCAAAGAGAATCCAACCCAGCAGGAAATCGAGCATGCGGCCAAACATGCCTATGCTCACGACTTCATCATGCAGATGCCGGACGGTTACGATTCTCCATGCGGCGAGCGGGGTCAGCTTCTTTCCGGAGGGCAGAAAGCCCGTGTCGCGATTGCTAGGGCATTTGTCCGTAACGCTCCGATCCT
>Ga0214921_10006856_pt1 | contig 15378 bp, 19 predicted proteins | sample LL1505_MetaG_FD_177992 | JGI IMG/M metagenome (GOLD analysis project Ga0214921, IMG submission 177992) | Freshwater microbial communities from Lake Lanier, Atlanta, Georgia, United States - LL-1505 | ecosystem: Environmental > Aquatic > Freshwater > Lake | place: USA: Georgia | collected...
ACAGGGTCACAAGCGAAGTTTTATTCTGCTCGGGCTTTTTTACGATCAACCTTTAATCAAGATGGTGAAAAAATTTACCTCGAAGATGAGGCGAATCAAATTGCGCAAACGGTAAGTACTAATCGTGTTGTTATAACTGCTGGTCAATTTTCTGCTTTGGATATTTTTGACGATAGTCGATACGCTAAAGATCCGAGAACGCAGTTTATGAACTGGGGTAATTTAACTTATCTTGCTTATGACTATGCTGCGGATAGTAGAGGCTACGGTTGGGGTTTAGCTGGGGAATGGTATTTGGAAAACTGGGTATTACGTGCGTCACGAATGACGACACCAAGAGATCCAAATGGTTTACCGATCGACTGGAACATCATGAAGCACTACGGCGATCAAATTGAAATAGAGCGCGGACATTCTATTAGCAATTTACCTGGGAAAGTTAACGTCTTAGCGTATCGCAACAAAATGGTACTGGCTCGCTTTGCTGATGCGACGAATTACGTTATTCAAAATAACGCTCAAGGTACTCAAGCCATCAACAATGTTCGTACTAATGAGCAATTTAAGACAGGTTTTGGTCTTAATGCTGAACAGGCGATTACCAATGATGCTGGTGTTTATATGCGTATATTTAAATCCGACGGACAAACGGAGACAATGGCGTTTGCTGAGGCTGATAATTCCATCTCTATTGGTGCTGGAATTAATGGTAATTCGTGGTCTAGACCAGCGGATACCCTCGGAATATCTTTAATGCGTAATGGATTATCAAACGCTCGTCAACAATATCTAAAGGCTGGTGGGGTGTCATTTTTCATCGGCGACTACGCAGGACCAGGACAAACAATTACCTATAAACCTGAGCAAATAGCTGAGATTTACTATAACGCCACAGTTATCAAAAGGGTCTTGGCTGGCGTGAACTTACAGCACATTCAAAATCCAGCATATAACGCTGCTCGTGGACCCGTAAATATTCTCTCCTTCAGAATTCATGCGGAATATTAATCGTCGTTTTGGCTAAAAAAACGGGTATTGGACAGCTTCTCAGTTTGATGGTGAGTTTGATGGTATTTAGACTACCGACCTGTAAGCCATTATTTAAAAGGAGTTTATACCTATGTCATTCGGGATTTACGCACTCATAACCCGAAGGTCATAGGTTCAAATCCTATCCCCGCAACCAGTTTTCAGACTTAGAGCCCTTATTTTATAAGGGCTTTTTGCTTTTTAGGGATTTCATTTTCTCCCTAAAACCATCAAAGTAAATAGTTTGATGGTTTTCACGTCTTCCAAAATTACGTTTGATCGATCAAACTACAAACTATCGAAATAGTATGGACGTGCTTTATGAATACTCCTTTAAAAAAATATACCAATCCGTATACCCCTGAAAAACTTGCTGAACTTACTTATTCAGACCTGCTCGATATCAAAGAAAAAGGTATCAAGCACGAAGTTCCTGATTTAGTCTCAATGTGCGACTTTGAGATGTCTAAAAGACCTCCACTACCAAAGGCTCCATTCAAAACTTCATCAACTTATGAACAGCCAAATCTCGCAAGAAGTCAGTCGGTCGTGGAAACTGACAAACAAACTTCGCTTTTACTGGCGGAAGCAATTTTAGATATTGGTAAAAAGTATGATTTATCCAAGGAAACTGCTGAAAAACTTTCAAAGGGAACTCCGAGATTCATAGCCCATAACTTGCTGGCTGCTGATGGTAGAGCAAAGGTAGGCGGCGCAAGAATGAAAGGTCGCGTCGCAATAAGTAATTTTGTTTCTTACCGTCTGAAAAATGACGTTTTTGCTTTGTGTATCGTACTAGAACACAACAAGCTTCCAAGCGCTACAAAATACATTGTTTTAGCCCCTCAAGACTATCTGAAAAACTATATTCCGATCGATAACTTAATACCGATGGAGGAAGATGATAATTTTGGATTAGTTTATGGAGGCGAAGAGTTCAAATCATACGATGAAGCTCTAGACTCCTTCATAAAAATAATTGATAAAGTCGCTCCAAAAAGGTTAAATTAGAGTAGCTACCGTAGAGTGCGACATCTTAAGGTTGTGGGCTTGATTTAACCAGCCCGAAATCCTCCTGAGGCTCATCCCCCTCCTTCGCATATCTCTCATCTCTTTGATGATCTTTTGCTCTGCGGGGTTTTTAACCAGTCGCTCATTAACCACTTTGTATCCGAAGCGAGTAAATCCTCCTAAAAAGCGACCTTCAGCCTTTTGAACCTGTTTCACCTCTCGAATTCGAGTTGCGATACGTTCACGCTCAAACGTCGCAAACGCACTTAGGATAGTAAAAATTACCGACCCAATTCCGTCGTTGGTTACGTCGCCACCAAGATCGATAAAGTGAACCGATACTCCACGCTCTTTTAAGTCGTGGAGAGTATTTAATGCGTTTCTAGTATTTCTAAAGGCTCGGTCTAGCTTCGAAAAGATAAGAATGTCGCCAGCAGAAAGTCTTTCGATGAGCCTTGAGCCCTCTGGTCGCTTTTCAAACTCCATACTCCCGCTCACCCCGCGCTCCGTTATAAAGTTTTCAGGGGGGATTTCATACCCCTTAAGGCTGGAATAGGAGGTAATCTGCTTTAACTGGGTCTCTAGACTCTCCCCTTCATTCGCCTGCTGAAGGGTGCTTACCCTCACATAACCAAAAATCGCCATAAAAACCTCCTAAGTCCATGATTTATATGATAATTTTACCTTTAACCTGAATTAAGGTAAAGAAAATCAAGGACTTAAGTTGTTTTTTGGAAAGTTCGCTTTTGGGCGGTTTTTACGCCCGTTCGACTCGCTGTAGCGAGTCTTACTTTTAAGTTAAATCAAAAACGAGCGGGGGTGGAAATAATAACTCCAGATTAGTCTCGCTAATTTTGAATAATGGACCCTTCTCAACAACTCTTCCATCAGAACTGCGCTTGATTAAGTGGTCGAGAGTAACGACCCCCTCGTGAAAGAGTGTATGGAAGTTAGAAGCAAATGGGAGTCGAGTATGAAGAACTTTCTTGTATTGAAAAAACTCTATACCGTCTCTTTTCTCTGAGTTAGCCCCAACCCAAAAGGTCTCGTTGTGCTTCGTTAGTAAGCGGTTCCTCAACACATCAAATTTCCAAGTAACAACATCCTCAGTCCTACCGCCTGACTGATGAATTTCGTAAAGCAAATCTTTTGGCTCATCAACTTTCAACATCAACCCCTGACTATTAGGGGTAGTTGATCTCACTGTACAGTACAACTTTTTGTCAACCCCTCTAAAGTACCCATACAAATCCAAGATCTCAGCCGAACTCTTCAGTCGACTGATACTCCAGTCTGGAACTTGAGCAAATAAAGTATTTCTGGTTGTAGCCTTGAGCCCTCGCAGTCTCTTAGCCTTGATTTCAATTCCTTTGTAGTCGGGAGTTTGACTTGAGTTAATCTGAATACCTAAGCAACTCTCAAGAGTTGCTCCAATCCCTGTATCACCACTAGTGACGGTTTGAATCCAGCCACGAGAAGCAATTTCCCTTATCTTTTCAAGCAATTCATCAGCTACGGAACTCTGTTTGGATCTAACGCTACTAAATAATCTCCCTAAAGGAGAGTTCTTATCATCAGCCGACTCCCTTATCTTTAAGTTGCTAATATTTACAACATAAAGAGAGCCATCAACAGCTACGATACCCAAAAGATTGTTTGGAGAAGCATATGACGGAAGTTTTGAAAACCAGATACGAGGGTCACCTTCTTTACCCTTAGCTTTTGGTCTATATAGAGAAGCTGTTGTGGGAACGAGGTTCGTCTCAGAAACAAGAAAAGCAGGAACTGTCTTCTTTCCTTCTGGTCCTTGGATCTGACCTTCATAATCGTGAATTGATTTTGCTTTTAGATACGACCTCAACGGAGAAGTAGCATCCATGATTGATTTTCCAAGACCCACAGCTGTTGGGACGATAAAAGTTACTTCAATCGAATATTTATTGAAGAGTCGGATTGCTTCTGTGATGTCGTAATCAGACTTTGAGAGCAACTAGAGTACCTTCTTGAAATGTAGCCCTACCTTTTCAGAAAGGAACACAGGAACAGCATTACCAATCTGGGTGTACTTCGGTAGTTCGCGGTCGAAAATACCTTCTTTTGGATTACCGGCTCGTCTCAACCCACCAGTAGTTCTACTACCAGCAAAAAGATACCAATCTGGAAATCCCTGTAATCTAGCCCACTCCCTGACCGTCAGGACTCTTGCTTGAGAAAAGTGAACATAGTCGTCAGGTAATGAAGTAGCTGTAATTGTTGGACCCACCTTTCCCCAGCGAGCAGGAAGTAATCGCTGGGCGAATTTTTTTGTTTGAAGATGAGGCGGTATCTCACCATTATTTTTCAACATATAGGTGAACTTCTCGATAACCTTCTCTGAGTGATTAGAGTAATCCTGCTCGGTAATTAACGAACCCTTTGGAAAAACTTTTCCATCGAAACCAGTCCTCAATAATTTTTGAATAGAGGTGCTGGCTGGATTGAGATACTTGGAATTTGACCCACCATATTGAAACTTAGGATCAACCAAGTCACCAAGCAAATCAATTAGGTCTGGAGCATCAAAGGTTGGTGGTGGTAAGAAGCCATTAGCCACTCCACTATTAATCTTGTTCCATGGTTTGAGATCGATATCGTTACGAACACCAACAACTAGAACACGTGGACGATTCTGTGGAGCGCCATAATCCTTAGCTAAGACTAAAGCGTGCTCAACGCGGTAACCCTTGATTGATCCGAAAGCGTCCAACACATCTTTGAAGATTTCTCCTTTAGTACCACTTGGAGTCCATTTAGCCGACAACAAACCCTTCACATTTTCAAACATGAAGATTTTTGGTTTGAGTTTATTTACCACCCAAGCCATATCTTGAAATAAGTGATTTGAAGGTAATTGCTCTTTATCGACCGAATAAGACCGTCTGTGACCAATACCTGAAAAACCCTGACATGGCGGTCCACCAACCACAAGGTCTAAATCACCATTATCAATTGAAAGGTTATATTCACGCTTGAAAGCATTGCTGATTTTCTTGATGTAACCACGAGTAGTAATAATCCTCTTGATATCGTACTCATGAAATTCTGGACTAAGCAATCTAGGTTCAGTCTGTTCCCTGTTTTTCAAGTAGCTCGACATGGCGTCCTTATTAAGTTCATTAACAAAGATCGGATGGAAGCCAGCTCTCTCAAGACCCAATGAAAGCCCTCCACAACCCGCGAACAGATCAACAACAAATTTTTTTGATTTCATTTCACTCTAAATTCTTATATTCAGCTAATTGTATTAAATACATAGTCATTAGACCATCACGGAAACATTCCTAGAGCTGTATTTTTTATTGATTTTTCCGCTCTTCTTAGATATCGACTAACCGTAGCAGCCAGCACATTCTTCTTATCGGCTATTTCGCTCTCTGTATCCCCTGCTTTAATTTTATTTCCCATTTGTAGCTTGGGTATTGCGTTCCCAATCTCCCAGAGTTTCATCTTAGGGTTAGCCTTTTTAAAGTCATACACCTCTAAGGCTTGCTTTATAGCTGGGATATTGGGCTGACCTTTTACCTGATATCGAGCCTTACTTCGTTTTGCTAACTGATGACCACGCTTCCCTTTATGTCTTTCATCCAGTAGCTCTTTAAAGCGTCTTAGGATTAGTTTTTTGGGAAGGTATAACGGTATAGAGATTGTGAATACCTCGGCTCGATCGATCGCACTCTGACTCTTTTCCATAACCCGTATTGAGTATTCGGCTTGCGGCTCGGCGAAAAGGTTTACGCCACGAGCATCTTTAGTCCACCAATCCTTAAAACTATCACCACGAACATCGCCAAAATCTTTATAAAGATTAGCTAGCTTACTCTTCCCTCCTGATTCGCAACACTTCAGATATTCCGTATTGCGTCTTAAATACTCCCACCACCAGAAATAAACCGTTCCCTCCCAAGTAGATTTGGGCTTAGGTCTCCCTTTCGTTCCAAAAGTTGGGTGTTTGTACTGAAAGTGACGGGGGTATCGATTTTGTTCCATTTTGAACAATTTTCATCAATTTTTATTAACAGTTTAAATATACTACTTTTAAATAATAATAGTGCTTATATACGTTTTCGGAAAATACTTATGTATGGGAAAACTTTTTAATTAATTGAGTTTAAACCCATTTTTATTAACTATGAAAGGTGTATATGAATACTGAAATTATTAACAATCAAACAAGTATTACTAGCGATTCTTCCGTAGTCCAACTGGCTACCGATTTCAAGAATTACTTTGTGAAATCCGCGGATAACATTCTCGAGATGGCGCGTGTAGTGACGCAAGCTTATCAAGATTTAAAGGGTCAACGTTATAAAGAATTTTGTCATCTGATTGGATTTGAAACCCAATCTAGCACTCTTAAGAAACTACTTAAGATTGGTGAAAAGTATGATCTTCTGAAAAAGAATATCAACGCCTTACCTGCGAGTTGGACTACGCTTTATCAGATCTCATTAATTTCATCTGATGATATTGTGAAGTATGTCGACAGTGGAATTATTAATCCAGATTTAAAAGCTAAAGACCTAAAGGTTTCAACTTCAGTCATTCAAGCTGTAAAAAATAAAAGTGTTCCAAATGGAACTGTCAAAAAGGGTGGCTACGAGTTCAAGGTAGTTCTTAGTAAAGAACCGTCTGAACAAGTTACGCTAAAGATTCAGAAGATTTTGAACGAATGTAAGCGTCTAGAATCCGCCGAAGTTGAAATTGGATCTTCCTTAGAGGAATTCCTTAAACCTATCGTTGAGACTGTTTAAGGAGAAGCTATGACTTTGGAAAAGAGTCCAGATTGGGCTTCAAAGTATCGCCCGTCTAAATTTGAAGAAGTCATACTACCCTCCCCCATAGAGGACAGTCTTCGGGCTGTCCTGAGTAAGGGTGGTGGTATGTCTCTTCTGCTATTTGGAAATCCGGGATGCGGAAAAACAACCTTAGCAAAACTGATTAATCCTGAAAACACTTACTACATTAACTGTACGTTAAATCGTTCAATTAACTTAGTTAGAGAGCTTGAACGAACCTGCTCAACAGTGAATGTTTATGGTCAAAGACGATTAATACTGTTTGACGAGGCGGATTGGTTAACACCAGATGCGCAAGCAGGTCTGCGTGGGTTTGTAGAGCAATTCGACGTCGCCAACGACTTTGTAATGACCGCGAATTACCCAGATCGACTCATTGACGCTATCAAATCAAGATTTTTACCCGTGAATTTTGACTTTATTAATTCTGAGCAAACTCGGATAAAGATTTTGAACCGACTTAAAGAAATATCGAGGCTTGAAGGCTATTTAACGGTTTCAGAGCAACAGTTACGAGTCATTATTTCTGATTGCTTCCCTGATATCCGTCAAATGCTCAAAAGACTTCAATTTGAACTTCAAAAAAAGGAAAGAAATGATTACTAATAGAAACCCGGTATTTAAGGCTCACGCCTCAAAGTATCTTCAACCCATGGTAAATGACTTTAAAAATCAAGTCATGTTTATTGAATCCAGCCTGATTGAAATAGGCTACAACCCGACTAGTTTTCATTTAGGTAGGGATGACACTCACCAATTTTTTGAATTTGGTACGAATGAAACAGACGAAACTTTAATTCCTGAAATTAGAGAGAAATTAAAAAATGTTATTACTCCAACCTATACGCCGTTGATTTACCACTGGTTTTGTTATAAGTGTGATGTGTGTTTACGTATACACGTATGCTGTTATTTAAAAGCCCTATCACCTAAAAACCCCTTCCGTACGGCGGATCTTCAAAGGTATTTGAAGTACTTTCCAGAGGATCAAAAATTATTTAATTAGCCCAATAGTTCAATAATCCTTAACCACCTCTTAAAGGGGTGGTTTTTTTCTTTTTATAAATAGTTTTACGAACGCTAAACGTAGGGTTCGTCATGAATGTAACGCCTAGGTTTTAAACCCAATTGTTAGCGTACTCATTGATCAACCAATCGACTTCTATTAGGGTCGGTAATCCTAATTACACCTAAAGAAAGGTAAAGAATGAATAACTGTAAAGAACTACTAAAAGATACTGTCTATAACCAAACATACGGTCAAGAAATCCTCCAGAAATCCTTAAGAACCCAAACCAACCTAAGAAAGCTGAAATATGACTGGATTACCCAGAACCCTGATTGGATCACCCTCACGATTACGGTCACCTTTAAAAACCTAGTCCCCTTTTATATGAACAACGGAATGAGGCTAGCAACGGAGTATGAATACGATAAATATGTACTAACCAAGATAAAAAAACGCCTTACTCGCCTTCAAAAGTATTGGAATAAGGTCTTCATATATGAATTTAGTGTTTATGAGTTTGATCAAACTAGCTATTTTCGAAAATCAGATAGCCCTAGAACACCCCATCATATCCACGGAATCATCACGATCCCAAGGGAGAAAATGAATCGTCTCATTGACCCGAATACAGGAACCCTTCATCCACGCCTAGAAAAAGACCTGCGATCCCTTAAAAAGGTATCCACATTCCTCATCGAGCCTTTGAGGCTTGAAACTGCGCATTCATGGTTTCACTACATGCTCAAGGACAAGCCAATCACTTACTTTCAATAAACCTCCTTAAAACGAACGTAAAAAATTACCTAAATAGAAAAACGACGAAAAAAGGAGTATTGCGTTATGAAGAGTGTCGCCCGTAATCAAATTCTAGGAGTTCGATCGACCAAAGACTTTATTTCCAAGTTCGATGAGCTTTGTGATCGCCTTGGATATAACCGATCTGAAGTGATTCGATATTGCTTAAAGAGGTTCCTTAACGAGAATTGGAATAGCTCCGAGAATTTTCAAAGAGCCAGAAAGGAGATGTTTTAAATGTTAAGTTTTAAAGAATGGTTAATCGAAAACCAAATCAACCCATTTAAAAAAAGGCGTAAAAATGAGCAATCAAGTAATCAAAGAACTGGAGAGGTCAGGACTGTCCATCACCAAAGACAAGCTCCTAGACCTAATCAAGAAGTCCAATCAGCAAACGTTCACGTTTTCCCAGAGCCCCACTAATAAACAAGTGGTAGTGGTTATTAACAGTTAACTAGCAGGGTTCTTTCTGCTATTCGTACAAAGTCGCACTATTACATAGCTGAATACTACTTACTCGGGTATTAGGAAACGTCCAACAAATGAAATCCATCATTTTTCTTAGTATATTTTTTAGGAATTGCGCCTCCATCTGCTAGAACTTCACGTGTCTTTTTTACTAGATCTGGGTTCCATTCGGGAAAGTTTTTTTGGAGTTGATTGAAGAGCCTTACAGCTTCTTGTTGAAGTTCGGAACCTCGACAGACTTCAGCTATTTGATAAAGTAATTCAGGTTGGTTGAGCTGAATGGCTATCTCGGCTAGTTTTTTTGAATTCTTTTTACGGGATCCCATCTCCTTGCGGATTTCGATATCTTTAGAACGTTGTAGGTTATAGATTGGAAATCGGATTTTTAGTTCAGTTTCAGGATCTACGGCGTTAAACCTTAACCACGCCTCAATAGTGTCTAAGTCGGTAATCGACTTTAAAGATCGATAACCACCTGAATCCTCGAATTCATGGGGCTTACTTGCGTCCTTAGGAGTCACCGTTTTGAAGTTTTTTGGGATATCGGCGTGCTTACAGCCTAGACATTGCTTTAAATATCCGCCATCCCATAAGCTCATGGACTCTTCAACCCCATCCGTAAATTGAGCTTTTCCAGCCGAAATAAAGCTACTCAGCTCAGAAAATTGGCTGAGAACCGCCTTACATTTTGGACATTCGTAATAGATATAACCCACAGTTGTCATTGTTACTCCTTATTAAGCAAGTCTTACCTTTAGCAAAAATAGATACCCGATGTCAATACTTTCTTTTCTAAAAAGCTCATCCTATGAGCTAGTGATATCCTAGAGTTGATATAACCTTAAAAGGAGGTTTTATGCGCAAACGTATATTTGGAATGGGACTTGGTCTAGCTTTCATAGCTAGTTTTTTAATAAGTCAGAGCGTTTTTGCTTGTACTACTCAAACTCTGATTGTCGGTGGGAAACTAACTGTATGTACGATCTGCGGTACTGTGGTTTCATGTATGTGATTTCAATCAATATATGAGCAGCCCTTCAGATAAAAATTCCAAACAAGATGCTTTAGATAGTGCTGAAAAATTAATTCAAAAAGCACGAGAACGGGGTATCAAACTTGAAGACTTACCCCCATTAAGCGAAGACGATCCACTCTACGCAGCATTACATAATAAAAGGCGGACTGGTAAGTTTGAATTTGCTGAAGAGCATGTGGATAACCTAAACAAGAACGTGATGAAAGATTCAGATTGGTGGGAAAAAAATAAATTTGAAATTCAGGAGAAAAACTTGGAAGCCCTAAAAAAACATAACCAGCAGAGCCTAACTAGTAAGGTTGCTTGGGTAATTATTATTAGCATGGTTTTGGTTGTATTGATTAGTCTTTTTTCAGCACCCGCAAAAGCACAAATTACTAATTTTGATAACAGCCCACTTAATTTTCAAAATAGTCCGCTTAATTTTGACAACAGCCCCCTCAACTTCAAAAATAGCCCATTAAATTTTGAGAATAGTCCGCTTAACTTTAATTCCACCAATGGCGTTTATGACAACCGTGGTAATCGTATTGGCTATGAAGTCCAGACTCCCAGTGGAGTGACGAATTACTTCGACAACAACGGAAATCGAACAGGATACACACCATCACGTAGGTAAATAATGAGTAACGTTGAAATCTTAGGTCGTCCAAAATACCGACCCATTAAAAGTATCTTTCATGAAGATTCCGCCAAGTTCTATGCGGCGATTCAATCCGAAGCAATCAAGGGTAAGCCAAGGAACTTTACTGATTTAGAAGATCTGGTTTACGATCGTTCTGAGTATGTTGTTGAAAATATGACAGAAGAGAACTGGATTGGAAAAACCTAAGCGTGTGTTCAAGAAGAACTACCTCGTCGTAGTTGTGGACATGTATGACTACGGCTCATCATACGAACACACCGACTATTACACGGCTGAAGAAGCGCTCTGTGTTGTGAAAGAGATCATCCTCAGCTCCTTTAAAAAACGGGGGAAAGAGGGTTACGATGAATGGATGATGTTTGGTGAGGACGCCTATGTTGCTCCGATTAATGGCGCTCCTGATATTCCAAAATTCGACTCCCAGAAATTTGTCAAAGAAATCTGCGGGTTAATCTAAAAAGAAATCCTCATCGATCTTGTTAACTAAAAACTTCTGAGCAACTCTAGTTCCTACTTCATGCTCGATCATCAACTCTACTAATCGCTTTCCATCGATTGGAACAATTCTAGTTTGAATGGTTTTTAAGTATTCCAGAGCTGGTTTTGAAAAATATGAGGTTGTTACGAATACGCCTTTTGTAGATTGATGACCCGCAAGCGAACCAACAAAGGCTTGGAGCTCCGGTCTTCCAATTTGACTCTGAGTGTCGTATCTTTTTGCTTGAATATAAACAACATCCAGCCCTAGTCGATCTTGATGGATAACTCCGTCAATACCTCCGTCACCACTCTTACCAATCGCTTTCGCTAATGTTCCTTCACTTCCATAGCCCATCTTGGATAATAGGGTCACCACAAGACGCTCAAAGAAACTGGGCGACTGTTCAAGAATTCGCTCAAGAAGTTCCCGCTGTAAATCTTCATCTAGTTCTCTACTTGCTAGTTCAAGTCTCTCGGTTGGCGTTAACTCCGAAATTACCTCTGGACTAATAGCTACCTCATCGCTACCCTGACTAGAGGCTGAAGCGTTCCTAAACTCATTAAATTCGCTGAATTGACTTAATTCTTTATTACCAAAGCCATTTGGATATTTTTTTATAAATTCAGCACCACGGGTCGTTATCACATACAAGCCTCGACTGGGCTTATCAATTAAGCCCGCACGACGCAAATAATGAATCGCCCAGCGTACACGATTACGAACAATCCCCTCTCCACTCGGATACCGCAGAGATAAATCTTCATCACTGATTTTTAAATCTTTAGCAACGAGGGCGACGTATTGATCCGCATTCTTTTCATCAAAAGAATTACGCAAGATTGCTGGATAAAAGTCTTGATAGGTTGGAATATTCATAACAATACTTTAAATGATTTTAAATTTGATAAATACAGTTTATCCATTATTTTTTTCTTTACGCACATTAGGTCGATCCACAAAGCTATGAAGCTGCTTTCGACCCTGATCGGTCGTGAGATGGGCTCCATAGAACTGCTCGATGACGCCTTGCGAAGTTCTCGCGTTTTTCGCCAGTAATAGCGTATCAACGTTCCCGAACATCAGACGGTACATGATTGATGTATGGCGCAGACTATAGAGCTGAAGGTTTTTCCCTGTCTTTGTTTCGAGCTGCGACTCTTCAATCACCTTACGAAATAACCTCCCCCACGTTCCCATCATGGTTGTGCGGTTCTTGTAGCTTGGGAAAAATACATAATCATCAGGATCCAGATACGGTGAGCCTTCGAGTTCTGAGAGAGCCTTGGTGCGTTTATCTTTCCCATACTTGTCTTTTCCAGTAATCGCTTGCGCAGCTTTGAGTTTGGCTTTGTGATCGGTTTTGCGAAATTGAATGAGCTCGTTATAAATCTCTACGGAACTGGGCATAGCTTGAACTTCATACGCCGTTGTCTTTGTCGCAGGATGACGTAACGCTAACCAAGACACATCATCACCGTGTTCATCTTTTCCATTTTTCTTGGTGATGTGTTTGTGCTTGAGTACCTTAATATCGGTTGGGCGTAAGAAGGAATTGACCATGAACTTATTGAGTAAACGCATCTCTTCAGTAATCGGAACGCCTCTCACCTTCACGCCTTCTCTCGCCAGTCGATCGCACACTTTATTGAGGCTCGTGTATTCGCCTTTGGTGAAGTAATCCCGCTTTTCTTTCGTCTTTAGGCGACCTGTGATCTTTGGAAACTGAGGAATGACCTTTAAGACGCCTTCTTGAACGGCGTACTTGAAGATCTTGCTCATGAGAGAGAGGTAGTGTTTCTTGGTAGCGGGAGCGAGATCCTTTTTATTTAACTCCTCCATCATCTCGACCAGATCACCATACTCAATTTCATCGATGTTCTTGACCCCGAAATGCGGGATTAAGAACCCCTCCACTTTTCCCTTGTCGTTGAGATAAAGGCTCTTTTTCGCAGTTGTCTTTTCATGGACGACTAAGGCGTTGGCTAAAACAGCGAAGGAGCGACTTTTGACCTTGGATCGGGGGTTGGCTCGAACGTTAATTAAAGCGTCCTGATAGGTCTGCTTAGCAAAGGCGTAGGCGTCCCGTTTATTCCCCTTTTTGGCGTCGATTCCAGTCGACCGAACCGTATAGCGACCATTCACGAAACACCGAGTCCACCAATACGGCGAACATTCCACCCGAAAGATCCGAACATGGCTGGGTGCGCTCGGTACCGATTCAAAGCTGTCAGGGATGGGTTTACTTTTTGAACTCACGGTAGTTAGATGGTAGCGTAATCATTGGCTCTAGCCCAGTCTTTTATTGGACTTTTTTCGGTAAAACCTTCGGGTATTTTAGCTCTATTTTGACGTACCTCGGCTCATCACCATCCACCAAACAACACACTACCGCAGACAAGAGTACAAACAAATACATGAAACCGTAATGAAAACATCATAATGTGGCGGATTATCAAATAAACGATTTATGCGTCTTTTAGTAATAGCTCTCCTGTTGTTTACCTGTCTACCTGTTTTTGCTCAAAGGGTTGAGAGTTATCGTCCCGAGCCAGCAACGTACGAAGCACCAAAAGAAACAGCGGGACAAAAACTAATACCCACGGAGTATGAAATCTTTGGATTTCCAGTCAACGTACACGGTCAAACAACCTACATCAACCAACGCTACCCAAACTTTAATGCGCAATATAGCGGTCCGAATAGCTTAAAAAGTAATCACTCGCTAAGTTATACATGGTCTGGAACGCTATTTTTAGGCGCCAGAATAGCTCCAAACACTGATGTTTACTTTAACCCGGAGGTGATCTCGGGAGTTCCCTTCTCGGGGTTAGTTGGCTTAGGCGGATTGAGTAACGGTGAAGCAAATAAAGCCACAGGGTCACAAGCGAAGTTTTATTCTGCTCGGGCTTTTTTACGATCAACCTTTAATCAAGATGGTGAAAAAATTTACCTCGAAGATGAGGCGAATCAAATTGCGCAAACGGTAAGTACTAATCGTATTGTTATAACTGCTGGTCAATTTTCTGCTTTGGATATTTTTGACGATAGTCGATACGCTAAAGATCCGAGAACGCAGTTTATGAACTGGGGTAATTTAACTTATCTTGCTTATGACTACGCTGCGGATAGTAGAGGCTACGGTTGGGGTTTAGCTGGGGAATGGTATTTGGAAAACTGGGTGTTACGTGCGTCACGAATGACGACACCGAGAGATCCAAATGGTTTACCGATCGACTGGAACATCATGAAGCACTACGGCGATCAAATTGAAGTAGAGCGCGGACATTCAATTAGCAATTTACCTGGGAAAGTTAGCGTCTTAGCGTATCGTAACAAAATGGTACTGGCTCGCTTTGCTGATGCGACAAATTACGTTATTCAAAATAACGCTCAAGGTACTCAAGCTATTAACAATGTTCGTACTAATGAACAATTTAAGACAGGTTTTGGTCTTAATGCTGAACAAGCGATTACCAATGATGCTGGTGTTTATATGCGCATATTTAAATCCGACGGACAAACGGAGACAATGGCGTTTGCTGAGGCTGATAATTCCATCTCTATTGGTGCTGGAATTAATGGTAATTCGTGGTCTAGACCAGCGGATACCCTCGGAATATCTTTAATGCGTAATGGATTATCAAACGCTCGTCAACAATATCTAAAGGCTGGTGGGGTGTCATTTTTCATCGGCGACTACGCAGGACCAGGACAAACAATTACCTATAAACCTGAGCAAATAGCTGAGATTTACTATAACGCCACAGTTATCAAAAGGGTCTTGGCTGGCGTGAACTTACAGCACATTCAAAATCCAGCATATAACGCTGCTCGTGGACCCGTAAATATTCTCTCCTTCAGAATTCATGCGGAATATTAATCGTCGTTTTGGCTAAAAAAACGGGTATTGGACAGCTTCTCAGTTTGATGGTGAGTTTGATGGTATTTAGACTACCGACCTGTAAGCCATTATTTAAAAGGAGTTTATACCTATGTCATTCGGGATTTACGCACTCATAACCCGAAGGTCATAGGTTCAAATCCTATCCCCGCAACCAGTTAATCAGC
>Ga0214921_10006858_pt1 | contig 15377 bp, 12 predicted proteins | sample LL1505_MetaG_FD_177992 | JGI IMG/M metagenome (GOLD analysis project Ga0214921, IMG submission 177992) | Freshwater microbial communities from Lake Lanier, Atlanta, Georgia, United States - LL-1505 | ecosystem: Environmental > Aquatic > Freshwater > Lake | place: USA: Georgia | collected...
AAGCGCCGGGTTGTTAGCTCAGTTGGTAGAGCAGGTGACTCTTAATCACCGGGTCGGGGGTTCGAGTCCCTCACAACCCACTTACAAGCGTGAGTGAGACTGACTTACTACTCTGAAAAGTTGCAGGACTTGGTGAGTATGAATCAGTCAGGCTGTTTCAAGTAATAGGCCAAAAACTCTCCACAATTACATACTCTAAAATAAACTCTTGATACTTGCTTCAATAGAATTTTGTGTTACAAACCCGATTGCCTTTTTAATTAAGGTGACATCAGCACATAGAGATGCTGGATCACCTGAACGGCGATCGGTTTCGATCGGAATCACATTATTTGCCGCAGCAGCTTCGCAGACTAATTTGATTACTTCACGAACCGAGACGCCTCGACCAGTTCCCACATTCATTACAGCCGGCAAAGTTACGGACTCCGCAGCAGCAAGATGTGCTCTAGCTACATCGCGAACATCAACATAATCCCGAATACATGTTCCGTCCGGCGTTGGATAATCGGTTCCAAAGATAACTGGTGGCTGTCCAGCCTTAAGTTTGTTAATAACGATCGGGACAAGATTCTCAACTGAGTTATCAATTAATTCAGGCGCTGCTGTTCCGATAACGTTAAAAAAGCGAAGAGATGTTCCGTGATTGCCTGGAATTGCTAGGAACTTATTCACTTCACCTTCTGCGGCAAGTTTTGAGGCTCCATAAGGTGATATCGGACTTTTTAGATCATCCTCTAGACATGGGTTTGAATGTTTAGGTGATCCATAAACTGCTGCAGTAGAAGAAAAAATAAATTTGTGGATATCGTATTTTTTTAACAGCTCAAGCTTCTTTGATGTTGCAAGGAAATTAACTTCAAAATATTCATCAGGCTTCTCCATGGACTCTCCTACTGCCTTTAATGCTGCTGTATGAATTACTCCGTGTGGCTTATAAGTTTCTAGAGCTTCTTCAAATTTATCTGTTTCGCGTATGTCAGCAACTAATAATGGGATCTCAGTTTTGTGCTTTTCTCGTAAGTATTCGACCCGAGACTCCAATCCTTGGTGCAAGGAATCGTAAATGACTATCTTTTTATTATTGGCTAAAAACAGATCAGCAATGTGGGAGCCAACGTAGCCTACACCGCCAGTAATTAGCCAAATTTGTGGTGTCACAAATTAAGTATATCTGGGATAAAGCTAAGCGTGATGCTTCACTAATCTTGCTATCCTCGAATTTTTTACTAATATCTTCAGTTTTCGCACAATCTACCCACGTATATTTCAGAAATTTAAAACTTTCATGCCATTAAATTAAAGGAGGTTGATAAGTTGCATTTCTCGGGTTGTTAGCTCAGTAGGTGCGCAGGTAACTCTTAATCACCGGGTCGGGGTCGAGTCCCTCACAACCCACTTATGAGCGTGATAATTCTGTAATGCTTTGTAATTCTCGCTGCTCTGCTTTTTTGAACAACACTTTGTCTAACACCCTCCCTAATTAAGCCAAGTCCGCCCTCTTGGCACCTCGCTCTTGAACATAGAGGCAAAAAAGATTCCATTATGCAGCAAAGATGGAGTAAAAGAGCCGTAGAATATCAAATAGATTTCTTGTTGGCGTCCCTACAAAATCGGAGAGTGAAATATGAAACTACTCAAAATAAGGAGTTTTCTAAAATTTCTATTGAACTCATTGATTGGTAAATTTGGTTTCGTTGTAGTTAAAAAAGTGGAACAGTCCATTTATAGTCTTGAGAGTAGAATACATGCATCTTTTGTTGAGAGAGCTGGCGGTGTTTTACACATCGGGGCTCATAAAGGGCAGGAAGCGAATTTCTATGATAGGCAGTCGGCATCAGTATTATGGGTAGAAGCAATTCCAGAAGTATATGAAATCCTTAGCCTACAAATATCTAGTTTCTCGAATCAGAAAGCGATGTTGGCGCTACTTGGTGATGAAAACCAAGATTCTGTGCCATTTCATGTGTCATCAAATGACTCTATGTCATCGTCGGTTTATGAATTTGGTTCTGAACTTGGCTTTGAGAATTTAAGTATGACTAATACTTTATACCTTCCAATGGTAAGGCTCGATTCAATTTTAAGCGATGCGGAGTCTGCTAAATTTCCATACTGGGTTTTAGATGTACAAGGAAATGAACTTAATGTGCTCAAAGGAAGTGGTTCTCTTTTAGATCATTGCCGCTCAATTTACACAGAAGTGAGCACTCGTGAGGTATACAAAGGGGGGGTTTTGTTTCCGGAATTGAAAAATTTTTTAAATGATAAAGGTTTTATTCCACTGTGGGACCCGCTAGATGCTAGTCACGAAAATGTCATTTTCACTAGAATTAGCTAGACGAAAAATTTTCAAACCGCATCCCTATTGTGGGAGATGGTTCAAGAACAGTTGTATCCATACGTGGGCCATGTGAGTACATAACCCCTATTGGGGTTCAAGTCCCTCACAACCCACTTATAAGTTTAATTGGCAGAATATTCGCTGCTAGTCGGCGGCATATCCTCGCGAATGAAAAAGATATACGCCCACTGTGGGTGGAATCCAGACCTCAATTTTCCTTGGGTAACTACATTCTCCAACTTAACACTCTCCATGGCCTGATTTTGGCATATTTCGCCAAGTTCGGACATCTGTTTGTGCCCAATGGCTATGCCATCAACTAACAATTGTTACACAGCTATGAACGGCAATTTTTCGAAATGGAGTACATTTATGACATGCATTTTACAATTTTACTAAAGTCAAAAATTAAGGTAATCAAGTTTTTAAAATATTTATTGGCAAAACTTGGGGTAGGCATTACTTCCTACGCGAAGTTAGTCGATTTGCAGAATCAAGCTTTAGAAAATCTCGCCAGGGATCAGGCCGCAGATAAATCTCTCAAGGATTTAGAGTTTCTTCGAGCCTTTAGCCCTGCGGATCAAGAATTAATGACACTTCTGATGAGTAAGTCGAAATCACAGATAAGACAGGACCTTTTTGTTTTGGCTGAGACTAACTTTAAGAAAAGTGGGTATTTTGTCGAATTTGGTGCAACTAATGGGGTTGATTTTTCAAATTCTTATCTACTTGAAAAAGAATTTTCATGGTCAGGGATACTGGCAGAGCCCGCAAGAGTATGGAAAAACGAATTGCTGGTAAACAGGTCAAATGTATCTATCGAAACACTATGTGTTTGGAAAGATTCTAATTCAACTTTGACCTTCAATGAATGTGACATTCCAGCAATATCAACGATTAAAAGTTTTAGCGACAAAGATGTACATAAGAATCTCAGAGTGCCAGGTAAAAATTACAAGGTTGATACTATTTCACTAAATGACTTATTAGTGAAATATCAAGCCCCAAAGTATGTTGACTATTTGTCAATTGATACCGAAGGCTCGGAATATGACATTCTTAATGCTTTTGATTTTAATGAATTTAGCTTTGGGGTTATTACTGTAGAGCATAATTACACACCTCAGAGGGAATTGATTTATGCTCTACTCACCAGTTGGGGATACAAAAGAAAATACGAAGATATTTCGGCATTTGACGACTGGTATGTAAAAATCTAAGTTATTTATAGACCCAACCTTAATATGGGGTGTGGATCAAGACCAACTGAATCTATCTGTGAAAATTGAAGGATATGTAGTTCGAGCCCCTTGCAACCCACTTATTGCACTGCACGTTACAAGCGATATTTCTTCTTAAAGGGTCATATTTTTTGTTCAATACAAAGCGATTGAGTTTTGCGATACGTTTTCAATCGTCATATGGATCAACAAGTTAGTCATTAATCAAATAATCCACTTATGGCATGAAAAATCTTGTGCTTTACTAAATCCTAATGAAGTGATTAGGCACAATATCTGTTTCACTGATCATTTTATCTGTAAACCAAGATTTCGGAAAAATTCGAGTTTTTATCTTTGGACTCATAACTAATCCTGCCCAAAGACTAAAAGTGCTATTGGCACCTATCAAAGCTTTACATTTTGACATTAGTACCATGTTCTCGGCAGGCGACTGCATATCGTCTGGACCAATGTATGCGAGTGCCCCGGGTATAACTGACTGCGCCTCGTATGGTTCATCGGAAAAAACTACATAAGGTAACGTTCCTTGATAAATTCGAAACATTTCCTCTAGAGCTCTCTGATAGTAATTTGGTCCAACAATTCCATGAACCATTTGGAGATCCTTATAGTCACCTCTTCGGACATGAATAGCTATACATTCGCTAAATTCAATTTGATTTTGCAAGGATTTTAGTTGGACAGACTCCTCTATTAGATTAGCAACCTTTGAGTACAACTCAGATTCAAGCGGAACATGATATTTCCAAGACTGAAAATATCCTCTTAAGATAAGTGGAGTTTTTATTCTCTCAAATCGTGCATCAAAATTATGGCTTTGCTCTTCGAATACATCGTACCGAATCTTGTTTGAAATCTTCTTTAGCCAACCACCACTATTTTTCACATATTGTAAGTCTCTACTAAACTCAAAATGCCCGAGCTGATAACCCCTACTACTCAATTGAGAGCAGTCCAAAAAAAGGTCGCACTGTAGCTTCCTAGAAAGTACATAACCCGCAGCCCAGCCGAACAATTGATTTCCTAGCCCTCCCTGGAGTTCAACAACAACTTTATTCTGAGCCATTGGTGTACTTCACCCTTCTCTGCTTATATCTAGTTTGATTTCACCAGAATCATGTAGGCCGGGATGCTGCAAATTAGCACCTAGGAGTTTTACTCGAAGTAAATTATCTGAAACCAAATTGTGTTTAGTGATTTCGCTGCATATGCCGCTCATTTATAACTCTCCCATCCACATCTAGTGGAACTAATCTATATGTTAGCGTGCAATTAAATGTGTTCATACTAATCGTGGGGCTTCTATTTAATAATCTATCTGGAAGTGTTGCAACAAAAGCCAATGTAGATTCAATTTGGCAGGAAGGATCGGACAGAAAGAATGGATTTCGATCGCAAAATATTGCTTTTTACGCTTGCTGCTTGAAGTGAAGGTGCTCTAGAATGATAACTTCTGTTTGAAATTTTTAGGGGGCGAAGATTGTTTCGACCGAACATTCTGTTAATTTCCAATGAATCGTCCCCAGGTGAAGCAGCTGGTCAAATCAACGGATACGAATTGTTGGTTGAATCCGGAGAAATAGCATCTTTCGATTTCGTCTCCCATGTGGAAGGTTATGATGCTATTCCCGCTTTTGATCGGGTGATGGCTGCAATTTCAAGCAAAAATTATGATTTAGTTGTCATTTGGTCGCCAAAAAATTTTCCAGCTACTCGTTCTAAATTTGAAACAATATTATCAGCGCTAGGAAATATTCCAATATTATATTGGGAAGGGGATGCTTGGGGGAAGATTGCTAGTGCTAAACCAATTACTCCCCAGATGAGATGGTGGTTACAATCTGCTGAAAGAGTCTTTACGACGACTTTGTTTCAAGAAGAAGAGAATTTGGAAAAATACGCTAAAGATAGAGTAATTTTCATGCCAAACACGTACTGTCATTTATATTTTAGCGAGCATGAGAAAAACCCACCGCTTGCAGAATACAAATATGAAGCCTGTTTGATCGGGAACAACACTTCGAGATTTCCCATTGTCTCTGGGTTACCGGGTTCCATTAGGCGCTTTGAATTAGTTGCTCGCCTAAAAACAAGCAAACACTTGCATGCAAATATCTACGGTTCTGGGTGGCCCCGATTCTGGTCATCAGCTCCAATCCGCTATGGTTTGCAATGCGAGATTATTCGGGCTCATCGGATTTCTTTAAACTGGGACCACTTCCCGACTTACCCAGGTTATAGCAGCGATCGTCTCCCAATTTCGCTAATTGCAGGTCGTCCACACATCACAACACAGCACCCAGGGATGAGTTGGATTCCCTCTGAGGAAATAGGCCTTTTCCAGGTTTCATCTCCTAGTAGCGCTCTGGACAAGGCAAAGCAATTACTCCAACTGGATCCGAAGGTTACTTGGAATATGGGGCTTGAAGCTCACAAGTGGGCACGTGAGCGGATGAGCCACAGAATGGCAGCAAGATTTATAATTTCTTATTTTGTTGGATCGGTCGCAAAAATTCAGCAAGAGCCATGGGCATATCTATACTGATCGATTATCGCTAAAGTCATCTATATCATGCAATTTCAATAGAACGATCAATCTAATTTTGAAAATGCAATTTCACTAATACTTTTTACGAATTACTGAGATAACACGATTAGAACTTAGCAATATCACTTACCTAATGCTTTATTTGATTAATTGGAATTTCAGTGGTGTGAATTTGTACTGTATACAGTGGAACTATACAAAGTTAGATTAGCAAATAAGGATTTCAGACATCTAGGATGCCTAAGAATTTTCGCCTCAGAAACCATATGTACTTTTCTTCCACTGTACCGGTAAAATAAAATCACTAAACGGACAGATCGTTAAGATTTCCACTTCAAAGTTTACTATTAGGCTTATCATAGGGCCTGATAGACTTCAGCTATGAAGATTTGTGTAGTTATTCCTTGGAGATCTCAAATACGAAGAATCCCCGCAAAAAACGTAGTGTTACAGTTCTACCGCAAAGCTCTTCAAGGCTTTTCCTATTCTATAATACTGTCCGATTCAGATGGCGACTTTAATCTTGCAAAGGCTCGGAATATCGGAGTTGCCAGAGCAATTCAAGAATCCGCGGACGTGATAATTATCGGCGATGCTGACACAATTCCAGAAAAAAACGCAATCCTGGAAGGGATCACCAAAGCTCATAAAGATTTGGAATGTGTGCTTCCATTTTCCGAATACCGATCTCTAACTAATTTATCGACTTTGATTTATCTCTATTTCAACAAAAAGTTTGGAGCAGCAATTTTTAAAGAAATCGTGGGGGCATCGGGAGGGATTTACATATGCACGCCGGAAGTCTGGCTAAAGTGTGGCGGTCAGGACGAACGATTTACGGGCTGGGGTGGGGAGGACACCGCTTTTGCTCACAAATATAAGAGCGTCTTCGGAAAAGATCTTGCCCGTGTTAATGGAAAGGCTATCGCATTGCAACATGGAATAAATCGGAGACAGATGTCGGATTCCAATGCAAAGCTCCACTTAGAAGAGTATTCATAGAGATGATGTAATGGCGAGCAAATCTCATTTCATCTAGATGTATCGGGTATATATATATAAAAATTTGCCTAGTTGAATTCTACAGTGCCTCCTATGGGAAAGAGGCTGAACTCATAAATTTAGAAGCCTGCGATCGCAGCCGTAAAGGGCAGGCCAGTGTCTGCCTTGATTCTAAAAAAATCTAAAACCTCATCAAAAAATTAGCGTCACTGGTCAGTTGAGTGTGCCTCTGAATTTAAAATCATTTTATGACCGTATAGTTTTGTGAATTTTCTAGTATTGTTTGGACAGCGCTATTCTACGGATTGACTTGTGGGTTAACTTGAAAAAGCAAATGAAGGCATTTTAGTCTAAGACGAATGCCCCGTTATATTTCCGCATAACAACAAAGGAGGATTCGTTGTTTAATTTGAATACTTACATTTTAACTATTGATGGAAGTTACAGAACGACAGAGTTGATCAGGAAATTACAATTTGATGATTTTGATCCAGAGTCAGTAGTCGGGGTTGATGGTAGGAACAAATCGAAGCATTTTTTTAAAAACACTAGACATGATTATTTATCATGGTTGGCTTTAGGAAGACCATTAACAAATGAAGAGATTGCTTGTGCACTCGGACATCGGATGATTTATGAATTGATTCATGAAAATGACACTGATTGGGCTCTTATTTGTGAAGATGATGCAGTGCCTCTAGACAATCTCTCACTGTTGACTATTCAAAAAATTATAAATGAAGTTGACTGTGGCGCAAATTGTAAAGACGTAGATCAGCCCAGAATTATTCATTTGGGTTCACCCCTCTTAGGTGAGCAGGACACTATCGTTCTTTCCTCACAATTAGTGATTAACAAAATTTCGAATGCTCCGCTTTGTGCCCATGCATATTTAATCAATAAGTGTGCTGTTGAGGTTATTCGATCACATCCAAAATCAAGTGAATTTGTCACTCCATGTGATTGGCCTATCCAATGGAAAGATAAAATCATTTTCTATCGAGTAGTTGACGCCCTTTTCAACAGAGTAGGAGACGAAAAGAGTTATATTGCTCCTCAAAGAATAAAAAGTGAGTCAGGGTTTATAATTTCGCGACGCATAAAGTACCGCATCCGAAGTTTGCTCGAAAAAACTGGAATCACTACAGTCATATTAAGGTGGTTTGGTTTTTAGGGCTTTTTCTTCTTTTTCAAATTCACCATAATGCTTCTTAGGAAGGGGAGATGCCTAATCTATACGAATAACCTGTGCGAATCTCTTTTAATAGAACAGAAAACCTATTTCAAATCAACTTTAAAATGGTTCCCTCTCAAGATATTAATAACTAGTCCCTGTGTATGCGTTCTGTCAGCCTAAATATCGGACCTCTGTAAAGGCTTTCAAGTAACCAAGGTTCAATACTTCGGTAGATTGGCTAACCGCGTGAGCGCTCCCTGTTTCAACTGGTAAATAACTGTTGCCGACTCAATTGTTGAGAGTCGATGAGCTATTACAACCAAGGTTACTTTTCCTACCAGTTGTTGCAGTGCCTCGACAAATTCACTTTCCGTTTCGGAGTCAAGTGAACTTGTCGCCTCATCTAAAACAAGTAGGCGGGGCTCAGTGAGCATTGCACGTGCAATGCCAAGCCTTTGCCTTTGTCCGCCACTCATATTCACACCACGGTCTCCGACCTGAGCATCAAGGCCTAGTGGCTGGTTCTTTACGAACTCAGAAAGCCTGGACACTTCCAATGCTTTCCAAAACATATTTTCTGGGAAGAGGTCAACTGGATAACCCAAAGCGATATTTTCACGAATAGTTCCGCGGATTATCTGAACTTCCTGTGGCACGTAACTGATAGCACCTGGCCACGTCCGAATAGCTTCAACTGGGGAAAGGCCTGAAACAAGGACGCTTCCACGGTCTTGTTTATTTATTCCTAACATAGTGTCAACTAATGTCGATTTTCCAGCACCAGACTCACCGATAATTGCGCAAAAGGATCCTGCTGGAAGAGAGAACGTCACCCCACTCAATGCCGGAAGAGTGTTTGTTTTGTAGGTGAAACTTACGTTGTCGAACTCAATAGATGGCTCAAATCCGTGATAATTAACAGATTGGGTTTGGCTCGACTTTACCGAAAGATTTAAACTAGCGAGCCTTCTGTGTAATTGCATCGTCTCTTCTGCGCCTGCTAATGAGGCTCGAACCTCTATCAAATTATACTGCAACCGCATCACTGCTGGAGCAAGTCTTAGACCTGATGCCAAGAAAAGACTTAGAGAGGCGATCGCCTCAGCGCCGCCAAAAAAATATAACTGAACTACTGCAACTAGAAGTGCACCAAAAGTTACCGATGACTCCAAAATATACTTACTGTAAATATTCATCATGAAAAGCTTTGCCTGAGAAACAGAAAATGATAGTCGCGTATTCCCGATTTTCTCCGCATAGAAATGGCCACGATTCTTTACAAAGATTTCCCGAAATGAGCCCAGAACTTCATGGACTTCTTGTCCGGATTGAATAGATAATTGAGACCGCATTTCTCCTAATTTCTTTGCACTTTTTTTCTGAAATAAATAAAGTGAGAGCCCGATCGAACCGTATATAAATAAACTTGCCACCGCTATCGAAATATCAAGAACAAGTAACCCAATCAAAACTGTAATCAGAGTTGCTGCATCTCCGACTAGTCCAACGCAACGAGCAATTACTCCTGCAGTCACATTAGATACTCCCTCTGTGACGGCATATAGGCTTTGTTGTATCGACTTTCCGTTCAAATCTTCCAATGAACCTGAAAGTAATTTCGAGATTAGAACTTTTGATAATTCGGCGCTTCTCCGACTTAAAAAATATGCATTTTTTCTTAGCACGTTGACCATCATTAAAGATTTTAAACTCAGAAGAAATGTAGCCAAGCATCCAATCAACAAGACCTGAGTTTGAAGATTAAATTCATCAATTTGCGTTAGGCGAAGAATCATAGTGACATAACTTGGAGCAGAAGAATTCTCAGCAGTAGTTGCTAACGCAACTAACACTCCAATGAGCGCAATACCAAATAGGTCGATGAAACTCAGTAAAACTTGAATTAATGAGAAAAGGATTAATTTAAGCTTGTCTTTAGCATCAAAGATTCCAAGCGCTTCTACAATCCCAGCAAAAGTCGTACCTGCGATTTTATCAATTTTCATTTTAATTTACTCTCCACCACGTAATCCTAATGCTACGCTTAAATTACGTCTACAGGATTTGTTTCACGAAAGCATATTTTATCCGGTTCGGTTTATTCATTTCGTTTTGAAGGAGAAAATATTTGTCGAGCCAAGGCCGACAAAAGAGAGGGAATTGAAGTATATCAATTCAACTACCAGCCTGCTAAAATCTACTATGGCTGTTCCCAGGTCCGACTTAAATATCCTAGTAATTAACCTCCCCAACGCGACCGATAGACTCTCATTAATTTCAGCTCACCTTGATTTGCTGGGTCTAAAGTTTGAAGTAGTTCGGGGCTATGTGCCAGCAGATTTGAAAACACCCAAAATTAGTAATATCACTCCAACCACCGATGCAGTTTGGCATTCGCACCGAGCATGCGCCAAATTAGTCGCAGATAGCTATAAGCCTGCTTTAATTTTAGAGGATGATGCAGCGCTTGGAGTTAAAAAGAATGATCTTTTAAAAATGCTTGAAGATATGGAAGAGTTTGATCTGGATTTAATTCAGGTTGGTTTTCTGACGTTAAATATTTTTGATGGCATCTCGATCTTGGCTCGTAATATATATAATTTTTTTGTACGCAATACACTCTTCGTCAATTTTTTTAGGTTATTTGGGCTTAGAGAAGTAGAACGCTCAAAACGACAGTTTTGGCGGAAGAAAATTCCATCTCAGTACGTTGTCAATGACATACGATATGGTGGGCAGGCTTACATTATTTCTCCAAGATTTGCATCTGCAGTTTTGGAACTTAACAGCCCAACTTTTCTCTCCATCGATGAATTTTTTGTCAGTCTGAGTAAAATGAAGTCATTCCGGATGGTTCGATTGAAGCATTCAAAGGCAAGGCAGATTGGTAATCTTTCATCATTTTCTGAGAGCAAGAGATTTGGTCTTGATGAGTAAATTCGATAGAGATTATCTCTTCTGAGTGCTCTGCACATAGAACTTCAAATATGCTAGTCAAAGAGTTTGCTTTCTTCGGCAAGGGTTTTCCTATGTTTTTACTAGAGAAGTGTTGGGAGGAATTACTTTGACGCTAGTAGTTCGGATAGCTGTCTTAATAGCCGTTCATAATCGTTGGGAAATGACTCAAGATATTTTGCGTAAATTACAAAAAAAGCACTCAGGGGTTGAGGTTTGTATACATATTGTTGACGATGGATCCTCAGATAGCACGAGTCTAGAATTAGCAAAATACAAAGGAATCTCTTATCAGCGCGGCAGTGGAGATTTATTTTGGGCAAAGTCAATGAAGTCTGCACAAGATTCAGTCTCCGAACCCATTGACTATTTCTTGTGGCTGAATAACGATGTTTCACTCGCTGATGACTTCTTCCAACGAATTCTGGAGTCGATAAAGCTTTTGCCTGAATCTATTTTGGTTGGCCAAACCTCTGATCCACGGTCTAATCAAATTACATATGGGGGTCTAAAGCGGATTGGTCGCCATCCTCATCGCTTGAAAACTATTAATGCTCAAGAAAAATATGAATTGGCTGACACTTTTTGTGGAAACATAGTTCTAATTCCTAGCAAAATAAATCTATCTCTCAGTGGAATTGATGGGAAGTACCAGCATGGGTATGCAGATTACGATTTTGGCTACCGGGCAAAGAAGATGGGCTTTAACATGCAAATTATTCCCGGATTTCTCGGAACATGCTCGGTAAATCCGCCTCTTTTAAGTTCTTGGAACTTCCTCAACTCTCTTAAAATTTTGACATCCAAAAAATACCTTCCGATACGCTCCCAAATCCGGTTTTGTAAACGTCACGGCGGTCCAGAATGGCCCATTTATGTCATAGCTCCCTACCTTCGAGCGATTTTGAAGATTAAGCCTTTCAGATCTAACCGAACAAACGCAGGTTTTTAATGACAGCGCCGAATTTTTTAGAAAAGTCTGCCGACATATGATTCCCATCAGCGTAAACAGGAGTGTCGTCAATTACAGCAGGGCAGGACGAATTTATGCAAAGGTGATCAATTAAATTTACAAAGCGATATTTTAAGGATTTAGATTCTTGCTTTTGTAGTTTAACAAACCGTGAAATCTCATTAGGAGTTCCAAAACATTTTCGCATACTGAGATCAGTTCCGACACAGTCTTTCAAATTTCCTGAACCCGGTGCAGATGATATTATTATCACCTTTTCAGAATAGGCTTTATAAAACTTGACTGCCGACCTAAACCCAGTCAACCATTGGTCGAAACTACTCTGTGCAAGCCATTGGTCTGCACCGCTAGCTACAATCATCGCCGGCCTAGTTCTGGAGATATACTCTTGCACCCAAGAGGCATGATCTGAGCAATCTGTCTTAATCGTTCCATCTTTATTGTATTGAGTAATGTTCCAGGGTAAGCAACTACCCTTTGTTAGAATACGAATCTTCCACCCTACTGGCAAAGATTTCACTAGAGATTCCTTCAGAGCGAATGAGAAAGAATCCCCCAATAACACAACCTCTTTTTCACCGCTTCCCACAACACATGCACTCTCGGCTGATTTGCTATCCAAGCATCCAGAAAACCAACTCTTTCGCAGTTCCTCCATCAATACACTTTGGGCAGCAACATAACTCCCCTTAGCCTGAGAAGTTTTAACGGCCACTTCAAGTGCGGCTAGCCATTGCGAATCTATTGATTGCTCAGCTTTTTTGGCGATCGGAGTCGGGGAAGATTTTGAGTCCAAAGGAGAATTCAATCCCATTGGACTCTCATTTGGCGTAGGGGTGGTGTCAGGCTTGGGACCGACTGTGGTTTTAGGGATTATTGGACTGGTGTTTAAATTTGACTCTTTCTCAGCGGGCAGATTTTGCTCCGAAGGCGTGCCATATCGCCGCTCTTGTAAAAATGAATAAAGGGAGTCAAAACTTTGCTTACTCTCTTTCGGATAACTCAAGATCGCAATTGGTGTTACTAAAGAGAAGATAGCGATAATTACTACTATCCTGGATCGACGTGCATAACGTGGATGATGCTTTGCAGATGCTAGAACAGAATTTAAGCGGAAACGTGATATATCAATTTTTAGTATCGGCATTTCTATGTATTTGTGAAGAAGATAAGAAAGCAGAGTGATTCCTGTTAAATATATTAGAATATTAAGTAGGCTCGACTGATTAGGAAAACTACGAAGCAGAATCATTGCTGGCCAATGGACCAGATAAAGAGGAAAAGCAATGTCGCCAAAGAATTGAAATACTCTTGAATTTAACACTCTGGAGAGAAAATCTCTGCTCCCTCCAGTCATAGTTAAAAGCACGAAAATTGAGGTAGCAGTAAGTGGTATTAGGACTAACGGCCCAAATCCCTGATTTTCTAACAAAATGAAAGAAAAAATGATAGTCAATGAGGATACTTGAATTAAATAGATTTTGACTTGGCTGCTAATTTTCTTGGATAAGCTAATGTGCGCTAGCACCGCGAAAACTGAACCTAAACCGAACTCCCAGAATCTAGAAAAAGTTGAATAGTAATTACTGATTGAATTATTCTGATTCTGTCTAAGCATAAAATAAAATGAAGCGCAACTTAGAATGAGGTTGAGGCCTAAGACTCGCTGATACCATTTACTTTTATATCCAAAAAATCTCAGACCATGAAAAGAGACAGCAAGTAAAAAGAGTAAAGGTGAGAGAATATAAATCTGTTCTTCCACGGATAGCGACCAATAGTGTAATAATCCAGAATCTTGAAAAGATTTTAGGAAATAATCCTGAGAGTCACTCTGCAGTTGCATATTGAAGGTAAACGAAAGAATCCTGGGAACTCTTCTAAGAGTTTGGGAGAGCGCATTGGTGTCACCAAAGATATGAATTATGCTCACCACTGCACCAAGAACTAAAAGTGAGAGTGGCAATATTCGCCGAACTCTTTTAATAAAGTAGTATCGAATATCAATCCAGCCAAATTTTTGATTTAACTCACGATTCAAAGCATATTCGCGTAGAAATCCACCAGTAATCAAAAATCCTGATATCCAAAAAAACAGGTCGACCCCCCAGTAGCCACGTTCGAATAAGGGGACATCGAAGTGATATCCAAGTACAAGAATTACGGCTACCCCACGAAGTCCATTAATTACGGTAACTCGGGAAGACGCTCCGTTGATATTTTCTTTCATAAGGTTGCCCAGTGTTGAATTTGAAGGCGAGGAATGTCATGTCTGATTTGAGAAAACATGCACCTACCAGCCTTTCTGTGGCTAAACCACTTTCTGTTCAATTCAGAATACCAATAGTTCTCTCGTACAAGGAAATATAAGCTCTCGTAACTAGATTAGGGGAATATTGTTCTAATCTTGCTCTCCCATTTTCAGTTAGTTGATTGAGTAAAGTGTCATTCGAGGTTAAATTCAAAATCGCATCTGACAGAGATTTTATGGAGTCATCTTTCAGTATCAAACCAGCGTCACCCAAAACCTCTGCTGCGCTTCCAGATTTCGCGAACGCAATAACTCCTAAGTTGCCTGCAAAAGCTTCAAGATAAATCAAGCCAAAAGATTCATGCAGTGATGGATGAACGAGTACCTTGCACCGACTGTATAGATTACTTAGTTCGCGGCGATCTATTGACCCGTGCCATGTGACCTGTCCATATTCAAATTTGCTATCAAATTCTTTTGCCAGAGAATCCCCTGCGCCCAACCCGGGACCAACAAGATGCAATCTTAAGTGAGGATTTGTGATTAGTGCCATCTGCCAAGCGGCGAGCAGGCCACGGATATTTTTACGTCGGTCAGTATTACCAACGGCTATTACATGATTAAGTTGTTTTAATTCCGCTGAGTTATCTATGGAAAGGCGATTCATATTAGGAATTACTTCTCCGCCCAAATAAAACATGCGTTCATTCCAACGCATCCGGATATATTTGCTGACAAAGACCAAATTTTCTCTACTTCTTGATCTAACTCGAATCGCAATGAGCAAGCGAAGAAAGAAAAAGAGGTTACGAAAGCCATACAGAATTTCCCACGGCTCATCGTGCACAGTAATTACATGAGGTAGCCCTGAATCTTGTGCCGC
>Ga0214921_10006860_pt1 | contig 15376 bp, 16 predicted proteins | sample LL1505_MetaG_FD_177992 | JGI IMG/M metagenome (GOLD analysis project Ga0214921, IMG submission 177992) | Freshwater microbial communities from Lake Lanier, Atlanta, Georgia, United States - LL-1505 | ecosystem: Environmental > Aquatic > Freshwater > Lake | place: USA: Georgia | collected...
CCCGGGAGCACCGATATCCTCACCGAGAAGCACCACCGACTGGTCGGCCTCCATCGCATCGACCAGGGCCTTGTTGATGGCAGCGCCAAAACGAATGTCAGCCATGGTGGCGCGCTCCGGTAGTGTAAACATCGCTGAGGGTGGCGGCGAAGTCCGGCTCACTGCCGGCACGGGCACGTTCGATGGCTCTTTCAATGCGCGCGAGCACCTCGCTCTGCAGGGAATCGATCTGCGCCGCGGCGATACCCTGTTCGAGCATCCGGCTGCGGTGTGCGGCCAGCGGATCCTGGCTGCGAGCTTGGGCCAGATTGTCGGCGGCGCGGTACTTTTGCGGATCCCCCTCGAAATGTCCGTGCCAGCGTTGCGTGGCGCATTCCAGCACCACGGCGCCCAGCCCGCTGCGCGCATGGCTGGTGCAAGCCAAGGCGGCCTCGGCCACGGCGCTCACATCCATGCCGTCGGCATGTTCGTAGCGCAAGCCGAACGAGATTGCCAGACGCTGCGGGTTGGTGGCCAACTGTAGCACCTGCGGTGAAAACTCCGACCAGCCATTGTTCTCGCAGGCAAACACCATGGGCAGCTTCCAAAGGGCGGCGATATTCAGGCACTCGTGAATCGCACCCTCGGCCAGTGCGCCATCGCCGAAAAAAGCGACCGCAACCGTGCCCTCGGCACGCAACTGATGCGCCCAGGCACTCCCCAGCGCAAGCGGCAAGCCGCCGCCAACGATGCCGTTGGCGCCGAGCATGCCTACTGCCATTTCGGCAACGTGAATCGAGCCCCCCCGACCGCCGCACAAGCCATTGGCGCGTCCCATGATTTCGGCAAAAAAACCGTCGAGATCAACCCCCTTAGCAAGCGCATGGCCATGGCCACGATGCGTCGATGCAATCGTGTCCGCCGCACCGAGTACGCCGCAGATTCCGGCAGCAACCGCTTCCTGCCCGAGGCTCAGGTGCAGGAAGCCCGGAATCTCGCCATCGGCAAACAGGCGGCTCAGGCGCTCTTCGGCGCGGCGGATCAGCAGCATCGTTCGATGCAGGGCCAGCGCTGAAGGAATTTGCACGATGTCGCTCACGCCAAACTTTCCATAGACCGTTTGAATGTGCCTTCGATGACGCGCACGCCTTCCTCGCTCTCAACCCAGATGGCATAGTCCCCAGGCGCTTCGGCGAGCGCTTCGCCTCTGGCGGTGACCTGCTGACCGATGCGCACCGGCCGCTTAAAACGGATCTGCATCACACCATGGTGCAAGGCTGCGTCGCCCAGAGTCTGGGCGAGTGCCTGCCACACTAGGTTCAGACTCATAGTGCCATGCGCGATCACGCCGCCCATGGCCGTCGTCTTGGCGAATTCAGGATCGAGGTGGATAGGGTTGTAGTCGTTGGTCAGTTCCGCATAGGCGAGAATCGCCTCGGCAGTCACCTGAAGGGTGATTGGTGTGAGCTTCATGATGTCGTTCGATGGGTTCGTATTCATGTTCAGGCTGCCCAGATCATGGTCATGACGCCGGTGAACAGGGCGCGACCGCCACGGCCTGTTGCAGAAAATTCAAAATCGATGAAGCGGCGCTCACCGCGCGGCGTCTTGCTCAGGCAGCGCAGCGAGCCGTCGACGGTTTCGCCCGGTTCGGGCAAGGCCGTGATGACAAATTTCTGGCTGCCGTGGATGTTCCCCGGCGGCCGCCCCGCCAATACTGTTTGGTAGATACGCATCATCAGCACAGATAAGAGGCCAGCAGGCACCGGTCCGGATTCTGCCGGCACATCCCAGGGATACAGGCGCGCCCAGTGCCCGATCAGCGGTTCGCTGACGGTCTCGCTGGAGCTGCCAACGAGCTTGCCAACCTCAAATCGATCATAAACATAAAGCTCACTCATACCTTCGCTCCGGTTGCTGCAAACGCCTGCAATAATTTAACGCCATCGCCGCGATCGACGACTCGCACCTCGACAGCGTCACCGATCGCCACCTGCCCGGCATACACACCGGTCACATTGGTCATCACCGGGAAGCCCTCTTCGAGGTCAACGAGCGAAATTACGTAGGGCAGATGATCCTTGAATGCCGGTGTGGCCGCACGATGGGCGCGCGTCCAAGTCTTGATAACACCACGGCCGCTCGACGGACGCATCGACAGACGGGTCGAATGACAATGGCCGCAGACGCCACGCGGGTAGGTCGCAACCTTGCCGCAGGCCTCACAGACCTGATAAGTCAGGGCATCGCGTTCGATCGCATCCCAGAATGAGCGCGTCTCAGCACTGGGTTTGGGTACAGGACGTTGCATGATCAGATCCTCCCGAGAACCAGTGAACAGTGGGCCGACATGATGCCGCCGTCGCCGTGCACGAACGCCAGACGCGGTTCGTGCACCTGACGCGCCTCAGCCTCGCCACGCAACTGGCGCACAGCCTCGACCGCATGAAACAGACCACCCGCCGCACCGGAATGAGCGTAGCTCAGCAGGCCGCCGTGGGTGTTGCACGGCAGGCGACCAGTTAGATCGAGGGCACCGGCCAGCACCGCTGGACCCGCCTCGCCGCGCTCAAAAAAACCAATCGACTCCAGCTCAATGAGCAGGGTGATTGTGAATGAATCGTATATCTCGGCAACGTCAATGTCTGCGGCCTTCACGCCGGCCTGCTCGAACGCCAGCTGCGACGAGCGCTTGCAGCCGAAGTCGATCAGGCTGGGGGCGGCAAAGATATGCTCATGGGTATGCCCCTGCCCGGCACCGAGCATCGCAATGGACGTCTTGCGCGTGTCGCGTGCCTGCGCGGCTGCGCTCACGACAACCGCCGCACCGCCATCGGAAATCAGGCAGCAGTCCATCACCCGCAAGGGCTCGGCGATCGGACGCGAGGCTAGCACATCGGCGATGGTGATCGGCTCGCGCCGCTGTGCCTTGGGGTTACGTATGGCATGGTGGCGCGTCTGCACGGCGATGGCCGCCAGGTGTTCCTGGGTCGAACCGGTGTGGTGGAGATAATGTTGTGCGACCAGCCCATAAGACGCCGGCACGCTGATGCCGTAAGGTCGTTCAAACTGCGGATGGCCCACCTCAGCCAGCGCCGCCACGGCCGCATCGCGCGACATGCCAGTCATGCGATTGTCACCGCAGACAACCAGCACATGCCGGCACTGGCCACTCTGCACCAGCGCCATGGCCTGCATCAGCAGGATGCAGGCGGTTGCGCCGCCACACTGCAGGGCCTGCGATACAAGCGGGTTAATCCCCATATATTCACAAAAAACCGAACTCAACATGAGGTGCGGCTCGGTGAACGAGTAGGCGCACAGCACGCCATCGATGTCCCCCATCGTCAGGCCGGCGTCGGCCACGGCACCCAGCGCCGCTTCGGCATGCAGGCCCATACAACACGAGCCCGGCAACTCACCGACTGCCGTGTCGTAGACGCCGGTAATAAATGCCTGTGTATTCCGTGCCGATGCTGTCATCGCAATTTCTTCCAGTCATACTTAAGCGGCTGCTTGCTAAGGAATCGCTGCACGGCATCCTCATGGTAAGTGCTATCTATGCTGACGGCCTGAGCGTAGGACTCGAGTTCGGACAGCGTGTCCTGATCGAGATTGAACGAACGATTGAGAATGTTCTTGGCCATGCCAAGCGCTTCGGTCGAGGCGCCACAAAAGGTTTCGGCCAGCGCCATCGCTTCGTGGAGCAACACGTCGGCCGGGTAAATGCGGTATACAAAGCCCATCGACAAACCTTCATCAGCAGGCACATCACGTGCCGAAAACACCAGTTCCTTGGCGCGCTGCAAACCGACGATACGCGGCAGCAGATAAAAGCCGCCGAGGTCCGGTACCAGCCCGATGCGTCCGAACACCGCACAAAAGCGCGCGGCCGGCGTGGCGAGCACAAAGTCGCAGGCCAGCGCAAGGTTGAAACCGGCGCCAAAGGCGGGACCATCGACGGCTGCGATGACCGGTTTTTCCAGATTGGAGAGTTCACGAAACCACGGGTGCAGGCGCTGAATGCGCTTGCGGTTGCCATACGCGCTGCGCTTCTCGGCGCTCAGCGATTTCAGGTCACCCCCCGCACAGAACACACCCTTGCTGCCGGTGATGATCACCACCTTGACGCTGTCGTCATCGCGCGTATTGAAAATTGCGCGTGACATCGCGGCCCGCATTTCAAGATCGAAGGCGTTGCGGGTTTCGCTGGCCTTGTTCAGCGTAATGATGGCGACCGCGCCACGGCGGGTTTCAAGGACTGAACTGTCACTCATTGCCCGTTCCTCCAAAAAATGTCCTGTTTCGCATCTCAGGCGCCCGCGTATCGTTTGCGATGCAACACTTGATACACAAATAAAATCACTGCGACACCGGCCAGCGCTAGGGTTTCGATCAACCCGACCACCAGACCCAGGCCGATCTCGCCAGGCGAACCGATGAGCAGAAAGGCCGGACTCAAGACGAATATGAAAGCCTGATTCATAGTTTTCCAGGGATCGGCTTTGGCAATGCCTGCTGCAGTGACTGGTGCAAGCGCCGTCAGGTCGAAGAAGTTGCCCTAGTAGAAAATGTGCGCCGCCAGTTTCGCAACACTTTGACTCGCTGATGAACCAATTTCACGCTTCGTTATTACAAGAAATTTATTCGCGATAGAGAATATTATTCGCTCTTGAACAATTGTGCTGACTTTGTCTGCCCTTGTCAATGCTGAAAAACAGGATCCCGAAACAATCCCGCACTGCCACGAAGTCGGCAATGCTAGCGTGCCTGAATCAGCTTGCGGCATCGCGCACCCTGATAAAGAGTATATTAAAGTATCTAAATTGAAGTCACTGAAGGCCTGAAATGAATAAATCAGAACTGCCGCCACCCGAGAAGCTCGTCGGCGCGCTATCGAACGGCCTGAGCGTGCTGCGCTATCTGAGCAAGGTAAACGGGCGCGTCGGAGTGACGCGAGTTGCCCGCGACCTCGACATCCATTCAAGCACCTGCTTCAATCTGCTGCGTACCATGGTGCATGAACGTCTGGTCTCTTTTGATACCGAGAGCAAGACCTACGCGCTCGCACTTGGCCTCGTCGAACTGGCCAAAGGCGCTCTCGAACAGGCGTCCTATGCCCGCATGGTGCATGCCGACCTCGAAGCTCTGGTCAAGGCATATCGCGTCACGGCCACGCTCTGGCAGCGCGTTGAAGGCGAGCGCGTTGTACTCGTCGACCGCGCTGAGAGCAGCGCCGCAATCCGCGTACACATGAGCATTGGCCAGCGCTTGCCTATGTTCATCGGTGCGCTCGGCCGCTGCATGGCCGCCAACTCGGGTTTGTCGCGCGCGCAACTCAAGAAGCGCTACGCGGCGCTGCGCTGGGAAGAAGCGCCGGGCATCGACCAATTTCTTGAAGAGGTGGACCGCGCACGCACCGACGGCTACGCAATCGACTGCGGCCGTTACGTCAAGGGAGTGACCACTGTTTCGGCCGCGGTCCTCGACGCCCATGGCCTACCCATCATGGCCATCAGCACCATCGGATTTTCAGCCCAGTTCAACGACCAACAATTGCTCACGCTGGCCTGCGATGTGCGCGACCGGGCGCGTACCGTAACCCGCGCCATCTCAGGCGGAGTGGCAACCCTGTCGCGATAAGCGCACGGCGGGATTTGCCAGAGCGTTGCCGATTTCCGGGTTTAGTCTAGGCACGATAGTTTGTGCCAAGCTGGCCAGAAAATTGTAGTGCAGGTCAGTGCTCCCTTGTTTCCTGCTTCACAATCAATTGCGCAGGCACGATCAGCGCGTCAAGCGCCAGTGCGCCAGATCTGCCGAGGCCCAGCGGGTTGATTTCCATTTCAGCAAACGTGTCGTCAAGCATCACTGCGAGCTGACTCAGGCGTGCGATCGCTTCGGCGGCTGCATCGATATCGGCTGCGGGCTGATTGCGCGCGCCCGTGAGTAGCGGCCAGGCTTTGAGTTCGGCGAGCATGGCGCGCGCATCGTCTGGCGTGACCGGGGCGGCACGCACGATAGTGTCGTGCAGGAATTCGGCATAAATGCCACCCAGTCCGACCAGCACCACGACGCCGAAATCAGGGCTGCGTCGCACCCCGATGATCAATTCGGCCACTAGCGGCATCATGTTCTCGACCAAGAGTCCAAAGGAAGTACCTTCAGGGAGGTGTGCGCGTGCGTTCTGTACGATCCTGGCGGCCGCGGCCTCAACGGCGACACCATCTTGCAAGCCAACGATGACACCGCCAATCTCAGACTTGTGATGCACGCCTGCCGAGACGAGCTTGAGGACGACCGGGTAACCGAGCTGCTCGGCTGCGGCGCGCGCGCTGGCGGCATCGCTGGCCTGGCGTCCCGGAGGAGACGCGATGCCCGCTGCGGCAAGCATGGATTTTGCCTCGGGCTCGGTTAACGGCTGCGTGGCGCAGCGCAACTGCTCGCGCCAGCCATCACCCGCTGCTGCGCGCCCGTCGGGCGCGGCTACATCGGCAAGCCGGATGCTGCGGCACAATGTTGCACGCAGTGCCTTGGTCAAGGCTGTGGCCGAATCGAAGACGGCAATGCCTTCCTCGCGAAGACTCTGCATGTGACGGCGTGCCACGCCATCGATGACGTAGACAACCACGGGTTTGGGCGAGCTGCGCTGAAAGTCGCGCAGTACCTCGTGTTGGGCCGCCGAGGCCGCTGCAGTGTTTGACATCACCAGAGCCAGCGCCGAGACGCCAGGGTCGGCCGCAATAATGTGCAGCGAGCGGGTCAGGGCCTGCGCATCGTTGAGGCCGAAGGTGGTCAGGTCTAGGGGGTTTTGGGCGCTGCCCCAGTCGGGCAATACCGATTGCAGGGCCATGCAGGTTGTCGTCGAGAAACTGGCGATGGACAGGCGGTTCTCAGCAAGCAGATCGGTGAGCAGAATCGCGCCACCGCCGGAGTGCGAGATCACGGCAATGCCGGCATGGGCCAGATGGTGATCGATCCCGCGCCTGGTGGCATCCTGACACAACAGTCCTGCACTTTCGACCAGGCCGTCCAGATCGTCGACAAACGCAACCCCGAGCGAGCGCGCCACGGCCTCAAAGGCGCGCTCGTCGCTCAGCATGCTGCCGGTGTGCGAGGCGGCGGCGAGTTGGCCAGCGACCGAACGTCCAATGCGACATACCACAACAGGCACATTGCGCGCGCTGGCACGGCGGCAGACCTCGATGAACGCCCTGGGCCGGACCAATCCCTCAAACAATGCTGCCAGCACACGCACTTGCGGATCCTGCAGCATCCAGTCGAGATATTCGCTCATGTCGACATCGGCTTCATTACCGCTGGCCACCGCGTAGCGGAACGCGATGCCGCGTTCGGCGCCGCGCGACAGCAGCGCCCCGGCCAATGCACCACTCTGCGAGACCAGACCGATCTGACCGGCCGGCAGGGGCAGGGCGGTGGGAGCCGTCGATGCGGTCAGCATGATGCGGTCGCGCATGTTCATGATGCCAAGACAATTTGGCCCGGCGAGCCGGATGTGATGGGCTTTGCAGGTGGCGATCAGCTGCGCCTGACGTTCCTGACCGGCAGCCCCGCCTTCGGAAAATCCCGAGCTGTAGACCACAACGGCTTTGGCGCCGCGCGCTGCGCAAGCCACGATGGCATCGTGCACCTGCCCGGATGGCAAGGCAATGAAAGCCGTCTCGAAGGATTCCGGAATGGATGCGATGTCGGGCCAGCAGCGCACACCGTTGATGACGCTGGCTCCCGGGTTGACCGGATAGAGGCTGCCCGTAAAACCGTGCCGCATCAGGCTGTCCAGTGGCCGGCCGCTGATTTTTTCAAGATTGGTCGATGCCCCGATGATGGCGATCGAACGCGGCATAAACAGTGGATCGAGGTTTTGCATCAGTAATCCTGCATGAAGCCCACAGTCTGCAGCCTTGAAAGGCAGGGGTCCGCGTTGGCCCCTGCCGCTTGCCAGCCGTCTTATCCGAACATATCGTCGAGCCGTTCTTTGGACTCAAGCAATTCGGCGAGCATGTCGTGCACCACATTGCGTACCGAGGTTTCTTCGTTCATATCGCCAACAATCTGTCCGACCGGGAAGGTCAGGAATTTTTCTGCGCGCGCCCGTTCGATGCGTGGGCGCGCCAACGCAAAGCACAGGAACGCCTGCAGCGGGGATGGCAGGGTTTTCGGTGCACCGGGCTGAAGCCAGGCGTCGGTATAACTGCTGCGCATGACGCGGCACTGCTTGCCACTCCAGCTTTTGCTGAGCACGGCGTCACTGGACTGGAGCCCGAGCAGGCGCTTTTTGATGTCGGGCGGTACATCGCTTTCAACCGTCTTGAGCCAGACCGAGCCGCACCACACGCCATCACAGCCGAGCGCCAGCGCGGCGGCCAGCTGCCGGCCGCGGCCAACGCCGCCAGCGCCCAGCACGGGCAGCGGTGCAACCGCGTCGACGATCTGTGGCCACAGCACCATTGAAGCAATATCGCCGGTGTGGCCGCCCGCTTCAGTGCCAACCGCAATAACAAAATCGCAACCGGCTTCTTTGTGCTTGATGGCGTGCTCGACCTTGCCCGCAAGTGCCGCGACGCGGATGCCCTTTTTGTGGGCCATTTCAATCAGATGACCTGGTGGTGTGCCCAGCGCGCTGACGATTAGCTTGACCGGATGCTCCAGCGCGCTGTCAATCAGCGCCAGGCTCTCGCGCGGTGTGAAATTCTGGTGATCGACGGCGTCAAAAATCAGGCGCTTTTCCTCGCTTTCGGACAGACGTGGAATGCCGGCGTCGTCGAGCAGTTTAGTGAGGAAATTAACTTGTTCGCGGGGCAGCAGGCTATCGAGGTCGTACTTGCGCGAACCGGTATCTTCGACCACAGACGGCATGAGTACATCGATGCCGTAGGGCTTGCCGCCGATGTGGCTGTCGAGCCAGTTGAGTTCTTCGTGCAGCTTGGAGGGACTGATGCGCGCCAAGCCAAGTACGCCCATGCCGCCAGCCTTGGATACCTCGGCGGCAACGTCGCGGCAATGCGTGAACGCCAGGATGGGCGCCTCGATGCCGAACATTTCGCAAATTTTGTTTTTCATGTTGTCCCGGTCATGTACTGGCCCGATGGAAGCTAATTTTAATTTAATTCTACATAGAGAATGATGTTATTATAATTGCAGAACGCCTTACCAACAGGAGAGGAAGTCATGAACACTTACAACCTTCGCATCATTGGCAGCAAATCTCTCCGATTGATTGCACTGAGCGCGTGCGCACTGCTGGTCATGAGTCAGTCATGGGGACAAGCCTATCCAAATCGTTCCATCCGCTTCGTCTCCCCTTACCCCCCTGGCGGCGGTACCGATATATTCGCTCGCGCCCTCGCCCAGAAAATGGCGACCAGCATGGGGGTTCCGGTGATAGTCGAGAATCGACCGGGTGCCGGTGGCACCATCGGTACTGACCTGGTGGTCAACGCCCCCGCCGACGGCTATACCATCCTGCTCGGTTCGCCTAGCCCGCTGACGGTCGCGCCCAGCCTTTATAAGAAACTGCCCTACGACCCGCAACGCGACCTGATTCCGATCACGCTGGCTGCTACCGTGCCAAATATTCTAGTGGTGCATCCCTCCGTTCCGGCCACCACGGTCAAGGAACTGATCGCGTATGCCAAGGCGAATCCGGACAAGCTCAACTTCGCTTCATCTGGCAACGGTGGTTCGGGGCACCTCGGCGGCGAAATGTTCAACGTTCAGGCCGGCACGAAGATGCAGCACATCCCATACAAGGGCAGTATCTCCGCGACCACCGCCCTGATCGCCGGTGATGTGCAGGTTGCATTTGGCGACATGCTCAACACCTTGCCGCATGTCAAGAGCGGACGCCTGCGCGCTCTGGCAGTCACTACCATGCGGCGTTCGCCGGCCATGCCTGATCTGCCATCGATAGCCGAAGCGGGCGTTTCGTCTTACGATGCCGGCACCTGGTATGGCGTGCTGGTGGCCGCAAAGACACCGCCGGAGATAGTCACGCGCATTACCGCTGAGGTCATCAAGGCGCTCAATCAGGCCGACGTCCGCGCGACTTTCGCAAAGGAAGGTGGTGAACTGCTTGCCAGTACTCCCGAAAAATTCGCTGAACACATCCGTATGGAAACAGCCCGATGGGCAACGGTGCTCAAGGAAGCCAACGTGAAGGTGGACTGAGCGCGGATCAATTGCCACAGTCCCACCCGGGGCATGCTCCGACGGTTTTGAACACGGTATCGGCACCCCTTTGTCAGGATAGTTGTCGCGTCGAATTAACAGCATGATTATTTAAGGTAAGGATCTGCAACCATGCACCGTTATGCCCATGAGCTGCAAGCAGGCGACTGCTACGCAGGCTTAGAATTCACGGTTTCGCCTGACCTCAACCAGCAATGGCTCTACGCAGTGGAAGACTTTAATCCGCTATACATAGAAGGCCGCAATGGTAAACCTGCGCTGGTTCATCCGGTGGTCCTTATGCAGATGAGTCCGCGCACGCGCAGTCCATCCTTTCGCCAGGCTTCTGACATGGGTTCAGCCCTGGCTCGCGACTGCACTACCTTTCTAGCGCCTTGTTACGTTGGAACGCGTCTGCGCGTCGATTGGCTCATCAAACAAACCTATGAGCAGCGCAACAAGATTTATCAGGACTACGTCGCCACGGTCCGTGACGAGGCCGGTGACGAATTGATGCGTCGTGAAATTTCTGCAACCTTCTTTTCCTTGGGTAAGGTGAAAACCTATGCACTGAAAGGAAAATCATGAGCCAGTCAATTCCGAATCTGCCAATTGCCACTATGAAGCCCGGGGATACCCATAGCGGACGTGTCCGGACGCTCTCGCTCTCACGCGTACTCGCCTTGTCGGGCGGCCCTCTGGACAAACCAGGCTGGCCAGACCGAAACCTTCATACCGATGATGCGGCGGCGCGGGCGATAGGACTGGCCGAAATGGTCGTGTCGGGCACGCAATGGGAGGGTCATATGGCTGGCTTCCTGGTCGAGACCATGGGCGTTGCGTGGTTCAATGGCGGCCAGATGAACGTCAAGATTCCACGCAGCGTAAAAGTCGGGGAAACCCTACAAGCGAAACTGACACTCGACGCGATTAACCTGCACGAAGGCAGAGCCGTCGCCGAGATGACCGTCTGGGTTGAGAACGTCGAGGGACAGCAAGTACTGGTCGGGACTGCTACTTGCCCGATACCAATGGCGATACCCTTGTCCGGACGGGATAAAGCATGATCCGCCTCAGTGAGGCCGCAACTAAGCAGTGGCTGCGGCAATCCGGCTTACCGGTACCTTGGGGTGCAGCAGCACACTCGGCTGATGCCGCATGTGCCACGGTGGAAGCATTCCCGGGCGCGACCGTGGTCAAGGCCATGGTCCCGACAGGACGTCGAGGCAAGGCTGGTGCTGTGTTGATGGCCGATGATGGCCCGCAACGCGGTGATGCAGCCGCGAAACTACTCGGAACAGTTGTCAACGAATACCTTACCGAAGCCGTCTACGTCGAAGAACGCATCGCCATCGATGCCGAATATTATTTCGCGCTGCTGCTCAACGATGCCATGCCCGAAGTGCTGGTAAGTCGGCGTGGTGGCGTTGACATCGAGGACGTCACGCGCGAAGCGCCGGAGGCAATCGTGCGTGCCAGCATCGATCCGCTTAATGGCCTAACAAAATGGGCGGCGACCGAACTGTGGTTGCAGGCCGGCGCTACCGGTCCATCACTGACCCACCTAGCCGAACTGAGCAGCCGGCTGTATGACGCGTTCTGCCGTGCCGATGGCCTGATGCTCGAAATTAATCCTCTCGTTCTAGACAAAGATGGGCGGCTACACCTGGTAGGCGCCATGATGGGCGTCGATCCGCATGCCCTGTTCCGCCATCCGGTCTGGACTGAGGCCGGTGAACCCCTCCCCGCCAATCCGCGCGAGCGCGCCGTGGCACTGGCCAATCGCGCGTCCCAAGGCGGCGAATGTCAATACGTGGAACTCGACGGCGACATCGGCCTGCTGGTTGGCGGTGGTGGCGCAGGCCTGTACCAGCACGACCTGGTGCTGGAATTCGGCGGCGCACCGGCCAATCACTGCGTCACGCCGCCGACCTCGGCCGACAACCGCAAGCTGAAGGCTGTACTGAGTGCAATCCTTGACAACCCGGCGCTGCGCGGGTTGCTGATCGGTTTCAACTTCGCACAAATGGCGCGTACCGATATCCGCGTGCAGACCCTGATCGATGTGCTGGATGAAAAGCAGATCGACACCACCGTGCTACCGATCGTGATCCGGCTGTTTGGCGCAGGCGAAGAGCAGTCGCGCGCGATGGTGGCAGGCCGTCCGAACATTCATTATGTGCCCCGTGGCACGACCCTCAAGCAGGGGGCGCAACTGATCGTGCAGTTGACCGCTGCGGCCCGGACTGCTGCAGAGAATCATGCATGAGCATCCTCCTCGATTCGTCGACCCAGGTCATCGTACAAGGCATTACTGGAGCTCAGGCGCGCTTTGATACCGAATGGTGCTTGCGTTATGGCACGCGCATCGTGGCCGGAGTCACCCCTGGCCGGGGCGGAGAGCAAGTGCATGACATACCGGTTTTCGACACGGTACGCCGCGCCACTGAGGGCCGAACTATCGATGCCAGCGTGCTTTATGTTCCTCCTGCGATGGTCAAGGCAGCGGTGCTTGAAGCCATCGACGCGAACATCGGTCTGATCGTCGTGACGGCGGAGTATGTTCCGCAACACGACGTAATCGGCATCGTTGCCGCCGCGCGGCGTGCCGGCGTATGTCTGGTTGGCTGCAACACCAATGGCGTTATATCTCCCGGGCGCAGCAAGCTCGGCGGTGTAGGCGGCATGAACCCGAGTGAAATTTTCGCACCCGGAAGAATTGGCGTGGTTTCACGCTCTGGCGGCATGTCCGCTGAAATCGGTCTAGCCCTCAAGGCGGCTGCGTACGGCATCTCGACATCGGTCGGCATGGGTGGCGACGCCGTTACCGGCTTGCGCATGGCTGACTACGTACGCATGTTTGAGCAAGATCCGGAAACCGATGCCATCATCCTGTTCGGCGAACCCGGTACCGACAACGAGCAGGAGGTCGCTGCACTAGTTCGCGCTGGAACGATATGCAAGCCGGTAGTGGCAATGATCGCTGGACAATTCCAGGAACGCTACCCCGCCGGCATCAGCTTTGGCCATGCCGCCGCCATGATTACTGATATCAGTAAGAGCGCCAGCGCCAAGCGCCGCCTGTTGCGCGAAGCGGGCATACATTTGGCGCAATCTCTGGAAGAAATTCCAGATTTGCTGCGTCAGGCACTAGTGTGATTGGGTAAAAAAGTTTCACCAAAAACGTTGCATTCATAACTACAAGGAGACAAGCATGGGTAATAAATTTGCTGGGAAGGTCATCGGCGCCGGTCTGAGCGGACTCCTGACCTTGTTCCTGTTGCCGGTGGCGACAGCCACTGCGGCGGACGCGTACCCAAGCGGGCCGATCAAGATTATTGTCGGGGTTGCCCCTGGCGGTGGCACCGATATCGTCGCGCGCGCCATCGGACAAAGACTCTCACTTGCTTTTAACCAGACAGTGGTGGTAGAAAATCGTGTTGGTGCCGGACAGACCATTGGCGCAGCCGTCGTCGCGCGCGCGCCGGCAGACGGCCATACGCTGCTCTTCGGAACACAGACCTTCGCAGCGAATCCGAGTATTTATCCCAGCCTGCCCTACGACTCTGCCAAGGATTTTGTCCCGGTTGCCTTTGTCACGCGCTTGCCCTATGCCATCTGGATCAACAGCCAGATACCCGCCAATACATTGCAGGAATTCATTGCCTATGCGAAGAAGAAGCCCGGCGAACTCAACTTCGGTTCGGCGGGCGCAAGTTCGCTGCCACGCATTGCCGGCGAGATCTTTAAAATGCGCACCGGCACAGATCTGGTGCACGTTCCGTACAACGGTACAGCCCCTGCCATCCTAAGTCTGCTCGGCGGCCAGACGCAAATGTGGATAGGCAGTTTCCTGACCATGGATGCTCATGTGCAGAGCGGCAAGCTGCGTGCACTGGCTGTGGCCTCTGAACAGCGCTATCCGAACGCACCCAGCGTCCCGACGGTTGCCGAAGCCGGCTTACCCGGCCTGCATCTGGCCGCGTGGTATGGGGTGATGGCACGATCCGGAACACCGGCGCACATCGTTGATCGCCTGAACCGCGAGATTAACAAGGCCCTGACCGATCCGGAGGTCAAGCAAATGCTGGTCCGCGATGGTGCTGAACCCGGCACGGGTCAGACACCGGCGCAATTCGGTGCCTTCCTTAAGTCTCAGATGGATGAGTTCAGGGAAGTCGCGCGGACGGCCAAAATAGCCCCTTGACCAGATTCAACACGGTTATCGCTTAGCATCGATTGGTATCCGAAACAGGTAACCGAATTGAAGAAAGCTTTCATATCCGGCGTGGGCAACACGGAGGTACGTCAGCCCACATCCCAGCGACTTCCCGACGCACCAAGCACGTTGGCGTACCTGGACAAGCATTGCCGAGACATCCCACTAGTTTTAGTGGGAGCGGCGACCGCGGCACTGGATCGCGAGCTGGGCGGGCGAAGTAACCCTCGGTAAACCTAGCGGTGCGGCCTAACGGATCATTACTTGATAATTCGTAAGGTCCTAAATTGCTGCTTGTTGAAACTACCTAAGCACGTCTTTCTGCGCCTTGAGGTGTTGGCGCCGACGCTGTTCTGACCAGGTCAGATCTGCGTCGGCGTCAACACACCAATTGACAAAAAGCAGGCAGCCAACAAAAGCGAAGGCTTGTAAGATTTAAAAGCAGTCATCAGAAGCTCCAATCAAGAATGTTCATCATAAGTCGCAGAGTGGCGATACCGCAAAAAGGCCTGCGAACGTTCGTAACTTCTCCAAAAATTTATATATCCCCCCGGGGGTCGGCGTACTAAAGGCAAGGGGGGGTACCCGAAGGGCAATCGGACGAGCAAATCACAGCGTATAGGTAGACCGGAGTCCCATCTGACAAATCGGGGTACTGTTCCCTGAATCCCTGCGTGGACAGGTCGCCGCTGTCACAGGCGACGCTTTCGTGGGCAGATGGCCCCGGCATAGCGAAATCCTGATTGACATGTCAACACTCGCAGGCCGCTGGAGGGCCTTGGATGACAATTGGATTGAGTTCCCCAAGGACTGAACTCATCAGATGCAACCCAAGCAGTGGCATGGGCTGCAAAGAGTCAGCCGAGCTAAGAAGCTGGCTGGCGACCCAGCAGCCGTGAGTTAGAGTCGCGTCAAGCTGTTCTATGAAAAGTGTCTACAGGTTTGGAGTAATACCAAGTCTCAAATTTAATGGACTCAGACTTGTCCTCTTCA
>Ga0214921_10006861_pt1 | contig 15375 bp, 17 predicted proteins | sample LL1505_MetaG_FD_177992 | JGI IMG/M metagenome (GOLD analysis project Ga0214921, IMG submission 177992) | Freshwater microbial communities from Lake Lanier, Atlanta, Georgia, United States - LL-1505 | ecosystem: Environmental > Aquatic > Freshwater > Lake | place: USA: Georgia | collected...
TTGACGCACCGCGAGGATATGCAACCATTGCGGTGCATTTTTATACCTACCGGAGCAATCATGGGCCTCTTCGATATGTTCAAGGGCGACGCCGCCCCCGCACTGACCCCAAAGCTTGCCTTTGCCAGCGCACTTCTTTACATGATGTCCGCCGATGGCGAAATTGAGCAGGAAGAGATCGGCCAACTCGTCAGTGTCATCGGGGGCGACCGGGCACTCCTAGACGACGCGGTCAAATTCACCCGCAAGATCACGCTGGATCAGTATTTGACCCAAGCCCCCGGTCAACTCAATGAAGCCCAGAAGCTCTGCATTTTGATCAATCTGTGCGACTCATTGCTCGCGGACGGCAGCGCAGCCCCGCAGGAACAGGCTCTCTTTGGACGCTTTCTGCAGGCGTTTGGCGTTCCAGAGGCGCAATTTGCGCCGCACTTTCAGGTCATTGCCATCAAGAACGATCGCTCGGTCTTCGGCATCCGTTAATCATTAGTCGGTAGTCAGTAATGGAGCCCCCCGGTACAAAGGGGGGCTGACATTCAAATACCGATCGAACGCCCGTCGGGCAGCGTGACGCTGACACTAAGAACCTCGAGATCGCGCTGATTTTCGACCTCGATCGCGATGTCTTCGGGCCTGACCTGAACAAATTTGCCCACCGCCTCGAGTACTGCCCGCTTGATCTGCTGAATCAACTCGGGATTGCTCGAGCGATTTCCCTCGCGGGCGATGATGACCTGCAGGCGTTCTTTGGCCAGATTGGCCGTTGCGGGCTTGCGCTTGGTAAAAAAATCAAGAAATGACACGGTGGATCCCTTCCCGCTTAGGCAGATTTGCTTGAACCACCAACCCCGACGCTTTCCAGCAGTCGGCGGAAAAACCCTTTGTCTTCCTCATCGACAAATCGCAGCGGCAAGTCATTACCCAGATAACGATCAATCGCATCCTGATAGGCCTGAGCGACATCGGTTTCTTTCTGATGAACCGCCGGCAGACCCTGGTTGGAACTCTCCAGGACCCGTTGGCTCTCGGGGATCACGCCCATCAACGGCACCTTGAGAATCTCGAGAATGTCGCCGTGGCTCAGCATCTCGCCAGCCTTGACACGGCGTGGCGAGTATCGAGTCACGAGCAAATACTCTTTGACCGGGTCCTGGCCTTCTTTGGCCCGACGTGAACGGGACTGGATGATCCCGATAATGCGATCTGAATCCCGCACCGAACTCACTTCGGGGTTCACCACGACAATGGCATCGTCGGCAAAGGTCAAGGCCATGACAGCCCCTGATTCGATACCTGCAGGCGAATCACAGACGATGTAATCGAACCCCATTTCCTTCAGATCTTCAATGACCTTCTGGACGCCCGCTTCGGTCAACGCATCTTTATCGCGGGTCTGACTGGCCGGCAGAATGTGCAGATTCTCGACATTCTTATCGCGGATCAGCGCCTGATTCAGAGTCGCTTCGCCCTGAATGACATTGACGAAATCATAGACGACCCGACGTTCACACCCCATCACAAGGTCAAGGTTACGAAGACCGACGTCGAAGTCGATCACAACGACCTTTTTGCCACGCAAGGCGAGCCCGGCAGACAGGTTGGCAGACGTAGTGGTTTTACCCACGCCACCTTTGCCGGAGGTGACGACGATGACTCGACTCATGATGCTGACACTTTCTCGAAATGGTTGAATAAAGGATAGATCAATGCGTGTACGTCCATTCAAATTGGACGAATTTCGAGCGCGTCCGCGTTTTCCGCGCCCAGAGCGATCTGCACGGGTTTGCCACGCAAGTTTTCGGGGACGCCCTCTTCAAACGTTTTGTAAAGCCCTGCAACCGCCACGATCTCAGCCCGCAGGTCAAGGGTAAAAATTCTCGCATCGCGACGCCCGCGCGCGCCCGCGATCGCCCGGCCTGCGAGCGATCCGTAGACGTGCACGTTGCCGTCCGCAATCACTTCGGCGCCTGGCGAGACCACGGCCATCACAATCAGATCGCGATCGCGGGCGTAAATCTGCTGGCCCGATCGGATCGGACGATCGATGATCATCGCATCCAGTAGGGGCAGTTCGGGCGGTTGGGCTGGCTTCAGTGATTGCTCTGGCGGAGGCGCTGGCGGTCGAGAGGCGGGGGAGGACGAGGCCGAGGACGAGGCCGAGGCCGAAGTCTCAGCCGACTGAGGGGCCGGCGCATCGCCTGGGGTCCTGCTCAAATAGGGTGCTGGATCTGGGAGATCGGCCAATCCGAGGCAAAGCGCATCGGCGTTCTCTCGGAATGACTCTGGCGCGCCGCAAACAGCGACGGGATGCAGTTGCGCCGAGCGAAAGGCATTCAAAATCGCAGGCCAATCCAGATTTTCAGAGTCATCGCCGAGCCGTGTCAGGTCAATCACGACCGGCTGCCAGCCAAAAAAATCAGGCTGCTGCAGGCACATCCTCTCCAGCGTTTCCTTCAACGTCGACGCAGAGGCCTCTCGAAGCACCGCACGCAACGCGGGTGTTTCGAATCCTTTGAATTCGACGGATGGGCGGGTTTTAGAGGAATATTTCACAACTCCTAATGCTACGTCATTCCGGATCCAACCGCTCCTCGGATCCCAGCCCTCAATGAAACTCTCCCCACCGACGATCGGTCAGCTATTCCTTGGCTTCCTGCAGATCGGGATCACCGGATTTGGTGGCGTACTACCGATTGCCCGCAGGGCTCTTGTCGAGCGGAGGCGCTGGCTTTCTGAAGAGGCGTTTAGCCAGGATTTGGCGATCGCCCAGCTGCTGCCAGGACCGAATATCGTCAATCTTAGCGTCGCAATTGGACTGCGGTTTGCGGGAATCCCCGGCGCGATCGCCTCATTTACGGCGATCCTGGCAATGCCGACGGTCATTCTCCTGAGCCTGCTTGCGATTTACGCAAAAAGCACCGATGTGCCCCAAATCACTGCGGCACTGCACGGCATCGCCGCCGTCGCCGCCGGCTTGGTGGGCGCGATGGCCTGGCGAATGGCGCAACCCCTGATCCAAGGCGATGCAACGCGATGGATTCCCAAACTCAGTCTGGTGATGATGAGCATCGTGGGAATCACAGTCCTGGGCTGGCACCTGCTCCCGACCTTGCTAATTTGCGGTGGGCTAGGAATTTTCCTGGCGTTCAGACAACGTGGATAACAACCTGCTTGCGGAACTGGCCACGGTATTTGCCAGGCTCTCGCTAATGGCTGTCGGCGGCATCAACCCCTTACTGCCTGAGATGCATCGACTGGTCGTCGAAACCTACCACTGGATGACCGATGCCCAGTTCACGACCTTGTTTGCCATCACTCAGGGCGCTCCAGGACCGAACGTACTGATCGTGGCTGCGATCGGATGGCAAGTCGCTGGCATACCGGGGGCGATTGTTAGTCTGAGCGCGATCTGCCTGCCCTCGGCGCTATTGGCTGGGGGCGTTGCGACGCTAAGAGACCGCGTTGCCGAGGCACCATGGGCTCGCAACATTCAACAAGGGCTCGTCCCCGTGACCGTTGGCCTTGTTGCCGCGAGCAGCCTGTTGCTGGCTCGAGGTGCGAGCGAGACCGGGACCTCGGCCACCACCTCTTACCTGCTTGCTGCTTTGGCCCTGTTAGTGACTATTCGACATAACCCCAATCCGCTCTGGTTATTAGCTGCGGGCGCCATCCTGGGCTTGACGGGAGTGGTCTGATTAGGATCGCCACACAAGAACCGGCAAATGAGCATCTGCCAGAACCGAACGCGTCACACTGCCCATCAACAAACCGGTCAGCCCACGGCGACCATGGCTACCGATAAATATCAAAGTACAGCGGTATTCCTTGGCCGCTTCGACAATTCCGTGAACAATTGAATCGGACTCGCGTACGCGAAGTTCGCATTGAACATCCGCCCCACGAGCGACAGCACCGATTGCTTCAACAGCCTGATCGGCGCGCTTGCGTGCCTGCGCCGTCATCAAATCATCGGCTCCCGCGCCCACGATGCCCACCCCTTCGTAAAACGGAATCGAAGCGAGCGGTTGCAGGATCGAGACTGCGACAACGGTGGCAGACAGCGCTTTGGCCATTTGAATGGCATTGGCAGCGGATTGATTTGCCAGATCAGAACCGTCCGTGGGAACAAGAATCCGAGTAAACATGAGGGAAAGCTCCCGAATCAAATAGTTTGATCGCCAGCGAATTGACTGGCGAGTGGACTAGCGAATGGACTAGCGAATGGCCAGCCGCTTGCCCTGCTGCGCCTTTTTCTTCGGTAACCTCAAGGTCAAAACGCCATCTTCAAACATGGCATCGGCCTTGTCTTCGACAACGGGTTGGGGCAAATCGAAACTGCGTGCGTACTGAGCGGTCTGGCGCTCGGTGTAGATCGCGCGCTCATCGTCTTTGATTTCGCGCTCTTGCTTGCAGGCGGCCGAAATCGAAACATGGTTGTCATTCAGATCAATCTGAATATCGCCTTTTTTGACGCCGGGCATGTCGATCTTGATTTCGTAGGCATCACCGCGCTCAATGACGTCAAGGCGCGCACGTGTAAGCGCTGCGCCATCTGCCAATCGAGCGGGCGAGCCCAGCATGGCTCGATTGGAAAACGCATCAAACATCTCGTCAATGAGCGTGTAGGGATCGCGGCGAAGTAGCAAATTCATGGGTGGACTCCAGAAGAGAAGGCGGAGAGGGCGGAAAAGACGGAGAAGACAGAAAAGGCAAGGGCACAGAAAGCGTGTGCTTCTTCATCTTCAGCATCGAACAGTCCTGCAATGAAACTAAAAATTAGCGCTCTTTCGTCACCATGCGCTCACGCAGACGGGTCAAAATAGGACGGTCGGTTTATCGATTTCTTTTCCAAATGTCTTTGCGGATGCCCCTGTCAATCTTCCAGCCCCTTCGAATATTCGCGGCTCTGGCTCTGAGCCTTGCACTGACCTGTGCAGGTTGCGGCGGTGGCGGTTCCACCTCGGGTAGCAGCGGGACCTCCGGTGCGGGCGGAGGGCCAAGCTCCGAACCCCTGAGCGGAATCGGCCAGCCGGACGCCAGCGGCAGGGTGCGCACCGCAGCGAATTGCCTCCTGAGTTTCCAGGTGCCCAGCGCAGCCCCAGGGACCGGCACCGACCCACTCCTGGTGCAGCAATGGCATCTCAACAACACCGGCCAGAGCGGTGGGACGTCAGGCGAGGACCTGCGTGCAACCCTTGCCTGGCCAACCAGCCGGGGTGCCGGTGTCCGGATCGCGGTTACCGACGACGGGATCGACATTACTCACCCGGACTTGGCTCCAAACGTGATTGCCAATGAGAGCTACAACTACCTCCTGGCGAACTCGGTCTGGCCATTGCCATGCACCAACCAAGACACCCACGGCACCTCAGTCGCAGGGATTGCAGTCGCGCGCGATGGCAACGGCGTCGGCGGCGCAGGGGTTGCTCCCCAGGCCTCAATGGTTGCCTATAACGCCCTTTCCGCCAATGATGATGCGTCCTTGGCCGACGCAATGACGCGAGGCAAGAATAACCAAATCTGGCATAACAGTTGGGGCTCTCCCGATGAAGGCAGACCCGAACCCGCGCCGCGAATTTGGGAACAGGCAATCGACGAAGGCCTCCGATCTGCCCGCTCGGGGCGCGGCGCCATCTTCGTCTTTCCAGGCGGCAATGGTGGCCGGATCGATGTTCGAAGCGCGAGCGGATTCATTGCTGCCACGATTGCCGATGATTCCAATCTGGATGGTTACGCCAACAAGCGTGGCGTGATTGCAGTTTGTTCCGTCGACGACCGCGGCATCGCGCCGACCTACGCCGAGAAGGGGGCGAATTTGGTCGTCTGCGCGCCTGGTCAGGGTCGCAACGAAGGCATTGTCACGACGGCAATCCTTGGCAATTACCGGACAGATTTTTCGGGAACGTCGGCCAGTGCCCCAATGATCGCTGGGACTGCCGCCTTGATGCTAGCGGCCAACCCGAACCTCACCTGGCGCGATGTTCAGCGCATCCTGGCAACCACGGCGCGACAGAATCATCCTGCTGATCCCGGCTGGATAACGGCCGGTGGGACTCGATTCAATCATCGGTATGGCTTTGGTGTCGCTGACGCCGATGCTGCAGTCCGCGCCGCGAGGACTTGGGTGTCGGTCGGTGGGAGCGCAGAACAAAAGGTCTGCGGTCCCTTCATACGTTCCCCTGGCGTCCAGATACCCGACAGTCCCAGCTTTGGCGTCCCGGGGAGTGCCGTTACAGACTTTATGTCGACTCCAAATTGTGGAATCACCAACCTTGAGTTCGTCGAAGTTCACTTCACTTCCAATCACCCCTATGCCGGCGACCTCCGCATTCGGCTTATCAGCCCCAACAATCTCGTGAGTGAACTGGCCAATGAGCGCGCTTGCGGCAGCAATGTGCCGAATGCGAGCAATCCTTGCCGCGTCGGCTACAACGATTGGCGTTTTGGCAGCGTCCGACACTTGGGTGAGCCACTGACTGCAAATCAGGCACTCGGGCCCTGGACCCTCGAGGTCTCGGACCGGGGTCCGCAGGATGTCGGCGCCCTATCGAGCTGGTCTCTCACCCTTTACGGCAAGTGACGGTTCCATCATGAAAATGCCACCCATGTATCGGCGCCCTCATCTGGGAATGATCATTCAAATGCTGGGGGTTCTTATCTTCAGCGTATTCAGTGGCGCTGCGTCGGCCGGGGCCGAGCCGCCAACCGTTGCTCCGGTCACCTCCTGGCACGATGGGCGTCAAACGCGCGGCCTTTGGCTTGATCCTACTCGCGAGGCCGAGTTCGCCACGCGTGGCGGCGGAACCGTTCAGCCTAAACAAGCACCCCAGGCAGCCACCCAGCCTTCACAGGCGCAACGATCCCCCCTTTTTTTTGATAACCCCGCACTGAATGGAACCCCGCGCGCGCTGCCAGGCGGGGTTCTTGTTGAACTCAAAATCCCGACCGAGACCAACGCCGCAAGGCTGCAACTGGAATCCGACGGGCTGACGCCCGTGCGCGCGATTGTTGGCGATCGGATCTGGTTGGTCGCTTCACCCCCCGGGCTCGCGGCGCTCGAGTTAGCCAACCGCCTGCAACAAGGTGGTCGTTACGCCTCCGCGCAGCCAAACTGGTGGCAGCCTCGCGTCCCAAAATGACGAATTCCCCATGAGAACCGATCAGCCAGTCACGATCCAACGTTCCGACTACGCGCCGCCGGCTTACACGGTTGACACCGTTGACCTCGAATTTAATCTCGACTGCGAGACGACCCGGGTCGAGGCGTCGATGTCAGTCAGGCGATTGGCCTCCCTAGGGATTCCCCTTCGATTTGCTGGCGACGGGCCCAAACTCCTTGAAGTCGAAATCGACACGCACCGGTTGTCCGCAGCCGAATGGGAGATCGCGCCAGACGGCGCACTGGTGTTAACTCCAGAAACCTTGGCCAAATACTGCGACGACCGGTTCGGCATCCAGTTTCAACTCAAAACCGTGGTGGAGATTGCGCCCGCTCAAAATACCGCCCTCAGCGGTTTGTATGTATCCGGCCAATCGCTCTATACCCAGTGTGAGGCGGAGGGATTCCGCCGGATCACATTTTTCCCGGATCGCCCCGATGTGATGGCCCGCTATCGGGTCACCCTGCGCGGCGACCGCGCCCAGTTTCCCGTGTTGCTCTCAAACGGAAACCTGATCGACCAGGGCGTCGAGCCGGGTGACAAGCACCACTGGGCGCGGTGGGAAGACCCTTTTCCAAAGCCAAGCTATTTGTTCGCTTTGGTGGCAGGCGGGCTCGTGGTTCACGAAGAGCGCTGGCAACGCCGATCGGGGCGCGACGCATTGCTCCAGGTTTGGGTCGAACCGGGCAACCTCGATAAGACTGCACACGCCATGGCGTCGCTTAAGCAAGCGATCCGGTGGGACGAAACGCGATTTGGACTGGAACTCGATCTAGATCGCTACATGATTGTTGCGGTGGGCGATTTCAACATGGGCGCCATGGAGAACAAGGGCCTTAACCTGTTCAATACGCGCTACGTTTTTGCAAACCCCCGGATTGCAACCGACGACGATTATTTCAACATTACCTCGGTGGTTGGACACGAGTACTTCCACAATTGGACCGGCAACCGGATCACGTGCCGCGACTGGTTCCAATTGACACTCAAAGAGGGACTGACCGTCTTCAGGGATCAGGAATTTTCAGCCGATTTATTGGCGGAGTCCGCCAGTTCAGATGCGATGGCCGCGAGTGCACGTGCGGTTCAGCGCATTGACAATGTGCGCTTCCTCCGAAGCCAGCAGTTCGCAGAGGACGCGGGCCCAATGGCCCACCCCATCCGGCCAGAAAGCTATCAAGAAATCAACAATTTCTACACCGTCACGGTGTACGAAAAAGGCGCCGAAGTCATCCGGATGCTACAGACCCTTGTCGGACAAGCGGGTTTTCGTAGCGGGATGGACCTTTATTTCGCCCGCCATGATGGCCAGGCGGTCGCCTGCGATGACTTCGTCGCCGCGATCGCGGACGCCAACGGCCGCGACCTTGATCAATTCAGGCGCTGGTACGAAACGGCTGGAACACCCCACGTATTTGCTCGCGGGCATTGGGATGCAAACACAAAGCGCTACACGCTACACCTTGCTCAATGGCTACCCGCCGTAGCGGGTCGTGTGGCAGGGGCGCCGGATCGCCCACTACACATTCCAATTGCCGTCGGATTACTCGGTTCCGATGGAACCGATCTGATTGGGACGCAGCTAATCGAACTGACTCAGGCGGAACAAGAAATCACCTTTGATGGCATTCACGCAGAACCAGTCCCCTCGCTGGGTCGAGGCTTCTCAGCACCAATCATTCTTGATTTCCCTTATCGAACCCAGGATCTGGTGCACCTGATTGCATTCGACAGCGATCCATTTAATCGCTGGGAAGCCGCGCAGCGGCTAGCTGTTACCGCGATTGTCAGCCTTCTGGATAGCGGCCAGGAGTTCAGTCGGGTCAGCGAGGCCAAGCCCCTTGACGCCCTGGTCAATGTACTGCGGGAGATCCTGAGCGACACCAATCTCGCCGCGGACTTCAAGGCGCAGATGCTCTTGCTCCCGTCGGAGGGCTATGTTGCCGAACAAATCGGGATGGTTGACCCCGTTACGCTGCGCGACGCGCGCGACGCGGTCGAGCGGCACCTGGCCCGACACGCCAGCGCCGAATGGGACCGGGCTTGGCAGGCCACAGCGCCCGTTGGCGCGTATCAACCCGACCCGGTTTCTGCGAGCAGGCGCGCATTGCGCAACCTGGCACTCCGGATGCGCATTCTGGCTGGAGAGTGCCAGGCGATGGCGCAGGCGAGCGACCAGCTCTTGCACGCCGACAACATGACTGACCGCCTGGGTGCATTACATGCGCTCGGGGGAGCACCTGCGGCAGCCCGCGAACCAGCAATCGAGGCCTTCCAGCATCTGCTGTCGGATGAGCCGTTGGCAATGGACAAATGGTTCGCCCATCAGGCCATGTTGCATCATCAGACCGGCGACATTGCGGTCCTCGAGCGGGTGCGGACGCTGATCCAGCATCCCGCCTATTCAGCCCGAAACCCCAACCGAGTGCGCGCATTGATCGGGAGTTTCTGCCACGGCAATCTGGCGGAGTTTCACCGCGCCGATGGCGCAGGCTATCAATTCTGGATCGAACAGGTTCTGGCCCTTGATGTCATCAACCCCCAGATCGCAGCCCGACTCGCGCGTGCGCTCGATCGCTGGCGCAAGTTCACCCCAAACCTGCAGCAACGCATGCAAGTCGCGTTGCAAACCGTCCTAAACCGAGCAGAGTCGCCCGACGTCCTCGAGATTGTCCGCAAAGCACTCGCTGAAGCCTCACAGGAGACCCCGGTATGAATCGCATCTCACTCACCCGTCATCTGGTTGAAATCCATCGCAGCAAGGGACTGGTGCCAACCGCCCTGCAGCAGCTCCTTGAAACCGTGGCGCAGACCTGTACCCAAATTAGCCAGTCGGTCGGTCGGGGGGCTTTGAGCGATGTGCTGGGCGAAGCTGGTTCAGATAACGTCCAGGGTGAGCACCAGAAAAAACTCGACATCATTGCAAACGATGCACTTCTCGATGCGAATGTCTGGGGCGGCAGCCTGGCGGCGATGGCCTCGGAAGAGATGGACCATCCATTTTTCATTCCGAATCACTATCCGACAGGTGAGTACCTGTTGCTATTCGATCCCCTGGATGGATCCAGCAACATCGATGTCAATGTGTCGATCGGGACAATCTTCTCGGTTTTACGTATGCCGGAACATGACCAGCGTGTCGCCACGGAAAAGGATTTTCTTCAATGCGGGCGGCGTCAGATTGCGGCCGGTTATGCGGTCTATGGCCCGTCCACAATGCTTGTGTTAAGCGTCGGCGACGGTGTCGCTGCGTTTACCCTCGAGCGCGAGACTGGTACCTGGTGGCTGACCGAAGCCCAGATGTCGGTTCCTTCAGAGACCCGTGAGTACGCGATCAATGCGTCGAATGCCCGCCACTGGGAAGCGCCGGTCAAACGATATGTCGACGAACTCCTGGCGGGCGCCTCGGGGCCGCGGGGAAAAGACTTCAACACCCGCTGGGTGGCGTCCATGGTGGCCGATGTCCATCGAATTCTGGTCCGAGGTGGCGTTTTCATGTACCCAAGAGATGCCCGAGAACCTGGCAAGCCCGGCAAGTTAAGGTTGCTCTACGAAGCCAACCCCATGAGCTTTCTGATTGAACAGGCGGGCGGAATGGCAACCGACGGCCACGGGGCAATCCTTGATATCGAACCGACCGGGCTGCATCAGCGCGTCGCCGTCTTTTTAGGGTCTCGCGCGGAGGTCGAACTTGTGACCTCCTATCACTGAAGCAGTTGATCGATCGCGGCGGCCGCAGCGGCGAACCCCATGACGGCGGTAACCGTCACAATTGAACCGTATCCGGCGCAGGCCAAAGGCGCCCCTTGACCCACGTCGACAGGGTTGACCTGAACGTTGTGTTGCTCCGCCATGATGGCGGTCACGCCAAATCGCTGCCCTGGCGCAGGGAACCCATAATCGCGCCGCAGTCGACTCCGGACAGCCGCCAGTAATCGATCACCTCGGGCATCCGCGAGATCGACGCGCCTTAGGGCCAAGGGGTCTCTGCGTCCGCCAGCAGCCCCGCAAACCACGATCGCACAGGCTGAATCTGCCGCCCACCGAATCATGGCGGCCTTTGCGCGGGGGGCGTCAATTGCATCGATCACAATATTGGATCCCGCGGGCAGGAGTTCGGTCACGGACTCTGGCGTGACAAACGCATCGACGGTCTGGACCGCACAGTCGGGGACAATCGAGCGAATCCTCTCGCGCATGGCATCGACCTTGGCGAGGCCTATCGTCGAGACGGTGGCGTGGAGTTGACGGTTAAGGTTGGACTCGGCGACGTGGTCGAGATCGATCAAGGTCAGGCGACCGACGCCACTGCGCGCCAGGGCTTCAGCCGCCCAAGATCCAACTCCACCGAGACCAACGACCACGACATGAGCGCCCCGCAGACGTTCGAGGGCGTGATCGCCGAGCAGTCGCCCGACAGACGTAAAACGCCGGTCGGTCAGGGCAGCAATACGGTAGAGCCTGTTGTGCGACGGGATTCGAGATCGATATGGGCCTGCTGAATTTCAGCCAGCGGCAGGCGTTGATCGATCCGGATGTGGACATCCCCCGCGCTGACTCGCTCAAACAACTCGCCAGCCGTTGAGTCGAGTTCCTCACGGGTGTCGGTGTAGGGCATCAGCGACGGGCGCGTCAGGAAGAGATGTCCTTTGAGTTTCGTGAGCGGCATCGGTGGAACCGGACCCGATGCGTTACCAAAGCTCACCATCGTGCCGAACTTCACTAGGCAGTCGAGTGACCCGTCAAACGTGTCTTTACCGATCGAGTCGTACACCACATCGACCCCGCGGCCATTGGTCAACTCTTTCGTCCGTTCAACAAAGTTCTCTCGGCTATAAACGATGACATGGTCGCAACCATGCGCTTTGGCCAACTCGGCTTTCTCGTCCGAGCCTACCGTACCAATGACCGTCACGCCGAGCTTACGGGCCCACTGCATAGCAATCAGACCCACGCCACCAGCGGCGGCGTGAAACAAAATCGTCTGGCCCGCCTGCACAGGAAAGGTTCGACGCAGGAGGTACTGAACCGTCATGCCCTTGAGCATCATCGCGGCGCCGGTCTCGAACGAAATCGAGTCCGGGAGTTTGACCAATGGCTTGGCCGGCATGATTCTGGCCTCGGCATAAGCACCCACCGGCCCGCCCGCATAAGCCACCCGATCGCCAACGGCAACATGGCTCACGCCGGCACCGATGGCTTCAACGACACCTGCGGCTTCGAGCCCGAGACCCGACGGCAGATTTAACGCATAAAGGCCGATGCGGCCATAGACGTCGATGTAATTCAGGCCAACTGCATGATGGCGCACCATTACTTCACCTGGCCCAGGCTGCCCAAGCTCGACATTTACGAGTTGAAGGACCTCAGGACCACCCAGCTGCTCAAGACGAACGGCTCGCACGGCTTTTTTTTCCATCTCGCTCTCCACTGACAAAAATTTAAAACGTACCGGGGAAGGTGCCCCCGTCCAGCAACAAGTTCTGCCCCGTCATGTAGCTTGCATGTTGGCTGCAAACAAACGCGCAAAGCTTGCCAAACTCTTCCGAGTGACCGAGACGACCGGCAGGGATCCCAGCAATGCGTTGGGCCCGCGCGGCTTCGAAAGTTGTATTGCCCTGACGGGCCGCTGATTCGATGTTGGATCGAAGCCGGTCGGTGTCAAACGCGCCTGGTAGCAAATTGTTGATCGTGACACCTTGGCGGGCAACTTGCCGCGCGAGGCCCGCCACGAATCCGGTCAGACCCGAACGGGCGCCATTCGAAAGTCCCAATGCGCCAATCGGTGACTTCACTGAACTCGAGGTGATGTTGACGATCCGGCCCCAGCCGCGCGCGGTCATCGAGTCGATCGTCGAACGAATCAGCTCGATCGGCGTCAACATGTTGGCATCGAGGGCCCGAATCCAGTCCTCGCGATCGAAACCCCGAAAATCGCCAGGCGGCGGGCCGCCCGCGTTGGTAACCAAAATGTCGAGATCCGGATGTGCGGCCAGAACCTGAGCACGGCCAGCCGGAGTTGTGACGTCGGCCGCGACTTCAATGACCGTCACCCCAGTTGCTTCGCGAATAGCCGCGGCAGCCTGTGCCAGCGGTTCAGCATTGCGGGCGTTCAAGACGATGTGGACGCCAGCCTCTGCCAGCGCCTGAGCACAGCCGAGGCCCAAGCCTTTGCTGGCACCGCACACGAGAGCCCAGCGACCCTGTATTCCTAAATCCATTTCAGTTCTCTCCTATGCTCAATCAACGCAATCGGCTCAACATCCAGACCGCGACGAGTACCACCCCAGTTCCTGCCAATTGTGCAACACCAATCCCCTCATCGAGGATCAGGGCCGCCATCACAATCGTCGAGACCGGCCCGATCATGCCAATTTGAGAAGCGACCCGCGAGCCTAATCGCTCAATTGCCATCATGACCAGAAACACGGGGAGAACGGTACACGCAGTCCCGTTGAGGAGCGATAGCCAGTAAACCGGAGCCGCCTGTGTCCAGAGTGCGTTCGGGCTGATCAAGAGCGCCTGGCCAATGCACGCAATCGAGGCGACGATACTGGCCCAGGCGGTTAATCGCAAGGAGCCTACTCGAGCGACGAGCTGGCCTCCGGCAACCAGGTAAATCGCATAGGAGAATGCGCTGCTGATCACGAGGGCAGCCCCGATCATGACGGCTTTGAACTCTCCATCTAACCCGCCCTCTAGCCCACGATCCGACCGTGCGAGCGGAACAGTCATCAAGTCATGTCCAAAAACCACCAGGACCCCCGCGTAGGCCACGGTCAACGCAACGAGTTCTCGCGGGCTCGGGCGCTTACCCCCCAAGGCCACCGACAGCAGCAGGACCATCGTTGGATTCAGATACAAAATGACCCGCTCCAGCGCCGCCGAAATGTATTGCAGGCCCAGAAAATCGAGATAGCTGGCGGCGTAGTAGCCGGTCAAACCCAGACCAATAACTCGCCAGACATCTCCGGGCAGCCACCTCGAGCGTTCATCCATCGACGCGACGAGGCGCGACTGCCACCAGGCCACGGCAACAAAAAATGGCAGCGCAACGCACATGCGCAATGCGATCAAAGTAACCGCATCGACACCGTGTCGATAGGCCAGTTTGACGATGATGGCCTTGCCTGAAAACAGAATCGATCCCAGCAGGCCCAGTCCCAGACCGGTCAGAAATCGCCGGCGCTGGACCGGTTCGGCACGGGCTTGCAAACTCGATTCCACCCTGAAACTAAAACCGTCGATGCTAGCCCAGATCGACGCGATGGCGATTCGCGCGGCACAATGGACGCCACTCACCAACCCGCACAGCCATGCTGATTCGAAGCCTCGCTATCGCCGCGTTGACCCTGACGGCCATTGTCCTGATCCATGCTCAGGTCGCGCTATCGGGTTTGTCTGAGGCCTTTCAAAGCGTTGGCTATCCGACGCCCTGGTGGCCAAAACTGGCACTGTTCATGTGGCTCATTGCTGGAACACAGGCCGCAGTGGCGCTCTGGGGCGGGTGGCGCGTGATGCACGGTCGGGCGAGTGCGGCGTCCCGCTCTGATCTCAAGGCGGCGCTCTGGCTGATCTGTGCCTTGCACATCGTTCAGGGCGCAGGTGCAGGCGCGGTGGTGCCCGCGGATGCGCCTTTTCGCCCCGCGCCCCTTTCCTCGGTGATCGTGGTGCTGATCGCCACGGGCTTGCTCAGCCGAGGGCTGGCGCGTATCGACCGATCAACGCCGTCGACGACCGCCGCCGCCGAGGTTGCCCCCCAGGATTCCGCCCAAAACGCCACGGACGATCTCGCGACCGATTTGCGATCCGATCGTTCGAACGGCACTCCGCGCGACCGCTCCGATCAGTGAGCTAGCCACACTGACGGCCACGCTTGCACCCCCACTGGTACCCCCATTGCCTCGATCAAACAAACGATCCGACCACGATTCTGGTTGAGTCGATTGAGTCGATTGAGTCGATTGAGTCGATTGAGTCGATTGAGTCGATCGAGTCGAGGCCGCCGGGCCTGCGCCCACCCTTTGCCGGAGGCGCTCGTAGGCGCTTTCGCGGTCGATCGGCTGTTCGTATTTTCCGGCCAGGGCCGATGCTGCCAGGATCTGACCGCGCTCGGCCTCGGTCAGCGGGCCGATCCGCGAAGCAGGAGGCAACACGAACCCGCGCTCGACCGGAGTCGGCCGACCCTGCTCGTCGAGAAAGGACACCAATGCCT
>Ga0214921_10006862_pt1 | contig 15373 bp, 15 predicted proteins | sample LL1505_MetaG_FD_177992 | JGI IMG/M metagenome (GOLD analysis project Ga0214921, IMG submission 177992) | Freshwater microbial communities from Lake Lanier, Atlanta, Georgia, United States - LL-1505 | ecosystem: Environmental > Aquatic > Freshwater > Lake | place: USA: Georgia | collected...
CTTCCATCATGGAATACGCCAACTGCACAGCCGTTCCTAACGGTTGCAAAGGCATTTCCGTCACAGGTGGCTATGTTTCACGCGGCGATGGCACTGGCTCTAAAGGCAAGTACATCTTCGGCGACTGGAGCAAAGGCTTTGCTGAGAACGACGGCCAAATTTTCATCGGTACCAAAGGTGCTGATGGCAAATGGTCTATGGAAGTGGCTTCTGTTGAAGTCCAAGGTGGAACCCCCAACGGCAAAGTTCCTTACATCCTGGCTTTTGCCCAAGATGCCAAAGGTGACGTCTATGCGTTGACTTCCGTCACCACTGGCCCCAATGGTTCGCAAGATACCATCTACAAAGTTGTTACCAAATAATTTTGTAATCTAAGGTCGAAAACTGCCATCTGTGCGACATGGGTGGCAGTTTTTTTTTGCATATACTGATGTCATGAAAACTTCACGTACCCCACTTTTTTCACTGCACCGCGCACCGCTGATGTTGTGTGTTTCAACCCTGCTGGCATTTGGCATTGCAAGCACTTCTGTTTGGTCTGAAGAAGCTGCAGCCCCTGCCGCCAATGATGAACCTGTTCCCGTATTTACCGCGGCCATGATCAAAGACCCTGCCAATGTTGAAGCTGGCAAACAGGTGTGGGATGGCCAATGCCGCCATTGCCACGGCAACAGCGCCTACCCTGGCAAAGCGCCCAAGCTCAAACCCTCCTCATACCAAGCTGAATTTGTCTACGATCGTGTCACCAATGGCTTTCGCAAAATGCCTGCTTGGAAAGCTGTTTTTAATCAGCAGCAACGCATTGGCGTGACTGCCTTCATCATGGGTGATGAGTTCATGCCCTGAGCGTTTGAAGCGCGATTTTTTATTCGCGCCAAACAAAAAAACCTGCTTGCACTTCAGCAGGTTTTTTTCGCCCAGCGCCAGGATGAACTAGGTCGAGAATTTTTCTAATGTGATGGCGTCTTCTGGGCAAGACTTCAGGCACAAACCACAGGCATGGCAGGCATCAGGCGAGACCACATCGGCTTGCATCCGCTTATGTGCCCAAGCCTTTAAGCGGCCACGCAAAGAAATGTCACCTAATTCTTCCCACGTGAATTGGCGCACCTCAAACACCCCATAGGGGCAAACGGCAACGCAGTCAGCTTTGCCCTCACATCGGCTTCGATTGATGACGGGGGCTACTTTGCCTGCCTGATCTGCGCAGGCTGATTTGTCTAAAGAATTGTTCAAGATCTGTTAGCCAAAGGTTTAATAAGAAGCAGATGCGAAGCTGGACCAAGGCAAGCTGTTGGGGTCTACAGCCCACGACCTGGCCTTGACCGCTTGTACCACCTCAGGAGCGCACAGCGCAGGGTAATTCAGGCACATCTTGGCGATCACTTGCAACTCAGGCTCCAAAGCTTTACCAGCCAAAGCCTGCAAAATGACCGCCACCCCTTCAGGGTTGGCATAAGGCACAGCACAGCGCCAAATCTCGGGGGCAATGAAGCGCCCTGCGGCCCAGCGTTCTTGCACCAAGGAAATCAAAATTTCAGACAAGTCCGCGTTGTAACGCTGGTCCACGCCTTGGATTTGCCAAATAGAAGAATCCAAGAAAAACGCCTTGACGATCATCTGGTTCCATGCGGCTTCATCGAAAAATTCAAACGGGTAAGGGTTGCGATGCGACATGGCCTCGTACACCGGCCGCATGGACGAGCGAATCGCCTCACGGGCTTTGGGCTCTAACGCTTGGGGATGTGGAAACAGCGCAAACCCACGGAAGATGGCCAGCAGTTCGTTGATCTCGGAGGTGTCGACCAGCATTGCCATTTGTTGAAAAAAGCTTGGCTCATCGCCTTTGTAAAAAGCCAAGGTAAACGCCATTCGGGCTGTTTGGTCAACGCTCCACTCGGTGGGGTCTAGGCCGTGTCGTAAAGCCAAAGCCGCTTGTAACTCCTCGTCATTGGGCTGCAAATCCGCCTTGCCAAGCTTGCGCGGCGCCATCCCCAAGGCTTTGAACCAACGCGCTTGTTCGGCTTGGCTTTGCAAGCCGCGCAACTCGGTGTCAAACCATGCAAAGGCTTCGGTGGACAAACGCTTCTTCAACCAAGCACTGAGCAAGTCAATAGCCTGAGGCGTAGCGGCCGGTGGCAGATGTTGGTGTTGAGGGTACATAGGCGATCAAGTGCCAGGAATGAATTTTTGAAACAAACGACAAGCCAGATAAGCCAGTACGCAGGCAAGCACCCAAGGCCAGCTACCTCCCGCAAAAGCCACAGCGGCAGCGTCTAGCAAAGCACAAGCCGCAATCAGTTGCGCTACAGCCCTGGGCACATCCCCACCTTGGCGACGCAAAGCCAACAAACGCACCGCCAAAATATCCGCCACAGCAAGCAACAGCAGGGTCAGCAAAGCCAAAGGTGTGACGGGAAAATTCAGCACAAAAATCGCAAAGGGCAACACCAGAATAAACAAAGGCCAAAGACGGTCGATGCGGTCTAGGCTTTCTTGTTTTGCCGCATAGGTCAAGCCAGCAATATGCGCAAAAACAGCCAACATGCCCCACAGCAAAGCGTCGGGCGACTGCGGCAAACACACCCAAGCTGCCAAGGCATAGACCAAGGCTCGGCAGCTGCCCATGATGACAGGGGAAAACACATTGCCTTTGTGCCAAGCGTTGTACAAAAGAATCGCCAAACTCAAAGCCGCACCCGCTTGAACTGCCAGCACACCGTAGGGAGCCACGATAAAAATACCGCCCATCAGCATGGCACAGCCAATGGCGGACACCGCCTTGGCTGAAATTTGACCGGAAGGTATGGGACGGCTGGGGCGTTCACGCGCATCGATATCTGCGTCAAACGCGTCATTGAGGTACATGCCCCCTGTGTAAAACAAGGTGATGGCCAGCATCATCCACAATAAGGTGGGCACATCAGCCGCATGGCCCGATAAAAAAGCGCCAGCCAGTACATTGGTCCAGACGGTGGGCAAATTGGACACTCGCCCAATCTTTAAATAAGTGGTAAATACGGTGCGTGGGTTATTCATGCCAGCAAGACCTTTTTAACAAACAGCAGTTCGCGAGCGATGGCTTGGGCCTTGGAATCGGTCTTGAGCACATCGGGCAACACATCCCAAGTGTAGGTTTCTACCTCTAGGTGCGATGAAAAACCTTCGCGCTTGCAAGATTCCAAGGTTTGCAGCAACTGCGCTTGGGTGGTGGAAATAGACCCTGCATCCTGCAAAAAAACCGGCACGTGGCAATGCACACGCCATTCACCTTGGGCCTGACCTGCATGGAAAGCAGCAACAGCTTCTGGCAAATCCACATAACGCGTCAGTTGCCCCGCTTGCTCAACCACCACTTGGTGCAAGTACACCGCATCGTCAAATCCCTGCACCGTTGGGAGTTGCGCCTCGGTCATCTGGGAAATGCGAACCGCGCTGCTGAGTTGGATTTTGGGTATGGCTATACCTGCTTGACGCAATTCATCTAAAGCAAGCGCAGGGTCTTCAAATTCGACAGCACTGTGGCAAACGTCGAAACACACGCCCAGATGCTCTTCCAAGGCTTGCCGAGCAAGCTCGTGGGAACACGCCAAGGTCTGAGCCAGTTCGGCTACAGCCTGTGGGCTGCGAACATGGGTTTGGATGAAGTGAGAAGCCTCTTGGGTGGTTTCTAAATAGCAAGCGGGTTCTGGCTCTAAGGCCAAAGCAATGTGCTGACCCGTTTGCCGCTTGATGGCCACCATCTGCGCCACGCACTGCAACAAATGGCTAACAACCTTGGGCATGGCGGCAGGTGCATTGCAGGCGCCTCTGAAGCCCACAGGCACGGTGGAGATGCTGCCGTCAACGCCTTGGGGCAACAGCGCAGCCAATATATCAATGCAAGCCAAGGTATAGCGCACACGCTCTGCATGGGTCCAATCGGGGGCATACACGTCTTGCTTGACAGGCACACCGTGGAAGGTGCCGTAGGGAAAAGCGTTCAGCGTGAAGACATAGGCGTTGAGGGACTGCAGCTGGGCTTGAAAAGCTTGCAAAACGCTGGGTTCATGCAAGCTGAAAGCGGCCTGACCCGATAAACGCAAACCAATGCCCATGGGCGCACCGTCGGCAACAGCATCGCGAATGGCAGGGACAAAAGCGTTGAGACTTTGGCTCACCTCATCCCAGCTCTCCCCTGCATGGATATTCGTGCAGTAGGTCAGATGGGGTTGGGCGGCAAGCCGTTTCAGCTGCATGCGATCAGCTGCGTTGTTTGAGCCAAGCGATGGATTGGGTGACCCAATCGTCATTGATCTCGTGAACCTCGATGCCTTTGCCAATGCCTGCGAGCAAAGTGATGGTGAGCTCACCCCCCAAATGTTCGCGGAAATCAGCCAAGCCCTGCAACACGGCCAGTCGGCCTTGGGCGTTGCGGGTTTCGAGTTGGTCGTTCCAAAGTTTGAAGCCCAGCGTGGTGAGCAAGCGATGCACCCGCAAGTCTTCACCTGCAGGCAGCAAACCGGCCAACACAGAGTAATGGGCGTCCATGGCAACACCAATCGCCACCGCCTCACCGTGGCTGAGTTCGTGCTGATTGGTCATTCGCTCAAGCTTGTGGGCGACCCAGTGGCCATAGTCCAAAGGACGGGCTGAGCCAGACTCGAAAGGATCGCCGCCCAAAGCGATTTGGTTCATGTGAATTTGGGCTGAGCGTTTGATGAGGTAGGACAAAGGCACGGTATCAAAACGCGCCAAGGCTTGGGCATTGTTTTCCAACCAGGTAAAGAATGCACCGTCGCGAATCAGTGAGACTTTGACCGCCTCAGACATGCCGCAGCGCTTTTCTCGCTCAGGCAGTGAGTCGATGAAAACACCGTCATTGATGACCGCCCAAGGAGGGGCAAAAGTACCCACCAAATTTTTCAAACCCAGCCAGTTGACGGCATTTTTCACACCGACGCCGCTGTCATCTTGACCCAGAACGGTGGTGGGGAAGCGGATATGGCGCACACCTCGGTGGAAGATGGCTGCGGCATAGCCCACCGCATCCATGATGGCTCCGCCACCTATCGCCAAGGCATAGGAGTGACGGTCAATAGCCTTGTCCGACAAAATTTTCAACAAATTGGTAATCAATTCAGGGTCGTTTTTACAGGCTTCGCCGCCTTGCAAAACCACCGCGTCACCCACCAGTTCAATGTGTTGTGCGTGGGCATGGAAATACGCCTGGATTTGGCCGAGCAAATCAGGTAAGGCCGCGGCCACACCGCCATCCATGAACACCGCCACACGGTGGCGTTTGTGGGCTTCGCGACGCTGCAAAACGTCGAGCAAGTGCGAATTGGCGGGGTCAAATGCATTTCGTGTGAAAACCACCGGGTAGGCGTATTCGACCGCAAAACTTTGCACTTGTACGCTGTCACTGACCGTATCAGGCTCTAGCGTTTCATGAGATGGTGCTCGCGCATTCATATCAACTTCCTCTTTTTGAATTCGGGTAGGGGGGGTTAAGACATCGGTCATGTCGAAGCACCAAAAATGTGCTTCAGTGCAATCGCTTTGATGTCGGTAGCCGAAACCGTGTCTGGCAGCAAATGGGGCACATCGCTCATGACCAAAGGCCCGTCCAGCGGGTCATCGGTGGGCCGGCCGTGCGAGCCTTTAACCAAATTGGCGTCCAAAGGAATGACGTCCAGCAGCATGCGAAAGCCTAAAAGCTTTTTCACCAGTTTCCAGACGATGTAGAGCTTGGGAAAAGCCAACTTCGGGTCTAGGAACAGCTCCACGGGGTCGTAACCGGCTTTGCGGTGGATTTCGACCGTGCGAGCAAAGTCTGGGGCCAAAGCGTCATCGAGCCAAAAGTAATAAGTAAACCAAGAGCGTGCATCCGACATGACCACCAATTCACCGCTTCGCTCGTGCGCGATATGGTGGACGGCTTGTTCAGTTTTATCCCACACAGACTCCACCCCCGGCATGGCCAGCAGCAAGGCCTTGACTTGCGGTATCAGTGAAGCGTCGCGAATGTACACATGCGCGATTTGATGGTCGGCCACCGCAAACACTTTGGAGGTGGTGGGGTCTAGCATTTCGTGGCCATCTTCCATGCGCACTTGCAGCCAGCCTTGGCGACGGATTTCACGGTTGATGTGAATGGGGCGATCGACCTCGGTGATGCCGTACTCGGACAACACCATCACCTGTCGACCATGCTTTTGGGCAAAATCGATCAGGTCGCCCGCCACCTGATCGACCTCTTGCAAAGACTGGGCCACAGCGGGGTGATTTTCATTGGGGCCAAATCGCTGCATGTCGTAATCGAGATGCGGCAAATAGACCATGGTGAGCGTGGGATCAAAGTCGGTGATGGCCAACTCGGACGCTTTGGCAATCCAGCGGGTAGACGCGATATTGGTATTGGGTCCCCAAAAGCTGAACAACGGGAACTTACCCAATCGGGCGCTTAACTTGTCACGCCAATCGGTGGGAACAGTAAAACAGTCGGGAAGTTTTCGCCCATCGGCTTTGTAAATCGGTCTGGGGGTGGCGCCGTAATCGTGGCTTGACGCCATGTTGTACCACCAGAACATATTGGCGCAGGTGAAATGCGGGTCGCGTGCTTTACCGGCTTCCCAAATTTTTTCGCCACTGACTAATCGGTTGGATTGACGCCAAAACCAAATTTCACACAGGTCGCGAAACAACCAACCGTTGGCCACCACACCGGTTTGGTCTGGCGGCAATCCGGTCATGAAGGTGGCTTGCGTGGTGCAAGTCACTGCGGGTAAGGTGGTGGTTAAAGGCCGCATAGCACCTTGACGGGCAAACGCCGATAAACGCGGCGTATTGGCACCTAGGTGGCGGGGGGTGAGACCCACGATATTGAGAACGATCAGCGGCTGCATAAAAGAAAAGCCCAAAAGTCAAAGGTGAACCCGGTCAGCGGATCACATTGGCGTCGACTTGACGGGTGGTTACTTTGGGCTCCTGACCACGCAAAACGGAGTTTCCTTCGTAAAGCGTGCGTTGGTCGATGGCTTGGGGTTTGAGCCAATGCTCTTCTTGCATCTCGCCATTGAGGCCATAAACCGCCAAGGCGTTTTTGTAAACCACTTGTTGGATGATGTCGGCAGAAATGCCTTTGTCAGCCATCAAACGCGCCGTTTTGGGAACGGCCAAGGGGTCGGAGACACCCCAGTCGCAGGAGGAATCAACGATCACACGCTCTGAACCATACTGCTGTACCAAAGCGGCCAAGCGCTCATTGCCCATTTTGGTGGACGGGTAAATGGTGAATGCACACCAGTAGCCTCTGTCCAGCACTTCACGGACGGTTTCTTCATTGTTGTGGTCAATCACACAACGGGCGGGGTCAAAACCATGCTCTTCCAACACATCCATGCTGCGCTGGGTACCACGGGTTTTGTCACGATGAGGCGTATGAATCATGATGGGCAAGTCGTACTCTTTGGCCATCTCGATTTGGGCACGGAAGGCTTTGTCTTCTTGAGGGGTTTGCTCGTCATAGCCAATTTCACCTACCGCCACCACGCCCTCTTTGGTGAGGTAGCGAGGCAGCACCGCAAGCACTTGCTCAGCCAAGGCTTCGTTATTGGCTTCTTTGGGGTTCAAACCGATGGTGCAGTAATGACGAATGCCAAACTGACCAGCGCGAAAACGTTCAAAACCTGTGATGGTGGAGAAATAGTCGACAAAAGTGCCTAAATTGGTACGCATTTGCCCTAACCAAAAAGCGGGTTCAATGACTGCCACGATGCCTGCTTGGGCCATGGCTTCATAGTCATCAGTGGTGCGGGCAGTCATATGGGCATGGGGGTCGATCATCATGCCCAATCCACCCGTGGGGATGGCGCGAAAGTCTTTTTTGAAGCCCTCTAAACGACTGGCGTCGTCCATGATTTGTTGCAACATGCTGGGTGTCAAATTACCGTTGCAACAAGGACAGGCGACAGATTTACCCGCAAACATCTCTTCAACAGCGGAAGTATTGACCTGAGCGTCAGATCCGGTAAAGGGGGTTTGGGTCGTCATGTCTTCCTCATTAACTGGCTACACATCAGCCAACAATAACCACGGCTAAGAGCCTAAGATAATAGCACTGTGGGTGTATACCAATCCTAGGGGAAAGCCCCGTGATCAGAGGAGATTCAGGGCTTAGGAAGGGGCTTGCTGAGGTCTGCAGTTGACTTGACTTGATTGGCTTCATGCTGGGTCATTTGACCCATGAATTGTCCACCGCGTTCAATTTCAATTTCCGCGTAGTCAAGTTTTCCCGACACCGCACCATTGCGGTGGATCATGATGTGCTCATGGCAAACGACATGCTGAGATAAAACGCCATGGACATCGATGGTGTGGGCGTCAATGCTTCCTGACACACTGCCTTGGGTGCCAATATGCAAATCATGCACAGTGATTTCACCGGAAATAATGCCGTTGACAGTTGCTCGTCCTGGGGCTGTGATGGTGCCAACAAAGGTGACACCTTCTCCAATGATCAAACTGCTTGCAGATGGGGTTGCTTCAGCCATTTCATACCTTTGGGTTAATAAAATATAAATTCTTCATGCTTAAAAAACAATTCTAATAACAAAAACCCTACTCATAAGCCCACAGTGTCATAAAAACACAGCTTTTTTTATTTTTTGAATTCTAAATCATACATATTGAATTTCTCAGGCCATACTTGAACTGTCGTGCCCTCAAGTCAAAGAGCTTCAAACCGATTAAAGTGGAACAAGTTTTGCTAACAACCTCTCGTAACTATTGGATTTTTTGACAAATGAACACCAAAGGGATGACCAAATACCTGATCATGGTGATATTGATGACCTCCATCAATATCCCTTTGTTCATCTATTCCCGTTCCTTTTTGAAGTCTGAACATGCTGGAATGGACGTCGTTGATGCGCACGGCCCACCTGCCCTAGCCCATCCACTAACGCAGGCAGATGAACAAACTTCTGCGCAAGAAAAGCCTTCGCCCCAAGATGCCCCACTTGCTGACCCCTTGGCAATGGGTGAAAAGTCCTTCGTCAAAGCCGAGCGACCACCGTTGGCCAATTTGTACCGCCCGCCACTTTTAGGAAAATGCAAAAAACTGTTTGAACGCTTCATGCGAGAAAACGACCCAGACAAGCCCTTTCGCGCTTTTGTTTACAGTTTTGATGGGGAAACGGCCTATTGTGCAGGCGCTGTCACTGACAAAAGCCAAAAAAAAGCCGAAGAAATTGCAAAGAAAGACTGTGAAGAAAACCAAGCCAGCACTGGCAAGTATTCACCTTGCAGAATTTACACATCAGAAGAAACTAACTAGGTAAAGCTATGGATTGCGTTGCATGTGGAAAACCTATCTCAATCACCGCCAAGTTTTGCGGTAAGTGCGGTGCGCCTGTCAAACGCGTTGCCAAGCCAGCTGAGGCCACCTTGGTCAATGAAATTTATGCTGAGCCTATTGCGACTACCGTTGAAGCCTCACCTGTTGATGAAATGAGCTTCACACTCAGTCCGCCTGAGCATATGGCAGATATGCGTGAAATTGATCTTGAGTTGCCTGCCAAAACCAGTCAAGTCGCCCCATCGCCTGCAACTGAATCGACAACAGACAGTAAGCCTGAGCCCGTAGTTAGCCCAGTAATCAACATACCTGCACCTCCCCCTGCTCCTAAAGAAATGTCCCCAAGCTTTGAAGCCGACAGGCTCAAAGCGCTTGAACAAACGCAACAAGAGATCAAGAAAACACTCGAAAAACATTCCCTGTTGCTTGACTTTATTTCACTTACCTCGCAGCAACAAAACCACCAGCAAACCCAACCCGACCCACTAGAACCTTTGGTGAGCCAAGTCGCACAGCAACAAACCAGTTTGCAAAGTCAGCTCACCCAATTGGCCGCGCTGTTATCTCAAAATGAAGCACAACAGCATTCGCAACGTATGCCAGATGAATTCAAGCTTCAACTTGAGAAACAAAAAATCGAGATCCATAAATTGTTAGCGCAAAGCATGGCGCAAAACAATGAAAACCTCAAAGACGACCAACATGAGGTCATTGAGCATCTTGAAAAACGCGTCGATGCTTACCACCAAGCAGCGCAGCAAAGTTTGGAAAAAAACATGGGTGCTTTGGCTGCAGGTATGAGCGAGCTGAAAGCACAGCTTCAAGCTGTACAGAAAAAAACAGCTGAGAAAACTTTTGCCAGATCCAGCTCTTCTTCGGACAGTGACAGCGATGGCGGCAGCTTCATGATTTTTATCATTGGGCTTTTGTGTGGCTTGACCGTGGTGCTGAGTTCATTGGCCATTTACAACTTCTTGTCGCATGAACCGGCCAAAACAGATGCCGAGGCCAACCACGACAGTGCCGCTCACGGGGGTGCAACCGACACACACAGGGCAGCTTCCACCGACAAGCACAGTGCTGACGTCAAGCATGACGCTCCAGCCAAAGACAAACCTCATTGATGCACGCAAATTCTGAAAGCGCCCCATGATTTGCACCAGTTGCTACTTCATCAACCCTAGCGAAAATGTTTTTTGCCAAAACTGCGGTTCGCAACTGCCGCATGTGCAAAACGAAAAACCCAATATTTCGCCCCTCATCTTGGCCAACACCCTGGACAACAGTTCGCTGCTGATCTCGCGTGGCCCGTGGGAGATGCGTCTGGATTTATCCACTCCGTTTTTAATCGTTGCTTTGGCCATCTTCCTCTTCACGGGCAATGCACTTTACGCATGGGTGGCGGTGGGACTTGGCCTGGCCTTTGCCTTTTATAAAACCCACGATACCCAGCAAATTATTCGGCAAAGCATTCCGGTTGAACTCATCAATAAAACCATCATTGCCTATGGCCCTGCCAATACGTCCAATCGCTTTACACTGCCCACGGGCGTTTTGTATTTGCTGTCAGACGGCTTGTATTTCAAATCTTTTGACAGCAATGAAGACATCTCTTTTATCCATATCGAGATTTCTTTCACCGAAAGCGCTACGCGCATCAAGGGTTTGTCGTTGTTTGCCAACTGGCATGAAATTCAAATGAACAACGGCATGAACGAAAAATTCACTTTCACTGTTCAAAACGGCGGAGAATGGATGCTGCTGATGAAAGTGCTGCGTTCTGAAATGAAGAAAAAATCTTCCTAAGGCCGAGCTTAGGCCGCAAACATTTCTTGCATTTCCATTCTGATGCGGTAGGCGGGTAAGTTAGTGTCCATGGCCACGTCGTCCCAGCAAAGGGATTGGCCTTTTTTCACCGCACGCACCAATTTCACTTGATGCGCCAATCCCAGTGGCAAGCCGCCCATCTTGGCCGAGGTCGAGGCTGGAAGCAACTTGCCCCACACGGTGTAGCCACCTTCGCCATCCAAGGTTTCCCCTGCTTGCAAATCACGCTTGGCGGTAGCAACCACATCAGCATTCCAGCTTTGCGCCACCCCCGTAGGTTCACCACGCAGCGCCACACTGGCCACTGACATTCCCACCTCGAGGCCGATCAAATGCCAGCGCTTATACAAAGTGAAATAACGTCCTGTGGGATCTGTGTGGGCGTTGTACTCTTCAAAACAATGCTTGATGTAATCGGTCTCAGCCTCTACCGTGACCCACACACCCATGCGGATGTCGTAAGGAATAACTCGGCCGTTGGCCTCTAAGGAAGAGATCACTTCCACCATGCCTTTTTGCTCAAGCACCCCACCCTCGCTGATGGGGCGGGTGACAAAGGGAATGTCTTCCACGCTGGCAGGCGGGTAAAGCAGTCCGTTGCTGGGCACACTCAAACCGGTGGCATTGGCGACGGCGGTGCTTTCGATGGAGGGCTTGGAGCCATCCAAAAAGCTGTTGAACATCTTGGGGTTTAAACCACCGCGACTGGCTTGCTCTGGGGTTAAGCCATAGTTGCCCCATACCGTGTCGGGTGTGGATTCCGAAAAATGCGGCAACCACTTGTGACCACGACCCGCCGCCACCACCGGAAAACCGCAGGTACGCGCCCAATCCACCAAATCACAAATCAAGGCAGGTTGATCGCCAAATGCCAAGGAATAAACCACACCGGCAAGGGCCGCTTTTCTTGCAAGCAAAGGACCACAAAACGCATCGGCTTCCACCGTGACATTGACCACATGCTTGCCGTGATCAAACGCAGCAAGGCAATGCTCGACCGCTGCAATGGGGTTGCCAGTGCATTCCACCACCACATCGATACGCGGGTCACTTACCAGCGAGCGCCAATCTTCTGTGAGGAAAGTCTGTCTTTGCTTGAATGCCTCGTCCAAGGACTTGGCCTGTGATTGATGCTCGGGCCAACCTACACGGGCCAAATTAGTTTTAGCGCTTGCAAGGGATAAATCTGCAATGCCTGCCAAATGCACACCCGGCGTACGCGGAACTTGGGCCAAGTACATGGCGCCAAATTTGCCAGCGCCAATCAGCGCAACGCGTATGGGATGATTGTCTCGCTCACGCTGCTGCAGTTGGTGGTGCAAACTCATGCGGCTTCTTTGGCTTGGTCAAAAGGAACGTCGGTGGTCACCAAAGCACTAGCAGGCAAGCCACTGGCCCAAGGCAAATCCACAGGGTAAGGCTTGGACAAGCAGTCGTCAGGCAAGCACTGGATGGGTGCAAAGTCGCGGTGGGCAATGAATTCTGGCCGCTTGTGGCGACGAATATGGTTGCTAACGGCGCACAAACTCAAATACACACTCACTCGGTTCCAAGGCGACAAATTGCTGGCCGACGCATGCACCAAACAGCTGTGAAACAAAATCATGGAGCCAGCAGGGCCCGTGGGGCTGGCAATGCCGCCTTTTTTGCCACCGGCACGTTCAACCAATTGGCTGATGAGGTCGTTATCAACGGTCCACAAGGGGTAGCTGGTGGTGGTCAAGTCGTGCTTGGCATCGATCACACCTTTTTTGTGGCTGCCAGGAATGAACATCAAAGGGCCGTTGAATTCGTTCACATCATCCAAAAAAATCGCCACATTCATGGCCCGTTCGGTGGGCATCATGTCGTCATTCAGCCAAGTGCCGTAGTCTTGGTGCCACTGCCACACATCACCCTCAAAAGCCATCTTGCCGTTAATTTTGAATTGGTGCATGTAAAGCTTCTCGCCAAACAAGTCCTCAACGGGTTCGATCATGCGGGGGTGTCTTGCTAATTTTGCAAAAGGCTCGCTGTACATGTGCGCCGCAAAATTGGTGCGAACCGCGTCTTTGCCCTTTTCTCGCACATTGAACGCTTCACGTCGGCTGTAGAGGCGAGGAACTTCTTCCACCATGACGCGTGTTTCTTCTGGGTTGAACAAACCAGGGAAAAACAAATAGCCTTCTTTGTCAAATTGCTCGTGCTGCGCTTGCGTCAATTTCATGGGGTGCTCCTCAAGACTTGAATTCAGAATTCGGGTAATTATCGCTATTTCCATTTGGCATGGCTTTTCAAGAATGTCCTTGTTTAGACATAATGGATGCATTCTTGTCACTTATGCGCCTGGAGCAACCCACATGAAAAACTTGATTGCCCTTTTTTGTAGCTTGCTTGTTGGATTGAGCTGTGCTTTGGCGGCCGATATTTCTGATGGCAATGCACCGCCAGATCTGGAATCGGCCAAAGCCTTGATTGCCAAAAAAGACTGGGGTTCTGCTGTTGCAAGCTTGGAAAAATTTGTCAAAGCCAATCCCAACAACGCCGATGGATTCAACTTACTCGGGTTCAGTTTGCGCAACAGCAAGCGATACCCTGAGGCCATCTTCAATTACAAGGAAGCCTTGCGCATTGACCCTGCCCACCGTGGGGCGCATGAGTACCTGGGCCAAACCTATGTGCAAACCAAGCAGCTCGACAAAGCCAAAGAGCTGCTCGCCTCACTTGAAAAAATATGCGGCACTCAGTGCGAGGAATACGTGGATTTAAAAAAATCCATAGACAAATTCAAGAAGTAACGGGTGCGTGCTTGAGAGGCAAAGCCGTTTTATAGCGAACCTGCTTCAAAGCAAAGCTGCTGCGTATTTTTTCGACGCCTGGGATCGGCGAGAGTTGCTCCAAAATGAATTTTTCCAAAGCCGCCATATCTGCGATGGCCACACGAATCAAATAATCCGAGTCGCCGGTCATGAGGTAGCACTCCATCACCTCATCATGGTCGGCAATGCGCTGCTCAAATTCGGCCAAGGTCTGCTTGGACTGCTCTTTCAAGCTGATGGAGATGAACACATTCAAGCCCAGACCCAAGGCCTTGGGCTCGGTCAGCGCCACATATTTTTGAATCACCCCCGAAGCCTCTAGCGCCTTGACCCTGTTCAAACAAGGCGACGGTGAGAGGTGAACCCGTTTGGCTAATTCGACATTGGTGATGGCACTGTTTTGTTGCAACTGATCTAATATTTTGTAATCAGTGGAATCCAAATACATAAAATATCTCCAAAATCACTATTTCGTATATTTTATGCTTTGAATCAGGGATGAAATGCTATAAATAAGACATTTATTTGGCTGTGTTTTCGCTACATTGGCAGGCATGAATACACGTATCTTTAACCCACCCTTTCCCCCTGCCAACTTGGATGAAGATCCACAAGAGACCGCCGAGTGGCGTGAAGCTTTCAATGCGGTTGTGCTGCAACATGGTGCTGAACGCGCTGGTTTTTTGTTAGACCAATTGGTGGCGCTTGCCCACCAAAACCAATTGGACTGGTCACCCGAATTGGTCACGCCCTATGTCAACACCATTGCCGTGGATGTCCAAGCGCCCTTTCCTGGTGATTTGGCCATCGAGGAAAAAATCGCCTCGCTGATGCGTTGGAACGCATTGGCGATGGTGGCAAGGGCCAACGCTGCCTACGGAGAATTGGGTGGCCATATCGCCAGTTACGCCAGTGCGGCCGATTTATTTGAGGTGGGTTTTAACCATTTCTTTCATGCCCGCAATCAACACCACGGCGGGGACTTGGTGTTTTTTCAGCCACACAGTGCGCCTGGTGTGTATGCCCGCGCATTTTTGGAGGGGCGTCTCAACGCGCAAGACTTGGCACATTACCGCCAAGAACTCAGCGCACCCAAAGCGGGGGCTCGTGGCCTCTCCAGCTACCCTCACCCTTGGTTGATGCCCGATTTTTGGCAGTTCCCCACAGGCTCGATGGGACTGGGCCCCATCAGCTCCATCTACCACGCTCGGTTCATGCGCTACCTCTCGCACCGTCAACTGCTGGACTGCAGTCAGCGCAAAGTCTGGGGCGTGTTTGGCGATGGTGAAATGGATGAGCCCGAGAGCATGAGCGCATTGACGCTTGCCTCCCGCGAAAAATTGGACAACTTGGTATGGGTGGTCAATTGCAACCTGCAGCGTTTGGATGGTCCGGTTCGCGGTAACGG
>Ga0214921_10006865_pt1 | contig 15372 bp, 15 predicted proteins | sample LL1505_MetaG_FD_177992 | JGI IMG/M metagenome (GOLD analysis project Ga0214921, IMG submission 177992) | Freshwater microbial communities from Lake Lanier, Atlanta, Georgia, United States - LL-1505 | ecosystem: Environmental > Aquatic > Freshwater > Lake | place: USA: Georgia | collected...
TGGTTGTGTAATCGTTCCAAGTGAAGGTGCAGTTGGTGTTGTTGGTTGTGCATTAATCGTAGCAGATGCAGATGCACCAGAAGTACATCCAGATGCATTCGTAACAGTGAATGTATAGGTGCCAGCTGCTAATCTACTAAATGTACCAGTTGTACCAGTACCGGTAGTGGTAACTCCACCAGGAGTAGCAGTTACAGTCCATGTACCACTTGCAGGCAAACCGCTCAATGCAACACTGCCTGTTGCCACTGCACATGTTGGTTGTGTGATTGCACCTGAACCAGAAATTATTGGAGTGGAGGGAGCCGCGTTAACCGTAACAGTAATGGTATTTGAATATGCAGTACTTGATCCATCACTAGCCTTTCTTCTGAAATAAGTTGTCGCAGATAAAGCCCCACTTGTATAGGCAACAGTAGCAGCACCAGATCCACCAGAAACATTTGACCAAGATGAATTATCCAGGCTTGATTCCCACTGATACGCAGGTGAACCAGCACCGCCACTTGCAGAAGATGTAGAAGTAAATGCTAAAGGAGTTGTCCCTGCACAAATGGTTTGGTCTGCAGCAACAATACCGCCAATGAGTGATGAAGAAACAGTCACCACAACAGTTTGTGTTGCAGTACAACTTGCCGCAGATGTTCCAGTTACAGTGTAAGTTGTAGTTGAAGCTGGATTTGCTGTAACTGTTGCACCACTTGTTGCAGAGAGACCAGTTGAAGGAGACCAGGAATAAGTACTTGCACCCGAGGCTGTGAGTGATACACTCCCCGAGGGGGCTATTGTTGCTGAAGAGGGTGACACTGAAACAGTAGGTAGGTTGTTGTTGGTCAATACCACATCATCAGTTGACGCGGTACATGAACCACTTGAAATAGTCCACCTTAAAGTTGCGGACGTGCCGACAGGAACTCCGGTTACGCTAGAAGTATTCGAAGCCGTATTGGCAATTGTTGCGGTTCCACTTATCACACTCCAAGTGCCTGTCCCGGTAGCTGGATTATTTCCAGCCAGTGTAAATGAACCATTATTACATTTTGCTTGATCCGCACCTGCATTTGATGAAGAAGGAGCCCCAGTTACAGTTCCGGTACCAATTGAAAGCGTTTTGGAGGAAACTCCTGTGGAGGTAGCCGTTATACTTCCAGTGTAACTTCCTGAGGAAGTTGCTGCTGCTATCCGTATATATATTGTTGTAGATGAAACTGTTTTACTACTGCCTCCACCTGATGCAGTTAAGGTTATGCTTGAGGTGTAACCACTCGAAGGAGTGACATTTGAAATTTCAAAACCTGTTGGAGCATTAAGAACAATATTATTGGAAAGGCCAGCACCAGAAACTGTAAAACTTTGGTATGCGGAAGCTGTACCAGCACATGTTGAGAATGAAGAAAAACTCCCTGTCAGTGTTATTGCAGTTTGAAAGTCTAAAAGATCGTTGAGTGCTCTTCCAATAGGATCAGAAGAAGTACCTACAGAACCAGTACCCGGAAAAAGAGACTCATTTCCTGCAACAACAAGCAAAAATGCCCTTCCAGTAGGCACCACACCGCCTGCAATTGTAGACTCATAAAAATAAAGCCCCTCTGAGAGACCACTTGACTTTTGGTGCCTAGAAATAACACCATTCAATGTAATGGTGTTATTCAACGCATCAGTATAGATAAAATAACCAGCAATATCATTGTCAGTTGCAAATCGTGCCCCAGATACATAAGACACGAATTTGAAGTTTGACCCTGTAATCAAGGTACCCGCGGAGATAGTGATTGAGGAAGATTCTTCGACGTATGTTCCTATACCAGTGTACGCCTGTGAGAGGGTAATTTCAGCAGCCCGAGACTCCTGCATTGAAACAAATGGCAATACAAAGGCTAGCAACAAAAACGATAACGCTTTTCTAATTGACACAGTCATGAACAATTATTTTAAATTAAAACACTTGATAAAGGCTTTTCAAGCAGGAAAATTGGAGTATGGGATTTCAAAAGATATAAACAGCCTTAACAACCCGATGGATTATACAAGTACAAATAACGCTCAAAAAATACGTTTCAACAAAAAAATACAAATTTTCAATTGTTTACTTTCCTGATTTAATTGTGTACTTTTTTGGATATTAAAATTCAGGCTCATTTTGTCCACTTTATCGCAATAAAACTGACAAGATTGTAAAAAAGTAAACAATCCAAAGAATTTAAACTACTAAAAACTACTTTTTATTGCGATAAAAATCCAGCATCTGATTCGGAGAATCAAAACTGGAATATTTTTTAAACGCCTTGTAAAAGCCTGATCTGGAACTAAAACCAACCATTTTAGCAATAGCATCTATCGAAAAATTCAATACTTCTGCCTTTTTTTGCAACAATTCCTCTAGACAAACAAACCGGATCTTGTTGACATATTCGGGAAAACCCATACCAAGGGTTGATTTTATTGCACTGGAAACAATTCTGGGGTGAAGCAAAAGTGCCTTTGAAAGATCTGAAAGAGAGAATTCGGGATCCAAAAATGGTTGATGAAGCTGAATATATTGTTCAATTCTTGTCATGGTTTCTGTTTTGACCACCGTTTCCATGACTTTTCCATCGGTAAATTGTCGCCCTGAATGCAGGGATTCAACATCCGGCAGGGCATCAATCTCTTTTTTCTTTTTATCCCCTTGATAACCAGCATATTGAGGGTTTGGAGTTAAAATGACGTTCTCAAACAGCAGTCCTTTCATCAATTCTGGCCTTGCTATCAAAAAGAAAGCACTGGCAATGATTTCTACACAAACCAAGACCATTTGAACCAGGATTGTATTGTCGAAATATTCAATCCACATGGCAGAAACAAAAATGGCAACCCCTAAAAATGACTGAAGAATGGTGTCGAAATATAACCAGACAATCAAAATCCGATTTTTGCTTTGCAGGTCAACAGTCGCAAGCTTCTTGAAATCGAAAAGCATCTTCCACATAAAAACAAGATATCCGAGAAAAAACACAAATTTTATGCGCAGAACAGCAGCATAAGAAAGTCCGAATGCATCAGGTTTATACCAGGGGCTTGGATAGGCTCCTTTGTTGTAAATAAGATTGAGCTTTTCTGCACCAGAAAGCATGAAGATGGGAATTAAACCGATAGCAGAAACCAAAAAAGGGATAAAATGCAAGAGATCTTTGTTCTGAAACTTCTGGTAAGGCCTTAATGTTGTTCTGCAAAACAGGTAACAAAGGGGGCCAAAAAGGAATTGCAGGGGAGATAAAACCCTATACAAATGAGGCAACCTGACAATCAAGCCATTCATCATAGAAAGGTTGACAAAAAGACTGGTTACATATATAAAATAAACAGATATGAAGAAATAATAGGCCAGGGGTTTGCGTCTGATCAAAAATGCCGAAGTAAATATGAAGCCGAACAACGAAACGCTAAATAAAAAATCAACCAAATAAGTCATTGGAATAAAAATGACGAGTGATAACCAAAAATAGAGAAAGATGACTGATTAAAGATTATCCATTTAGATTTTTAATGGTTTATCATTGCAACAGAATTTCAAAATCATTAAAAATGAAATCCGCCGATAAATTACTGCTGTCACTACTACTGATTTTTAATTTTCATGAAAATTCTTACGGACATTGTTTTTTACTGACAGATTCTGTACCAGGAAACAACAGTGTTAAACAATGGATTGCACCATCAGCGCTCTTCGCCACCGGTGTAGCCATCGCTGGAATTCCTGCTTTAAGAAAAATTGAAAAAACTGTTTATGATGGTTTCAATCCCGGCAGAAAATTCACTTCTATCGATGATTATACCCAATATGTTCCCGCAGCAGCCGTTTTTGCCATGGATGCAGCAGGACTGAAAGGAAAAAACAAGCCACAACAACAATTGCTTTTATACGCTTTGGGCAATGTCACTGCCACTGCTATTGTTCAACCAATGAAAAGGATCATCGGAAGGGCCCGCCCCAACAAATCGGACTTCCATTCATTCCCATCAGGGCATACCAGCACGGCCTTTGTTGCAGCGGAGTTTTTGCACCAGGAATATGGGCATTATTCGCCATGGATCAGCATTGCAGGATATACGACAGCAGCTGCAACGGGCTACCTCAGGCTATACAACAATCAACATTGGCTGGGGGATGTACTGGCAGGGGCTGCCATTGGCATGGCGTCAACCAAATGTATTTACTGGATGAAGCGGAAAATCTACAACAAAAAAAAGCTGAAAACGCAAGGGTTATGATGGCTATTTGAACAACTCTTTCCAACCAGCTTTCATGAAAGGCCACTGCGGAAGGGTATTCAACAAGATCAGTTCCTGGGCTAACTTAGTTTCATTGTCCAGGAACATGAAAATACGCTGAATTGGATTGCGGCTGAACAAGAGAGTGAAAATCCTCGCACCTGGCATCTTTTTATGAAAAAGCATGTGAAGCAATACCCGGTCATACCACATGAATCTTTTCTGCAACACTGATTTTTTCAGGAATGGATTTCCAGAAACCACCAATTGGTCTACCAGCGCTGCAACATGCTTCTGGATATACCGGAAGGTATACCCGCTGGAGGGTTTCGTTTGCCCCCCTGCAGTTCCCAAATGAAGAATATTTCCATTTACAGCAGGAAAAACATGGTCGGTCATCGGAATGACGCCAAACTCCTCTTCAAGCAAACGATAATCAGTAATTTTCAGGAATTCCCTCAAATAGGCCCTAAGGCCTGCGTCATAGGCTTCCTGTTCCAGCAAAGAGGGTGTAAAAAGGGTGAATTCTACCAAGGCCCGGGTCGCGGAAAATGGCATCACATAAACAAAAGTGGTCCCCTCATCCTGACCTACCCTGAAATCCATCAGCGTTGGCTTTTCAGGATCAAAAATAGGTTCCTTTGTTTCAATGATCCATCCCTTGAAATGCTGCAAGAGATAAAACGTTTTGTTGGTCAATGCCGGCTGTTCAAAAAGAATGCTGTTGAAGGCAAATTCTCCCTTGAAAATTGTATTACCAGCACTTACCACAACTCCGTCCGCTGCATTTTCAATTCCTTTGACAGCCTCATTCAACACTTCAACCCTTCCCGATCGGGCCATTCTTTCGTAACAAAAATGGTAGAAATCAATCCCCCGGATCATTTTATAGGCATAAGGGCCCAGCTGTTTCAATGCGCTGTATCCAAGACCATGGAACCAGGCCTTGCTCCATTTGCGAAAAACAATTTCCTCAAAAAATCCTGAACTTTTTTCCCAATAACACCAGGTTCGGTCATTGGTGCGGTTCTGTTCTTTCTCAATCAACAGGATTGTTTTGTTCGCCAGGGATGGGGCTTGCAACACATGGAGGATAAAACTCAACCCTGCACAGCCACCGCCTGTAACGATATAATCATATTTATCCTTCAGGGGCATATTCCACCTTCTTGCCTTTCATGAGTTGCTTGTCACGCCTCACCTTTTCCCAGTATTTCTTGTGAACATAAAGCATACCAAAACTTTCGCCCTGGTCTTTGTGCAGGTGCTTGTGGTGCATCTTGTGGGCCCACCGGATGGCGCGGATATAGGTATTGTTGCTTCTTGAAAACCATTTGAAGCGCTGGTGAATGATCACATCATGAACAATAAAATACGCAAAACCATAGGCCATGATGCCAAAGCCGATGGCGTGCAGCCACCAAAAACCAGGGGTTTGCATGCCATACATGATGCTCAACATGCTGGGAATGGCAAAAATCACAAAAAAGGCGTCATTTTTCTCAAAAAAGCCGGGCTCTACCTGATGATGGTCTTTGTGGAGGTACCACAGAAAGCCATGCATCACCCAGCGGTGTGTACACCAGGTTATGGCTTCCATCAGTAAAAAAACACCCAATACAATCAAAAAATACAGAACGGCTATCATGTGCGTAAAGTTAAGGCAATGTACGGTTAGTAAACACGGGAACCTTCTTCAATGTTCACTGTCAACTGAAAAGGTGTATGATGAAAAAAATGAATGATGATGACCTATGTCAGCCAAACTGGGATTCGGGAATGCTTTATTTGTATAAATATTCCAGTCATGGGCACCGCATTGTTTTATAAGGAATTGGGTAAGTTATTGTATGCAATTGCCATCGCCGACGAAACGGTAACCGAACAGGAAAAGGCAGCTGTGAGCAAACTGATCCGGGAACGTTTGCTGCACAAAGAAACAGATGAAGACCGTTTTGGATCAAATGAAGCTTGGATCACACAGTTTTCTTTTGATACTTCAGCAGACAGTTTTACCACTGCAGAAGAGGCATTTCAGGAGTTTCTTGATTTCGCAAAGGCCTATAAACATGACCTGACCGACCAAGACCTGGATGTGTGCATCAGTCTTTCGGAACACATGGCGGACACATACCACCACGTCAACAAAAAGGAAAATGCCATGCTCAAAGAATTGCGTGAATTCCTGAAAAAAATCAACAGGCCAAAACTTATTTTTTAACACCCCCCTCAAATCATACCAGCATGAAAAAAATTCTCCTTGTTTTTGACGGAAACCATTTTTCAGAAGGCGCTTTCCGGATGGCCACTTTCCTCAACGAATTTGAACCCATCCTGGCTACAGGCGTATTTCTGCAACCGATTGACTACCGCGATATCATCGGATACAGCGGAATAGGAACGGCTACCCCCATCACCGTTGCTCCTCACCAAACAGATGAAGGCCTGATCAACCGCAACATGCGTTATTTTGAACAAAAATGCCAACATGCAGGGCTTGAATTCAGAAGCCATCGCGATACAGACTTGTTTGCACTGCAGGAATTGCAAACGGAAACACGTTTCGCAGACCTCATGATCCTGAGCAGTGAGATATTCTATGAAAATGTAGGCAAGGAACAACCCAATGACTACCTCAGGAAAATACTTCGTCAAACAGAATGCCCCGTCTTGCTGGTGCCAGAAAAATTCACACTGCCTGGCAAGATCATGTTGGCTTATGACGGAAAAGCAGATGCCGTCTTTGCGATCAAGCAGTTCACCTATCTTTTCCCCCAATTGTTTCATTGGGAAACCAAGCTGATTTCCTTGGAAGAGGAAAATGAACCCCTCCCACACCAGGAGCTGATTGAAGAGTTGGCAGCCAAGCATTTCTCCAACCTGACCCTTGAGTCTATTTCGCACGAAACTGCAGAAACTTTTGCCAATTGGGTAGCAGAGCAAACGGAATACATGCTGGTGACAGGTGCATATGGAAGAAGTGAGCTGTCCAATCTTTTCAAAAAAAGCTTCCTTTCTGATGTGATTGAACAGCACAAGATACCCGTGTTTGTTGCGCACAAGTAGACGCCAAAACTGCTACCTTTGCCCATCTTAAATCAAGCATATGGCAAAAGGTCCTGTTTCGGCGTTCATTCAACACCACTACCGTCATTTCAATGCAGCTGCCCTTGTTGATGCTGCCAAAGGCTATGAACAACACCTGCTTGAAGGGGGTAAAATGATGGTTACCCTGGCAGGCGCCATGAGCACTGCAGAACTGGGTGTTTCATTGGCTGAAATGATCAGGCAGGGCAAGGTTGACATCATTTCCTGTACAGGGGCTAACCTGGAGGAAGATATCATGAACCTTGTGGCCCACAGTCACTACAAGCGTGTTCCCAACTACCGCGACCTCACTCCTCAACAGGAATGGGAATTGCTGGAGCAGGGATTGAACAGGGTAACCGACACCTGCATTCCTGAAGAGGAAGCATTCAGAAGAATACAACACCACATCGTCAAGCTTTGGAAAGATGCAGATGCCAAGGGAGAAAGATATTTTCCTCATGAGTTCATGTATACGCTGCTGAACAGCGGTGTGATGAAGGCTGATTATGAAATCGATACCAAAGACAGCTGGATGATTGCCGCCGCCGAACGCAACCTTCCCATCATTGTTGGTGGATGGGAAGACAGCACCATGGGCAATATCTTCGCTTCTTATATCATCAAAAATGAAATGAAGGCCACTACCATGAAAAGTGGCATCGAATACATGGTCTGGCTGGCCGACTGGTACCGCCAGAACAGTGGAGGAAAAGGCGTAGGCTTTTTCCAGATTGGCGGCGGTATTGCAGGCGATTTCCCCATCTGTGTTGTACCAATGATGTACCAAGACCTGGAATGGCATGATGTTCCTTTCTGGAGCTATTTCTGCCAAATCAGTGACTCCACCACTTCTTACGGATCTTACTCTGGTGCAGTTCCGAATGAGAAGATTACATGGGGAAAACTGGACATCAATACCCCAAAATACATTGTAGAGAGTGATGCTACCATCGTTGCACCGCTTATTTTTGCCTACATTCTTGGATGGTAAATGGGAGAAGAAGTCAAACAATCAGTGCTTACCTTTTATTGCGACCGCATTCAGCAGAATGGATGGGAAGAAATCATTTTGCGTGATGAGGCAACTGGCTTTAAGGCCACCATCATCCCTTCCGCTGGCGCCATCCTGAACAAGCTGGAAGTTCCCCACAATGGAAAAATCATCAACATCATTGATGGATTCAAAGATGCTGAAGACTGGAAAGCCAACTTCACGCCTGCCTTTTCGGGGGCAAAACTTTCCCCTTTTGTTTGCCGGCTCAACAATTCCACCTATTCCTGGGAAGGTCAACAATACACCACGGGCAAATTCTTCATGAATGGACATGCCATCCATGGATTGCTCTATGATGTTCAACATGAAATTGCCATCGCGGAAGCTTCGGCTTTCATGTGTGAATGCAAATTCCTTTACCGCTACAAAGGTACAGACCCCGGATATCCATTTGCGTTTGACATGAACATCCGCTACAGGCTGGAAGGCGGCTGCAGGCTCACCATCATCACAACTGTGCACAACCGAAGCGGAAGAACCATGCCCATCTCTGATGGATGGCACCCCTACTTCAAGCTCGGGGAAACCATCGACACGGCAACCCTGCAAATCAATGCAAAGAAACAAGTGGAGTTCAATGATGCATTAGTACCTACGGGCAAGTTGATCAGGAACAACAAATGGTTCAAGGGTGCACCGCTAAAGGATGTCTTTCTCGACAATTCATTTGTGCTCGACATGGAAGAACCCATGCCGCATTGCACCCTGTCTGATGATCAACTCGGTCTTGAACTCTATATTTACCCAGACCATGCCTATCCCTATCTCCAGGTCTATACGCCAGACCACAGAAAAAGCATCGCCATTGAAAACCTCAGTTCGCCTCCCGATTCCTTCAACAACAAGATGGGATTGATTGAACTGGGTCCGGAAGATTCACAGGCTTTCCAGACAAGGTACCGCATTGCCAAAATGGAGAAGAAAGAAAAGAAAAAAGGTTTCTGGTCAACACTGTTCAGCTAGGCTTCAATTCATAGACCTCGTCCCACCGCGTGGTATACCTTCCGCTCCGCATCTCCTGGCGCATCTTCCAATTGCGGGTAAGCCCGGAGGATACAAACTTCACCATGTCATCCCGCATGCTGAAATTGATATTGTCCAGGGCCTGCATGAGGGCGCGGTTCTGCTGCTTGTTCTGCACATCAAAAAGATTGCCCTGCAACGCATCATCCGGAACAATACCACCCAGCATCACCCCGGCCTTGGCATACTTGGTACCCTTGCGGTAAAGGGATTCCACCAACGGCAGCGCAACCCTGATGAGTTCGGCAGTATCCGACGTGGGTTTCATCATCGTGAAATACCGGTGATGGTGCTGGGGATCATAGGCATATTGCCCACCCTGCTGTCCGTTCGTCACCACAAAAACATCTATGGAAGATGCAGCACCATATTGCCTGCGCAGCTTCTCAGCAGCCCTTGAAACATAGGTAGCCACAGCCTCTTTCAGCTCCTGCAATGCATAGACGGGCTTGCCAAACATGCGGGTGGTGGCAATCATTTTTTTCTTCTCCAGAGGGTCCTTCATCTGAATGCACGACAATCCATTCAGCTCCCTGATCATGCGAACGCCCACCACTCCACCAAGGTTTTTTCTGGCCCACTCTTCCGGCATGTGCCTCAATTGCCAGGCGGTATTGATCCCATAAAGATCCTTGAGTTTGCGTGCATATTTACGGCCAATGCCCCAGAGATCAGACACGTCTGTCATCTCCAAAGCCTCCTGCAATTTATCCTCAACATCCAATACCATCACACAATGGCTCTTCACTTTATCCTTTTTGGCAAGGCGATTGGCTACTTTGCTCAAGACCTTGGAAGGCGCAATGCCCACCGATACCGGAATACCGGTCCACTGCACCACCACATCCCTCAAGCGCTCTGCAAAGCCTTGCAGGGCATGGGTGGGAAGATGTGAGAGATTGATGAATGCCTCATCCACAGAATAAACCTCCACACAGCGGTAAGTGGAATCATCTGCCAGCAGGCGAAGCGTATCCATCACCCGCATGCTCATGTCTCCATACAAATGATAGTTCGAGGAGAACACGGAAATGCCCTGGCTGCGAATCAGTTCCCTGCTTTCAAACAAGGGCACACCCATGGCAATCCCTGCCTTCTTTGCCTCGTCCGTTCGCGATACGATGCAACCATCATTGTTGCTGAGCACAACAACAGGCTTGCTGTTCAAATGGGGCTTGAACAGCCTTTCGCAGGAACAATAGAAACTGTTGCAATCGACGATGGCGAACATGGAATGAGGTTGAAGGGGTTGAAGGGGTTGAAGGGGTTGAAGAAAATACTTAAACCTCTTCAACAGGCCGAAGGCCGACTTCAACCTCTTCAACTTTTTACACTTGATGAATAACGTAAGTCACCACTCCCCAAATGCTAAACTCAGCATAGGGATCAATATCAATCGGTGCGAGGCGGGTGGTTTCCGGTACCAGCCGCATTGTATTGAACCCTTTTTCAAAACGCCTGATCAGCATATCCCCGTTCAGTATGGCAATCACAATCTTGCCGCTCACGGGTTTGATGCTGCGGTCCACAATCACGGTATCGCCGTCAAAAATTCCGGCACCCACCATGGCTTCTCCGCGAACGCGCATGAAAAAGGTGGCAGGCTTGTTGCGGATCAGCTGTTCATTGAGGTCAATCCCTCGCTCTGCATAGTCGTCCGCGGCAGCCCCAAACCCTGTGGCGTTGGCTGTTTTGACCTGTTGCTGCGTATAATCTTTGGAGCCGCTGTATGCCGCTCCCTGGTAAAGTTCTCCATCCATAAAAGCTAATTTATTTAGCAATAGTATACTAAATTTATTAGTATTCAAAATGATGTTTATCACCCCCTGTACAAGGCTGCGGTATGATAGGAATTGCTCAATCAGCAACAACCCTTGAAAAACATTGATTGTATTTGTCGTAGTTTTAGGAAGAGCCATTTGCGGTCAGCTCCAAAACCCTAAATCCTGTTCATGTCACAACAACAACAAGAAATACAATTCCTGGAAGGCCCGAGATCAAGATGGGTTGATTTCAAATTTGTCATCAAGGTTTGTCTTGAATTCATCAGGGGATTCCGCGCATTGCATTTTACAGGACCCTGCGTCACAGTGTTTGGATCTGCCAGGTTCAAGGAAGACAGCCAATACTATGACCTGACCAGAAGGTTTTCAGCAGAAGCCGCCAAGCTGGGCTTCACCATCCTGACCGGAGGTGGACCAGGGTTGATGGAAGCTGCCAATCGGGGCGCCAAGGATGTGGGAGGAAAGTCAGTAGGCTGCAATATCCTGTTGCCCATGGAACAGCAACCCAATCCCTACCTCGACAAATGGGTGAACATCCGGTATTTCTTTGTGAGAAAAACATTGCTGATAAAATACTCCTATGCCTTCGTGATCATGCCCGGAGGATTTGGAACATTGGATGAACTCTTTGAAGCAATGACCCTGATCCAAACAAAAAAAATACAGGATTTCCCCGTCATCATCTTCTGCAAAGATTACCACAAGGAGATGATCGATTATATTGAAAAAATGAAGTACTTCAATACCATATCGAAAGAAGACATGAATCTTTTTCTCGTAACCGATTCAATCGAAGAAGCCATCGCACTGATTAAAACCTGCATCAAAAAATACGGATTGACACATTTGGCAAAAAAACCAAGCTGGATACTGGGCGAAAAAAGATGATTTTTGTCATGGTCGTGGCAATCCACTATCATAAAATATGGACTTACAATGGTTGAGTTTTGTATCAAACATTAAAAAAAGCCATATGAACGGAAGAATTCTTGAACTTTTCATGAAAGAAAATGATGCTTGGGACGACATGATCACCAGACAAAAAAAAGAAATTCCCGACCTTGAAAACATGATTTCAGCCATCTTTGAAAGTAAAAAATTCCAGGATGATGAAATTACGTCAAATGTAAACCACCTTAAAAAGGAAATGCAAGCCCAAGAAATATGCATGACAAATATCAAGGAAGAATTGGCCAAGCAACAGCATTTTCTTGCAAGTGAAAAAAGGGGGAATTCTTACCCGGTTCATACCCTGCTGAGCCAGAATGCCCTTCGTGAAAGGATTCGTAATGCAGAACGGCAATTCCTGGACCTCAAATGCAATTACCTGAATTATCTTGCCAACACGTTATAAAATTAAAAACGCTCCGCTCTTGCAGGATGGACCAAGTGTAGAACTAAAGGTTAAGGGAAAGAATTTTGTGGTGCATTGTGCAACAAAATGATGATGAAAATCAGTTTTATTGATGACCCTGATTATTAAAGACGCGTGCAATGAAAATTAGATTTGTGGTGAGATATTATTCATCACCCAAAAAAATAAAACTATGTCTGGAAACGGAAGATCCCTGTTAAGATCATCATTGCTGAGGCCATCAGTACTGGAAAACTTCATGAAACCATGGAGCGAATTGATCGACGAGAAATGGCCATATTCGAGCCAAACACCCGCAGTAAATGTAAGGGAAACGGACAGGAATTATGAAATTACATTGGCCGCACCCGGATTGCAAAAAGATGACTTCAAGATTGATGTCAATGGATCAATGATCACCATCAGTGCAGAAAAAGATGAAAAAAGGGAAGAAGAAAATGAGTCCTTCACCAGAAGGGAATACAGCTATTCCTCTTTCTCAAGGTCTTTTACCCTGCCTGAAGACATTTTTCAGGACAAAATCGATGCAAACTATGTCAACGGTGAACTGAAACTATTGCTACCCAAAAAAGAGGAAGCAAGAAAGACTGTCCACCAAAAGATCAGTGTACACTGATTTGACACTCCCCCCCTTCTGCAGGTGCAGAGGGGGGGATTTTTAATAAAAACTATGCCTATGATGGTTGATAACAAGATGATCAATAGCATTGCCCAACAATATATTTTTGAAAATTCCTCCTGGATCAGGCTAATAGAATATCTGCACCAGGAGAATACGCACATGAAAAACAGGCTGGCTGAGATCATTGACCAAATAACCAACAAGGAAAGCCTGGGATTGGCTGAGCATTATCAAAACAAGTTCCTCACCAAAGATGATCTATACGACCACATGTTGCATGTATTGATGGGTCAGGAAATTAAATGGAAGGAGCTTGCATCAAATCCAGGTGCCGCCATCAGCACAGAAATCAAACGAACACATAAAAAAATCAGGGAACAAATGGAATTCATTGAGCATGACCATGCCCTGATCAAGAAAGACTACAATACCTATCTTTCTTCCCTTCCCATCATTGAAAAACATTAGCCATTCTCCTCTTGATTGAGGATCAATTGTACAATCCTTCAAGCTTTTTTTCATTGATCAGCACGATATTCCCGTCTTTGATGTCAATCAGTTTTTCAGCCCTGAAATCACTCAAGGTTCTGATCAGGGATTCAGTGGCTGTTCCTGCAATATTGGCAAGGTCTTCCCTGGAAATATGAATGGAGAATGGTGTTTGACCCTCTCCAAATTTGTGGCGCAACATGATCAGTGCATCTGCAACCCTCTTTCGCAGCGAGTTGTAGGCCAATCCAAGCAATTGATTTTCTTTCTCGGTCACATTTCCAGCCAGGATCTGCAAAAACTTTTTCATCACAACCGGATTTTCCTTGATCAGGGCATCAAACTCCTCTCTCGGTATCATGGCAATTTCAGCATCTTCCATGGCCTCAGCCGTTTCGTGGTAAACAGAATTTTCAAGCAGTGCCATATAACCAAAATAATCCCCTTCACCAAAAAGCCCAACAGTAAGATCCTTACCGTCATCATTTGATTTATACAGTTTTACCTTCCCTTTTTTAATGTGAAACAATCGGTTGGGATGGTTGCCTTCACTATAGATCACATGTTTTTTCTTGTAGATATTTGTATTCCTGCCGCTTGAAAGCTCTTCCCACACGTCGTGTTTACCAATGTCTTGTAACAAATTCCTGATGCCTTCCTGGCTTGATTCATATTTCTTGCGCAGGATGCTCACTTTCTTCAGGCGTTGTTCGATGGCATTCAGCAATTCAATTTCAGTGAATGGCTTGGTCACATAATCATCTGCTCCCATCTCCATCCCCTTCCTGAAATCAGATCGTTCTGTTTTTGCCGTAAGGAAAATGAAGGGCACATCTTTCAGTTCTTCATTCTTGTTGAGCATGTGCAATACACCATAGCCATCGAGCACAGGCATCATGATATCACAAACAATTACATCAGGCTTGTATGCAACCGCCTTCTCCACGCCTTCCTTACCGTTTTCAGCAGTAATGACCTTGTAATTGGCCAGTTCAAGAATCTCTGCTGTATTTTCCCTGATCTCATGGTTGTCTTCTATCAATAGAATAGTGTTCATAGGTTAAATTTTAAGGTGAATAAGGTTCCTTTTTCAAGTTCGCTGTCTACTGAAATGCTGCCGCCCATGAGCTCTACATATTTAGAGACGATATGAAGCCCAAGGCCTGTGCCCTGGATATTGGTTACATTGTTTGCCCTGAAAAATCTTTCAAAAAGATGTTTTTTATCTTCCTCAGGAATACCAAGTCCTTCGTCCTTTACAGTAATGACAACATGCTCTTTATCGATATAACTGTTCACATCAATCATTGACTGGGCTGGAGAAAATTTAATGGCATTGGAAACCAGGTTGATGATGATATTCCTGATCAGCGAAAGGTCAAGGTTGGCTTGTGAATTTCCTTCATGCACATACCTTATCTGCTGGTTCTCTTTAAGAATGGGATAGATCTCACTCAAGATCAACTGCAACTGCTCCTTCAGGTTGAAGGCTGTCATATGCAACTGAACTTTTCCCTCTTCAATTTTTCCGAGGGACAGAAACTCATTCAGGATATCCGTAAGGTTACTGACTGCTGAACGAATCCTCAGGATATGCTTGTCCCTTTTATCCTGTTCCATGGATTCAATATATTTTCCAATCAGGGAAACAGAAGAAAGAATGGTACTCAGCGGAGTCCGGAAT
>Ga0214921_10006866_pt1 | contig 15370 bp, 15 predicted proteins | sample LL1505_MetaG_FD_177992 | JGI IMG/M metagenome (GOLD analysis project Ga0214921, IMG submission 177992) | Freshwater microbial communities from Lake Lanier, Atlanta, Georgia, United States - LL-1505 | ecosystem: Environmental > Aquatic > Freshwater > Lake | place: USA: Georgia | collected...
CACGCACCTGCTCAGAGCGATCGATCGCATCAAAACCCGGCGCGCCAAACATTGAACCCAAAACCCGCAGAACTTTCCAGCCGGGGCGCGCATCACCCTGCGGCTTGACGACCCCGTTAAAACTTTGCGCACGACCTTCGCACGAAACATACGTGCCGGAGGTCTCGGTAAAGGGCGTGACCGGCAGCAACACATGCGAGCGCGCGAGAAGCGATTCGCTGCGGTAAGCACTCAGGGCCACAACCGTTTCGGCGTGCGAAAGAGCGTGGTCAAACGCGAACGGATCGGAGGAATCCAGCTGAGGCTCGAGATTGACCAACAAATAGCCCCGACGCGCGTGTTCGAGCATGGCTTGGGCATTCAACCCGCCAGCCAATGGCACGCAACCCGCCAGCCAGGCGCCAACGCTATTGGCCGAATCACCGACGACGCCCAGGCTTGCGCCACATTGCTGGGCAATCCAGGCCGCAAGTTGATGAATCGCTCCGGCCTGCGCGTGGCGCATCGCACCCTGGCCCAACCAGATCGCTTTGGGAACGGTCGAGGTTGCAGACTCGGCGAGTTCTGCCGTCAGGGAATCCGCGATGCGTGCGGCTAGCGTCGTGATATCGAGCTGCTCGGGCACCGATCCAACCAGCTTCGAAAACGCTTCCGGCAGTGCCACCGACCGCTTCTCGGCAACGAGGCGTGCAACGTCATGAAGAACCGTGATCCATTGCGAGGGCGCCAAGACCACTTGCGCGTGCAACGGCATTAGCGGATCTTCGCCCACCGCCTGCAGAATTGAGATCTGTGCGCCACGGCCTGCTGCTTTGCGCACGCGCACCGACAAGAGCGGCGAATCGTTACGCAACAGACCACCAATCAAGAATAATCGTTGCAGGCCATCAACCGCAGCGACGGGCATGCCCAACCAAGGCGCACCCTCGCGAACCGGGTCGATCGAAAAATCATGCTGACGCACGCGATGGTCGATGCTATCCGTGCCGAGTGCGCGTCCCAACCGAGCCGCCAGCGCAAGCTCTTCGAGGGTTGACGAGGCGGCTGCAAGCACGCCGAGACCACCGGGCTCTTTGGCGACGTCACGCAAGCGGTTGGCTGCGGTCTCAAGTGCTGCTTTCCATTCGACTTCGTGCCAAACGCCATGATCGTCCTTGACCATGGGTACGGTTAGGCGGTCAGGAGAATTCAGGCCTTCGTAAGAGAACCGATCACGATCGCTGATCCAGCACTCATTGACGGCTTCTTGCTCGAAGGGAACGACGCGCATCACCCGATCGTGCTTGACCTGAATATTCAGGGTCGAGCCGAGTGAATCATGGGGACTCACCGAACGACGTCGTGACAGTTCCCAGGTTCGTGCGGAATAGCGGAATGGCTTACTGGTGAGGGCGCCGACGGGACAAATGTCAATCATGTTGCCGGACACTTCGGACTCAACCGAACGTCCCACAAAGCTCATGATCTCGCTGTGCTGTCCGCGACCGGCCATGCCGAGTTCCATCACGCCCGCGACTTCCTGACCAAACCGCACGCAGCGCGTGCAGTGGATGCAACGCGACATTTCTTCAGCCGAAATGAGCGGTCCCATCGGCTTGTGAAAGACGACGCGTTTGGCCTCGTCATATCGACTGCTGCTGCTACCGTAGCCGACCGCCAAGTCTTGAAGCTGGCATTCGCCACCCTGATCGCAGATCGGGCAGTCAAGCGGGTGGTTGATCAGCAGAAACTCCATCACCGCTTTCTGCGCGGCAATGGCTTTTTCGGAGCGAGTCCAGACCTTCATGCCCGGAGTCACTGGAGTGGCGCAGGCCGGCAATGCCTTCGGCGCCTTCTCGACCTCAACCAGGCACATCCGGCAATTGGCCGCGATGCTCAGCTTCTTGTGGTAACAAAAATGGGGGACGTACAAACCCAGAGAATTGGCGGCATGCATGACCATGCTGCCCTCGATGACCGAGGCGGGTTTGCCGTCGATTTCGAGTTCAATCATGAGTGATCCACCAGGCAGCGCTTGTGTTCGATGTGATACGCAAATTCATCACGGTAATGCTTGAGGAAGCCCTTCACAGGCATTGCAGCGGCGTCACCCAGAGCGCAAATCGTTCGACCCATGATGTTGTCAGCCACCCCACCCAAGCGATCAAGATCTTCGGGACGCCCCTGACCGTGTTCGATCCGATGGACCATCCGCGATAACCAGCCTGTGCCCTCCCGGCATGGGGTGCACTGGCCGCAAGATTCTTCGTAGTAGAAATGTGACAAGCGCGCCAACGACCGGACCATGCAGCGGGTCTCGTCCATGACGATCACCGCGCCTGAACCCAACATGGATCCGGCCTTGGCGATGGCGTCATAGTCCATCGTGATGTCCATCATGATGTTCGCCGGCAGCACGGGTGCTGATGATCCGCCAGGAATCACAGCCTTGAGGGCACGGCCATCGCGCATTCCACCCGCGAGTTCAAGCAGCTTGGCAAACGGGGTGCCCAGGGGAATCTCGTAGTTGCCCGGACGCTCGACGTCACCGCTGATTGAGAAGAGCTTAGTGCCGCCGTTGTTGGGCTTGCCAACGTTCAGGAATGCCGCACCGCCGTTACGGATGATCCAGGGGACCGCCGCAAACGTCTCGGTGTTGTTAATCGTCGTTGGCTTGCCAAACAAACCATAACTCGCTGGGAACGGCGGCTTGAAGCGCGGTTGTCCTTTCTTGCCCTCAAGGGATTCGAGGAGAGCGGTCTCTTCGCCACAGATGTACGCCCCATACCCATGAAAGGCGTGCAACTGAAAACTGAAACCGGAGCCGAGAATGTGATCGCCCAATAGGCCCGCCGCCCTCGCCTCTTCTAGCGCTTCTTCGAACCGCTCGTAGGTCGAAAAAATCTCGCCATGAATGTAGTTATAACCGACCGGGATTCCCATCGCATACGCCGCGATCGCCATCCCCTCGATAACGATATGGGGGTTGTAACGCAGGATGTCCCGGTCTTTAAATGTGCCTGGCTCGCCCTCGTCCGAGTTACAGACCAGATACTTGGCACCCGGAAAAGCGCGGGGCATGAAACTCCACTTTAGGCCGGTCGGAAAACCCGCTCCGCCGCGCCCCCGCAGAACGCTCGCTTTGACTTCTGAGATGACCTGCTCAGGGGTCAGACCCTCGCCACCGTCTTTACCCAGAATCTTGCGCAGGGCCTGATAGCCGCCACGCGACTCATAGTCTTTAAGGCGCCAAGCATTCGGCCCATCCAGATCGGCCATGATCTGAGGCGCGATGTGGCGCCCGTGAAAACAGGTTTCGACAGCATGGTTGACGTGAATCGGTTCAATTGCACCCATGGAAATTCCTTTCGCAGCCTGTAGCGGACGCCGTTATGCGACGTCGACGCGGTTGCCGGGGTTCACCCCGGGGGCCTTGGCGCGCAACTCTTCGAGCAACGCATCCAGTTTGACCTCGTCGCAAAAACTTTCCATGCGCGTGTCGTTCACCAACAGCACCGGGGCATCCGCACAAGCACCCATGCATTCGCCCTCACGAAGGCTGAACACCCCATCGGTCGTGGTCTCGCCATAGCCCACACCCAGCGTACGCTGAAGGTACTGACCAGCGCGATCGCCATGGCGCAGTGCACACGGCAGATTGGTGCAGACCGTGAGCTTGAAGCGCCCGACCGGACTGGTGTTGTACATGGTGTAGAAGGTCGCCACCTCGTGCACCGCAATCGGCGGCATGCCCAGGGTCTTGGCAACGTCTTCGACAACCTCGGGGCTCATCCAACCCTTTTCTTGTTGCGCGATCGTCAGCGAGGCCATCACGGCCGCCTGCTTTTGGTCGGGCGGGTACTTGGCAACTTCGCGGGCGATCTTGGCGTAGGCGGCTTCGGACAGAAGGCGCGACGTGTGCGCACCATTGTCGGTCGAAGGAGCTGGAGTTGGAGTGGTCATTGCGGGAATTTGCACGTTCAATCAGCGATCAATTTCGCCAAACACAATGTCCTGGGTCCCGATGATCGTGACAACGTCTGCAATCATATGGCCACGCGACATCATGTCGAGGCCCTGCAAATGGGCATAACCAGGAGCACGAATTTTGAGCCGGTAAGGCTTGTTGGCACCATCACTGACCATATAGATCCCGAACTCGCCCTTCGGATGTTCGATGGCCGCATAGCACTCGCCCGGAGGCACATGCATACCTTCGGTAAAAAGTTTGAAGTGATGAATGAGCTCCTCCATCGAACTCTTCATGTCAACCCGATGCGGCGGGGCGACTTTATGGTTATCCGTCATCACGGGGCCGGGATGATTGCGTAACCACTCCACGCACTGACGCATGATCCGGTTGCTCTGGCGCATCTCTTCGATACGAACCAGATAACGATCGTAGGAATCGCCATTCTTGCCGACCGGGATGTCGAAATCCACCAGGTCATAGACTTCATAGGGCTGATGCTTACGAAGGTCCCAGGCAATCCCCGAGCCACGGAGCATCGGGCCGGTAAAACCCCATGCCCGCGCTTGGTCCGGTGTCACGATGCCGACGTCGCACAGGCGCTGCTTCCAGATCCGGTTGTCGGTCAGCAGCGTCTCGTACTCATCAACCGCTTTGGGGAACCGGTTACAAAAATCCTCAATGAAATCGAGCAAGGATCCCTGACGATTCTCGTTAAGCTCACGAATCGATTTTTCGTTACGAATCTTGCTGGCGGCGTACTGCGGCATGTGATCAGGCAGGTCACGGTAGACCCCGCCCGGCCGGTAGTAAGCCGCGTGCATCCGGGCTCCTGACACCGCTTCATAGCAGTCCATCAGATCTTCACGCTCGCGGAAGGCGTACAGGAAGATCGTCATCGCACCAACGTCAAGCGCGTGCGCGCCTAGCCACAGCAAATGATTGAGCAGACGCGTAATCTCATCAAACAACACGCGGATGTACTGAGCGCGCAGCGGCACCTCGACATCCATCAGCTTTTCGATTGCCATCACATAGGCGTGTTCGTTACACATCATGGACACGTAGTCCAGACGGTCCATGTACGGCAGTGCCTGCAAATAGGTACGGGTCTCGGCCAGCTTTTCAGTCGCGCGATGGAGCAATCCAATGTGCGGATCGGCGCGCTGCACGACTTCGCCGTCGAGCTCAAGCACCAACCGCAACACCCCGTGCGCAGCCGGATGCTGAGGCCCGAAATTCAGTGTGTAGTTCTTGATCTCAGCCATCGCGTCAGCCTCGCCCTCGGGCATAGCCCTCTTCGCGAATCACGCGCGGCACATTCTCGCGCGGCTCGATCGTGACCGGTTGATAAATAACCCGCTTTTGCTCGGGATCGTACCGCATTTCAACATGGCCAGAGACCGGGAAGTCCTTGCGGAAGGGGTGGCCGACGAAGCCGTAGTCCGTGAGGATGCGGCGCAGGTCGGTATGCCCTTCGAACATGATTCCAAAAAAATCAAAGGCTTCGCGCTCGTACCAACCCATCGACGGCCAGACTTCGGTCAGCGACGTGATCGTTGGATATTCATCGTCACCACAATAGGACCGCATGCGCAGACGCTGATTGAGGTGTGTCGACAGGAGATGAAGGACAACTGCGAACCGGGGGCCTTCGTGCCCTGCACCGCCCCAATCCTGGTAGTCCACGCCGCACAGGTCGATCGCAGTATCAAAGCGCAGTCCGCTGGCATCGCGACAGACTTGGGCCGCGGCTTCCCAATGCTTGGGCGCGACTTCCAGAGTCACTTCTCCGAAGGCTTCTACGAGCGAGACGATCTGATCGCCTAGCGCTTCTTGCAGAGCCGCCTTCAGGGTTTCGTTGGGGGTCGTCATGGCGTCGGCGCTTAACGGGCAATCGTATTGGTTCGGCGAATCTTGTTCTGCAATTGCAGAATGCCGTAAATCAGGGCTTCAGCGGTCGGTGGGCAACCCGGCACGTAAATATCAACTGGGACGATCCGGTCGCAACCGCGGACCACCGAATAGGAGTAATGGTAGTAGCCGCCGCCATTGGCACACGAGCCCATGCTGATGACCCAGCGTGGCTCGGGCATCTGGTCGTAGACCTTGCGCAGGGCGGGCGCCATCTTGTTGCAGAGCGTCCCGGCCACCAGCATGACATCGCTCTGACGGGGGCTGGGTCGGAACACGATGCCGAACCGATCGAGGTCGTAGCGGGCGGCACCTGCATGCATCATCTCGACCGCGCAACAGGCGAGGCCGAAGGTCATCGGCCACATGCTGCCGGTACGGGTCCAGTTAATCAGCTTGTCGAGCTGAGTCGTGACAAACCCTTCCTGCAAAACGCCATCAATTGCCATCAGATTTCCCTATCATTCCCAGTCCAGCGCGCCTTTTGTCCATTCATAGACAAAACCGACCACCAAAATACCGAGAAAAACCATCATTGCAAGGAAGCCCGAAACTCCAATGGCATCAAAAGAAACTGCCCATGGAAACAGGAACGCCACTTCGAGATCAAACAGAATAAAAAGAATTGCGACGAGGTAATAGCGGACGTCGAATTGCATGCGCGCGTCTTCAAACGCTTCAAAACCGCATTCATACGGCGATAGTTTCGCTGCATCTGGACGGTGCGGCCCCAGCAATCGCCCGATGAGCATGGGACCGACGCCGACCCCCGCTCCGACCAAAATGAACAGGAGAATCGGGAAATACTGGTCAAGATTCATTCAGCGCTCGCTCCTGCAATAACCCGCGAGATTCAACCCGTTTTTGGAGGACTCTGCCAACGAGCCCACAAATAAGCCAACTGGTGCCGACGGCGAGACTCGAACTCGCACAGCTTTCGCCACCACCCCCTCAAGATGGCGTGTCTACCAATTTCACCACGTCGGCGATTGAATCTTTATGAAACGCGTGTCATCTAAATTACGAAGAGCGGATGGTAAACCAATTTCGAGGTGGGCAGGACCGTGTCGTCCGGTCGCAACTTAACGCTGGGACGGCGCAGTGGCGGGCCCGGGGATAGCGCCGGCGCCACTTGTCGATGCCCCACCGGACGCAGGGACAGAGGCCGGCGGGACCCCGGCTGGGGCGCCCGACCCACCGGCGGGCGAACCTGGCCCAGAGGCTGGAGGCGACACAGGGACGGACCCTGGAACCGATCCGGGGATCGTGGCTGCGGCGCCCTCCATGACGCTGCCTGTCGCGGCCACGCGACGATCCGACATCATCGCGATGCCCAGTGTCGCGCAAAAAAAGATCGTCGCGAGTCCGCCAGTCGTCCGGCTCATGAAATTGGCCGAGCCACTGGCGCCAAAAAGGCTTCCGGACGCACCACTCCCGAAGGCGGCTCCCATGTCGGCACCTTTGCCGTGTTGCAGCAATACCAACACGATGACCCCGAGTGCCGAGAGCACCTGAACCACCATCAGCACGGTCATTAAAATAGACATATCAATTCAGGTTCCGTCAAAATTTCGCCTGGGTTGCTGCCGCGCAGATCGCGACAAAATCATCCGCAATTCGGGAAGCACCACCCACCAGGGCACCATCAATATCCGGCTGTGCAAATAGCGCACTTGCGCTAGCCGCACCGACGCTCCCGCCATAAACCACCCGGATCTCATCGCCGGGCGCGCCCCCGGCCAGCAAACGGGCGCGAATGAAGGCGTGGGCCGCCTGTGCCATTTCGGGTGTTGCCGCCCGACCCGACCCAATCGCCCAGATGGGCTCATAAGCAATGACGGCAGCCCCACCTTTAACGACGCCAACCACCGCGTCGATCTGATGCGCCAATACCGCTTCGGTCAAATGCGACTGACGTTGCGCCAACGATTCACCAACACAAATAATGGGGCAAATGCCAGCGTCGATCAGGCGATGCGCTTTGCTGGCCACGACCGTATCGGTCTCGCCGTGCATACCGCGCCGCTCCGAGTGCCCAACGATCGCATACGAGCAACCGAGATCGCGCAACATGTTGGCAGACACCTCGCCGGTAAATGCACCTTCTGCCTGATCCGACACATCCTGAGCACCCCAGACCACCGGACTCGAGCGCAGCCGATCGGCCGCCAGGGCCAGGTAGGGGAACGGGGGACAAATCAGCGCGTGAATGCGAGCGAAGTTGCCACCCTCGAGCGCACTGCGCATGCGATCGAGGAGCGCGGCATTGGAGGCCGCGTCACCGAGCATCTTCCAGTTACCCGCGACCAGCGGTGTACGTTCTCTCATAACCCGCTATGTTATCAGCCAGAGTGGTCGGCGGCCCGGACTCAGTCGTCATCCTCGCGAAGGATCCGGGGCGGCATGCGCCCGGTGTAGACGCGCCACCCCCACAAGACCCAGCCCGACAATCCGTACACCAGAAAGAGCGAAAACAGGACAACCGGTGGGTCGGCACTAATCAAGACAATTCCCATCATGATCGCAATGCCGACCACGAAGGGCACACGACGCTTGAGGTCGATGGTTTTACCGCTCCAGAACGGAGCGTTCGAGACCATGCTGACGCCCGCGTAGAGCGTGAGCCCGCACGCAACCCAGGCGAGATCGGGACCACCGGCATCGATCCAGCGCGTCTCGCGCAAGTCGGTTGCAATCCAGATCAGACCCGCGACCAACGCCGCTGCAGCTGGGCTGGGCATCCCCTGGAAAAAGCGTTTATCCACCACGCTGATGTTGGCGTTGAATCGCGCCAGACGCAGTGCAGCCCCGGCGACGTACACAAACGCGGCCAACCAGCCGAGTTTGCCCAGCCCCTTGAGCGACCATTCATAGACGACGAGTGCTGGTGCAGCCCCAAATGAAACCATGTCGGCGAGGCTGTCGTACTGTTCCCCGAAAGCACTTTGCGTGTTGGTCAGGCGCGCCACCCGCCCGTCAAGGCCATCGAGCACCATCGAGACGAAAATCGCGATGGCGGCCGTCTGGAACTGGCCATTCATGCCTTGCACGATGGCAAAAAAACCCCCAAACAACGCGGCAGTAGTGAACGCGTTCGGCAGAAGATAAATCCCTCGTGGGCGCCTGCGCTGAACAGCGCTAACCGCGCCGGTCGATTCGAGTGGGGCAGCCTGGCCGGTTGATCCCATCGGCCCGCCGGATCGCAGCGGGCGAAATCGGCGTCGATTGGGCATCGCCATCCTTAGTGGTTGGCCAGGTCAGCCAACACGGTCTCGGTCGCGCTAACGCGTTCGCCGATAACGACCCGGGGCCGGGCCCTGAGTGGCAGATAGACGTCGACGCGTGAACCAAACCGGATAAAACCGAAACGCGACCCGCGTACCAACGCTTGCCCGGGGTTGACGTAACACAGAATGCGGCGAGCAATCAGGCCAGCGACCTGGACACAGGTCACCAGCGAGCCGTCGTTACGGCGAATCACAACGGCATTGCGCTCATTTTCGAGCGATGCCTTGTCCAGGTCCGCGTTTAGGAATCTCCCTGGAAAGTACTTCACCTGCTCAATCACGCCATCCACCGGAACACGGTTGGAGTGAACGTTAAACACGTTCATGAAAACGCTGATCTTAAGCGCTTGGCGATCAGCATACGGGTCTAGCGCCTGCTCGATAGCGACAATTCGACCATCGGCCGGAGATAAAACGGCGAGCGGATCGACCGGGACTCGGCGCGGCGGATCCCGAAAAAACTGCACCACGAAAATGAGGATGACCAGGAACGGGGCCGCCACAGCGCCCCCCCCCAACCACCCGGCAATCAGTGTTGCGGCGAGGCTGACCCCAATGAACGGCCAGCCCTCGCGGGCCAGTAACGGGTGGGGCCAGTGATCTTGATACGACTCAGCAGAACTCATCATGACCGAATCATGACACGTCCATGACAAACTCAGTTGCGCGACTGATCCACGAGTTTGTTACGACCGATCCAGGGCATCATCGCTCGCAGTTGCGCCCCAACCTGTTCAATCGAGTGTTCGGCCATCAGGCGCCGACGCGAGCGTAGCGTTGGCGCGCCGGCCTTGTTTTCGAGAATGAACTGTTTCGCGTATTCGCCGGTCTGAATGCGCTCGAGTACCTTCTTCATCGCGAGGCGGGTCGCATCGGTGATGATTTCAGGACCTGTCACGTACTCGCCAAACTCAGCATTATTGGAAATCGAATAGTTCATGTTGGCGATACCGCCTTCATAGATCAGATCAACAATCAGCTTGAGCTCATGCAAACACTCGAAATACGCCATTTCGGGGGCATATCCCGCTTCGACCAGGGTCTCGTAGCCAGCCTTGATCAGTTCGACGGCACCGCCACACAACACCGCCTGTTCACCAAACAGATCGGTCTCAGTTTCTTCGCGGAAATTGGTCTCAATGATCCCCGAGCGACCACCACCAATCGCGCAGGCATAAGACAGGGCAAGATCACGCGCCATCCCCGACTCGTCGTGATGGATCGCGACGAGGCAAGGTGTGCCGCCCCCCTGAACGTAGGTTCCACGGACCGTGTGCCCTGGCGCCTTCGGGGCGATCATGACGACATCGAGGTCCGCACGGGGTGACACCTGACCGTAATGGATATTGAACCCATGAGCAAAAGCGATCGTCGCGCCATGCTTGAGGTTGGGTTCGATCTCGTTGCGATAGACCTCGGCGATGGTTTCATCGGGCATCAGCATCATGATGAAATCGGCTTGACGAACGGCCTCGGCCACCGGTGCGGCCTTGAGGCCTGCCTTTTCGACTTTGCCCCAAGACGGGCCGTTCTGGCGTACGCCGACCACAACGTCGACACCCGATTCGTTCAGGTTCTGAGCGTGGGCGTGGCCTTGACTGCCATAGCCGATGATCGCGACCTTACGGCCTTTGATCAATTTGATATCGCAATCTTTGTCGTAAAAAACTTTCAAGTGAGTCTCCAGAATTCCAGAACGGAAAAGTTACAAATAGTCGTAGGATCGTAGGGACCGGTCTAGGCCTAGGCCTAGGCCTTTAAGACACGCTCGCCGCGGGCAATACCGGACCCACCCGTGCGCACGGTCTCAAGGATGGCTGCATGATCAATGGCTTCAATGAAGGCATCGATCTTGGTACGGTCACCGGTCAATTCGATGGTGTAGGTCTTCTCGGTCACATCGATCACGCGGCCCCGGAAAATATCGGCTAGGCGCTTCATCTCTTCACGATCTTTACCGACCGCGCGGACCTTGATCAACATGAGTTCGCGTTCAATAAATGGCGCCTCACTCAGGTCGACCACCTTAACGACTTCGATCAGACGATTCAGGTGCTTGGTGATCTGCTCGATCACATCATCGCTGCCCGAGGTCACGATCGTCATCCGTGACAGGGTCGGATCTTCGGTCGGCGCCACCGTCAGGGTTTCGATGTTGTAGCCGCGGGCTGAGAACAATCCGACAACGCGCGACAAGGCGCCCGCCTCGTTCTCCAACAGGATCGAAATGGTGTGTTTCATGGCGCGCTCCATCACAGATCCTCCGAGCCAAGCAGCATTTCACTCAAGCCCTTGCCCGCCGGAACCATCGGCCAGACGTTCTCGGTCTGGTCGGTGATGAAGTCCATGAACACCAACCGATCTTTGTGCTCCGTAAATGCCGATCGCAGGGCAGGTTCAATGTCCTCGGGCCTTTCGATCTTCATGCCAACATGGCCGTACGACTCTGCGAGCTTGACGAAATCAGGCAACGAATCCATGTAGGACTGTGAATATCGCGAACCATATTCAATTTCCTGCCACTGCCGGACCATGCCGAGGTAGCGGTTATTGAGGTTGATAATCTTCACAGGCAGGTTGTACTGGCGACAGGTCGCCAGCTCCTGGATATTCATCTGGATCGAGGCTTCGCCGGTAATACAGGCCACCGTTGCATCCCGGTTGGCCATCAACACGCCCATGGCGTAGGGCAAACCCACACCCATCGTGCCCAAACCGCCGGAGTTAATCCAGCGCCGGGGTTTGTCAAACCGGTAGAACTGAGCGGCCCACATTTGGTGTTGTCCAACATCGCTGGTGACATAGGCGTCGCCGCCCGTCACCTCCCACAGTGTCTCGACCACACGCTGCGGTTTGATAATGGTGGACTCGCGGTCGTACTGCAGGCAGTCGCGCGAGCGCCACCGCGTGATCTGCGTCCACCAGGCCTCGAGTGCCTTCGGATCGGTCCGGTGACCGGTGGCGAGACCGGCCTCAAGCTGCGCCAGTAAATCCAGGACGCACTCGCGAACATCCCCCACGATCGGGACGTCGACTTTCACGCGCTTGGAGATCGACGAGGGGTCGATATCGATGTGAACGATCTTGTGGGGGTTCTGCGCGAAATGCTTCGGATTACCAATCACACGGTCGTCAAATCGAGCCCCGATCGCGATCAGCACATCGCAATGCTGCATTGCCATGTTGGCTTCATAAGTCCCATGCATTCCGGGCATCCCGACAAACTTGGGATCACTTGACCGATAGGCCCCGAGCCCCATCAGGGTGTTGGTGCACGGAAATCCCAGCAGATCTACCAGCCGGTTGAGTTCGGGCGCCGCATTCGCCAGGATCACGCCGCCGCCGGTGTAAATCATCGGGCGCTCAGCGTTCAAAATCATCTGCACGGCCTTGCGGATCTGGCCCTGATGCCCCTTGACGACGGGGCTATAGGAACGCAGGCTCACTTCGGTCGGATATTCAAACTTGCAACGATTGCGGCTGACATCCTTGGGGATATCCACCAACACCGGCCCCGGGCGTCCGGTGTTGGCGATGTGAAACGCCTTTTTGATGGTGGACGCCAAATCCTTGACGTCTTTCACCAGAAAATTGTGCTTCACACAGGGGCGAGTGATCCCCACGGTGTCGCACTCCTGGAAGGCGTCCTGCCCGATTGCGTGCGTGGGCACCTGGCCGGTGAGCACCACCATGGGGATCGAATCCATGTACGCGGTCGCAATGCCCGTGACCGCATTGGTGACGCCAGGGCCGCTTGTCACCAAGCAAACACCAACCTTGCCCGTGGACCGGGAATACGCGTCGGCAGCATGAACGGCCGCTTGTTCGTGGCGCACCAGAATGTGCTGGACCTGATCTTGCGTGTACAACGCGTCGTAAATGTAGAGGACCGCACCGCCGGGGTACCCAAAGACGTGCTTGATCCCTTCTTCCTGAAGGCAGCGGACGACAATTTCCGCGCCAGTTAATTCCATCATGTTAGTTCCGGTTCAAAAGCAGGAAATCCCGACCGCCGGCACCACTCCCCCAAACCTCGCGACGGATTGCGTCGGGGTGGGCGAGCAACACAGGCCTTGGAGCAGGTCCTTGCGAGGATTGAACGGAGGCCCCGGCCTTGCCCTTGTGAGGCGCCCGGGGCATCGCTGGATAGGGGTAACCCGTAAAGATATCGGGTCCCCACGTTTGGGTCAAACCGGCGATCGGGATCCGCGCAAACCCGTCCCGCAGCCGACCGCGGTCTGCTACAGTTCCCTTCGGCATGGCATCCAGACAGGAACTCTCCGACTTCTTATCGTCGGTAGAACGGCGCGCTTTCAAACAGGCGGTTTTCGCCGTGCGCGACGACGATACAGCGCTCGACCTGGTTCAGGACGCGATGATGCGGCTCGCCGAGCGTTATGGCGACAAGCCGGCCGAAGAACTGCCGATGCTGTTCCAGCGGATCCTGCAAAACCGGATTCACGATCATTTTCGCCGCAACAAGGTGCGGAACTTTTGGGTCACCCTGTGGTCCGCGCTCCGCGGCCCACCCGGGGAAGCCGACGAAGACTTTGACCCGCTCGAATCGTTCGAGGCCGAAGAGGGCAGCCAGGCTGCGGAAAGCACGGAAGATCGAGTCGCGAGCGAGCAGACCGTCAGAATTATCGAAGAGGAAATAGAACGTTTGCCAACACGTCAACGCGAAGCCTTCCTGCTGCGTTATTGGGAGGACCTGGACGTGGCTGAAACCGCCGCGGCGATGGGCTGCTCACAAGGCAGCGTCAAAACGCATTGCTCGCGGGCAACTCATTCGTTAGCGGCCGCATTACGATCCCGGGGATTTAAATCATGACAAACCATTCTTTCCGCCCTGCCCGATCAGTTCGCACCACGGATGCGTTTACCCGAAGCGTTGTAAGCGCCCTGGATGCAGGTACCGAGCGCCTGCCGTATCGGATCACCCACCGCCTTCAGCTAGCCAGTCAGGCTGCGCTGGCCGCACAGACCGCGGTTCTTGAGACGGTCGAGGCTAATGTACTCGCGACCGTGCACGCGGGTTCGGGCGCGCGCGGCGGTCACGACCAACCTTCGCTGCCTTGGCGGTTATTAGTGACTCTACTGCCACTGGCAGCAATCATTGCCGGTTTTGTGGCGATCGCAGACATCGGAGATGCGCTCGAGGCCGACGAAACTGCCGAAATCGATGAGGCGGTCCTGACCGACGAGGTCCCGATCTCGGCGTACGCAGACCACGGCTTCGGGGTCTTTCTTAAAAACAACCGGCCCTGAGGCCGAACGAGCCAGCCGAGTATGCGCACGGGGCCAGCCATCGCGATAGGGGTTGGCATTGCCGTTGCCATCGGCGTTGGGTCCGGTCTGGGTGTGAAATACGGCACAAAGCTCGCCTCAGAACCAAGCACTCCACCGAGCCCTGCCACGGCCGAGCCCACCCGCCCCACGACGCGCTCGGCCCTGCTTCCCGCCCCGGTCGTCCCGCGGTGGAACTCACTTTCCCCGGCACAGCAGACCTTGCTAGAGCCGTTCAAAGACTCGTGGACAACCCTCCCGGACGCTGAGCAGCGCGCCTGGGCCGAACTCGCTCTGCGCTTCCCACGTTTGGCCGCAGACCAACAGGAGCGTGCTCAGAAGCGGATTCAGGAATGGGCGGCGCTGACGCCACCGCAACGCCAAATGGCACGCAGCAACTACCGCCTGGCCAAAGTGTTGCCGCCCGAGGCAAGGGTCCAGCAGTACGAGGCCTACCGGGAATTATCCCCTGAGCAGCGCGGCGTGCTTCGTTCGGCAGGCAGCACCAGCAATACCGCGGCGGCGCTTGCGAGCCCCACAGTTGGCCTGGCCAAAAACGCCTCTCAACCGATGCCGCGGGACGAGGCCCTGCGACGCCTGCCGCCGCCAGCGCCCGACGACTTTGGAACGGGCGATGCGATCATGCTGGGCACGACCACGAATGGCGGTGGCTCATTGAGCGCAGCCGAGTCCACGGGGGTGGGTTCGAGCGGAGGCTCCGGTGCAACGGGCGGCTCAAGCGGTTCCGGTGGATCAAAGGATTCGGCCTCGGCCTCGACCGATGCGGCCAGTCAAGCCGCTGGAACCCTGTCTGGCACGGCTGGTTCTGCAGGTTCGTCCGGTGCCACCGGTGCGACCAGCTCGACGGCCAACTAGCCCACGCTGTGCAAGTGGCTGGCCCCTGGCGCCGCTTGATGGCGTTTACCTACGAAGG